>Ga0209636_10000585_pt1 | contig 36043 bp, 33 predicted proteins | sample DeeMarSWOR152_54_FD_187464 | JGI IMG/M metagenome (GOLD analysis project Ga0209636, IMG submission 187464) | Marine sediment microbial communities from White Oak River estuary, North Carolina - WOR-1-52-54 (SPAdes) (version 2) | ecosystem: Environmental > Aquatic > Marine > Intertidal zone >... | reverse complement strand
GCTGCAAGCAGTAAGAATAACCGTTACTCTGCATACCGCTGAATCTAATGCCGCAGCCATTTCGTCGTCAAGTATTATTTCCCACGTGTCTGAATTGTCAAGGTCGGGCGTTATGTATAAGCATTCATCGACTCCCTTCCATGCGCCATCTATCCAATGTTCTGCTCCTTCGTCGCCCGAGTAATCCCACTCACCACCATCCATCATGTTATACTTGTTCATTCCACCCCCGTGCCCAGAAAAGAAAATCAGCATCGTATCATAAGGTCCGAGTTCCCAAGCTCGATTGGTTATCCAGTCTAGCACTGCTGCTTTTGTGGCTTGTCCACTCATAGTGCCGTTGATGGTGTAATATGTAATCTCTGCAACATTGTCGAGGTATTGTAGCGTATTGTACATCATATCGGCGCGATGCCATATGGGTTCCTGAGTGGAGTCATTAGTTCCTGCTACAACAAGTGCGTACGTTAGTGGATAGAACTGCTGAGCCTTAACGGCTGATGTAGTATAAGTGATCGTCAAACTGCTGGACGATGCATTAATAAAGATTGCTGAAAGAAACATTACGATCAGTGGTAGCAGCACAATAACTTGTTTCGTCTGCAAATTACTTCACTCCCTTAAGCCAAAATGGTCAACTTTGGCGACAAACCTTGTTGGGCTTCGCTCGTAGACGATCTGGAACAGGTCTCCGTATATTGTATGATTCGGTTCGTTCAGCAAAAAGGTAGCGTTGTAGAGATATTTGTGCCCATCAAATTTACAGTAAAAAGTCGTGGCTTTTTCTCCAGTGGTCATTGTTTCGAATACTGGACCACCGTTTGGTACAACATCGCCTGACCTCGTCCAGTTGTTGGGGTACATTATTTTAACCCAGCTATCTACATGTTCACCGACCAATCCATCGATATTTGTGTCGAAAGCTATAACTAGGAATTTTTGCGGTGAGATTTCTGTGTCGTTTACTATGGTAACAACTCTTAGTATGTTGCCTTCGATTTTGAAAGTCACGTTGATTAGTAAGCCTACTTCGCTGTCTGTGATGTTTTGTTGTTCTGCCGTCCACGTATAGATGAAGGTTTTGCTCGGGTTCTCTTTAGGTTGAGAAATCGAGTTCACGTAGGCGTATGCTAAGATAGCTGTAGAAGCCAAAAGAATGATACAGAGAGTTGTGAGAACTATGGTTTTCTTTTCCATTCTTCCCCCTCCTTAACATTTTCCCTTAATTGTGCATATGTTTATAAATTTTTTTAATAAGGCATGTTTCTTCACTCAACTTCAACAACTTCTCTTCTTTACCATGAAACCCGTCGTCGATTAAGACGAACAACTCACCACAAATCCACACGCGAAAACCCGTTATGTTTAGGTTGTTAAGATGTTTTCGATCATTGCGAGGTATTCTGCGATTTCTTTGCCTTTTTTGTGTGAGTTTGAAGTTTCTCGTGAATGGAATTTCCTTGGTCGTTTCTAAAAGTTGAAGGTGTTTTTTCAGCCTTTTTTGACAAGCTTGTATTTTCGGTTTTCGCATTCGATTATTTCTTTTTCGAAAAGTCTTCTCAAAGCTTTGAAAACATTTTTTTCTGGCTTCCCAAGCTTTTCAGCAATCTCTATTAAAGTCATTGGAGGAGAGTTTTTCAACAATGCGATGACGTCTTCGTCAAGTTTTGCCATGTCCACCACCTCGCAAGAATAGCTTGGTTCTCGAAAAGTGGTATATAGACTTTCTTATAATTTTTAATGAAAAGCATAAAACCCTCCTTCGTCTTTCTTATGGCTAAAACCACAATGCAGAAAGAAGGCGCTTTGAGTGGCACAAATTGGCTTTAAGCGAATCTTGACTTTCGGCTTTCCATTCGAAGCCATGAGCCGAGACGTTAAACTAATCTGTCTCTCTAATTTTATCGGCGCCTTCGGGGAAGGACTCTACATGTTCGTGCTGCCGCTTTATCTGATAGATTTACATGCAAGCATCGTAGAAGTCGGCATCTTTTTCTCAATCATGTACCTCTTCTCTGCACTAGCTCCTATACCCGGGGGCTTCATCGCCGACAAATTTGACAGAAGAAAGGTTGTCTTCTTCGCATGGGGTCTTTGGACGTTTACGCCACTTATCTACTCTTTTTCCAATCATTGGGCAGAAATGATTCCAGGTGCCATACTTTGGGGTGCATCGATGATTGGTGGCCCTGCAATTAACGCTTACGTGGTTACGTCGGCAAAGGACAAAAGCAAAACTGCAACGCTTCTTGCTTCTTTCAATTCAACATGGGCGCTTGGGTATATTTTTTCGCCGGCAATAGGCGGCTATCTCACCACTGTAATCGGTATTAAAAAAGTTCTGCTTGTAACCACGTTGTTTTCAGCTGTATGTACGAGCGTGTATCTCTTTATAAGCAGTCAATATGCTCCAAAAAAGACGGAAAATAGAGAAAGCACTCAACCATCTCCAAAAGTTTCTAGGTTTTCTCGAAATCGCCTTCTAGCATGGTCTCTTCTCTACGCTTCTCTAGTATTTACAATGCAAATAGCCCGCACATTCATTGCACCCTATTTACAGGATGTTATGTATGCAGACGATTTCTATGTGGGACTTTTCGGCTCAGTAAATTTCGCAGGCTTTGCAATATTAGCATTGTTAATCGGAAGAATTGGCGACAAATGGGGAAAAATTAACGGCGTCCTCATCTGCATCTTTTTGTATGTGGTTACAGCGGAGGCGATAATATTTTATCAAAATCCGCTTTTCTTGCTTTTAGTAGCGTTTTTCTGGGGCGGCTCAGTTACTTACGGCGCTTTAGTGGCCTCCATAATAGGTGCTATTGCACCAGAAGCCTCACGTGGAAAATGGATCTCGATCCCGATGAGTAGTTCTATGATTGCATCGGTTATTGCGCCTTATCTTGGTGGCTATCTTTACGAGATTTCTCCCTTCATTCCATTCGTTGTTTCGCTTGTCGCAGCTATTCCTGTGACTGTTCTAGCTTTAACAAACCCCTTTAAAGAATAGTGTTGCGCGCAGCATTGTCCCTACAAGAATTTAAACAAACAGCTCAGATCTTGAAAGCCAGAAAATAGAAAAGGGAGACTGTCTAAAACAGTTTCCTTCTATATTTTACAATCACCACTATTAAGATTAGTACTATGAACACAATAAGGAGAGCCTCCAGCGGCACTCCTGATTGTGGTTCGCCTTTCACCGTGTAACTATAATAGGTTGTTTGACTACTTTTTCCTGCTTTATCAAAAGCTTCAAACCTGAACAGAACTGTCTGTCCCGCTCCGAACACATCTATGAAGGAACGCCACAAGTCTCCATATTTTGTCATGTTTTTTGTTTTCCATTGCCCCCCGCCGCCTTTGAAGTGAAGTAAAACCATAGTTACATTGCTTGCATAATCCGGCTTGGTGACAGTAATGTTTATTCCGACAATTTCCTGAGGTGTAGGCTCAGTCGGAAACAATACAGGGGCTCCAATTTGAGGCGTAATAGTATCTTGGATTGGATTTGAACAGATAGGTGAAAGATATTCCTGAGATTCTGCTATGAGAGTGATATTGACTTGTTCGGGAGAAATCTTTTTTGGGTTGCTGGATATCTCAAAATACGATTTCTGCCCATAGGTTATGTTGGAATATATGGCAACTCCTCGTGAAATCCATAAAATATTCCCTGTTGTTTTATTATAGTAGGTTACACTGATTATTGTACCTGTTGCAGAAAGCGTACCTTTATTTCTAACGGTTCCTGTGATTTGAATTTTTTCGTCTGCAGCGTAGAAGGTGCTGTTCAAAATTTCGAGGTCCAATGGCTTACTTGCTTGAATTTCCTTGAAGCCTATTGATAATATATTATAAGTTGCTACTCGGGGGGCGTTCGAATCAGCTAAGGCTATTTTGAAAGGTGTTTTTTGTCCTACGCCTACATATTTTATCGAAGTATTTTCTGTCCTTGTTGCTAGTGGAATACCTTGTGAATTATAAAATATCGCAGTCACGTTGACGTTTGCAGGCGTGTCGCCATTGTTTTTTACCTCGCCTATTACGTAATACACGCCGTATTCTCCAACTGTAGCATCATAGGACCCGTAATGATAAAGAAGGTCGATTTGTGCAGAGGCCTTTACAGGCGTAACAATGAACAGCGTCGTGAGAATGGTAATAAAAATTAGAAGTATGAGAAAGAATTCTGTTGTCTTTTTTGCCATTATTCATCCCTGTCTTTGCGATATTTTGGAATGTTCTATTGTATAAACTTATAGGACATTAAACCTTTAATAAACCTCAGTCCGTTTGTCATTGGACGATAAGAGTTGCAAGTCACAAAAAATGTTGTGAGAAGATTTGCTCTAAAAAAGCAGTGTTTTCATTTTGCTCAAGCCACTGTTGAAAAAGAACAGATTTTCAGTGTTCTTGAAAGATTGGGATGTGTTCAAATTGACACTATTAACGTGGTTGAGCGAAGTCATTATCTCGCATTTTGGAGCAGACTCGGCTATTATAAGAAAGAATTTCTAGACCAACTTTTACATCCTGACCGCAAAGTGTTTGAATACTGGGCGCATGTAGCTTCAATAATCCCCATAGAACATTATCGTTATTTTTTGCCCGTTATGAAAAAAAGACAAAAAGACCTGCAGAGCAAAGCAAGACGCTGGCTTAAAGAGAAAGCAAACTTACTTGAGACGGTCTTAAGCGAAATCAAACAAAATGGACCGATGAGTTCTAAAGATTTCAAGCATGAAAAAACAAAAAAAGAGAAAAGTGGTTGGTGGAACTGGAAACCAGCAAAAACTGCTTTAGAATTGCTTTATGGCGCAGGAATTTTGATGGTTTCGCTTCGGGAAAATTTTCAGCGATATTATGATTTAACCGAAAACGTATTGCCTTCGCGTGTTGACACTAGTGAGCCTTCTGAAAAAGAACGAAAGCGTTTCTTTATCGAGAAGACGCTGGGTGCTTGGGGGCTGGCTGAACTGAAAGACTTTGGTCAATATTTTTACAGATGGTCAACGGGGATTAGTCTGGGCGTCAAAGCGATTTCTGGCTTATTGAAGGAGTTAGAAACTCAGGATATTGTGACCGTTGTGCAGGTTGAAGGTATCAACCAGCCCTATTTCATGCTTACTAAGGATTTGGTTATGTTGAACGAAACAGCTAACGAAAAAGAACAAGTAGGCGGTGTTAGCTTTATCTCGCCTTTCGACAATCTAACATGGAGCAAACCACGTGTCAAGAGACTTTTCAATTTCCATCCCAGATTGGAAATGTACCTTCCAAAAGAAAAAAGAAAATTCGGCTACTATGCTTTAAACCTAATTTACGCTAATCAAATCGTCGGTAGATTGGACCCAAAAATGCACCGCGATAAAGCAACACTGGAAATAAAAGCCTTTGAACTAAAAAAAGATTTTAAGCCTACTGAAGGCTTCAAACAACAACTTAACCTTATAATCAAAGATTTCATGAAATTCCATGATGCACAAGCACTAAAAATCGCAAAAGATTGCCCACAATTTTTAAAAACCATCAATCGATGAAGAAATCGACGTTATCCGTATATTTGCATTCCATCTGGAACATGCCTAAGCCTTCTTCTCAGAAACTGCAAATAACTCCAAAAGATGCCCTTCCCAAACGAAAAACGAGATAATTAAGTGTTTAAATAATGTTTTATGAACATTCTAAAACTTTACACTTACAAACTCGGAGAAAACAAGCCATGACCAACGAAGCAAAAATTGGCGTCTACATCTGTCATTGCGGAGGCAACATAAGCGACACAGTAGATGTTGAAAAAGTCAAAGAAGCCACATCTAAATTTGATGGAGTCAAAGTTGCCGTAAACTACGAATACGTCTGTAGCGACCCAGGACAAGAAATGATAATACAAGGTATAAAAGAACACGACCTAAACCGCATCATAGTTGCATCATGCTCACCGCGCATGCACCTTGACACCTTCAGGCGTACCGTCCAAACCGCAGGCCTTAACCCATACTGCTTCGAAATGGTAAACCTCCGCGAACAATGCAGCTGGGTACACGACAACAAAGAAACAGCAACCCAAAAAGCCATCGACCTCATCCGCGGCGCAGTTAAAAGAGCACAAGAACTCAAACCACTCGAACAAAAAACCATGCCAGTCAAAAAAAGCGTACTCGTAATCGGCGGTGGCGTTGCAGGCATTATGGCGTCAACCGAACTTGCAGATAAAGGATACATAGTTTACATGGTTGAAAAAAGCCCAAGCATCGGCGGGCACATGGCACAACTCAACAAAACATTCCCAACCCTCGATTGCTCACAATCCATACTAACGCCGAGAATGGTTTACGCATCTCAACATCCTAACATAAAAATCTTCACAAACTCCGAAGTAACCGCCATCGAAGGCACACCAGGTAACTATCGCGTTCAAATCACAAAATACCCAAGATACGTCGACAACACATGCATCGCCTGCGGAGAATGCGCAACAAAATGCCCAGTGAAAGTGCCAAGCGAATTCGAGGCCGCAACGCAAGAAAGAAAAGCCATCTACACGCCGTTCAAACAAGCCGTGCCTAGAACCTACATAATCGACAAAGACAACTGTCTATATTTCCAAAAAGGCTTTTGTAAAATATGCGAAAAATTCTGCAAAGCGCATGCAGTCAACTTCGACCAGAAGGAAGAAATCATCAAACTCGACATCGGCGCCATAATCACATGCACAGGCTTTGAGCAAATTGACCCCAAACAATTTGAAGAATACAGCTACGGCTTGCACCCAAACATTGTAACCAACTTGCAATTTGAAAGGCTAATGCTACAAGGATTCCGCAGACCATCAGACAATAAAATGCCCAAAAAGGTCGCCTTCGTTCTATGCGTCGGCAGCCGCATGCAAAACAAAGACAAAGGCGTTGAGTACTGCTGCAAAATCGGATGCATGGCAGCAATCAAACAAGCCATACTACTACAGAAAGCGGTGCCAGACGCGCAGCCATGGATTTTCTACATAGACATAAGAGCTGACGGCAAAGGCTACGAAGAATTCTACGCAAAAGCTTTGAACCAAGGCGTAAAATTCGTTAGAGGTAGAGTGTCCGAGATAATTCCGCAATCTGATGGAAAAATTTTGGTGCGTGCTGAAGACACATTTCTTGCCAGAGACGTTGAAGGCACATTTGACCTTGTCGTACTTAGCACTGGAATTGCTCCGCCACCTACACTTCCTGAGTTAGCCAGAAAAATAGGCGCTTCTCTTGGTGAGGATGGTTTCCTTGTGGAAAGACATTATAAGCTTAAACCTGTGGACAGCCAGAAAGAAGGCATATTTGCGTGCGGTTGTGTTTTGAGCCCGAAAGATGTTAGGGCAACCACTCTTGAAGCTATGTCCGCTGCCTCAAGAGTTGCGACTTTTGTTGGCAAAGGAGAAATCGCCCTATCACCGGAAGTCGCCTTCATCCTACAACAAAAATGCAATAACTGTGGCGTTTGCATGGAGGTTTGCCCTGTTGGTGCGGTGACGCAGACTGAAAAAGGTTTTCACATAAATCCTGTGTCATGTGTTGGCTGTGGAATCTGCGTGCCTCGTTGTCCTCAAGAAGCGATTGAGCTTAACCACTGCACAGACGCGCAATTGATGGCGCAAATAGAGGGTGTAAGTGAAAGTGGTGTGTCTCCAAAGATCATTGCATTTATCGGAGGTGCCACTGCTTATGGTTCTGCTGACTTAGCGGGTCAAACTAGGTCTTCCTACACGCCTAACGTGGAAATCATAAGTGTTCCGAGCACAGGACGAGTTGGCCTGAAGCATATCTTACATGCGTTTGCATCCGGAGCTGATGGAGTCATCTTCGTAGAGGGCGACGACAGTGTGTTCAAGGAAGATGCCTTGAGGGAATATGTGATTCAGCTAAAGAAAGAACTGCGTGATTATGGCATTGAGTCTTTGCGGTTGATGTCCATATCGACCACATTGCCACAGTGTGATAAAATTATCAATATTTTCGAAACGACTGCTGCGAGAATACAGGAGATGGGTTCAATAAAAACAGAAGTCAGAGCGATGATCAAAGAGAAACTAATCCCTACTAAAATTGTTCAATAATTTTTCCAAAGAAGTACCCTCCAATCTTGCTTACTCATAAATTTCCCATTTCAGCAGTCGTTTTACACCAAACAATTGAAAATAAATTCGTGAAAAAGCAGTCAAATGAGCAGTATTAACATAATGGTTTGTGTTACAATGTGCCAAATATAAACCAGATTTCACATATGGCTAAATTTAAATTAGGGAAGTTGTAATTATCTATTTCTTTCATAAATGTGCATCTCATGTTGGTGACAAAATGGAAAAAGCGAAAGTTGCCTTCTATTGGGCGGCAAGTTGTGGTGGCTGCGAAATAGCGGTGTTGGATATAAACGAGAAAATCCTTGACGTTGTAGCAAAGGCAGACATCGTCTTCTGGCCAGTAGCCATGGACATAAAATACAAAGATGTCGAGGCAATGCCAGACAAGGGTATAGATGCTTGTTTCTTCAACGGCGCAATAAGAACTGAAGAAAATGAGCATATGGCTAAGCTCCTAAGGAAAAAATCGAAGATTCTCGTCGCCTTCGGCTCATGCGCCTGCGACGGATGCGTGAAAGGACTTGCAAATCTTTGGGACAAGAAAACCATCTTTGAACGTGCATATCTTGAAACCCCTTCGACCAAAAATCCTCAATCCGTGACTCCCAAAACTTCTGTTCAAGTGAAAGAAGGAGAACTCGAATTGCCCGAATTTTACGACACTGTGAAAACATTAGCACAGACTGTGGATGTGGATTTTTTCCTTTCAGGGTGCCCCCCACCAATACCTTGCATTATTAAAGCCTTTGAAGCAATTTTAAACAACAAATTGCCCCCAAAAGGATCAAGTTTTCTACCAGATAAGTCAATTTGTGATGAATGCCCAAGGGAGAAAAAAGATCGAAAACTATCTCAAATAAAAAGGATTTACGAAATTGAAGACGACTTTAAAACATGTTTCTGGGATCAAGGGGTAGTATGTATGGGTCCAGCGACACGTGCTGGTTGCGGTGCACAGTGTCCAAATGTAAACATACCATGCACTGGCTGCGACGGTCCTGGTCCTCGAGTTACTGATCAAGGTGCTGCCATAGTTAGCGCGCTTGCTTCTATTGCTACTGATCCAAGTGTTATCGAGCAGGTCGTTGATCCCATAGGGACTTTCTACAAGTATTCTCTTGCTAATTCTATTCTGAAAAGGAAGGTGATGAAATGAAAGAAATAGTCATAGACCCCATCACGAGGCTCGAAGGTCACGGAAAAATCACTATATTCTTAAACGATCAAGGAAATGTTGAAAATGCCTACTTCCAAGTTCCAGAACTCAGAGGTTTTGAAAAGTTTTGTGAGGGAAGAAGAGCCGAAGATTTGCCTATAATAACTACTAGAATCTGCGGAGTTTGTCCTGTTGCGCACCACATGGCAGGCGCTAAAACCTTAGACGCAGCATTTAACGTTGAGCCTACAGAAACGGCTAAAAAGCTACGAGAGCTCGAGTATGCTGCTTACTTCATTTACGACCACATACTTCACTTCTACTTCCTAGGCGGTCCAGACTTTGTCGTAGGACCAGACGCTCCAGCCGCGAAAAGAAACGTTTTAGGAGTTATAGAAAAGGCTGGTTTAGAAATCGGCAAGGAAGTAATAAAACATAGAGCTTATGGACAAAAAATAACCGGCATGATCGGAGGAAGACCAACTCACCCTGTAAGCGCGTGCATTCCAGGCGGAATTGCAAAAGCTTTGTCTGAAGAGGAGAGGCAAGAGATCGAAAAAATGGTTCGGAGTTGCGTAGAGTTTGCAAAGTTTTCTCTTAAACTCTTCGATGACATAGTTCTCAAAAACGAAGACTACGTAAACCTCATCCTAAGTGAACCTTACACCTTGAAAACCTACTACATGGGAACAGTAGACAAAAGCAACAAAGTAAACTTCTATGACGGCGACGTCCGTGTCGTAGATCCTGCAGGAAACGAATTTGTGAAATTCACTCCCAAACAATATCTAGACATAATCGAAGAGCATGTTGAACCATGGACCTACGTCAAACTAACATATCTCAAAAAAGTTGGATGGAAAGGCTTAGTCGACGGACCTGACAGCGGCATCTACCGAGTAGGACCTCTCGGCAGACTAAACGCGGCAGAAGGCATGGCAACACCCATCGCACAAGCAGAATATGAAAGAATGTACAAGACTCTCGGCGGAAAACCCGTACACAATACGCTTGCGTTTCATTGGGCGCGACTTATCGAACTTATGTGTGCAACTGAACGCGCACTTGAATTAATTACAGATCCAGAAATAACAAGTAAGGACATCAAAAACAAACCAGGAAAACCTGGAGAAGGAGTGGGCATAGTTGAGGCAGCTAGGGGCACTTTGATTCACCATTACATACTTGACGAGAAAGCCTTAGCCAAAAAAGTCAACCTGATAGTAGCTACAACCCACAACGCGCCAGGCATTTGCATGTCAATAAAGAACGCCGCAAAAGGTCTAATACACGATGGCAAAGTCAATGACGGTATATTAAATAAGGTAGAGATGGCTTTCAGAGCCTACGACCCATGTTTTGCCTGCGCTACCCACTTTGCTGTAGGGGAGATGCCGTTGGAAATCAAGATTTACGATCATGAAAAACGATTACTAAAAACAATTAGAAGGTGAGGGATGAAAAATGGAAAAAGTTGAAGTTGGAGTTTTCCTGTCTGACTGCGGAAATCAACTTTCCAAAACACTTGACTTTGAAGCTCTACTCAAACACGTAAAACAAGTTCCAGGAGTCGCGCTTGTTGCAAGAGCAAGCGAGTTCTGGCGTGGCGAGGGACTAAAAACTCTCTTGGAAGCCATTCAAGGTAAGAAAGTAAATCGCGTTGTTGTCGCAGAAGGTCTCCCAAAATTAAGCGAAGTAAACATTGTTGAAGAAGTCGAAAAGGCAGGCTTTAACCCATATCTGGTGGAAGTCATTGACCTCAAAGATCACTGCGCTTGGCCTCATCGAAACACGCCGAAAGAGGCTACGGAAAAAGCAAAGGCAATGCTTCTCGCCGCTATAGAACGCGCCAAACTTTTCGAACCCTTAGAGAAATTGGAGTTTCCAGCGCTTAAATCTGTCCTAGTCATAGGCGGTGGCATTGCTGGAATGCAAGTGGCAGAAGATTTGGCGGATCTTGGTTTCAAAGTGCACTTGGTCGAGAAGACTCCGTTTCTTGGTGGTTTGGCTGCACGTGCGGGTCGATTCTTCCCCACTGATGACTGTGCCATTTGTATACAGTCTCCGGCTTCAGATGTAAAAACTATCACCCATACGTCGCGGAAGTGCGTATATCGTTCAGGACTCTCGGAGATTCCAAATCTAAATATACTGACTAATGCGAAAGTCGTCAAAGTTGAGGGAGTTCCTGGAAACTACAAGGTCACTGTTGAAAAAAAGCCGCGGTACGTCAACGAACAGAAATGCATCAGGTGTGACCTTTGCACTACAGTTTGCCCCGTGGGAGTGCCGGATGAATACAATGCAAAACTTAAGAAACGCAAAGCAATTTACATTAACGTTCCACCTGTTCATCCACCTGTATATGTTATTGATGAAAGCGTTTGCAAATTCCATGACTGTGGGAAATGTGTTGAAATTTGTCCTACCAAAGCAGTTGAGTTAGACCAGAAAAGCAAGCAAGTAACATTTAACGTGGGCGGCATAGTAGTTGCCACTGGTTTTCAAGAATATGACCCAAGTGTAGTAAAGGAGTATCATTATGATGAGTACCCCGATGTCATAACCAATCTCGAATTGGCAAGAATGATCGATGGTTTCGGTCCTACTAACGGCATGGTTATCCGACCTTCAAACCGAAAGCCTGCAAAGAGAGTTGTCATGGTGCAATGTGTTGGCTCTCGGGACAGGCGTTGGAATCCCTGGTGTTCAAGCATCTGCTGTATGATTTCGCTGAAGCACGCAATGTTGATTAAATCGGCTTACCCGGATACTGATGTTACGATATGTTACATAGACATAAGAACCACTGGTAGGGAGCATGAATACTACTACGAAAAAGCCAGAGACATGGGTATAAAGTTTGTGAAAGGCAGACCAACAGAGATTGGGCATGATCCTGAAGCGGATTTGCTTATTGTTGATGTTGAGGATGCTGTTTCGCAGAGGCTCTTGGAGTTGGAAGCTGACCTTGTTGTTTTGGCTCCGGCCATGGTACCCCCTGAAGGCACTAAGGAACTTGCTGAAATGCTTAGTATCGAGCTGGAAGAAGATGGTTTCTTCAAGGAATATAATGCCAAACTGAGACCTACAGAGACCAAGCTTAGAGGCGTATTTCTCTGTGGAGGTGCTACTTTTCCCAAAGACGCGCCGACAACTTCTCTTCATGCTCACTCTGCTGCTGTGAAGGCTGCAAAATTCTTAAGCAAAGGTAAGATTGTCAAATATCAGAGAACTGCAGTGATAAATGAAGATTATTGTGGCGACTGTGAGTTCTGTCCTGTTACATGTCCATACAACGCTATTAATTTGGTACAGAAAGATGAAGAACATTTTGTTGCGCAAGTGTCTGATCTTCTATGCGAAGGATGTGGTGTTTGCGTAGGTACGTGTCCCGTTAACGCTATTGAACTTCGGCATTCTCGTCCAAATCAGATGGCAGCTCAGATGAAGGCACTCATGTCTATAAATGGGACGTCCAAACCATTGATACTGGCAATGTGCTGTTCGGAATGTGGTCACACCGCTGTGGATTCTTCAGGGATGGCGATGATGCAGTATCCAGCAAACGTCAGAGTCATGAAAGTTCCTTGTACGGGCATCTTGCAGGTTCATCAGTTCTTGGAAGCCTTTAAGGCTGGTGCTCAAGGCGTAATGGTTGTCGGATGCAAAAGTGACGGTTGCCACTATGAGGTCGGTAGTCCAACCGCCAAAAAGAGGGTGGACCTCGCAAAAATGTTGCTGAAGGAGTATGGAATAGCGCCGGAGCGGTTAGAAATGTTTAACATGGTGTTCATTGAGGGAGACAAGTTTGCTGAAGCTGCAAGAATGATGACTGAGCGAGTAGAGAAATTAGGTTTACTGCGTTTAACAGGTGCTTCTTAAGAGGAGACAAAAATAGTATGGCGCATGGCAAAGAGGAGAAACACGCGTTGCCGTTCTCGAAGGAGGTTAAAGAACAATTAGGCGGCGAAACGATAACTCTGTGCTATCAATGTGGAACCTGCGCCAGCAGTTGTCCAGTAGCAAAGATTACTCCCAAATTTAACCCGAGAGAAGTTATCAAACTGTCGCTTTGGGACGAGAGGCAGGGGATTCTTTCTGGTGATGCCATATGGCTTTGCTGTTCATGTTACAACTGTCAGGAGCGGTGTCCTCAGAAAGTCGAAATAGCCGATGTGATTTATGCATTGCGAAACATCGCCATAAAGGAAGGAAATGTCCCAAAAATTTATTCAGAGTTTGCAAATGGATTGATAAACGAAGGACGCATAGTTCCGCTATCGAAATTTGTGGAAAAGAAAAGACCAGATTATGGTTTGCCGCCACTTGAACCAGCTGGCGTAGAGGCGTTAAGAAAGATTCTTTCTGCTACCGGATTTGATAAGCTACAGCAAAAGAAGGAAGAAGCATCATGACAAAATATGCTTTATTTCTCGGCTGCACTATTCCTGCTCGTCAACCACAATACGAAGTATCGGCAAGGAAATCTTTAGCCAAGTTAGGGATTGAACTTGTTGATTTACCTAATATGACATGTTGCGCTCCTCCGCCTTTGCAGTCCATAGATTTAGAAACCAGTTTGTCCATCGCTGCGTACAACGTTTGCCTTGCTGAAGAAGCCGATCTTAATATGGTCACGTTGTGCACGGGTTGTTTTGAGTCTTTGGCCATGGCGAACGCTTTGCTGAAAGAAAACGAGAATCTGAAAGAAAGGGTTAACAAAATCTTGTCTAATGCTGGAAAAGAATTTAAAGGCAACAAAGAAGTGAGACATTACCTTCAAGTTTTAATGACAGATGTAGGCTTGGATCGTTTAAAGAAGAGTGTAACTAAAGATTTGAGCAATTTGAAAGTAGCCTCGTTTTCTGGGTGTCACGCACTTAGACCTAGCGCGCTTCTAAAGTTTGATGACCCCGAGCGTCCGAAAATCTTTGACAATCTTATTGAAACATTAGGTGCAAAAAGCATCTGGTACCGAAACAAGCTAAAATGTTGCGGGGGACTGTTGAGGGGCTATGCGGATGATGTTGCTCTAGCCATTGCTCGCGATAAAATTGTGAACGCTACTAAGGCTGGTGCAGATTGTATATCAACTCTCTGCCCGTTTTGCTTCTTAACACTCGATTTAGGGCAGATGTTGATGAAGTCAACGTTTCATGAGGAATATAATATGCCTATCATCCATTATGCTGAACTTCTAAGCTTAAGTTTAGGAATAGAACCCAGGGAACTTGCGCTAGAGTTCCATAAAATAAAACTAGATAATTTCCTAAGCAAAATTGAATGACATAATCCTTTTTATTTTTTGGGGATTTCAACTTCAAAAACTGTGTTATTGCTGCATTTTGCAATAATATTTTCAGTTTTTAAATTGTCGGTGGGTAAGGTTAGTTTTTGGCATTTGTCGGTGCATATTTCTTGTCCTTTCGTGTTTGTGTAGCATTCTTTTTTGCATATCTTTATGCCGTCGGTGCTTGGGTGGATTGTAACTTTTTGGTCTTTGCAGCGGCATTGCATCAAAATTTTAACATTGTTGTCGTCGTGGAAAACGTCTATTAAGGGTTCTTCGAGTTGTGGAAGAGGAATCAAGTTTCCAGGGGGATTGTTTGGCTCTGCCTTTGCGTCTATGACGCATTTTTTGTAGAGAAGTTTTTCCATTGGTTCCACAATGATGTTGGTGACTTCTATGTCTTCAACGATTTTGTCGGCTAAGACTTTGCAGAAAATGTCTATGTTTCGTATTGTTTCTTCAAGGTCGCCCATGGCGCTGGCCTCTATTTACAGTATTTATTTTGATGCTTTTTAACCTTGTCATGTCAAGCTTAGCGCAAATCTACCGGAGAATCCTTTATGTAACTTTGACAACTTCGATGACTGAAGGAAGATTTTTCGAAAAAAGGAGTAGAACGCATAATTACAGCGGTTTAATGGTCACAATAATAAGCAACATAAACATGACGACTTCCTTAACATACAAACGACCAATGATAAACGTCAATAGGCTAAAACAAAGCAGAAAGAACTAAATTTACTCTGGCACAGTCAGACATATTTAGAGTGCAATTGAAACATATGCGAGACCTAGACCTGGGCTAGAGGCGCATACAGAGATCTAGAAAACTCCTAAAGCTCCACCACGTTTCTAGGCTTCGCTCAAGTGTATAGAAAAGAACGATCACCCTTTTCTCCAACAAAATCTTGAATAAGCAATCAAACCTGCAACAAAAAGCAACAATGATACTCCTATCGTCAGCGCTGCCTGACTCTCGCTCAGTGGACTATAACCTGCATACGCCTCTCCTACCAAAAGATAAGTAATCGAAGAGTTCGCCGACGAAACTGGATAAATTCTAGCAAAAGATTGAAGCACCCAGGGAAGTGACGAGTAAGGCGCCATCACGCCCGATAACGCTGCAGTCACCACAGCAATCCCAACTCCGCTCATAATGGCGCCATGAACATGCTTAACGAAGGTTCCAATCAGCATCCCTATACCGGCCGAGGCAAACGAAATAAGAAGAAGAAAACCAATGGACTGCAAAAAACCAATCATCGTAAAGGAAAATCCCGCTCCACAAATATAGCCAACAAATACAACTGAAATGGCAGCCAAGGAAGAAAAAGCTAATAATGCAAGAATCCTTCCAACAAGATCTCTCCATGGTCTTATGGGCATTGACATCAACTTCGTGAGTAAACCTCTTTCTCTATCCTCGGCTATATTCCCGGGAAGATTAGCCATCCCAGCGGTCATTAATGCAAATACCGTCATCGAAATGGTGATGGCACCTTTTATGTATGGTATTCCCTCGCTTGGAACATTTTCAGTGAATGAGAAACTGCCTATTAGAACCCATATAATGGGCCAAGCTATTGTCCAGAAAAGTATAGTTTTTTGCCTCAGAAATTCTTTAATTGTTTTATTCAATGTAGCGGTTATTTGACCCAACTAACTCACCTCTCTAACCATCCTTTCTGTTAGTTTAAAAAAGACGTCCTCAAGTGAGGGTTTTTCAGTTTCAATCTTCGTTACCTTACACCCTATCGCATCAAGCGATCTTACTATTTGGGGCGTTGCCTCTTCAACATCCTTACAGTAAACCCTGTATCCCACGTCAGTTTCTAACACCTTCTGCTTTTCGCTAAAATTCCTTAATGCGTTGGCGACTTTTTCACTTTTTATCGTAGTTTCTATATTTATCACGTTCTTGAGGCCACTCATCTTCTTGAGTCTTTCTGGTTCATCTTCTGCTATGATTTTTCCTTCATCTATCAAGCCGACTCTTGAAGCCAACTCAGCATCTGCGCCAATATGAGTAATTAGCAAGATAGTTGTTTTCTCTTTTCTTAGCTCTTCAATCAAACCAAGAAACTTCCGTCTAGCCGATGGGTCTAACCCTGTGGTTGGTTCATCTAGAACCAAGATTTTTATGCCAGGAAAAAGTACTGTTGCAACTTCTAACCTTTTTCTCATACCGCCAGAATAATCGGAAACTTTCTTGTCAGCATCTCCGGATAATCCAATTTTGTTCAATAATTCGTTAACTATTTTCTTTGCTTCACTCTTCGAATAACCCAAAAGCCCAGCGAAGTACATTAAATTCTCTTTACCAGTAAGAATTGGGGACGAAAAATTCTCCTGAGAAACATATCCTATTAATTCCTTCGCATTCTCGGGTTTTCTCCCATAAATTTCTATTTTTCCACTAGTAGGAGTCCTCACTGAAGCCATAATAGAAGCAAGGGTAGTCTTTCCGGACCCATTAGGACCCATGAGAGCATAGAACTCTCCTTCTTCTACCTTCAAATTCACTTCTTTAAGAACCTCGCTGTCGGCATACTTTTTCGTCAAGTTCTCTACATATATGGCAGCCATTAATATTCGTCCTTTTCAAAGACTGCGGTATTAAACAGGTTGTTAATAATACGTAAATAAATAAGACTTTTTTTGATGCAGGCACAGTTTATTCCTAACGCACTCACACAAAAATACCGCAAAAAACCAAAAGTTTACTCTGTATATTTGGATCGTCTTTGGAGCCTATTAGTATCCTAATTGGAGCATATAGAAGACCTAGGCCTAGGCGTGTGTGCACACACACAGAGAGAACAGAAACCTCACAGGTGCTATGAAAAAATACCTAGATTGGAAAGTGTGTGCACAAAAACTAAACCCCACAGCCTCGCTTATTTTGGAGCCTGAAAGAAAGGTCTAGACTCTGCACCGAGTACGCACAGCAGAAAAAGCACAAACTTTCAGCAATTCTTAAATCACAGACAACACTAAAACCTTCTTTTCCTTACGCTAAAGAAGCGTGAAAAGCATGATAATAGTTCAGCAAAAACCTCTAAACCAAATCCACGAAATGACAAAAAACCACAAACAGATACTCATCCTTGGATGCGACGGCTGCGCAGCAATCATACAAGCAGGCGGAGAAAAACAGGCACAAATTTTAAAACAACTTCTAGAAATGAAACGAAAACTCACAAAAAGCCCAAACCTAAACGCAAAAGCCATCTCCACCCTACGCCAATGCGATCGCCAAATAACCGCAAACGCGCTAAACCCAATAATCAACAAATACGACGCAGTACTAAGCTTAGCATGCGGCGTTGGCGTCCAAACCCTCGCAGAAATCTACCCCAACAAAGACATAATCCCCGCAAACGACACCAAATTCATCGGAACCCACGAAACCCCACCAGGCACATTCTTAGAATACTGCCGGGCATGCGGCGACTGCATACTCAACGAAACAGCCGGCATCTGCCCAATCACAAGATGCGCAAAAAGCCTCCTAAACGGCCCATGCGGCGGCCAATCAAAAGGAAAATGCGAAGTCGGCGGAGGGAAAAACGACTGCGCATGGGTACTCATATACAATCGATTAAAAGATAAAGATCAACTGCATCTATTCACCAAATTCCATCCACCAAAAGATTACCGCATCAGCGAGCACCCGAGAGAAATCAGCCCCGAAACTACACAACAAGCAGAAAAAGCACAGGAGGCAAAAACACAATGAAACGAGAAGCCTACAGCCAACTAATGCAACAAATAAACAAAGGCAAATTCGTCTTCACAGGCGAATTAGAACCAGTCAAAACAACAAGCCTCCACGAAGTAATCGAAGGCGCAAAAATCCTCAAAGACCACGTAGTAGCCATAAACATCACCGACAATCCAACAGCCTTCGCATACATGAACGCTCTCGTCCCCGCATATATCATACAAAAAGAGGCAGACATCGAAGCAGTATACCAAATGACCACACGAGACCGCAACCGCATAGCACTCTTATCCGATGTGCTCGCCGCGGGAGCACTGGGCATAAAAAACATCCTTGCCCTCACAGGCGACCACACAGTCGTAGGCGACAACCCACAAGCAAAACCTGTATTCGACCTCGACTCTGCAGGCTTCGTCTTCATGCTACAAAAAATAAGAGACGAAGGCGTCGACCTCAACAACAACAAAATAGATCAACCACCAAAATTCAACATAGGAATAGCAGCTGCACCAAATGCAGATCCAATCGAGGCGGAAATTCTGAAGATTGAAAGAAAAGTGAAACTTGGCGCTGACTTTATCCAAACCCAATGTGTCTACACAGTGGAACAGGCAGAAAACTTCATGAATGCTGCTAAAGGACTAAACATCCCAATCCTTCTAGGTGTAGCGCCATTCAAGTCTCTTGCTATGATGGAGTGGATGGTAAAATTTGTCCCAGGAATAAAGGTTCCAACAGAATTGCAAGAGAGATTAAAAAAAGCAAAGGAAAAGGGCGGAAAGGAAGCCGTATATCAAGAAAACATCGAAATCTTCGGCGACATGATACGTGAAATAAAAAAGTCAACAGAAACAGCAGGCATCCACATGATGGCGGTCGGCTTCGAATGGATCGTGCCAAAGATAATCGAACAAGCAAGAATTTAAGAAACAATCAAACTTTTCGAAACCCTTCGCGATAGTGTTTCACTTTTTTGTTAGTTGAATAAATGTGCTAAACTATATAAGATTAGTATATACAATAATAAACGCGCATTATCAACATCCATATTAGGTGTCTTGTTATGGAAAAAGTTAAGATTGGAGTTTTTAAGTGCGGTAACATCGCATCATCTCCTTTGTTTGAACTACTCCTCGACGAACTAGCCGACCGCCAAGATATAAAAATCCGAACCGTTACTACAGGGTCAAAGATGGCCGTTGAAGACATCGAAGATGCCCTGCCAAAAATATTCCAATTCAACTCCAACCTTTTAGTTTTCTTGTCCCCTAACCCGTCCATACCCGGACCAACAAAAGTGAGAGAGGAATTATCAAAAAGCCGTGTTCCAAGCGTTGTCATTACAGATGCTCCCGGAAAACGTATTAAAGCCGACCTTGAAAAACAAGGATTAGGTTATGTAATTATTACGGGCGACCCGCTAATCGGAGCGCGAAGAGAGTTTTTAGACCCGATAGAAATGGCAATTTTTAATTCAAATATTATCAAAATACTTGCAATTACAGGCGCTTACAGGATAGTTCACCAAGAAATTGATAAATTGATAAATGCAATTAAAAACGAAAAGAGTCCAGTTTTACCTCAATTAATAATCGATGCCAAGAGCATAAGGGACAGATCTGATTTTGTAAATCCCTACGCGAAAGCAAAAGCTATCGCTGCTTACGAATTGACTGAAAAAATTGCTGAGATCAATCTTCAAGCATGCTTTATAGAGAAAGAAAGCGACAAATATATCCCACTTGTTGCTTGCGCGCACGAAATAGCTCAGACAGCTGCCAGATTGGCTGAAGAAGCACGAGAAATGGAAAAAAGTGGCGACACATTAGTAAGAAAACCTCATGCAAAGGATGGAAAAGTCAAAATTAAAACTAAACTGATGTTTCCTCCGATTTTAGAAGAATGAGTAAAAATCGGAAAAGAAAAGTTACTCAAGATACAATAACATCTGAATTTGTATATACCAGATATATTTGTATATAGGGTACTTAGACCAAATATATATATGTGTCACGTTTAACGTAAACCTAAGGGATAAAGTTGAAAGTATTAGAAATCGAACCTTTAATCGACAGAAAATTAACAGTTCTAATTTTAGAAAAAGAATACAACGAACCTTTCTGGTTAACAGAACCGTCTACTGCCAAAAAATCCCGCATGCTTCGTTCTCTCTTTAGACCATCAATAGGCTTCCACAAGTTCTTGGAAAACCTAATCAAAAAGGTCAATCCTGACTTTGCAACCGAAGAATTAGGCACACGAACGCAAAAGGAGTTTTACGAAAACAATGTCTTAGCTCAAGCACTTCAGCAAGAAAAGATTCCTTTCTTCCCCGTTGACATCGACGAAAACGCCAAAACATATCTTGCAACTACATTAGATGAAAAGAAGAAGCTAAGAGACAATATACTAAAAGCTCTAGATAGTTTGCCCAAAAAAGAAGACAAAGACTCTGTTGAAAAAGAATACTTGGTGGCTTATGGCCAATGCGTGCAACTTGAACTAGAAGAACAAGAACATGAAGTAAGCTTTCCTATAAGAGAAAGCTGGATTGTTATGGAGATTTTAGACCACGCCAAGGAAATTGACGAAGAAGAGCTCACTTGCCTTCACATATGCAGTCCAGAACATGTTGACGAAATAAAAAACCTTTTAGAATCTCTAGACGTTAGAGTTGAGGTCGTTAAAATCTCAAAAAAGATAGTGTCCGCCCTTGCAGACACTCCTCGCTCTAATGAATTAGAGAATCTGTTAAATTCAATGCAAATTCAAGTTAAACCTGTTATTAAAAAGGCTTCTGACGATGCACCTTATCTACTGTTTTACTTGGGCACTGATGAAAAAGCTAGTCCCTTCGACATTTGCATGGCGTACGATGCTGGATACAATGCCGTCATACCCTATGAGAATGTAACTCCAGAAGATGCTAAGAGAATCGTTCAAGATGCCTTGTTTTCTAGGACGCCAAAAGCTGCTAAGCATACATGCTTCTTCATTGGAGGAAAAGATGCTAAAAAAGCTGAAGAAGTTTTGCAAGTCATGAAAGACCAGATGTTCCCTCCTTTCAAAGCAAGCATAATAATTGATCCTAGCGGTGCATATACAACTGCTGCGGCGATGGTTGCGAAAGTCGAAGACGCTCTGTCATCTAATAATCTTGGCGAACTAAAAGACAAAAACTGTGCAGTCTTTGGCACAGGGGCGGTAGGACAAATAGTTGCAGTTCTTTTAGCTAAGCTTGGTTGTGATGTAACAATTGCTAGCCTTAACCCAAAACGTAGAGATGGGAAAGATTATGCTGAAAAAATTGCGATTTTTCTGGCTAACGAATACGGAGTTAAGGTAAAAGGTGCTTTTGCGCCTACACACAACGAAAAATTTGAATTATTGAGGAAAGCTGATGTAGTATTATGTGCCGGAACAAGAGGTGTCCGTGTTATAGAGAAACAACTGTTCAGAGATCTTAAACTCATGAAGGTTCTGGTTGATGTAAACACGATTCCACCTTTTGGAATAGAGGGAATAAAACTCAAAGATGATATGGTAGAAATAGCCTCAGGGATTTTTGGAATAGGCGCACTAACGATAGGAGATTTAAAGCATAAATTAGAAAAAGAAATTTTACGAGAAGCCAAAAGTAACGGAAAAGAAATATATAACTACAGTCTTGCTTTGCAACTCGCAAGAAAACTGCTTCAAGAAGAAATCTCTACTGCCAAACTCGAATTGACTTTGAGTTATTCTTCTATGAGGAAAGGCTCTAAGTAGTCATTTTATAAGCACGATTTATGGCTATCTCTGCTATATCCGCTGCACACTCAGCAATTCTTTTTATGCTGTCACGCAAAGAACAAATCGCGCAAATCGTTAGAGCATTTTTTTGTTTACTCATAAACGCTTTTGAAGCTATCTCGCGATCCAACTTCTCAATATTTCCCTGTTGCTCTAAAATCTCAACAGAATCGGTCAAGGCTCTTTGGAAAAAAGCGTTAACTGCCTTATCATACAGATCGATGGCCATTGTGCCAGCAGTGAACATGAGCGTTAACAAATCTTCAGGTATTTTTTGCTTGTATCCCTCTAGCATTATTACATGTTTCGCTATGTTGGCAGAATGATCCGCCGTATGCTCAACTCGATATACAAGAGTCTGGTGATCCATACAATCCAAGGAATCCATGCCAAGTTGATTTGCTAGCGCCGTGTCTTGAGCGGCATCACGGATAACTCGGAGAAGAAAGAAACCAAAATGGTCAACGTCGTCATCGAGGGAGAATACTGCCTTTGCTAACATTGAATCTTGGTTTTTTAATGAATTTAATGCATCCTTGCACATAGAATATGAAATCAGATGCATTCTATGGATTGCTAGTTCAAGTGATGCACGTGACTCATCTATCAAAGTTTGTAGATACATGCTTTTTGGATCTGACTCCATAATTCTCATGTAAAGCATTCTTGAAATGTTTCGGATCGCTTTGCTTTGTGCAACAGAAAAAATATTCTTTGACACCACTTTAATACCAGAATAGCCACTCAGGTAACATCCAACTATTCGTCGTACAATTAAAGACTCTCTCTCATCTGGCTCAACATGGAGGGTTATCTCTTTTGGCTCTTCTTCCTTTTTAACACTTGGGAAAACTACCAAAGAACGATCACGTTGAACGGCGAGCGAAACGACATCGCCTTGTTTTAATTCGTTCAACTTCACCCAATGTTTAGGGAGAGAAATCACAAGAGAGGATCTACCTAGAGCCATAATCTTGCGGTCCATAATTTTCCCTGCTAAATATTACTCTCTATTGCTTCATTAATACATACTAAGATGAATATATATCTAAATCTTCTTTAATAGAATTATAGCTACTTTTTTATTATGTATCTTCATTTAATTCTTTCATAAAGGAAAGGCATAGTTTATTTAATAGGGAACTCCTTTTTTCTTCAAAACTTTAGACAGTGAAAACGATTGAGCTTTACACTTCCTAAAGAACTTATTCAATTGTTGAAGACTCAGAAGTATCATTTAGTTGGGAATCACTCAGCAGTGAAACGTTGCAGATGGCTCTATGAATCCCTAGTTCACAACAGACCATGTTACAAACAGCAGTTCTACGGAATAAAAAGTCACAGATGTATTCAGATGACGCCGACAGTTGTTCAATGTGACTTGAGGTGTAGTTTTTGCTGGCGTATTCAAAGTGGAGACCTCAAAATGAAATGGGACGAGATGGCTTTTCCCGTTTGGGACGACCCAGAAGTTGTTGTTGAAGGATGTATTAAAGCACAAAAAAGACTAGTCAGTGGATACAAACCGAATCCGAAGGTATACCCGAATAAATTTCAAGAGGCTTTAGAACCAAAACATGCAGCGATAAGTCTTTCAGGTGAACCAACACTTTATCCCTTATTGGGTGAACTTATAGAATGCTTTAGCAAACATAGTTTCACAACTTTCCTTGTATCAAACGGAACAAACCCTGAAGCATTAACCCAGCTCGGCAAAGAGCCCACACAACTCTATATCTCGCTTTGCGCACCAGACGAAGCAACATTCAAAAAAATTTGTCATCCTCAAATACCTGATGCATGGAAAAAATTAAACCAAACACTATCAGTTCTATCGACTTTCAAATGTCCCACGGTTTTACGATTAACATTAAGTCGTCACCTCAACTTAAAGAATACAGAACTTTATTCTAAATTGATAGAAAATGCAAATCCCACCTATGTAGAACCTAAAGCCTATATGCATGTAGGTTTTTCTAGACTTCGCCTTGGTTTTGAAAACATGCCAACTCACAAAGAAATACAAGAATTCGCGATTCAGCTCGCGAAACAAGCAAGTTACAGCATTTTACGAGACGCACCAGAAAGCAGGGTGGTATTGCTTAGCAGACTGGAAAAACCAATTAAACTTGTCCAAAACTAAACGAGATTTTCAATAAAAATGTGTTTTATTTTTTGAATGATTCAAGTTTACTCCCCAAAACTAATTCATTATTCTTATGTACTTTATTGAATGATAAAAAAAGTTAAATATCCTGATGGCAATACGCACCTAACAAAACAGCAATTATAAAAGAGGATTGAACTATGGTTAATGAAGGAAGAGGTAGACTGTTCAGAAGAAAAGACGGGAAATTCCTGATTTACATTCCCAAGGATCTGGCCGAAGACAGCATGTTTCCATTCAAGGGCGCAACATCAGTGCTTGTCAAAGTTAGCTTCAAACTCGGCGACGACAGACTACTTATCGAAAAGTGGGAAGAACCAGAAACAGAAGAGTAATCTACAATCAGTCCCTGAATGCCCCCTTTCCTTTTTTTATTAATAACGAGTTTGTCAAAGAAAAGTCTATTAAGATTCATACGGTATCATTTTTAAATCACTCTTAGCGTGTGAACAATTTGACCCTCAAAAGAATACTCGACGAAATTCGAGGAGAATTAAAACGAAAAGAAAAAGTTAAAGAGATTATCCAGAAAAATATGCGCAAAGCAACCCGTCTTTCTAAACAAGCAATTCTTCTTATTCACCAAGAGAGATTGGGAGAAGCAAAAAAACTACTTAAAGAGGCAGACAAACTTTTTTCAACCATTAAAAAACTAACCAAGGAATATCCGGACCTTTTCTATTCTGGAATTGTTAATGCCGCTTTTCAAGAATATGCAGAGGCGCGGATACTTCTCTGTCTGGTTGAAGAGAAACCACTTGTTGCTACAGAAACACTTAGCATTCCATCAATCGACTACGCGCTTGGCTTAGCAGACGTGATCGGAGAATTGCGCCGTAGGGCTTTAGACATGCTAAGAAAAGGCAAAGTGAAGATAGCGGAAAAATGTTTGGAAATGATGGAACAAATACACAGTGAATTAATGGCTATGGATGACGCTTACATGTTGGTTCCTGGGCTTAGAAGGAAGTGCGATGTTGCAAGACACGTAATCGAAACAACCAGAGGAGACATCACTATAGAAGCGAGAAGAACCTCTCTGGAACATTCTATAAAAAAATTGGAAAAAACATTAGCGAAGCGGAAACATTGAAAGAATTTGTTGCAACTAAGATTCCAGCAAATTTTTCCATTAAAAAAGCCCACATGATTCAGTTGAAACTTTCTAAAAAAATAATACGGAAAGATGTGTTGCCAAGAAAAATTCGTTATGTTGCAGGAGTAGACATTGCATATTCAAGAGGTTTCTCTATTGGTGCAGTGGCAGTTTTGGATTTTAAATCCCTCTTGTTAAAGGAGTCCAAAACAGCAGTTTGCGAAACCCGTTTTCCTTACATTCCAACTTTGTTGTCCTTCAGAGAAATTCCAGCCGCAGTTTTTGCTATAAGAAAGTTAGAACTTGAGCCTGACGTTTTTCTTATTGATGGACAAGGCATCATGCATCCCTACAGATTCGGATTTGCAAGTCATTTAGGCTTAGTAATCAGCAAACCTACAATCGGTGTTGCAAAATCCCCTCTGTGCGGAGAGGTTCAAGCATTTTCAGGCCACGATTGGGCACCGATTCTGGATAAAGAAGAAGTCATTGGGGCTGCAGTCGTTACTAAAGAGGGACGAAAGCCAGTTTATGTAAGCATCGGCAATATGATTTCCTTGGAAACAGCGATAGCTATAGTCAAGCACTGCACTAAAGCGAATAGACTCCCAGAACCATCAAAACAAGCGCATAACATCGCGACTCGAGAGAAGAGGAAAGTGCAAAATATGTTATTGCATAAAGAGGGTTTGGAGGGTGACAGTTGATTTGGATGAACGCTTGAAGAAACTTGTGAATAAAATTAAGGACGAATCTCTTCGGAAGAAAACCATAGCACTTCTTGAGAACCCGAAAATAAAAATTGGAGGCAAAGTGTACTCTGGCTTGTCGCTTGATGTTTCTCCAGCAGGTTTGTCGAGGCATCATAGTTATCCAGGCGGCTTTGTAGAACATGCGGAGGCGACTGTTGAAATTGCGTTGAATCTATGCAGTGTGGTAGAGAGAATTTATGGTGGAAAGGTGAACAAGGATTTCGTGCTTACTGCGATAATTTTGCATGACGTTTTTAAGCCTCTTACGTATGAAAAGAGCAGAAATGAAGGTTACACAGTGACCAATTTAGGCAATTATCTTGACCACCTTAGTTTAGCAGTCTCAGAAATGGTTAAGCAAGGTTTTCCCTTAGAAGTCATCCACATAGTCGCGGCTCACCATGGAGGAGATGCGGGTCCAGTTTGGCCAAGAACTGTTGAAGCATTGATTTGTCATCTTGCAGATTTAGTTGATTCAAGACTTAACGGAGAAGTACTAAGAGCAGCAAGATATCTTTCCCGCCAAGCAACAGGAGTCGAGCTGTCTTTACTCACTTCAAAGGAAGCTTTCGAAATCGTTAACGCGAAAGTTTCAAAAGATTGGGATGGAGTGAAAAAGACAGTAAAGAAAATAGAGAAACAGCGCGTTCAGGCTTCTAAAGGCGGTTAAATTTGCACTATTTTTGCATCCAATTTTTGTGTATCCAATAAGGCTAAGGTTGATTTGCCGCTAAGATAACCGCAAACTTCGCCAGGATTTACAACACAAGTTTTGCCTTCTCGATAAACTTTTGCCTCATGTGTATGTCCATACACGACCACATCGTAACTCTCGGTTTTAATAAGCGATGTCAAAAGTTCAGCGTCATCTCCATGTACCATTGCGATTTTTATGTTTCCCACTACAACTTCTGCGAATTTTCCTCGAATTTCTGCATTAATCTCTTGGAATCTTTTTTTCAAAAATTGGTGATCGCCGTCATTGTTGCCAAAGATTCCTATCAATTTTGCCTCCAGAAATTTGAAACGAACAACTGAAAACGGTGCAACATAGTCTCCTGCATGTAAGACAAGTTGAACCTTTTCCTCATTCAATCGCTTTAACGCTTTATCAATAGCTGGAAGATTATCATGCGTATCTGCGATTATACCAATTATCATTATTTTCTCTCAGCCAAGAGTTTATTTCCATACTCATAGCCTTTCTCAAAGGCTGCTAAATTTAGTTTTTCGGTTCCCTTGGGAATGTTTTTAAGGATGGCATCTTTCATGGGTTCAGCGCCGACAATGTTTGTTATGGCTGTAAATGCACCGAGCATTATTACGTTAGCAAATATGGTTTTTCCCAGTTCTTCTGCTATTCTTGTTACAGGCACTTGATATTCTTGTATGTTTGGTCTTTCTTTTCGTTGCGGAATCATGTCGGGGTCGAGGATTACTGTGCCTCCATTCTTTATTGTATCAATGTAGCGTGTGTATGCTGCTTGTGACATAACCAGTAGAACATCGGGTTCAAGTGCTTTCGGGAAATCGATTTCCTCGTCTGAGATGACGACTTCGGATTTGCACGATCCTCCTCTGGATTCTGGACCGTAAGACTGTGTTTGAACAGCGTTTTTGTCCTCAAAAAGGGACACCGCCATAGCTAACATTAGTCCTGCTCTAATAATGCCTTGACCGCCAAATCCAGCTATTCTAACTTCAAGCCTCATGTTCTTATGTTCCCCCTTCAACGTTCCCTTGCACTCCAGCAATCATTTCTCTTAGCAATTTTTCAAACGTCGGTTTTTCAATGTCAACAAACTCGCCCACTGGGATTCTTTCAGGAGTAATCTCTGCTTTTGCTGGATCAGAGAAATTCTGGATTTCTGATGCTTTTTTGAACCAATTCATAAACTCAATTGCGTTACCCATTTTTGTGCGTCTTCCATAAATTTCTGGGCACGGCGAGATTACTTCAACAAAGGAGAAACCTTCTTTTTGTAAGGCTTTCTTTATTGACTCAGTTAACCTTCGCACATGGAGCGCTGTCCATCTCGCTACGTAAACTGCTCCTGACGCAGCGGCCAGATGGACGAGGTTAAATGGGTGTTCAATGTTTCCGTATGGTGTTGTTGTGGTTGAAACGTTGAGAGGAGTTGTTGGACCCTGTTGCCCTCCTGTCATGCCGTAGTTGAAGTTGTTTGCACAAATCACTTTTATATCCACATTTCTTCGTGCAGCGTGAATGAAGTGATTTCCACCAATTGCAAATAAATCTCCGTCTCCGCTTATGACGACTACTTTTAGTTCTGGGTTTGCCAATTTTACGCCTATTGCAAAAGGAATTGGGCGACCATGTGTTGTGTGGAACGAGTCGGTATTTACATAGCCAGCGATACGTCCAATGCAGCCGATTCCAGAAACCACGACCAATTTGTCCAAGTCTTGCTCGGTCTCCTTTAATGCTGTGGCAAAAGAGTTAAGCACCACACCGTTGCCACAGCCGGCACACCAAATGTGGGGAATTCTTGTTTTCCGCAGAAAACTTTCAAGAGGATGAGTAATCTCCTGTTCCATTATGCAAAGCCTCCTTTAATTGCCTCGAGAATTTCTTCCGGTTTATGCGGCTCTTCGCCCAATTTCGAAAGGAATTTTACTGGTGTTGCTTTAGCTGCTCTTTCTACTTCGCGGACAAGTTGTCCATAGTTCATTTCTGGCGTTACAATCATTTTCACATTTTTAGCGGCTTTCGCAATTTGTTTTTCCGGGAAAGGCCAAAGTGTTACGAGTCTAATGAGACCTGCTTTTATTCCATTGTTTCTCGCTTTTCTCACTGCGCTTAGTGCAGCTCTGGATTCAATACCATAAGCCACGACAGCAATTTCTGCGTCTTCCATCATCGTCTCTTTAACGAGCACTATTTTGTCCGCGTTTTTTCGAATCTTGTCACAGAGTCTTCGAACAAGCCTCTGTTGAACCTTAATGCTTTCAGTGAACGGACGGCCTTCTTCGTCGTGTGTTAACCCTGTGGCGTGAAAGTGGTAGCCTTCGCCGAAAACAGCCATGAGTGGTACGAGGTTTTCTTCTGGTTTAAAAGGCAAATATTCAATGCGGGAGTTTGAAGGCTTTTTTCGATTAACCATCTTTATCTTGTCCGCTGGAGGAATAATTACTTTTTCCCACATGTGCCCGATTATTGCGTCCATCATTACCATTACTGGGATGCGGTATGTTTCTGCGTAGTTGAAGGCTTCAATTGTTAAATCGAACGCTTCTTGTACTGAGGATGGGGCTAAAGCGATTATTTCGTAGTCACCGTGAGAGCCCCACTTTGCCTGCATCACATCTTGTTGTCCAGCCATTGTTGGTTGCCCGGTACTCGGTCCGCCACGCATCACGTCAACAATTACACATGGAGTCTCAGTCATCGCAGCTAAGCCAATATTTTCTTGCATCAAGCTAAAGCCAGGTCCAGAAGTAGCTGTCATAGCTTTTAAACCAGCATAAGATGCGCCTATCACTGCAGCGATCGAGGCAATTTCGTCTTCCATCTGAATGTACGTCGCACCAATTTGAGGCAAACGACGAGCCATCCGCTCAGCGATTTCGGTTGCAGGTGTAATTGGATAGCCTGCGAAGAATCTGCAGCCTGCTGCTAAAGCACCTTCTGCGCATGCGAGGTCGCCGCTTAGAAAATGTTTGCCTGTCCAAACTGCTCTATTTTTTATGGTCATTTTTTCTCTTCCTCTTTCTTTTCAGAAGGTTTTTCTACCACAAATATGGCAAAGTCTGGGCAAATTGCTGTGCAGAAGCCACAAAGAGCGCATTTGCCAGCGTCCTTTACTTTAGGTGGATGAACGCCTCTTGCGTTGATTTCTTCTGATTCTTCGAGTACTTCTTTTGGGCAGAATTGTATGCAGAAGCCGCAGCCTTTGCATCTGTCTCTGATTATGTAAATCTCAGCTTCTGGAGGTTTAATCTTCTCCGAGTCTAATGGTTTGCGCCACAATTTTTTTGATGCCAATATCACCGTCTCCAATCTTATGCCTTCTCCATCATTTTCTTTGACTTTTCAATCTCCTCTTTAGTTATGCTGTTAACGATTGCTTGCATTTCTTTGACTTTAGATGCTACTCTTTCGCCTTCCGCGGCGCTTGCCCACAACAACTGCAAACGATCCTTGTTCAAGTCCAGTTTTTCCATTTTCTTCCATAAACGCTCAACGCGTTTTTGAGTTTGAAGGTTAGCGTTAATATAATGACAGTCGCCTATGTGGCAACCTGCAACCAAAACCGCAGCAGCACCTCGTGCGAAGGCTCTTTCCACAAACTTTGGCGAAACTCTACCTGAGCACATTGTTCTTATTATGCGCACATTTGATGGATACTGCATTCGGCTTACACCCGCAAAATCTGCGCCTGCATAAGCGCACCAGTTGCAACAGAAAGCGATTATTTTTTTGTCTGCATCTTGCTCAGTTAAGGCGTCGATTTGTGCGTTAATTTGTTCATCAGTGAAGTGGCGCATGTAAAGCGCACTGAAGGGGCATTCTGCTCCACAGGTGCCACACCCTGAGCATGCGGCTTCGATGACTTCTGCGCGTTTTAAGTCTTCATTCAAAGTTATTGCGTTGTAGGGACAAACTTTTGTGCACAATCCACAGGCTTTGCATGCTTCTTCCAGAACTCTGGGCGTTATTGCTTCGACTGTTACTTTGCCCTTTGCCATTAAAATCCCTGCTCGTGCTGCTGCGGCGCTTGCTTGGGTTACGCTGTCTTTGATGTCTTTTGGTCCTTCAGCGCATCCTGCAAGGAAAACTCCGCCTGTTGGTGTGTCGACTGGTCTGAGTTTTGGATGTGCTTCCATAAAGAATCCATCATTTGTTCTCGACAATACAAGCAGTCGTTGGATAACGTCGCTGTCTATTCTCGGCTCGATACCCACAGATAATATGACCATGCCAACGTTTATTTTATACAACTCTTTCTGCAGCGTGTTTTCTCCAATAAGCCAAAGGTTGCGTGTTTTGCGGTCTTCATGGATTTCTGCAGGCAATCCGCGGATGAATATTACTCCTTCTTTTCTTGCTCTTTTGTAAAGGTCTTCGAAGCCTTTGCCGAAAGCTCGAATGTCCACGTAGAAGACGTAGATTTCTGTTTCTGGCCAGTGTTCTTTGATGAGTAGAGCATCTTTTATTGTGTTCATGCAACAAATATTACTGCAATATAAGTGTCCTCTATCCGAACGTGAGCCCACACACTGAACGAAGGCAACTGATTTTGGAATCTTCATGTCACTCGGTCTAAGCAAGTGCCCACCAGAAGGTCCGCCGGCATTTATTAATCGTTCAAACTCTAACGAAGTGATTACATTAGGATATTTTCTGTAACCATAATTTTGCAGAGAAGTCGGATCGTAAATATCCGCACCAGTCGCGACAATTATTGTGCCAACCTCTAACTCCAAAACTTCAGGTTTCATGTCGAAGTCTATCGCCTTTCTCTCGCACGCTTTAATGCATTTGTCGCATTTGAGAATGCCTTCCTGGTTTAGGCAAATGTTCGGGTCAATAATGTATGTGGATGGCACGGCTTGAGCAAAAGGTGTGTAAATGCCGTGGCGTGTTGCTAAACCAACATCAAACTCGTTAGGCACAGTGATTGGACAAACTTCAGAGCAATCACCGCAGGCGCTACAATCTTTTGTTACGTATCGTGGTTTTTTCAAGACCTTCACTTTGAAGTTTCCAATGTACCCTTTAACATCTTGCACTTCACTGTTGGTTAGGAGTTCTATGTTTGAATGCCGTCCAGCGTCTGACATTTTCGGCGCGAGAATGCAGATGCTACAGTCCATAGTTGGAAACGTTTTGTCAATTTGCGCCATTCTGCCTCCGATGCTTGGCTCTCTTTCCACAAGATATACTTTGTAGCCCGTATCTGCCAAGTCTAATGCGGCTTGTATGCCTGCAACTCCGCCTCCAATTACGAGTGCTTTCTGTATAATTGGGACTACACTTTCAATGGCTGGGTCGAGTAATACCACTTTTGCCACAGCCGCCTTGACAAGGTCTTTTGCCTTCTCTGTGGCTTTCTTTTTCTCGTAAAGGTGCACCCAACTGCACTGTTCACGGATGTTAGCCATTTCAAACAAATACTTGTTTAACCCTGCTTCTTCGCACGTTCGTCTAAAAGTGGGTTCATGAAGCCTGGGGGAGCATGAGGCGACAACTATTCGGTTCAACTTGTGTTCTTTTATGTCGTTTTTTATTAGCTCTTGTCCTTGATCAGAGCATGTGTAGCGGTTGTCCTTTGCAACTACAACGTAAGGGAGGGTGGCCGCAAATTTCGCTACTTCTTCGCAATCTACAGAGCCTGCGATATTAAGCCCACAATGACACACATAAACGCCAATCCTGACTTGGTCTTTTTGTAATTGTTTATCCTTTTTCGTGACTTGTTTTTTACTCAATCCTTTTTTGTCCTCCTCTTAAAAAGCGGTCAATTGAACTTGCTGCTTTTTTGCCTGCTACCATTGCTTCCATCACAGACGAGGGTCCAATTACTGCGTCGCCACCTGCGAAAACGCCTTCCATAGTGGTCTCCATTGTAATCGGGTCCGCCCATATAGTGTTTATATCGCTTAGCTCAACTTCTTTAGGCAAAAACGACGTGTCCACGGCTTCTCCAACTGCCAAAATGACCATGTCGAAATCTTTTATGAAATTGGAATTTTGTATGGGTACTGGTTTTCCTCGGCCTGTTTCATCTGGTTCGCCTAACTCAATTTTTACAAGTTCTACTCCAACCACATGCCCGTCCTTTCCTAAAAATTTGGTAGGGGCAAGTAGAAATTCGATTTTAACTCCTTCCTCTTCAGCCTCTTTTGCTTCCCAAGGGTTTGCAGGCATCTCTTCCCGAGTTCTACGATACAGAATTGTAACTTCCCTAGCGCCATTGTGAAATGCTGTTCTCGCAGCGTCTATTGCAACATTACCACCACCGATTACTGCGACTCTTTTGCCAATTTTAACCTCTTTTCCAGATTTTATTTCTCTTAGAAGGTCGAGCGCACAAGATACGCCTTGTAATTCTTCGCCTTCGCAACCTATTAATCTGCTTTTTAACGCACCCACTGCAATGAATATTGCTTTGTAACCTTCTCGTTGTAACTGTTCTATTGTTAGGTCTTTGCCTAAGCCGGTACCAAGTTTGAATTCCACTCCAAAACTTTTTACATATTCTACATCATTTTCTAACGCTTTTCTGGGAAGGCGTTGCTCAGGTATCCCATATCTCAGCATGCCGCCAATTTCTGGAAAAGCCTCAAATACAGTTGCTTTGTAACCTTTTCTAGCGAGTTCGTATGCCGTTGTCAATCCGGCGGGACCAGACCCGATTATTGCGATTTTTTCGTCACGAAGCTCTGGAGTCTTCTTTGGTATCTGTTTACGGCTTTCAATTATCTTTTTCAGTACGTTTTCGAATTGTTCCTTGCTAATTTTTGTTCGTTCAGGATGAAAACAGATGTAATAACAACTTTCCGCTAGGGGGATGGTTTTTCCTATGATGTCTGCGGCGTTTTGGAATCCTTCAAGGTAGCCTTTTTCTACGGCTAGTTTTTTTACAAGAAGGAGAATTTCTGGAGGTTTGAGTTTTTGTGGGCATCTTTTGTGGCATCTGTAGCACCATCCGCACAGCCAAATATCAGATGTGGTAAGAATTTTTTCGGGGTCAAGAAAAATTGTTTCGAGTAGAATTCTTGGGTTGTAATGGTTGGAAGCGAGTTCCATCATTGGGCAGCTTGCAGTGCAAATGCCACATTCAAAACAGTATTTCAGCTTTTCAGCGTCAAGCAGTTGTTCCTGCAGCTCTTTGGGTATTGAAGCTTTTTTAGTTTTCAACTGGGTCCCACAATGAAATGCATATAGTCTTGGATATAAAAGTTTACAAATGTAAAGGTTTGCAACGGATGTAAAGCTCAAGCGCAGTCCATAAATAGTTGAATATAACCCTTAGAATAGTATCTCTCCAGATTTCAATGACCTCTCGTGTGTAAATCCTTTACAATGAATCTATCTTTGTAGGGTTATTATTTTTTTACGACCAGTACGTCGCATGGAGCTTTGGTCACTACTTGTTTAGAAACACTTCCTAACAAGAAAGACGCTGCACTCCCAAGTCCTCTACTCCCCACCACAATAAGGTCAAAGTTCTCGTGTTTAGCTATGTCTACCAAAGCGCGGGAAGGATTAGAACCGAGAATTGTTGAAAAACTATGATCGACACCTTCTTTTTCCAAATATTGTTCAGTTTTTTGCTGAATTTTTTCGGCTTTTTCTTCCTCTCCTTGCTTATGAATAGTTATGACCTTTACGAATCCTGAAAATTTTTTAGCAATGTTTATTGCCTCCATAAGTGCCCATAGAGAATGATCTGAGCCGTCGATTCCTACGAGAATTTTTATTTTATCCTTCATTTTTTGTCACCTATTACATTATTTAGCATTAAATAGATTTATTTTTTCAACCGCTTCCCTTTTCTAATTTCATTTAGATGCTTATGTGTCGCTTTTTTGTTCATTAGTCCCGGATTTCTGCTTATTCCTCTAGCTAGAATTGGTGGAAAAATCAAGGTGGTTATCATACTCGTGGCCACTAGCGCTGAAAATATCTCAGGAGGGATTAAGCCATACTGTACCGCAATTAAAGCGATAACTAACTCTGCTGCGCCTCTAGAATTCATTGCCCAGCCAACATAATACAGTTGCTTCCAGTTTAAACTTGAAAATGGCTTTACTATAAGGGTACCTACCATTTTCCCAACAAGAGCCACGATAACTGTGGCTATTATCAGAAATATGTTAGAAGAGAGCGTGCTCAAGTCAAACTTTATTCCTACATTTGCAAAGAAAAAGGGGATAATAAAACCCAAAGCAACAAGCTTTATTTCGTTAATTATGTCTCTTTTGTGTTGTCTCCTAATACCTTTCATCGAAATCTGCAAAAGGAAGCCGCCTATGATGGCGCCAATTAGATAGCCTATTTCCAGAGATTCCGATAGTGCCGCGAGAACGAGAATGAAAATCATCACTATTGAGAAAAGCTCGGTTTCGTCACCAGTGACCCTATCGAGGTAATGAAGGACTTTAGAGACAATCTTAAAGGATATGAATGCGATAACAACAAAGATTGCAATTTCTAAGGGGATTTTCGCAAGTTCTGCAAAACCTTCTCCTTTTGCCATTACCACTACAATCGTTAAAAATAAAACTTCGAATACATCGTCAATTGCCCCAGCGGCTAGCATGACCGCCCCCAACCGAGTGTTTAAACTATTCAAATCCATGAGCACCTTAACCTTGGTTCCTTCCGACGTCACCATCAAAGCTCCACCAAAAATAAGGGCTGTCAGAAAACCGTATTGCGGAAAGAATACTGTGATAAAAATAAATCCAAGAAGGAATGGAACAAGTGCTGAACTAAGAGATATAAGAATCGAATCTCTCAATGTCTCCTTTATTTTTTCAATATCAATTTCTAATCCAGCCAAAAAAAGAAGAAGTAATATTCCGAGCATTGCGAAGAAATCTATTATTAACAAAGTTGGCTCATCAGTAAATAATAGATTTTCAAAGACTGGAATGCCGAATAATATTCCTGCGATAATTTGCCCTACAACTTGAGGGAGCCCAATCCTTTTAAAAAGTTCGCCAAACACAAAAGCAACGATTAAAATTATAGGCACTATTGCTAGTATCTGCATTACTTAACTCACCCAAAAAGCCTTGCAATGCCTAGATTGTCCCTAGTTTCATGTGGCAGTTTTTCCGTTTTCATTTGCCTTCTATTAAGTTAATCGTAAAAACAGAAAGTCTTCTATAAACCTTTCTTTCAACAATTGGGGCAGTTACTCTTCATGCGAGTTTCCTCAAAGGATTTATGTCCATCTTTTTTAGGC
>Ga0209636_10000584_pt1 | contig 36084 bp, 41 predicted proteins | sample DeeMarSWOR152_54_FD_187464 | JGI IMG/M metagenome (GOLD analysis project Ga0209636, IMG submission 187464) | Marine sediment microbial communities from White Oak River estuary, North Carolina - WOR-1-52-54 (SPAdes) (version 2) | ecosystem: Environmental > Aquatic > Marine > Intertidal zone >... | reverse complement strand
TCGACATTGGAGACGCCACTCAAATCGGACTTAACTGGCTAAAAGACCCGTAGTGTCCAGAACGCTGATTTGCAACCCTCTCTTTTCTTTACTTAAATATTAGAAAATAGTCGAAACCTTCATTAATAGGTTCTGTTGAATAAACTCTGCAATACGTAAATAAGGGTGAGGCTAAATGTCCAAACCATTCTATGTAAAAACCGAAACGCCAAAAGAAGTCCAAGACGCAGCCTATGAAGCCCTGCAAATCGCAACCAAAACAGGCAAAGTGAAAAAGGGCACAAACGAAACCACAAAAGCCATAGAAAGAGCACAAGCAAAACTCGTTGTCATAGCAGAAAACGTAGAACCCCCAGAAGTAGTAGCGCATCTGCCCATACTGTGCGAAGAAAGAAAAATTCCATACACATTTGTGCCAGACAAAGCAAAACTTGGCACTGCAATAGGCATAGACGTCCCAGCAGCCGCGGCAAGCATAATTGAATCAGGCGACGCCGTCGGGCTCATTAAAGAAATTGTTACTAGACTCGAAGGCGCCAAGAAGGCAGCATAAAAATGAGCAAATCAGCCGACAAAGAAGCCACAGAAGAAGGCGAATTAATACCTGCCCAAGTCATTCAAGTAATAAGTAGAACAAGCGCAACGGGCGAAATCTCTCAGGTAAGGGTGCGTATACTTGAGGGCAGAGACAAAGGACGAATAATCGCGCGAAATGTAAAAGGACCAGTCCGCGTAGACGATCTCCTCATGCTAAGAGAAACAGAACGGGAAGCCAAAAGAATCAGATAAAAAACCGAGGCGAACCTACAAATGCCAAAACCAAGACGATGCTCCTTCTGCGGAAACGACTTCCAACAGGGTACAGGCATGATGTACGTAAAAAACGACGGTTCAATCTTATGGTTCTGCTCCAGCAAATGCAGAAAAAGCAGCCTTAAACTCCATCGAGACCCACGTAAACTACCGTGGACAAAATATTTCGGCAAAGAAGAAAAAGGTAAAGCATAAAAGAACTCTACAAATCCACTATTTTTTGTTGTTGAGTTTTCTACTGGCATGCATTTCTAAATAGTCTTTTCCATAAGGAAAGAGCCATTCAAAATATTTCTCGCATGGAAATTTTTCGCAATCCCTCATGCAATATGCAACACCATGTTTCACAGCGCAATCCAAAACCAAACATAAAACGCCCTTACCACTCCAACGAGTCCTAACCTTCTCCTTCGCTATTTCTTCAATTCCAGAACTGCAAACACAATCTAATTTTTTATGAAGACCACAGACATCACAGCAAATTCCACACGCAGCCACATGCTTCAAAACAGATACCAACTTTAACATAGCATCCTAACGTTTCTTTTGCATATAAGTTTAATAGATAGAAAAGAAAAATAGGGCACAACCTCCTCCATTTTCTGTCTGCTACAAAACTACACTAAGAGAACTACACATCCACTCTGCATATTTGAATCATATAGCAAAAGAAGTATAGACCATTGTCGAAAAGCGCACACAAAGCAGAATGTGAATGTGGTCTGCATAGATGCTGGAGAAGACAATGGACGGACAATACACTTCAAGAAGATAATTGATTGACTATCTTTTCGAAGTAGCCTGCGGAAAATCTTATACAGAAAGGACACAGGAAAATGTGTTCAGTGAAAGCATGTCTGTTAGAGAGAACGTGTCAAAACAGGAGACTTTGATAGGTAGAAGGGTTTACTTGAGACCTTTTGAAAGAGACGATTTGCCCTACATTCAGAGGTGGTCCAATGACGCTGAACTTAGAAGACTTACAGGTGAAGTTGCACCGATGAGTCGAGCTGAAACCGAGAAATGGTACAAGGAATTGCTTGCTGATAAAGATCGAATGTGGTTTGTGATTGCCCTCAAAAAAAGTGACCGTGTAATAGGAGAAGCTGGGTTGTTAAGGATGTTCAGACCTTGGCGAGCTACAGACATATCCATCATAATTGGGGAGAAGGATGCATGGGGAAAAAGATATGGAACTGAGGCAGGTCGTCTGCTCCTTGACTATGCCTTCAAACGACTGGGCTTTCATAGGGTTTCGATAGGAGTGGTCGGTTTCAACAAGAGAGCGCTGAAATTTTGGGAAAGTCTTGGCTTCAAAAAGGAAGGAGTTCACAGAGACGAGTACTATTACAACAACGAATACAGCGACTTCATCATGATGAGTATTCTGGAAGACGAATATAGAGAATTGCACGAAGCTCACTAACTGAATCTTATAGCTTGAAAATAATTTCTAAGGTTGAACTGACGTTTCTCAATCTCAAAAGCGTCGTTTTCGAACAGAAACTGGCGAGTGAGATTTGAACCCTCTACCAAATGACAGCATCTATCATAAAGTTGCCTAATGTGCGTATAACATTATTTCTGTTCATTTGAATCTGTCAACGTTTTTGTCTTCTCTTTGTATTTTGGTAGTGAATTGTTGCAGGACAGCCACTGCAGTTATATTCTTTTCGCAATGGGCAGGTTTTGCAGTTGGCTCCACATGGGGCAATCTCTGTTTTTTTGTGGGGTAATCTGAAGGCGAATTCTTCAGGGTATGATACGTTTTTGACAATGTAGACGGCTGCTTTTTCTAAACCTGTTGCTTTCGGATTTATTTCAGGGTATCTAAGCCACCATTCTTTCTTTTCAGGGACAATATAGACTGAGTATATTTTGTTTGATGTTGTTCCAGAAGCAACGAGATTAGGACAGTTCTGCATGATTCTCGCAATTTTCTTTGCATCTTTTGCCGAATTTGCTTCTCCGATTATTATTCCACATATGTTAGTCATGTCGTTGCTCTTCTCTTTTGTTTTCATTACCTTGTCCGCTTTAAACGGTTTTTGTTGGTAACACTCTGCATAAGACGGGCGGGGTGGGATTCGAACCCACGACCACAGGCTTAGGGGGCCTGCGCCCTATCCGTACTAGGCTACCCGCCCAACTGGCTTCTACAAAGCGTTTATCTTATTATGAAAATAAAGCAATTTCCCAAAAACTAGCCTTCTAAGTGAGAAACAGAAAAAGTTGGTGGGCGGTTTTAGGCATCAATCGATTGCGTCTAAATCTTGAGAGTAATCTCCATCGTGGAGACTTTTCTCGGGTTGCCGCCTTCCTGTGGGGTAATCTCTTCAGTGCCTATGGCAATCTGGTCAACACTGACGTCTTTGAGGAATTTCCTGCGAACGACCTCAGCAACATCAACCGCGGTGCTTATCGCTTGTCCTCTGGCTTTCAACGTAACCTGCTTCGCATCGTTACTGTTAAAGCACGTGATGACTGCCATGACATAGTTCATCGGAGGCTTTCGCCCAATGTATATGGTGTTCGGGTCTCTTTCTTCGCTCATTTTTCCAACACTTCTAGTCATTTAATGCAGCAATAACACTACGCACTCTCCTATAAGAATTTATTGAAACAATCTATTGAAAAACTCATTAAAGTGTAAAAACATTGGAGATGAAAGGTGAATGTCAAACATCAAAAAGAAGCATAGTATCGTTGAAACTAGCTCTCAAACGAGACACTACAATAGCCAGCACAGAAAAACTGCTGCTCTCCTCAAGTTTCTTAGAAACCACCAATAATAAGACGAGAGCGCAACAGTTTCTGTCTCGAAGTAGTGCGAGTTTCTTTTACACTTAAGTTTATATTCCTCGATTTTACCATTCCTCATGGTGGACGCGTATGCCTCCTCAGATTACTTGTCCAAATTGTGGTAGCACAATTAACCTCGAAAATCGCAAGGAAGTCGACTTCGAAAAAATTATACACGCCTTGTACAAATCGTCAAAAACTTTCACAGAACTTCTCTCAATGACAAATCTTCCACGCAAAACTTTGAGCTTACGGCTAAAGGACCTTTGCAGCTCTGGAGCAATTGTAAAAGATGGAGGTTACCATCTGAGTGCTTCGTTTGCGTCTAAACACAAAATTCATGGAAAAAAGAATGGGAATGGAAAAATGAAAGGAACAATACTGCATGTTGGAAAAAACATTCAATGGATGCCAGTAGCGCTTATCGTTTGTCTTTTCGCCATGACTTTTGGCTCTGCACTGCTACTTTCTTCGCCTCCGCCAGAACCAAGCCCTCCAATGGCGGCTTTCGGCTATATCCCTTCATATAATCTCGTAGCAGGTCAAATTTTGACGTTTGACGCGTCGGCATCTCGCGACTCTGACGGATACATAACCAGCTACTTGTGGGACTTTGGAGACGGAATCATGGCTACGAGTAAAGTAGTAACTCACAACTATCAAAAATCAGGAGTTTACTATGTGACCCTTACTGTGGCTGACAATGAGGGATTATTGAGTACTAGCCAACCAAAAGCAATATACATTTTCGCGAACTCGGAGGAAGATGTGATACCTCCGCCGGATGATGGTGATGATGATACGCCTTCTGCGAGAGATTGGAGTAAAATGATAATCATCTCGCCAGATCCCAGACTCCCAGGAGCTGGTTGGGAGAACCAATGGTTTGTCAATCGACTTCTGACCTTTGACAGTTCATGGTTTAATGAGGTTAACGGATTTGCAGGAGCCCATATGTGGGACTTTGGAGATAGCAGCGCTCCAGAGATAGGTGTAGTCGTAACACATGCATTCAAAGAAGCTGGCGAATATTCTATTGCGTTGGCTGTTACAGATCTTAATGGCAATACTAGGGTGATCACTCAGAAGATACCAGTGCTATCAATACCGGCAACAACAATTTATGTAGACCCAGTATCCAGTGGATACCAAGTCGGCGACATCATAACCTTGAACATAATGATTTCAGATGTTAGCGAACTGTGGAGTTGGCAAGCAGGAGTTACTTTTAACGCAGAGGTTCTTCGATGTGTTTCGAGTGGCGCTCCAGACAATGCGGCCGGCGATCCGTCATATACAGCTTTAACAGAAGGTGATTTCCTTCGCCAAGCAGGATACACACTATGGTTTGTTGGAGGATTTGATAATGAAGCTGGGGTGATTGTTGCTCATGGATGCACTCTGACGGCTCCAGCTACGCCTGTGGCTGGAAGCGGTGTACTTGCTACGGTTACATTTGAAGTGATAGGCGAGGGAGACTTTGATTTGCACTTGACTAGTGTCAAACTGATAAATGGAATAGGCGAGGAAATTCCTGTCTACGTAGCAACCTAAACTCCACATATCTCCCCTCTTTTTTTAAAGATCTTCTAGTTAGAAATAAGCATTTAAGTTAGACTAGACAAGATTTTTAAACTATAATACATTTGCGGGGGTACCCGAGCCAGGTCTAAATAGGATGAGTCAAGAACTCTTCTAGGATATGGGGGAGGACTTAAGATCCTCTGGCAAAGGCCTTCGTGGGTTCGAGTCCCACCCCCCGCACCAAGCTGTAAACAAAGGGCTAGTAACTAAATCGACTAATAATCGACTAATGAATCGTGTGTCATTATACTGAAACTTTCAGAATTATGTCAAGAATCGTAATAGAGGTTAAATCTTAAAAGGACTCAAACAATAAATAGACAAAGTAGGTGCGTTAATTGACGGATACAGAAGAAAAAATCTTAAAAATCCTCACAGGCTCGCAACTTTCCGCGATAAAAACAATGTTAGAGAAAGACCACGCCATAGATTGCCTTTTCTTGCTTCTTATGGGGCGGGGCAAATGGAAAGAAGCTAAAACTTTCATGAAAGATAATGGGTTAACTTTGAGTGATGGTACGTTTAGGGCAAGAATGATAGAAATCGAACACCTCGGACTAGCAAAAAGCACTCCTATCGATCCTCTTAAAAAATATTACACTATAACGAAAAAAGGCGAGAAAGTCGCGAAGTTGCTCTTGGGGATATTCGAGCAGCTCTAAGCCTATTATTTCGAGGTAATGTTGTTAGTTTTGTTTTTCATTAATATGATGTCGTAATTCGTAAGATTTAAATGTCAAGCTACCATTAACAATCTTGTGAACTCTAAAAGGAGGGATACAGACCAAAATGAGAAAACTATGGAAGAGTAGAAAGGCACTAAGCCCAGTCGTCGCAGCTATCATACTCATAGCCGTCACAGTCGCCGTATCAATCGCAGTCGCCGCATGGATGGGAGCACTAACCTTCACGTTCATGAAAACAGAAGAACTCAAAATCACAGGTGTAACATTCCAAACAGGAAATGCTACTATCACCGTTACAAATACCGGTGCAAACACTTACACGGTTTCAGGCGTAACAATTGATGATGTTTCAGCCACTGTTCTGGTGTGGGGCGGTAGCTTCGCAGCAGATCATAGTCTAGCCAAAGGTGCATCTGGAACTATAACAATTAGTCATTCGTGGACATCAGGCTACAAATACACTTATGCAGTACTAACAACCACTGGCAACAAGTACACATACACGACAACCGCCGCACCATAAACTTTCCCATAAAAACCGTTGAGATTGAGGGTAGGGGGCTTAGAAACCAACCTTCTTCTTTCCTCTCCTTTGGAGGTGTAAAAATTGGTCGTAGAACTAAAAGAATATGATTCAGCATCAGAAATTGCAAAAAACATAGAAGGACAAATATCTGAATCAAAAAGCCTGCTGGGCGAATACTTACGTCGCCTAGACGAAATTCGCACCCTAGCAGAAAGATCAAAGAAAATTCGAGACGTAGTCTTCAAGTTAGCAGGCAAAAAGGCAAATCAAGAAAGCCTCGGCGAAATCTCTGTTGGAGGCTTAAGCGTCGTCCTAGACGCAAATCCGTTTCACGAACTAACTGCCATAGAAGAAGTTGTTCGCAGCCAACAAGAAAGACTATTAGTCTTGCAAAAAGCCAGGGAAGCCTTGAAATGGGTTGACCAAATAGGCGACACTGAAGGGCTCAAGTATCTTGTTCTAGAAAACGACGGGGTGCCTGAAAGAATACTATTTAAAGTCTCATAAAAAAGGAGTGAAAAATCGTGAATAATGAAGCATATTCAATCGCTTTGCAAAATGCTCTAACTGAAATCAAAAACATTTGTCCAGACGTAAATACATCTTTTCTCTTTGACAAAGAAGGTTCAATAATCGCAGGAGACGACGAGACACAAGAGGTCTCCTTAGAGAAAACCGTGAGTTCTATGGAAGGCATCTTCAACAAAGCGGAAACAATTGGTGATCTTGACGTATTAGTTGTCAATGGACGCAAAGGCAAAGTGCACATTTCTTGCGTCAACGACATGTATCTTGCTATGGTGACGACAAAAAACGCGGATATGACCTATCTTCAAACAGTCTCACGAGTACTAATACCTACTGTGATAAAACTTTTGGATAACATTGCCCCTACCCCAATCAGATCTTCATTTTCAAAACCACCCTTGCTGCATCCACCTAGAAGAGATATGCGAGAGGAAATAGAAGAAGCGCAAGACGAAATAGAAGAAGCAATTGACGAAGAAACGATTGACGAAGAAGCGATTGACGAAGAAACAATCGAAGAGGAAATAACGAGACCAGAAAGAGTTAAGCGCGATCTATCTGAAACAGTGTCTGCGCCTTCACATCAACTCGTTGTAGATATTCTTAGTGGACTATTAGTGCGAGGAGACACCGTACAGATCGACCCGGAAATCCTCAGCAAATGGTCCGAATTCTATGACGGAACAGACATCAACATAGTTGAAATAGAAACCTTCAACGGTAACGCGACGCAATGCAAGGTAAAACCGATCAAAGACTCTAAACTAGAAGGCAAAGGACTAATCAGAATACCTGAAAGAGCCTGTCAAGACCTCGACGTGAAAAAAGGAGAACTTGTAAAAGTGAAACCATGGGTAGAAGAGGGATAAAAATGCCAAGAGGTAAATCAAAAAGTAAACTTGAAAAAATCGAGACAGAAGCCGTAGAAGTCAATTTAGAAGACATCAAAACAAAAGAAGACAAGTCGAAGACTACTTCAAAGAGTAAAACAAAAGAAGCAGGACCTGAAACGATCCACACAGCCTTAAATGAAATAAAGACAAAAGAAGGCGTTATAGGATATATTCTGAGAAACACAAAATCTGCATCAATAGATTTGAACGATCCAGCAAAACTAATTGACTATGCTGTTTTGTCTTCTTCTGCCATGGAAGCAGGAGACGAGCTTTCTCAGACATTCGATCTCGGCGAAATCGAAAATGTACTTGTTGAGGGAAGAGACGTAAAACTCCTTTCTTTAACGATAGGCGAGAACAACATCAGCATCTTCATGGAGAAAAACGTAGATCACGATAAAGTCTACAAAACTCTCAGCAAAGTCTCATAGCTACGCCTTTCTCTCTCCTTCTGTACATAATATCTCCGGGAAAATGAGCGCTGAGAAGGAAAGGGATATTCTCTTAGATTCTTAATCCCCTCCCCCTATTTTCTTTTCAGCCTCATCCCAATGGAGATTTTCCCATTTTTGTGATTTCTCTGTTATGTAAAGAAGATTTAAATAAACGCTTAGACTTAAAAATATGTTGAGCGCGCGTTTCAATTTCGGTGAGTTTGTTGGTTCAAAAACAGAAAAAGGTAAGTGTTGGTCATCGTGGACGTTTTGACATTATTGCAAACATTTTGGGCGCCGCAATGCGTGGGGCAAAGAAGACCCAGTTGATGTATAGATGCAATTTGAGTTTTAGACAGTTAGAAGTTTATCTTGGTTTGCTCACAGCGAAGAAGCTTATAAATGGACGACTTTGCATTGAGAGTAAAAAAGTTATCGTGTACAAAACCACTGAAAAAGGGCAGTCTTTTCTCCAAGTCTACCATAGTTTACAAGCGCTTTTGACGCCCTAACAAATTTTTTTGGCTTCATGAAAAGAAGTGTTGTGAAAGAAATCTGCAAGCGAAGAGGAAATTTTCAATTTTTCTTTTTCTCGATCTAACTCGATAAAATTATATTTTGCGAGAAAGTCTACTATGATTTGTATTTTTAGATTTGTTAGTCGGGTTTTTTCTGCAATTTCGTTAATGTCGTGCCATTGCCTGTCTTTGAGTATTGCCAGTATTTGCTCTAAAGTTGGTCTCGTCATTCTGCCTCTGCTTATTTCTATGTGAGTCGCTTTGTTCTTAAGATTTCTGAGGTTTTATTTCGGAAGAATTTTCTATAATTTTATCCTATTTTTGTTGTGATAGAGTATTCTTCTAGAATATTATGCATGTCGGAATATGTTATCATTGGGAGCACTCCTTTTTAGCTTTTCCATTCTCTGTTTTGTTATAGACGAATGTTATAGACGAGGTTTACAGGTTTGATAAATTGGGATAACCCTCGAAAAAGGCGAGATCGGCTGTACATTCTTGCGGAAATTTTGGACATTGCAAAGGAAGGAAGTTTGAAGACTCAAATAATGTATAGAGCGAATCTTAGTTTTACGCAACTGAACGAATATCTAGATTTATTAACGACTATGAAATTGATTGAAATAACAGAGAATAAGGATAAAACGATTTACAAGACAACTCCGAAAGGGTTTCAATACTTGCAAAACTACAAAGAAATCATTGAGCTGCTAAAAAACAACAACAATAATGGCGAACGAAACATCAAAGGCGGTCCACCGATTTATTGGGTCAAAAAATCATCTTAAAGTTTTAAGCACTCTTTTATTTCATGTTTTGGTTATTTGTTACCTAGCAAGCTTTCTGCAGATTTTTCCAGAAAAAAGAAAAAAAGATGGGGAGGGTTGGTTCTAGTTTGGTTTTAGTATGTTGACTGGTCCTTTTTTCCAACGGATGGCTAGTATGCCGATGGCGATTATGGAGACGATGCTTAGTAGGGCGATTATTAATGGGTACGTAGCAAGTGTCGGTAGTGTTTCGAGGCCTATTGAGGGGTCGTGTTCTAGTGTTAGGTTTCCAAAGTATGGATAGCAGAGAAAGAGTCTCATGTGGCTTCCAGCAGAAATGTAAGAAGCCTTAACATCGATAAGTTGTGGGTTTTGGCCGTCTGTTTTTATTGCGTATGGCACGAATTTGAAGTAGCCTCCCAACATGTCGTCAGTTGCGAAACGGATTTTGTAGCGGTCTTGGAGGCGGGCTTGCATGCGCATTGGGTGTTCTAGGGTGTCTGTGGCTGTTTCGTCGGTTGTGACTGTTACACTTTTTCCTTCAACGTACATTGAAGAAGTTGTTGAGGCAATTTCAGTTTCTATGTCTTCGTCCTCAGCACTTTGCGGTACGTATGCGACATCTTGTTCAGCAGCGTCGATTTTTTCAATGTTTATCGTGGCCAAGTTTATCCATAATGCTAGGCCGGCTTTGCGGTATGGAACGTCGATTCCAAGTGCTCTTAGCTCTGTTATTAGCGAGTTGATTTTGTCGATATTCCACTCCCATTTGTTGACGATCAAGTCCATTTTGAGCTCGCCTGCGTCTACTGTGTAGCTGTAAAGGCCTTGTACATCTTCGGTTGCTGGTGTATAGTAGAATCTGCATCTTATGATGACGTTTCCTTGTGCGAATTTAAGTCCAGGATGGTACCATGGGACTTTGTCGAGTGTGAAGTTAAAGGATAGGTATTTGACGTCTCCGCGAGTAACTTCTACTGGGCCAGTGAGATTCCATGTGCATGCGCTGAAGGGTAGGTATGGTGAGTGTAGCCCGTAAATGAGCGCTAGGTTCATTAGTTTATATTCCATTCTTTCGCGGATCATAGCTTGCCATTGATGTTGGTAAGGTTCGACGTATCGTAGATTAAATTGTTCTCTGATTCTTGCTTCTTCTGCCTGGTAGATTCTCTGGTAGATTTGGTCTACAAGAGTTATGTATTCGATTAGTCCCTTGTATTTCACTACGTAGACTTTGCTTGTGTCGTTGGCATGCCACCAGAGGAACATGGGCTTTTTGCCGCCTGCAGGGAACAATATTTTGATTTGTTCAGTTTCGATTAATAACCACTTGTTACGATAAGGTTCTGCTGTAGTGTCGAGAGATATCGGCTCCGCGTTGGATGCAAATGCAGGATTGCCGAGCATTGGGAGAACCGCTGAAACCAGTAAAATCGCTAGGAAGGAGCTTCCGACAAGTTTTTTGACATTTTTCAACCGTTTTTCACCAAAATAAACATGGAAAAAGTCTTTTTTAAGGAAATCGTTTCGAGAAAACTCGAACATCCCAAAAGAAGAGTTCTAGAAACCTAGAACTTAACTTTTGAAAAAAGTTCCGAACTCGCCTAAGCACTAATGTGGTTACGTCCTTTACCTTGAAATTCCTCAATTACTATTTATGCTGGCGAGTTGTAGTTAAAAAGGGAAGGCGTGAGTAGATTTTTGGAAAGATAGCACATTTTCCGAAGCTTTTGCTACCCAGCAGATAATAACTAATAAAACAGTTCAGTATTTGCTATCTATTTTGCTCCTACTGGGAAGGTCTAGTCTCTGTCGAGGACACACGAAGTGTTAAGCCTTGTTGTGCCAGTTGCCCCTGTCGCCTAATAAGAAGAACTTAGCAGAACTCACCAACCGAGCTGCACCGTTCAAAAACTTCAAAATATAATAAAACGGCGAATAAACCAAAAGCCAACCCCAATTAAACCTTCCATAACAAAACCGCAAAGCAACCGCCTGATTCACAACGCCTACAACAAGGGCATAAACAATAAACAACAAGAAATTAAACACAAAAAAGACTTTGTCAGGCGCAAACCAGAACAAAAACGGAAACCCAACCAAAGCCGCCAAATCCACAAAAGCCCCACCATACTCGGTTACTAGACTAAACCACAACAAGGCACTAAGCCACTTTCGCTTAAACAACAACTCTCTATGCACACCTAAGCAGTTATCCAGCCATCCAGTAAACCATCTCATCCGCTGCCCCCAAAAGCCACCAAAATTTAAAGGCACGACAGTTCCACTAAACGCCTCGCCTGCATAGCCTACACCTAAACCACGCTTTTGCAACTCCAAAGTAATCTCTAAATCCTCAGTCACAGATTTTGGCCTGCGCGTATTCAAAATTTCACGCAAAACATCAGCCCTAAAAATTCCCACCGCGCCAGGCACAACAGTCACACAGTTCCCAAAGCTCTGTGCACAACGAAAAACTCCTAATCCCTGGCTATACTCTAACTGCTGCAGAACACAATAAGAATTCGCCTCACGTCCACCATCACTTGGATGCACGTAACCAGTCACCGCGGCCTTTCCGTTCGCCAACATGTAATCCACAAGCCTAGCCAATGTCTGCGGTGTCCACCAAGAATCTCCATCAACAACTGCGATTAAACTGCCAAAAGCTTTGTTTACTCCTGTCCTAACTGCCTCAGTTTTACCTAAATTCGCAGAATGACGCACAACCTTTCCACGTGCACGAGGATAACGCCGCCTCCCAACTTCGACGGCACCCCAAGCAATCTCATACGTCAAATCAGTACTACCATCATCAACAACAATTATCTCGCACAACCCGTCATACCGCGAAGCACACTCAAACAAACTCAAAACACAACGCCCAATACGTTTTCCCTCATTGAAACAAGGCACAATAAAAGAAATCATAGGACAAAACCCCGCTCTAGGTTTAACACGATTTTTCTTGCGTCTCACAATCCAAGCAACGACCACAAAAAAACCAGCAATACCCACAGCCAAAAAAGTATACCAAACATAGAAAAACCATACAGCTGCAAACCACAAAACGCTCGTAGCCTTGAAAAGAGGTGTGTAACCAGCTAATCCAATCAAACTCTCAGCCAAAACAGGAAACCAAAATAATGAAGCAAAAGCTAAAACAAAGGGCAAAACAAGAAGCACATACTCTAACTTTTTCAGTCTGCTCTTTCGTAGAATAACTGTAGTCAGCATCAGTTGCCTCCGTTAAGCCGTTATTTATGATGAATAGCCAGAATTACATCGCTATCGCAGAATCCAAGTCCATCAGAGAGATTACCAGTGACAGTTAAGGTCATAGGATAAAACTTTCTGCAACAAATAGACGCTTTTGAATCGAGACTTTCACGAATCAACTCTATTACCGTGCTTCTGCTAAATTTGACCGCTAGGGCGTTGAAACAGTCGCAAATATGCGCCTTCGAAGCGGTGATTGTATTGTTAAGTCGAATAGAGGATAAGTCAACATCACTAGCGTTAACACAGTAAGGCAACAAAATAATGCATGTTATCCAGTTGCCTCGGCTCTTCAAGTTTAAGACTTGAGGCATTATAAACACGTGCACCTTTAGAAAACGGCTCCAGTAAAGTCCAATGACAGCTGCATCAGCAGTATCGACTATTCCATCTTTGTTGAAGTCACAGTCAGGATTGAATTCAGCGTCGCCAGTCACGGCCATCCAAGATAGCGCAAGTATTGAGGCGTCCTCTAGATTGACTAATCCGTCGTGGTTAACGTCGCCAAGTAGATAATTGCAGGCTATGCCGGAAATATTCAAAGAAGACATTGCGGTAACGAAAAGCGTAACTAAGGACAGAGCTGTTACCTTTAACTTTTTGTTTAGCATTTTACCTTCTCCATGCTCTCTTTCAAGTTAACTGTGCAACTTCAAGATAAAAGGCAGTATTCCCAGAGAAAAGATATTCTAAACTTAGACCTATCCCCAAAAAAAGGAGGCTGTTTTTATTTTGATAGGAATTTCCATGACAAGACTATGCCGATGGTCGCGAAAATGAATGCGAATACGCCTAAGAAGGCAAAGTCTATGGCAAGTTGAGATATGTCTATTGTGGGAAGGATTAGCAACTGTCTTGCAGCGTCTGTTCCGTAGGTTATAGGGTTTATGTAAGATATTGTTTGAAGCCAGTCAGGCATGAAATTCGATGGAAACAGCGCGTTGCTGGTAAAAATTAGTGGCAGGTTCAGGAGGTTAACGACTGCCATTTGCGTCTCCCATCGGGTTGAACGTATAGCTATGGCTAGGAACAGTGAGGACAATCCAAGACACATAAGGAATAACGCGGCAAAAGCACCTAGCAAATGAACGACAGTGAAAGATGGGCTGAACTGCATTCCAAACAGCCAAGCCAGCACGACGACTATGCCCGCTTGAATTAACGAACGCGTCACGGCTGAAAGAACCTTCGACATAATTATAGCGCCACGCGCAACCGGTGTGCTTAGAGCCTTGTTAAGGAATCCCAGACGTCTGTCCCAAACGATGGACATTCCACTGAACATGGCTGTGAACACGACCACAAACGAAAGCATGCCTACTGCCATGAACGAGAAGTAGTCATTGACGCCGAAAGTGCTTGTCATTATATTGTCTTTAAGACCAGCGAAAAATGTTCCCAGTTCAATCTGTTGCTCTGGGCTCAATGATTGGAGTAAATGAGTGGGAAGTGTGATTGGGTTGTTTGTGAATATTGCGCCGATGTTCATTGCTCTGCCGAATAATCCCATCCACAATATCGGTTGAATGATCGACATGAGCACGAGTAAGGGCGCCTTGTACCATTTTTTCAAGTCTCGATTTGTTAGTGCCCAGAACCCGTGGAACATGCTTTTTGAGTTGTGGTTCTCTTCTGTCATTGTCTCGCTCTCCTAAGTGTTATCCTTTGACGAAACATATCCGGACTCCCTTCTTCTTCCCGCATAGTTTTTCCAGTGTATTCCAGATAGACTTCATCCAGCGTCGGCTTGGAAAGAGAGAGTCTTGTTATTATAACACCGTTTTTCATTAACGCGTTAAGGATAAGTGGCGCAGTTTCTTCTCCATTTTCCACTTTAACTCTGTAAGTGGAATTCTGCTTTTTCACTTCTTTTACTTTCGGAATTTTGCTTATTAGTCCTGAAACGTCATCGTCGTCTTCTTTCGTCGCGACCGTGAGGATGTCGCCGCCTAGACTTTCTTTTAGTGCCTCAGGCGAGTCGAGTTTGATAATTTTGCCCTGGTCTATTATGGCTATTCGGTCGCACAGGTTGTCGGCTTCTTCCAAATAATGCGTCGTCATGAAAATAGTCATGTTAAATTGCTCCTTGAGCTTTTTTATATAGCTCCATGTTGCTGTCCGTGTTTGCACATCCAATCCGAGCGTTGGCTCGTCGAGGAAAAGCACACGCGGTCTGTTGATGAGGCCACACGCGAGTTCTAGCCGTCTTCGCATGCCACCTGAGTATGTTTGAACCTTTTTGTCTGCGAATTTAGTCATCTCCACTAACTCGAGTAGTTCTTGGGCGCGTTTCTTTGATTCGCTTCTAGGGATACCATACAAGTCTGCGCATAGGAGTATGTTTTCCATGCCTGTGAGGTCTTCGTCAGCAGTGTATTCTTGTGGCACGACGCCAATGCAGTTTCTAACTTCGCTGGCGTCCTTTGTAATAGAATACTTACATACGTGCGCTGTGCCTTCGGTGGGCTTGAGTATAGTTATTAGCATGTTGATTGTAGTGGTTTTTCCCGCTCCATTGGGACCAAGAAAGCCAAAGATTTCTCCTGCTTTAACGTCAAAATTAACATGATCCACGGCTGTGAGGTGCTTGTTGAATACTTTAGTCAAGTTTTCGACTTTGATTACTTCTTCCATCAGTCTTCCCTCTGCAAATTATGTTAAACTTTATGCGTAGTGTCACGCTTCTTGATTAACTCTTCGATTTTTTCAGTGGCTTCTTTCAAAATTTCTGCTACCTCAGATGCCACTTCTTCCGCGTCTTCTTCAGCAACTGTGTGTCGAAGCCTCCACAAGGCGTTGTGAAGCTTCATATCGGCTTTTATTACAACCTTTATTTGTTCGGGCATAATAAGCCACGGAGGTTCAAAAAAGAAGCCAGGTCCAAAGATTTTGAATCTCTCTTCCATTTTCTTTCTTCTTTTTTCGTGTTCTTCAAGGAATTTTTGGCCCTCGTCAGTTAGAGTGTAGCGTTTTATTCCAGGTTCTTCGGAAGGAACTTCCTTTATGTATTTTTGCTCTTGAAGCCATGCCAGCAGGGGATATATTGAGCCGGGGCTTGGTCTCCATCGGCCTTCGCTTTTTTCTTCGACATGTTGCATGATTTCTGAGCCTGACATAGGTTTTTCGCTAAGCAGACGCAACACATAGTATCTTATGAATCCCTTTGGAACGAATGCCATGTGTTTCTTTAGACGCCTGAATCGTAATTCTGGCTGCCATTCAGAGTCGTCGTTGCACATATGATTTTTCGCCTCAGATGTTATAGTTGATATCGCACGTGATATCACATGCGATATATAACCTTTTCGAATAAATAGCAAAAAGCTTCTGTAAGGGCGTACCGTAACGATTAAATTTATTATTGAGTAGACTGCATTCGAGTGTTCTCAGGTTGGAAAACACGTCCCGTTACTACACTGTGCTTCGCGATCCGACACGTAGAAGAATCATTGAAATTCTTGGTGAACAGGGCAAGATTGGCTTCAAGGAACTAAAACAAATTTTGGAATTGGGTGTGGGCACTGTCTACTATCATTTAGACATGCTTTCTGAGTTTCTAACTCAGGACAAGGAAAGAAAGTACTTGCTAAATGACCGTGGACGTTTGTTGTATGCTTCTTTGAGGGAGGGTAGTTTGCCGCCTGCGCTTCAGATGGGTGAGGCGTTTAGTCATCAGGTTGGGAAGTGGCTTTTTCTTTCGCCGGTTTTTGCGAAAACAACCAAGCCTTTACTCTTGTTGCCTGTTGCTCTTGTCATTCTGTTTTTTGGGGCGGTGGGCGCGGCGGTTGCTGAGATAGATCCTATGCTTTTTTTCTATTTTCCTTTTACAGCTTACTCTTTTCAGGCGATTGTTGTGGTTTTTATTTCTAACTGGATAGGTTTGTTCTTGTTCAGTGAGTTGGTGATTTACTTGTTTTTTAAGCGGGCTGGGGGTGACTTGCAGCTTTTTACTTGTCTTTGTCTTAGTGCTTTGCCATTGGCAATTTTTCCGTACTTGTTTTTGTTTGTTGATTATGTCGTGTTGCAGTATCTTCTTTTTGTTTTTCAAGTTTGGACGTTGTTGCTTTTGTCTGCGGCTTTTTCTTTTGGAAAAGGAATTCGCTTGGACAAGTCTATTATTTTGAGTTTAGTTGTCATTTATCTTAATACGATGATTTTGCTGTTTCTTGGCAAGTTTTCGTGAGATGGACTTTTTGTTTGTGCTCGCAGTAGAGACTAGACCTTTCTATTTGGAGTCAAATATGGTGTTTGGAAAGAAGACAGTTGTTTCACTTAGATGGAGAAGAATAAAGCATTATGAAACCAAAGGTTCACATCATCGAGAAATGCTTTCAAGAGATGGAAAGGCGGAAATGAGATAGATCAACTTGTTGTGAACCAAATACAGGAGAAAAGTACCATAAACTGTAAATAGAACTTGTGAAGTAATTACTTGGCGAAGGGAGAGAGTAAACTTTCATTTGCGTGTGATTGGCTTTCGAGGAAGCCGCACTAGAAGTTGACGTAAAAGACTTTCTAGTGGTTTGTAGCTTCCCTTCATAAGCACAGAAGGAGGTGAGAAATTGACAACGCGCACAAAGATTGGATTGATTATGAGTACTTTAATAATTCCTCTTTTGCTGACATCCGTGTTACACAGTGTGCACGCATCAGTCACGGTTGGAGGCGGTGATCAAACTAGTGAGTATTATGCGAAGAAGACCCTTGATATATTACAAGACAAGAAGAACCCTTATGCAACGGAACTTGATTTCGACTTGGATTCCGACGCATGTGTAGAAGGTTGGAAGGCAACGATTGGGGACTTCAGTAGTGCAGATAGCGAACAAAATGGTGCTTATGCTGCACATTTCCATGCATATGAAGGAAGTGTTGCTTTTAATGAATACTGCACTGTTTCTGGAACATTATGGCTTGAAAACCAGAATTCAGCGGGAATACATGATTGGATTTGGAGTGCGAGTGTAGGAGAAAGATGTGTACTTAACCACATCTGGAGCGTAGGTTATCCCTACGAGGATCCGTTAACACCTGGAAGCTATCTACATAGGTTGACCATAACTAACAAAGAGTTGACCGAGCCTCTTGATTTTATTGGATTACAATATAGAATTGACATGACGAAATTTGACGATCTCAAAACAATAAGTTTTACTGGTCCTAGCAATAACTTCCAGTTGGTCGCTGGAGCAAGCTGGACCATAGACATACCTACTTTAGGTGAATACTACGGAGGACACATCTATTTCAAATACTCCATCGAAAGAGGCGCTGGCAATGTTGTTTTAAGAGGTTGGGCAGATCATCCGGTCAATCCACAGCCACCTACGGTCGGCGGCATCGTGAGTTTTGTCGATAAGCTTGGTTTGCTGGCCCCCTACATTGGCTTGGCTTCAACAATTGCAATTGCAGCCGTGTCAATAGTTGCCTATGTTAAGCTTGTTAAGCATAGAAAAGAGAAGCAATAAGCACACTCTACTCCATCCCCCCTCTTTTTTATATCCAATCAAGTCAAAGCTCATACTCCCGTGTATGAACCACTAAAAACTGAGACTTGTAAAAAGTGTAAAAGTATTATAGCAGAACTGAAAGAACTAATCAGATTTTTCGACTTTGTTTTTCTTTAGTATTTTTCTGAAAAAAATCTCTCCTATTCCTCCCTCGTTACAGCCAGCAATGATTCCGCATTCCTTAAATCCCAAGGCTCTATGCCATGCTTGAGATTCTATTGCAGTTGCTTCTGCAGAGCTGTACAAAAGTGCATTGCCGTTGCATGTGAAGACCTTGTGTCCTTTATGTTTGAGTAGGTATTCTTCCAAGAAATTAATCATTGCAGTTCCTACCCTTTTCCTTCTGTACTTCTCATTGACAACTATAATACCCAAATAAGGTACTATCAGCCCTAAGTATTGCAGACGTAAGTATCCAACAGGTTTGCCATCAACTTCAGCAAGAATCACCTCTTTAGCTTCTATCTTTCTTTTAAGATATTTCTCCATGAATGCCCTTCCTCTATACGCATCTACATGCTTCAAATCGGATTTAATGCAAAAATCCAAATCTTTTAGTTCAGCAAATCTGACTTTAACAGATAATTCTTCCTTCATTTCCTTCATCCTTCTATAGAACTGATTTCATGGGGTTTTATGACTTGTGGTTTCTGGAATCGAATCGAAGCAAACAAGATTTTCATTGACCTACCATCCATAATGAAGTTAGCTTTGTTAACTGAAGTTACAAAAGATAACCTTATATGTAGCGTAGACTATACATTCTTTGCATAGGTTGACGTTCATTATGAGATTGAGGGGTCTAAATACTAATCAAAAACTCATTCTAAATTTTCTATACAAGTTACGTGATACGCCGATGATGCCTCCAGATCCAAGACTCTCACGTGTTGGCATGGAGCAGACACTTGGTATTATAACAAAAGAACTTTCTCTTGAGTTAAAATCCTTAACAAAACAAGGATTAGTGCTACCGCTTGTAGTCGGAGCACAAGAGTTTTACTTACTAACTGTCGATGGTGTTCGTGAGGTAGAAAAGAGGGAAGTAACACATATAGAAGGAGAACTTAGCACTTCCAGAATCGGGATCAAAGGTGAGAAGAAACAAATCCAATAAAAGGAGGAAGATTTCGGTATGACTAAGAATGATAAAATTCTGAAGATTGATGACCAATTAGCTAGAATGGAAATAATTTCTAATCGCGACACCTTCAGAGTATTAAGCTTTCTTGCGAGAACTAAGTTCGCATCCTTCTCACAACTAAAGACTGAGCTTCGTTTAAATCCTAATTCACTCTCAAAATGTCTGAGGAAACTGTTTGAACTCGGACTAATTAAAAACTTCAAACAGTTTCAAGAAGATAGAAAGAGCTATTCCTTCTATGAAATAACTCCCAATGGTCGTGATGCTTTACGCTTGAATATTGGTATACCTAGGATTTGGGAGCTTCTACGAGAGTTTAAGGAATATTGCAGTTTGAAAGGTTGGAAAACTTCTGAAGAAGCAGATTGGATACATGCGAATCGTGAGTATCATGATTTTATTTGGGCTAGGAATGTTTCCCCTATCACCTTTAGAAAGGTTACGCAAAATCCCAAGTGTACGGTTTTCAATGGTTCTACTTTTCGTTTAGTAAATGTAGATTACATTGCATGGGTGTTTGAACAACGGCTAGATGACAAATTGATAAAGTTGTGGAAAGAAGAACCCGAATTCATTAAAAGAACTGCAATTTATGACCTCAGTCAAGCATATCTATCAAGACCTACAGCGATAAAATTTAACAAAACCAACAGCGAAGTATTTAGGGAGTTTGAGAATTTTTTGGGTGGTCTATTTGGAATAGAGCTTATTGATCGTTCAGATGCTTAAACATACGAAAACAGATTGCGTAAGAAAAGCCAATTTACTCTCCTTTCCTCTGACTATTAGCCTATAGCAACAATTAATATATAGTATAATAAGAATCATAGAATCCATACGTATAACTTGTGGAAGAAATCCCAATCTAGCAAGTGACAATAAGGTTTGCCCTTAACTAGAAAGAAAAAACAGAAGACGTGTTTTCTCGTGAATTAAATGTGAATGGCAAATTTGCACTCGTCGGCTCCAGATATGGCGGATTGTATTAATTTAACGTCAACTGGTTTTTCTAAAACTGTTTCCCAGAGTTTCTTGACGAATCCTTTTGAACAATGACAGTAGGTTAGTGATACTTCGCCTTCAGCTGCTTGAACCATTTCACAATAGCATCTTACCCCGTAAGATTGAGGCGTATAGTACTGATACAAAACATTCCCTTCTCTAACAAGCCTAGTACCTTTCGCAGGGTTTTTCTGCTCTGCCTCAATAAACTCGTCAGCGGTCTTGAACTTTTTCCGTCTAGCCACCGCTTCTTCTATGGCTCCTTTGTTCATTTTGGCACAATTATAGCCACAATTCTCCATGATTTTGAACCTTGTTCCCTCATCAACCAGCTTATCCAGCCTCTCCATAGCACCTTTCATCCATTCCGCCTTCCTCTTCCTATCAGTCTTCTCAGCGATTTCCTCACTTCCCTCCATCACCTTCTTCGCTACTTCTTCTCCAGCAAACCTTTCAATGATCTTCTCTAAAGCTATCAACATGCCATGCTTCTTGTCCATAACAAAACCTCCATCGACCCTGCACTATATGGGGGTCAACTTTTATGACTTGTGGAATAATTTTCGATTAAATTAAGGAAATCTTGCATCTACTTGACAATGGGCTTTTACCAGATCTTGTCGACTTTGAGGTGGGTAAGATACCCTATTGCACCGTAGAGCGGAATAGATAAGATTTCAGTAATATCCCCAAGTGAAATCGGCACAGTTCCGAAGGCAAAAAGACTCAGCAAGAAGAGAAAGGTTCCATATATTGTTAAGGATTTGAAGTTGTGGAAGGTTTCGGTTGTTTTCCATCGCAGGCGCATTCCGGAAAATAGAAGCCAAATTAGTAACGGCGCAAACAGTAGAAGAGAATACTTCTTGTACCAAGGCAAGTCTCCCACTCGCCTTCTATTAGTTTTTCTTCTGAAGATGGAGGGCACATCTGGAAGGAAACTGCTATAAAAGAAAATCAATAGACCCCAAAACATGGAGTCTATGGCGTTTGTTTTGAAGAAATAGAAATCTATCCAAATGTACAGCAGGCTTGCAGGCAAGACTACCCACTTGAACACTTTGACTGCCAAACGAACATGCTCTGACGTTTCTTCACTCATTCGTCTAACAGGAAGCTTTGACCAAACCTTCCGATTCACGCTTTTGAAAAAATGTAAAATAAAACCATAAAGAGCAGTGTACAAACCGTTCAGCGCGTTATGGATTTTTTCAAAAAATCGTTTCAGCTTGGATGGTTTCGTGACTAATCGCCACATCGTTAGGTGCAATATACCTCAATTTAATTTTTTTGGTTTCAGTTATAACTCTCGCTTTTTCTTTCACTGCCGCCTAAAAAAGCGATTATAATAAAAGAATTATTAAACCCAAAGAAACGATGTATAAGAGGTGAAAAAACTGAGTGAAGCAGGCTGGACTCCTCCAAAATGGATATACTGTGACAGACATCCTCCAAACGACGACGCCTACTTCGAGAACATGACAAGAGTCATCTTCCTTGCAGGATTAAGCTGGAAAATGATAGACAAAAAATGGCCTAACTTCAAAAAAGCTTTCAAAAACTTCTCCATAAATGAAGTCGCAAAATTCACCGAAAACGACGTAAAACAACTATTAACCGATAAAGGCATAGTCAGAAACAGAGCAAAAATAACTGCAGCAATTAACAACGCAAAACAATTCCAAAACATAAGGAAAAAGCATGGCTCATTTCGTTCTTTTATCAACAGCCTTGACAAGTCCAACAATTACGCATTGGTTATTAAAGAACTCGGCAAACAATTCAATCGACTAGGCCCATCTTCAGTACGCATCTTCCTCTACAGCGTAGGAGAAAACGTGACGCCGCCTTAAGAAAAACAAGAAATCAACTAGAAGAGCCAAAATAATTTTAGTGGTCTTCGTTTGCTTAGTTTCTGTTTTCTCTAAACCTTATCCCTTTCATTGTCGTATCTTGACATCTTTGGAATAACTTCCAGAGCATCATCCATGGTTCTCAGCGTGTTTGCCACTTTTTCCAAGTATTTTTGGAAGTTGAGAGTCTTGAAAACCGCCATACCTTTCTCAGTAATAGCGTAGACTGTTTCTTCGTCTGAATCGCGTTCTTCAACAAGATTATTCTTTAGCAGAGAATCTAATCGTTGCTTAATAACGACACAACTCATGTCAGTCTCATATGCTATGCTATCTGTGGTTAAAGGTTTCTTAATTAACGCTTCAAGGATAGCTTCATAGGATTCAAGCTTAGACCTACGCATATACATACGCTCCTATTTTTCATCATATCGATTAAGATAAATCGTTTATGAATTTCAAATAATCAACAACCAAACCACAATAACAAGTCTAAACTTTTTATAAGCCGATTTTTTTCTGTATGCTCCGAAGGTGAAACAAAATTGAAAGAGTATGAATGCGTGCAAGTGAATCACCACAAGGACGTCGGCAAAACAATCGAAGAATGGCAAAAGAAAGGCTGGCGCCTCCACACGTACACTTGCGCCCAATTTCGTCCTGGGCTAGAAGTTAACCATCACTTACTGTTCGAAAGAGACGAATGAACAGAACCAAACTGATTCTCAAAAAGACATGCAAATTCCAATTTCCTTTTTTATCTTGTGAAGGCGGCTCCAAATCTTTTTCTTAGCATGTCTCTAATACTCTCGATGACCATCTTCTCTTCAGCCACCGATACCTGTTTCCTCAATTGTTTCTCTAGAGGCGCTACTCTGTTATACTCCTCGATGGCCTTGTTTGTCCGCTCTATAATTTGTTTAACCCAGTCAAGTTTTTCTGCCAGTTCATTTGGTGTGGTTATCAACCGAAGTTTGTCCCCCATCACAAAAATTTTCCTTTCCCATAAACGTCTACTCATTTTCCATTCACGTTCGAAAACATCCTGCCATGCATGGTCAGGTATGGAATTTAAAGGAAGATCAATTATGTAAGCGTTAGGAAAATAGTGGTCCTTCACTATGTTAATTTTGTCAACATCTATAGACTCTGAGAACTTCACTTTTTTGGCTAACTCTTTCACACACAACCCCCACATGAATTACTTTGTTTTTCGGCTTTTTAAAAGTTCCATTTTTAGGCTTTCATGTCGTTCTAGATAGTAAAAAAAGAGAACTACGGGTTGATCAGATAAGGTGTTGAATGACCTTCCAGAAAAAAGGGGATTAGATTGTGTTTTGAGTTGTTTTTGTTCATTTTGGTAGGTTTAACCATCTATAAGTATGTTCAAACGCCTCCGCTTCTCTCAGTTTTTTATATTTTTTACACTCGCATAGTGTAACAAAATTTATAAGACCCCCCTCCCACAATTATTGATGTGGAGAACAAAATGGTCATCACTGAAAATAAAGAGAGACTGGTCGAAATATTGAATGAAGAATTAGGTCTCACTCCTTACGAATCCAAAGCGTACATAGCTCTCTTACTGCACGGCCCTCTTTCGCCTCAAGGACTGAATCAAAAATCAGGAATTCCACGACCTAGAACCTACGATGTTTTGAACAGCCTTGTCGGAAAAGGTTTGTTGATGGAGCAGCCTGGAAGGCCAAGAATGTACGCCGCAGTGGATCCCCAAGTGGGATTAGAGAGAATGATGACGGACCTCGAGAGAAACAGTCTAAGGCAGCTAGAAGAGAAAAGAAAAACTGTAGACAAATTAAGCACTACTCTGTCAAAACTTCATGAGGATAGCCGAGAGGTGGCTATTGAAGAGGAAAAGGTTTGGGTTACCCGAAGGGACAGTGCTTTCGTTGCAAGGTATTGTGAAGCGATTAGAAACGTACAAAAGGAGTTTGTTATTGCCACGCCGGCTCTTGATCCTCCGGAAAAAGAGGTTCTTGAAGCAGTAAAGCATGTGCTGAAGAAGGGTAAAACTGTTAGAGTTGTAAGACCGATTATGGCTGATTGGACGTGGGAGCAGTTAGATGAGTACGAGAAATTGATTAAGCTGGGTGATCAAGTGAGATATCTTAATTATAACGGGCTTAGATTTACCATATATGATCACGCACGCGTTACTATTTTTGACAAGGTAGACACGGTTTTGGTATCACCAGCAGAAGGAGTTTATCAGCTTGCAGTTTGGATAGACTTGCCCCCGTTAGCAGATATTTTGTACGATTATTTTGAAGTGTTATGGAAACAGGCGCAACCTGCTCTCCCTTTATTGAGGAAAATGAAAGAGGGTAAAACCTAGCCATTATTTCTAAGGTAAAGCCTACTTTTTATCAGGCATGCTTCAAGGATTATCCGCGATTTTTAGGCAATTTTGGAAAATCTTGACTTCGGTGCTCCGCAAATGGGACACTTTTCTGGCGGTGCTTTTTCTACAGTATACCCGCACACGCCGCAAACATAATAATCAACTTTTTCCAGCATTCTCCTAGTTTTTAATGATTCCATCGCCTTACGGAACAATGTAGCATGCACTTCTTCGACTTTGCTTGCAACTTCGAAGCTCCATGTTGCCTGCTTGTTTCCTTCCTGCTTCGCTATGTCCAAGTATTCTGGGTACATTTTCTTAAACTCGAAAGTTTCTCCATTAATAGCAGCGTCCAAGTTTTCTACGGTGGATTTTATTTCTCCCATTACTTGAAGATGATTAATCGCATGGATAGTCTCTGCCTCTGCTGCTGCCCTGAAAAGTTTGGCAACTTGCACTAAGCCTTCTTCTTCAGCCTTTTTAGCAAAAGCCAAATAACGCCTATTTGCTTGAGATTCGCCCGCAAAGGCAGTCTTCAAATTTTCCGTTGTCTTGCTCATTTTATTTCGTCTCATTTCGTCAAATATTGCGTTTACTGTATTTAAACACATAGAGCTACGCGTGTGTTCTGAAATAATTCAAAGAAAAGAGGGATTTTGGTGGGAAAGGCTTCTATTGTGATGTGACATTCAATTCTCTGAGATCAGTTTTCTCATCTTACCCATTGTTTAGCATTTTCTCAGCTACTAACGCTAATGCTCTCACAGTGTTCTCCATTCGACGAGTGCTTTTTTCATGTGCTGGACGGCTTCTTGCTCAAGTACCTTAACTTTTCTTAAGATACCTGCACCTTTCTTTCGGTCAGCTAGCTTCATCTTACCTTGCTGTCCTGGTCCGTGAAATGGAAAAATCTTTGTAAATTCTTCCATAAGCCCGCCGCCTTTCTCATAACAGGCAGCAGCTTCGCGTAGATGCTTTGACTGCTTACCTGAATGCTTATTGGCAAGTCTCTCGAGAAACTTGGCAGACAAGGCGCGACCTTCAGCCACACAAGCACCAACATAGCTGTTACCGAAGTAATCCTGTTCTTCTTCTAGAAGTTTCTCCAAAACGTCCGCCCATTCATCCAATGCATCTGGACCGCCAACATAGTTGCGAAGTATCGGCACTTTCGCTTCTGCGAATCTAATAGCATTTTTAAGTGCCTCTCGATCTGCTTTCAATGCATCTGCCTTGACCTTATCTCGGAAAAAGAAGGCGTCGATGCAACCAGCTGCTTTTAGGTCGTAAAATATAATTGGCGTTTCAGGTTGCTTTATGATGCTTCGAAACGTGCTAACAATGTATGAGTTTCCTTCGTATCCGTTGACGATACCGTATTCTGGTGCGACTAGTCCCCAGAGAACAACAGGTCTGTCTCTTTCTTCTATCTCTTTTTTGATTTTCTCGAACAGGTTCTTTGCTACTTCAACCTCCTTAGGCGTCGGTTTTCCCTCTACAGCTGGAAATGAAGAAGGGTACACATAAGCCTCCATTGTCCAGCCGAGAGCTTCAACTCCCTTGTGAATTTGTTTCCAAGTTCCCTCAGGCAACGCAGTTGGTCCAGATGGGCATGTTCTACCTTTAGATACATTGATCAAAAACGAGTAACCAGATCGTCCACCCACGTCAACAATATCGCAGTCAACTCCCAAGGCTTTTAATGCACCGCCGATAGCGCCAGTGTATGAGAGCCAGCATGGTAGGTACTCCGCTTTCTTGCTTACAACTTTTCTATCCAATTTTTTCCCCTCGATTAAGCCCTCAGTGTAAAGTCTGTGCAACTGTTCTCTTTGTTCATCCGCTCTACGTGAGGAGTTCATGTACACAGAGGCTGCGGCGTTCAATAGCTCTTTTCCATCAACAGTTAGATCATACTCTCCTCTTGTAACACGCGTGACAAGTCCTTTTCTAATGAGGTGGCTCATATGATTAGCCAAAGCCGTTTTTGACAGCCTTGTGTGTTGCATTATTTGCGAGAAATTCCGTTTCCCCTGCAAAAGTAACCCTAATATCCGTATTCGTGCAGGGTGCGCCGCCGACCTCAACAGTTCCGCAACTCCCGCAGGAGACTCGAAAATGCCTTGCAGTTTCTTTTCATCGATTTCTTTCTCCACTTCATTTACACCTCAGGCAAGTTGATTTCAGTGTTAGGCTGATATAAAAGTTTCGTAATCTGTGAACTAAAGTACTAAATCGTGTGAACAACACGTGCTTGCTAGAAAAAAGAACAAATATTTCGCGAATTAGTGAAGGCGACATCATCTCCTAGTGCCGTAGATGAACTCTGGACGTTTCTACTTGTCTGTATGCTTTAATAGTTCAAGCACGTCTGGAAAATCTATGCCTAAAGCTTTTACCTTCTCCAGCGTTGGCACCCCATTTTGGTTCCATCCACGTCTCTTGTAAACCGCATCCTTTAGCCGCTCATATTCTGCCTCACGATATTTTCTCAAAATCATAATTTTTTCTTCAGTTGACTTTCCTTCAGGGTTAACGCCAAGCTTTTCTTTAAGCTGTTTATCATATCGTTCTTTGCGGCTTTCGTACTCCTCCCTTGTTACTGGTCCCATAGCGCGGTAAGGTATTGCGTCGTGTTTTCTTGTGCCGAATCCCATTCTTAAGCTGAAGATGCGCTGGAAATTGTACACCCTCTCACTCATTAAAATAAGGTCGTCCACAGAAACCTCTCTACCAGTAACTGCATAGAAAAATTTAGCATAATTCTCAATGTGTGATATGACCTTGGCTGGTTCTTTGGTTTTCTTATTGTCCTCTGGAACGACGTCGTTCCATGGAAGTTTGCACAAGCCGTTTAAGCCGAACCAGGTGCGCCACATGGGGAACCAGTGAAGGTTTTCTGCTTTTTGTTCGAATGTGGGCATTAGGTTGTGTACCATGTCGAGGAATATTAGCCAAGCCTCGTCGTGTTGTGGTCCTTTTAGGGCGAGTCCGTAGCCGCCTTGTTGTGCGAGTGATTCTTTGGTTACATATTCGGAGAATTCTAAGCCTTTTGCTTCCATACCGATGTCTTGGAGGATTTTTGGGTCAGCGCCGTATTTTTCTGCAAAGATTTTTTTCATCCGCCGTATGCCCTGTCCTACTATAACGCCGAAGTCTTCGCCTCTTGCCATCTGGTGGACGAGTTCGAGGGCGGCTTGTTTGTTGCCGAATTTTAGTTCTAGTCCGCCTGTTGCTTTTTTGTCGATTAGGTTCATTTCGTAGCATTCCATGGCGAAGGCTGTGGCTGTGCCTATGCTGATTGTGTCTAGGCCGTATGTGTCGCAGTAGTAGTTCATTTCGATAACGTAGTCTGCGTCGAATATGCCGAGGTTGTAAACTTCTCCTGTTATGGTTTCGTATTCTGGTCCGTCTACGAAGACTTTCTGTCCTTTGTGTGGTCCTGTTTTGAGTTGGAAGTCTTTAACGCCGTGTGAGCATGCGAGTGAGCAGCCTATCCAGCAGCCGTCGAAGCCTTTGTGGAATTTTCGTCTGTAGACTTCTGCGCCTAGTTGTGGTGCTTGTGGGTGGTTGCCGTGTTTGAAGTTGTTTACGGGTAGGAGGTCGAATTCGTTCATTATTGGGACGAGGTGTGTGGTGCCGACGGTTGCCATGTCGTTTTGTTTTGGGTCTAAGCTGCGGATTTCTTTGTTGTAAGCCATGCCTACTTCCTTGAGTAGTTCTGGGTATTTTGGTCCGTTGGTTTCGATGGTGATTTTTCCTGAGTATTTTGTGATGATGGCTTTGATTCGTTTGTTGCGGAGAACTGTGCCTGTGCCGCCTCTGCCTGCTTGTTTTATGCGGTGGATTTTTCTTGCGGGGTCGTACCATGAGAAGTTGAGGCAGCCCATTAGTGTGTGTTGTGCTGCTGGTCCTGATGTGACTGTGGTGATGGTTTGTGGGTTTTGGTTGGCGTATTTTTTGGTTATTGCTTGTATGAGTGGGTATGTTTCTGTTGGGAGTGTTATGGCGTCTTCTATTTTGACTGTGTGTGTGTCGTTGTCTATGAGGATGGTGACTTCTGTCCGCGCTTTTCCTTGGATTTCGAGTGCGTCCCACCCTGCGTATTTTAAGTATGGTCCGAAGTGTCCGCCTACGTTGGAGTCTATGACTGTGCCTGTCAGTGGTGAGATTGTGACAGCTATGCTTTTTCCGCTGCCTGGATAGACAGGTGTGCCGCCTAGGGGTCCGGTGGAGATGAGGATTTCGTTTTCTGGGTCGTCGCATTTTATTATGCGGTCTTTAGGCAGTGCGTTCCATAGTAGCCATAGGTTGAAGCCTCTTCCGCCTGTGAATGTGTCTTTCATTTTTTGTGTGACTGGTCGGCTTTTGATTTGGTTGTTTGTGAGGTTTATGTATAGGGTGCGGTTGTTGTAGCCCTGTTGGATTTTTGTTGGTTCATAATTGTATGTGGCTTTGGGCATGGGTGTGTCGCCTCTTTTTTTTTGAGGGTTTGTGAGGGTGATGGATTGTTTTGGGTGTAATTAGGTTTTTTGGCTTTTGGTTTGTTGTGGGTTTGTGAGGGGTAGTTTTATATTTGGTTGGGATTTAGTGTGGTGTTATGAGATGGGAGACGTTTGGGAAGGTTTTTCTTCACGGGCTTGCTTTTATTGGTATTTCTGTGGTTTTGTTTTTTGGTTGGGTTTATTTTACTTTGTTTTTGGTTACTGTGGGTTATTTGTTGGGGCTTGTGATTGGGGTTGTTTTGTTGTTTGTGGTTGTGGGCTATATTAATCGGTATCTTGGGAGTGTGCTTTGGGGGATTAATGGAGAGCCTGGGGTGGTGTATTCTTTTTTTCATGGTTTGTTGTTGGTTGTTTTTTTGGCTGTTGTGAATTTTTTGTTTGTTGTTTTGCCTAATTTGATGTGGCGTGAGGTTGCGACGGGTGTGGTTACGTTTTTTGTGGGGGTTTTTTTGAATGGTGCGATTGGTAGGGAAATGGCTAGTTGGTTTAAGCGTAAAGAAGAGTTTGTAAGCGACGAGTATGTGGGCGAATAGGTTAAGTTAGGGTTTTCTGAAAACGTAGAGCGCCCAGCCCATGGTGTCTCTTTGCCATTGGAGGTAGACGTGTTTTTCGTGTTTCATGCGTTCTAGTATTTGGGGTAGGTCTGGGTCGGTTGGGTTGGTTTCGGCGTAGTTGGTTATTGCCATCCATGTGAGGGTTTCGTAGTGGTCGAAGTCTTGTTTTGTGCTGACAAGGGTGTATACGCATGTTAAGCCTAGTTGTTCGCCAATCTTAACGTTATCATAGTGTGATTCAGCGTAGGTTTCTTTTTTCATGTTGTCTGCTTTTAGGTATGCTGGGTCTGGCTGTTTGAGCCAGTAGGGTTCGCCGACGATTACTGTACCTACGGGTCGGGTCATGTTTTTGAGGGCTTCTATGGTGCCTTTGTAGCCGTTCCATATCCATGTTGCGCCTATGCAGGCGGTGAGGTCGAAGAGTAAGCCTTCTGGTGGTTTGTAGTCTTTAGCGTCTAATTGTATGAAGGCTAACGGTGCGTTTGGTGTGCGGTGTTTGGCTTTACTTTGGGCTTCTTTTATGAAGTATGGAGAGATGTCTACGCCCACGCCTGTAATGCGATACAATTCTGCTAAGCGGACTAGGAACTCGCCCTTACCACAAGCAATGTCCAAAACAGTACTATTAGGCTTCAAACGAAGCAGATGGAGAAGGGTTTCGAACTTTTCTTTATTCAAAGGATTACAGTAAGTGTGCAGTTTTTCGCGGATAGAATAAAACTTCCAAATATCCAAACAAATTTCACTCTCTGAGCTATTGTCTGAAACTTGCTTTAAGAGTTTTTTCTGAGAAGGTTTAAACTATAATAGTGTGTTTTGGTTTAGTTTGTGGGGTTGGTGAGGTTTTGATTCCTAAGAGAAACATTGCTTTGGTGGCACATGATAATAAGAAGGATGATTTGGTAGAGTGGGTGGCTTTCAATAAGGGAACGCTGGGACAGCACAACTTGTACGCCACTGGAGATACGGGGAAAAGGGTTATGGAGAAGGTGGGGTTGCAGGTTAATTTGCTCAAAAGCGGTTCGCATGGTGGGGACATGGAGATTGGCGCGATGATTGCGAATGGTAAGTTGGATTATTTGATTTTCTTTTGGGATCCGTTGTCTTCGTTGCCTCATGATGTTGATGTTAAGGCTCTTTTGCGGGTGGCTGTTTTGTATAATGTGCCTACTGCTTGTAACAGGTCTACGGCGGATTTGATTATTTCTAGTCAGTTGTTCCAAAGCGGAGAATACGTGCCAGCAAAAGAAAGAGCCAAAAAATAATTTGATGTTTTTTGCGGATACTATAAGACTCCCAAACATCCAAAGTGGTCTCCTATACTATTAGTCGAAGTTGTTTAATGTAAAATATGTTGGAAAGCATAGACGGCGTATAGTTCTATTGCTTTCTGTCGCATTTTTCCATGTCTGGCTCACTTGGGTTAAATTCCTTGTTTGAGAATGAAACTATGACAAAAATATTCTCCGAATTATTGACTACCCAATGGCAGGTCCAGGTTGAACCTTCAAAATGCGCGGATTGTCATAATCTGCTTTCATCGCGATGGTTTTCAAATCAGTTTTTTCAGAAACCATGTTTTCAGATCAAATAAGCTCGGCTTCCGTTAAGCGCCATAAACCATTCAGTTTTGCGTAAATGACACTGCCCACCACGTTCGCGATTTGGGTCAATTGACTGAATAACTATATCTTTAACGCATTTACCATGAAAAACTCATAACACAACTAGAAAACATACGCAAACAATACACCAAAACCACAAACGGCAAAACCATCCAAATCTCTATGCAAATAATCACACCCACACACATAACGACATAGTAACGGCCTTGGCTCTAGCACTTTACGCAGCAAAAAACACCCCAAAAACCACACTCATAAAAGCCTAAAACCTAACGCTTAATCAAACCTCATATCCACAACAGCAAGCTTCTCCCGAAAAACCCGCAAACCATCCGCAGCCGCACGCAAAGCTTCCAGCTCCTCAAACTCCAACCGCAAACGCCTCAACACCGCCCGAAACTCCGCCTCACCCTCCAAACTACACACACCACACTACAACAACAAACGCACACACAAGGGCATCACAGCCTGTTGATCCTCCACGCGCGCATGCCTCATCCGAGAGAGAGGAGAAGGCCCTGAGAAACACAAAAGACACAACACGCGCTTCACACCCACTCATCCAAGAGAGATTTTCAACCTCCGCCCTGTATCGCAAGAGTTACTATACAAGAAACCCAAATAAATACTTTGTTAATACAGCATCCGCACAGACAAAAAATGCTTAGCCTATAGCTAAAACGCCCTCAAATATCCTGTTCTCGGCCGTGTTCAACTCGCGCGCAAGCCAAGCCTTCAACAATTTCGCGTCGTCAGGTAGATTTCCATTGTATGTCAGGACGCGTCCGTTTTTTAGTGCGTCGGCTTGGAAGTTTTTTTCTGTGTCTTTGTAGAGGAAGCTGATTGTGTCGGCTCCTGTGGCTAGCAGTTTGAAGTCCTCCCATTGTTTGCAACGTACGATTACGGGTGGGCCGCGCACGTATGCGGGGAAAGTTTCTGTTTCTATTTTCGCTGTTGGTGGAGGTGCTGTTGTTGGCGGTTTTCCGCCTGGAACTGACAAGAATTTGATGAGTTGTGTGAGTTCAGTTTGAATCAAGGAGAGCCTTTCTTCGACTCTTTCGATTTTTTGTGTGGTTTCGCCTTTTTCGCCGATTTTTTCGGTGATTATGCCGAGTTCGCCGATTAGTCTGTCGAGGTCTTTTTCATGCTCTTTTAGTACGTTTATTATGAAGTCGACGGCCTCAAGCGCATCGTCTTTTGATGGCTTTTTGGTCAAGTGTTTTTTTCTCCTTGTCTTCTAGGATAGAATAGTGGTTGTGTGCTTAAATAAACGTAGCGTATCATGAAACCGTATCTGAGAGGTTGTATGCAGTTCTTTATCTTGAATAATAAGCCGTGAAGTTTAGTGGTGTTTTTGAATCTGGTTATGCACAACAGCAAAACAGTAGGTTTGGATAAAATTGGTGGAAGGCGGTTTTTTGGAAGTGTGAGCTTGTGCAGGGCGCTTCTAGACCCTCTTCACTATATGTTCCAAATATGTTTGGCACTTTTTAGGATTCTGAACATGCGCTCTGAGTTTTCTCTGTGTGTGCGCACACGCTTCCCTCCTAGAGATCCACTATATGATCCAAATCCCCAAACCCAAACTCGAAAATGGAGATATCACCCAATCTTCCTCTTTTCTCTACATATAGCTCGGTCTCTAACTTTTATGAGGTCACTGAAGCTTGCGCGATTTGCTTGTCTTTTTAATGTACATTATGACTGCTAGTAGTGTTGCCATAATAAATAGTGGTAGAATGAGAGCAGAAGGAAATTCTGCGATGATGATTACTTCTTGTGTTGAATGGTTGTAGATTAAGTATAGATAGTTGTGCGTGTCGTTTGAGCATAACAGAATATAATAATCAACTAGTGTACTGTTGACAAGAACTGTAAAGGTGTTATTCATCAAGGCTGTTGGAATGCACATTCTACAGAAACCAGTGGTTTCATTTTCGCCAGAAACATTGAAGCTTATTGCAGTTCCATTAAACTTGAAGCCAGATATGGTAGAGTTGCAGATGGTTTGGACATGATATTCTGAAGTAGCATTAAAATCAGAGAAAATTCCCATCAAAGGATAATTGTCCCGATAGTGAGTTGCATCTCCTATTCCATCGGAGCCACTTAGATTCTGACCAAGACCTTGCTGGAAATCGTTTCCAAGATAGTTGCTCCAATAGTTTCCGCCAGAAGGATAGCCCGCATCCCAGAAATTACCAACGAAAGAGGGATACACTTGCGGAGTGTTGTCTATGAAATTGTTGTGGTAAATCAAGTTGCTGTAAGAGCCATAGAACCAGATGCCATAACTGTTGTTTACTATGTTGTTTCCAGAGACAGTGTTGTTACTTGAAGAACCGTAGAGCCCGATGCCCTCCGCCGAGTTGTTTATTACATTATTAGCAGAAATGGTGTTGTTTGAAGGGTAATCGAGTCGGATGGCACTTCCATTGTTAGTTATGTTGTTTCCGTAAATAGCGTTGTTGCATGAAGGCCCATCGATCTGGTTGCCATATTTGCTGATTCCCACGTTATTCGTGGACATCGGGCTCGCTGAAGGATCATAGAATAATCGGATTCCATAACAAGTGTTTGCTGTTATGTTGTTTCCAGAGATCACGTTGTTGTTTGAAGAATGGTCAAGTCGGACGCCGTCAAAGTTATTCATTAGGTTATTGTTGGTTATTATCGAGTCTGTTGTGAAAGCTAACGCGACACCCTGCATATTGTTGGCAAGGTTGAGGTTTTTGACGGTTATGCGTGTACAGTTTACGAGAACCACGTATCCAGCGTCAAGAGGAACAGCCATGTCTCGTCTATTAGCCCAATAGTATACTGGCTTACCGTTCACAGTATTTGAATCATCTATATCCTGAATGTAGCCAGAGGCTGACGCTGTAAAAATGCCCAAGTTGTATCTGTTGTCGCTAGCATCATTATGTCTAAGCGTGTTTTTACTTGAAGAATGATAGAGCACAATGCCATATTCGTTGTATGTTACGTTATTAGCGGAAATAGTGTTGTTTGAAGAATCGTCGAGTCGGATGCCTCTCTCGAAAGCCCTGACTACCATATTCTTGATTGTTACGTTGTTTCGGTCTGAGAGGGATATTCCTGTTCCGCTTCCTGTTCCCTCAACGGTGTAGCCTTTTCCATCAATCACAATGTTGTCCCTTTCCACCACAATTGAATCATAATTATTATCTGTGAAAGTATAAGTAACATAATCAGAAGTAGTAATGTTTGCCGTGGACGGGTCTATGCTTCCATCAGCTCTTATGTAAATTGTTCCGCTTGCTTTGACAAGCTGAATATTTAGGATTAAACCCAACTGGCACACTAGCAACAAAATCAACATTATTCCTGTTGCTATCTTATTCAATTTGCCATACTCTCCGCAATAAATCGTTCATATATACGTCTTATTTTACGTTTTCCTAGACAGAAATACAGAATAAAGTTCTATTAGCTAACCTTGGCACTTTCAGATTTGCGTTACTGTGACAGAGACTGTTATTGTGTTATTCCAATTCTTGGAATCCAATCTTTTCTCTCATTTCTGAGATACGTGCCTAACAATAAAGCCTCTGAATTAATCAGAGTTTCATGGATGATTTATTTCCCTGCCTCACTCTGGGAATCTTCACTTTCCAATCAAGATAAGCATAGAACCTTCTCACCAAATCGTTAGTTTTGGAATCGCTCATGTATTCCCTTTTGCCAAACTTTCCAGAAACGTATTTTTCTGTCTTAACAACAAAATCCTTCCGTTGAACGTTCTTAGAGTATTGAATTAGAAGGTCATCAACTAAATGTCTGTACAACTCCATCATATCACATGCTAGAGACGGTTTACCAGCTTCCTCACAATGCATAAAACTAAGAAAAGGCTCGAGCGTGGCACGTTTTGGTGTTTTTTAAGCGCAGAGCAAAGAAAGCAAATGTTCATCATTCTAAAGCGTTATTTTTGTGTTACTTTCATGTACGCTAAAATTGCAACGAGAGCAAAAATCAATCCAAATATTGCAATGTCTAGGAGCATGAAGAATGTGAAGGGTGGGTAGCCCAGAAGGAAGGATCTGGACATGTCTGTGGCGCAACTTAGCGGATTGTACTCTGCCACCACTACAAGCGTCTGTGGCAAAGCGTTTCGTACGAGGTCTATGGGGTAAAATACTGTGCTGCAAAAGAAAAGCACATAATACACTACGCTTCTTGCGGTTATGTATTTTTCAAAACTCATCGTCGAAATCGCAAGCGAAATACTCAATCCAGAAGTCCCAATAGAGATGAAGAGCAAGGCAATTATTATTACGAAAAGATGCAAGGCAGAAGGAACAATGTTCGCAAACAGGTATGTTATAGTGAGCGTTGTTATAAGCAGAGGCGTCATATAAACCAAACCCCTAAAACCGCCCGCTAGAACTCTTCCAATGGCAAGTTCCCACCGCTTAATCGGCAAACTGAGCATGTAATGCGAAATCTCACGCCTAACCTCCATGTTAACCTCCCTTCCAATCATGAACGCCGCCGCAAACAAAGCCGTAATAGTCAACCCCGGAGCAAAAAACACGAAATACGACACGTACTGCTGTGTAATCTCCCGCGTAACCATGCCCGTGTAAACCACCGCCATAATCAACAAATCTGCCAAATTCATGCTAATCATGCCTGCAATCCACCACTTGTAACGGAAGAAGTACCTGAAATCCCG
>Ga0209636_10000583_pt1 | contig 36123 bp, 32 predicted proteins | sample DeeMarSWOR152_54_FD_187464 | JGI IMG/M metagenome (GOLD analysis project Ga0209636, IMG submission 187464) | Marine sediment microbial communities from White Oak River estuary, North Carolina - WOR-1-52-54 (SPAdes) (version 2) | ecosystem: Environmental > Aquatic > Marine > Intertidal zone >... | reverse complement strand
GCCAGATTGATATGGGGATGTGTGGACGACGGATGTGAACGACTCGTCCGACTCGCCACAGAGCTTGACGAGAGATTTGCTGGGGCCGGACTTGGAAGGACAGACAAGCCGTTTAGTCCGCATCTCACGATCGGACGCGTGAGGGCGCCGCGAAGGAATCCGCAGCTAGAGGAAGCCATTCGCTCGTTGACTTTGCAGGGGGCCGAGTTTATGATAGATGAGCTCACTCTGACTAAGAGTGAGCTCACCCCGAAAGGGCCGATTTACTCACCTCTTTCGGTGGCCAGGCTGGGAGTCGCTGAGTAGACGGCAGCGGAAGGCGTAGCAGGCGGGAGGTGGTTGAGGTGTAATGGGCCCACGCTGCATCGGACGGGACGAGACCGGCCGATTCCCTGGAAAGTTGTACGAGGATCTCGAGTATAACCATATCTATCTGCCATTAACGGATCGAACTCCTTGTTTTTCTTAGACCGCCTTCTGACATGAAGGGGTCTGACGGACCTCGCTTCTGACAATGTTCAAGACGTAAACTCAGATAACAAGAGGGGAGTTGGAAGAAATGACACCGAACATTCCCAAGGAACGAGCTAAGGCGCTTGAGATTGCGATATCACAGATTGAGAGACAGTTCGGTCGAGGCGCCATAATGAAGCTGGGTGGAGACTCGGCTCGCGTGCCGGTGGAGGTGATCTCGACCGGTTCACTGGGGCTCGACCTGGCTCTGGGAATAGGTGGCGTGCCGCGGGGTAGGGTCGTGGAGATATTCGGGCCGGAGGCGTCCGGCAAAACGACACTCACCCTGACAATCATCGCCAACGCCCAGAAGGCGGGAGGCAACGCCGTGTTCATTGACGCAGAACACGCTCTTGATGCGGCCTATGCCCAGAGGTTGGGGGTCGACGTTGAGAATCTACACGTGTCTCAGCCCGACACCGGCGAGGAGGCTCTTGAAATCGCTGAGCATCTGGTACGCAGCGGAGCCATCGACGTGGTTGCTGTCGATTCGGTTGCCGCTCTCGTACCGAGAGCTGAGATAGACGGGGAAATGGGTGACGCCCACGTGGGTCTTCAGGCACGCCTGATGTCCCAGGCTCTGAGAAAACTCGCCGGCGCGATCAGTAAATCCAAGACCTGCGTCGTCTTCACGAATCAGATAAGAATGCAAATAGGAGTGATGTTCGGGAATCCTGAGACCACTGCAGGAGGCAGGGCACTCAAATTCTATTCCTCTGTTCGTCTTGACATTAGAAGAATTGGTTCGATCAAAGAGGGCGACAAGATTACAGGCAATCGTACGCGCGTCAAGGTCGTCAAGAACAAGGTGGCACCGCCCTTCAGGGAAGCGGAATTCGACATACTCTACAACGAGGGCATTTCCAACGAGGGCGAGCTCATCGATCTGGCCACAGAGAAGGGTATTCTTACAAAAAGCGGTGTTTGGTACTCCTACGAAGGAGAGAGAATCGGACAGGGAAGGGAAAATGCCCGGCTTTACCTGAAAAAGGAGCGCGAAACAGCAGAGAAAATCAGGAAGGCTCTTCTTGATACTCTGGAGCTGAAGAAGGAGGAAGAAAAGGTTGAAGAGGAGAAGAAAGCAAAAGTCCCAGCGAAGTAGCTCCTTCTCCTCGGATTCAGACAACTCACAGGTTGAAGCGGCACGAAAAATCGCTCTTAGGCTGCTGACCCGAACGATGAGGACCCGTCGGGAGATCGAAGAGAAGCTTTCCTCGCGCGGTTTCCCCGGAGGTGTCGTGCAGACCGTCAGCGAGAGACTCGAATCCGTCGGCCTCATCGACGATGCTGAGTACGCCGGGGCGTTTCTGCGGACCAGCCTGAGGCTCAGACCCAGAAGTTATAAGGTGCTCCGGAACGAGCTCATTAAGAAGGGTGTTTCTCCGGAACTGGCCAACAGTGCTGTTCGGGAGTCTTCGCAGTCAATCCCTGAGACGAGTATTGCGAGAGAAGTCCTCACAAAGGCCTTCCGTCGATATGGAAAGCTTCCAGACCGTGAGCGCAGGAGGAAGCTTTTCTCCTTTATGGGAAGACGCGGCTTCTCTCTTGAGACAATTTCTGAAGTCCTAGGAGAGGGAGAACAGAGCGTTTGAAGTACTCTGCAGACGAACTCAGAGAGATGTTTGTCTCGTTCTTCCGGGACAGAGGCCACACTGTCTGCCCGAGTTCGCCTCTTCTGGCAAGCGGTGATCCCACCTTGCTCTTCACGGCCGCCGGCATGGTGCAGTTCAAGGAATACTACAGTGCCGAAGGCCCGCTTCCCTTTACGCGCACAGTTTCTGTCCAGAAGTGCCTGCGACTTAGTGACCTTGAGAACGTGGGCAAGACTATACGGCATCACACTTTCTTCGAGATGCTCGGCAATTTCTCTTTCGGAGATTACTTCAAGGAAGAAACGATTGCGTGGGCCTGGGAATTCGTCGCCCGGGTACTACGTATTCCAGAGGAGAGGCTCTGGGCTTCGGTTTTTGAGGAAGACGAAGATGCGCGGAAGCTTTGGGAGGAGAAAATCGGTCTTCCGTCTGAAAAGGTCGTATCGCTTGGCAAAAAGGACAACTTCTGGGGTCCTGTGGGGAAGACCGGCATCTGTGGCCCCTGTTCTGAGATATACATTGACCTGGGAGCAGAAAGAGGTTGCGGGAAAGAGGACTGCAAACCCGGATGTGACTGCGACCGTTTCCTTGAATTCTGGAACCTCGTTTTCCCTCAATTTCACAAGGAAGAGGATGGAAGCTTCAGCCCTCTACGGAAGAAAGGAATCGATACGGGAATGGGGTTGGAACGGCTTGCCATGATTGTCCAGGGTAAAGGGAGCGTATATGAGACAGACGCCCTGAGACCCATTGTAGATGCAATGGAAGAGCTTCTCGAACGCAAGATCGGTCGCGATATCGCGGAGCAGATTTCGGCAAACGTGGTTGCCGACCATTCGCGAGCCCTCGCCTTCTGCTTTGCTGAGGGCATCATACCCTCGAATGAGGGACGGGGCTATGTCCTGAGGCGGCTTCTGCGTCGAGCTTCCAGACGCATGAGGATGCTGGGTGCTCGTGGACCCACCCTTTACAGACTGGTTGGTTCCGTAATCGACGTCATGAAGGACTCTTATCCGGAGCTCTCCGAGAAGAAGGAGCTCATCGCGATGGTGGCGAAGGCTGAGGAGGAGAGGTTCGAGAAAACACTCGAACTCGGCATCTCTCGCTTTGAGGAACTCATCGAGAAGCTTGAAAGCTCCGGCGAGACAAGACTGGCCGGGCGTGACGTGTTCACTCTCTACGACACCTACGGCTTTCCTCCAGACCTCACGGAGGAGATGGCTCAGGAACGAGGATTCGAGATCGATGTCCCTGGCTTCGAAGAGGAGATGGACAGGCAAAGACGCAGCGCTCAGGAGAAATCGCGCTTCGGTCGGAGAAAAGAGGAGAAGCTTGATGAGACGCAATGGGAAACGCTCAGCAAAGGCGCCCACTCCCGGTTTGTGGGTTACAAGAAGCTGAGTGAGAAAGTCCGCATACGGAAACTGCGTCGCTGTGAGGGCCAAGCCTGCGTCCAATTGCTGCTCGACAAGACTCCGTTCTATGGTGAAGCGGGAGGCCAGGTGGGAGACTCGGGCAGCATCAGCACGGAGAGCTCGGTTATAGAGATAGACAGGGTCTTCTATTCTGGAGAGGCTCTTGTTCATGAAGGAAGACTCGTGAAGGGAACCATGGAGGATCGTCCCTACGACGCAGTCGTGGATTCAGAGAGGCGCGAGTCCACGGCTCGTAATCACACAGCTACTCACCTGCTTCATCATGCGCTGCGTAAAGTGCTCGGCGATCACGTGCGTCAGGCGGGTTCTCTTGTTGCTCCCGACCGACTCAGGTTCGATTTCACCCATTTTCAGGCTTTGTCACTTGCGGAGATTGAGGAGATCGAGGATGTGACAAACGAGCTCGTGCTCGAGGATATTCCCGTGCGTCCCGCGGTATCCTCCTACAGGGATGCAATCGAGGAAGGAGCCATCGCTCTGTTCGGAGAGAAATACGGAGAGAAGGTGCGGCAGGTGGTGGTAGGAGATGTGTCGAGGGAGCTCTGTGGCGGAACACACGTGGAACGGACAGGGCAAGTGGGACACTTTCTCGTAATCTCTGAAAGTGCCGTGGGTTCAGGCATAAGGAGAATAGAGGCGGTAACTGGGTATGCGGCCCGCTCCCTTATCGTAGAAAGGGGACGGCTTCTCTCTGACATTAGACAGCTGGTTGGAGGCGATCGGGTTGAGCTGTTGGCGACCGTCTCAGCTCTTGTCAAGGCAGCGGAAACACTTCGAAAGAAATCGGAACTGGATGAAAAGGCCCGCATCTCTGAAGACGTTGACAAGCTTGTGTCTCAAGCCGAGGAGGTGTGCGGAGTGAAGATTGTGGCGGCCAAGGTTAGCATTGCAAACAAGGAAATGATGCGCAATGCCGGTGACCTGCTTCGAGACAAACTCAGGAGGGGCGCGGGGGTCATAGTCACCGTACTTGATGGAAAACCGTTCTTCCTGGCGTTTGTTGGAGATGCACTTCTGTCGGAAAAGAAAGTCTTGGCCGGTGACATAGCGAGAGAAGCAGCCAGGGGGGTTGGGGGACGAGGCGGAGGCAGACCGCACATGGCAACTGCCGGTGGGCGTGACGCTTCTTCTCTTGAGAAAGCTCTGAAGGGCGCGAAAGACTTCATTCTGAAGCAGTTAGAAGGATGATTTCTGTTGGACGTTGTTCCCAAGACCCGGGCAGTCTTCGATAAGCTTCTCTCTGTTTCTTCGCAGAGGGGAAGCGCGTTTTTGGCCCTGGTGGACCCCGATGCCATAAGTCCCGATGAAGTGGCCGATTTCGCCGCCGCGTGTTCTGAGGGGGGTGTCGATGCCTTCCTGGTCGGCGGGAGTATTACTCTCTCGGGGAATCTTGATGAGATTGTCCGTTCAATAAAGCGATCTTCGACGTTGCCGGTAATTCTCTTTCCTGGAAACGCGAGCCAGATTTCTGAGCATGCAGACGCGATCCTTTTTCTCTCCCTTCTTAGTTCGCGCAACGCCGACTTCCTTATTGGAGAACACGTCAAAGCGGCCCCCCTGTTACACCGCCTGTCTCTGGAAGTTGTCCCTACTGCCTATATACTCATTGAATCAGGGACTCTAACTTCTGTTCAATTCATTACGCAGAGTCTGCCGATTCCCCGGGACAAGACTGACCTTGCTGTTGCTCATGCTCTTGCCGGTAAATATTTGGGAATGGAGCTTGTCTATCTTGAGGCCGGCAGCGGGGCAGCATTGCCTGTACCGACAGAGATGATTGAGGCCGTTAGCTCGGCCACTTCTCTTCCCGTTGCAGTAGGTGGAGGAGTGCGTTCGCCGGATCAAGCTCGCTCGATCGCGAAGTGCGGGGCACAATTTGTAGTCGTCGGGAACGCGCTCGAAAGGAACGGGGGAGGCTCCTTCATTGAGGAGCTGTCCTCGGCAATTCATCATATTGCCTGAGCGGGTTGCTGTCTGCTTTAGCGAACCGTTGAACCTTGCTGGACTGCTGAGAAATGACGGACATTCACTGTCACGTGCTCCCCTACGTGGATTATGACGGCCCTCAGGAGATGGATGAATCTCTGAGGATGCTCGAGTGCGCCTTGAAGGAGGGGGTTGACTGCTTAATCGCTACCCCGCACCTCATGACTGGGGATGCGCCGGAGCGGCCAGGGGAGTTCAGTGAAGTATTCGCCGACCTCAACGAACAGGCCCGAAAGGAGCGGCTTGCGGTTGAAATGAGGCTAGGAGCAGAGATATACATCTCGCCTGATTTATGTGATTTCGTGAGACAGACTCCTGTTTATTTAGACGATAGCGGCCGCCACGTTCTGGTAGAATTGCCGATGTATGAGTTTCCACCTTACGTGCAGCCGCAACTCTTCTCCTTGATTTCGGAAAACATCGTCCCCATTCTTGCACATCCGGAGAGAAACATGAAGGTCATCAAGAACGCTGAGCTCCTTTTCCCTCTTTCCGAAGCAGGCGTATTGTTTCAGCTTAATGCGGGAAGCCTCGTGGGTAGCTTTGGCAGGGAGGTGAAGAAGACAGCTGAGGTGCTCCTTACTTCGGGACTCTGCCAGTTTGTCGCAAGTGACGCGCACAGCCACAGGACCCGGGGTTTTCACTTGAAGGAGGCAAGGTCGATGGTTCAGAAGACCGTGGGTGATTCACTGGCCACGGTCATATTCGAAGACAATCCTGCCCGTGTTGTGACCCTGCAAGACCCGTCGGCTAGCCGAAGCAGTGGTCGGTGAACATCGGGGCCCTGGCACGTTTCCAGGGATGCGCCCGCAGTGGGTCTTGTAAGACGGTGCTAATGACAATCCTGCAGACAGTAGTTGGAGGTGGTTACGATAAAAGGACTAATACTGAGCGGTGGAAAGGGGACGCGCTTGCGTCCGATTACATTCACCAGCGCAAAGCAGCTTGTTCCCGTTGCCAACAGGCCGATTCTTTTCTACGGAATCGAGGCTATTAGAGACGCCGGAATAACAGACGTGGGGATAGTAGTGGGTGAAACGAAGGGCGAAATCCGTGACGCCGTGGGAGACGGAGAGAGTTTCGGGATCAAAGTCACCTACATTGAACAGGAGGAACCGCTTGGGCTTGCGCATGCAGTGAAAGTGTCCAGGGATTATATCGGTGATGAACCATTCGTGATGTTTTTGGGAGACAATCTCATCAAGCAAGGCATAACGCCCCTTGTACAGGAATTCCAGAGGGAGAGGCCAAACTGCATGATTCTCCTTGCAGAGGTTGATAACCCCTCCGATTTCGGTGTTGCGGAGCTGAAATCGGGGAAAGTTGTCAGGCTCCAGGAGAAACCCAAGAAGGCGCCAAGCAACTATGCTCTCGTCGGGGTGTACATGTTTGATTCGACCGTTTTTGACGCTGTGGAGAACATAAAGCCTTCGTGGCGCAACGAGCTGGAAATCACCGACGCGATACAGTACCTGATAGACAAGAACCTCGATGTGCGATCTCACATCATATCCGGTTGGTGGAAGGATACCGGGAAACTGGAAGACCTTCTTGAGGCCAACAGGATGATACTTCTTGACCTGGACAGACACGTCGAGGGCAAGCTGGAGTCCGACTGCAGGGTGGAGGGAAACGTTGTTGTTGGCGAAGGCACGAAAGTCCGGTCGAGTCTCTTGAGGGGACCTCTAGTGATCGGTAAGAACTGTAACGTGGAGCATTCCTACGTGGGACCGTTCACTTCAGTCCATGACAACGTGGAAATCAAGGACAGTGAGATAGAGCACAGCATTGTGTTGAGCGGCAGCAGAATCTCTAACATAGGCACCAGAATAGAGAGCAGTCTCATCGGGAAGGACACCGTGATACAACGGTGTTCTCGTAAGCCCCGCTGCTTCAGATTCATGGTTGGGGACAGCAGCGGGATAGAGGTTCTCTGACGCGGCAGAGGGAGACAGGGGTGAAGTTACTTGTTACAGGCGCACGGGGGATGTTGGGAATCGACCTTTGCGATATTTTGTCCGAGGATTACGATGTTGTCGGTGTGGACATAGAAGAAGGCGACATATCATCGGTTTCCGAAACGAGAGAGCTCGTTGAGAGAATCTCTCCTGAAATCGTCATTCATTGTGCTGCATATACTGACGTTGACAAGAGTGAAAGTGAGATCGAGCGGGCTCTCGTGGTGAACGGTCAGGGGACTCGTAACGTCGCCCTTGCATGCAAGGGGATCGGATCTGCGCTTCTCTATGTCAGTACGGATTACGTATTTGACGGCAAGTCGGACAGGCCGTATACAGAGACGGACGTTCCTGCACCCATCGGGGCATACGGGGCCTCCAAGCTTGAGGGCGAACGACACATTCAGGGCTTGCTCTCGAACTTCTTTATCGTCAGAACGTCTTGGCTCTTTGGTCTCCACGGCAGGAACTTTGTTGACACCATAATTGGGCTGGGGCAAGATAGGGACTCGATTGAGGTCGTTGATGATCAAGTGGGATGTCCTACGTTTACAAGAGACCTCGGTTTTGCACTGTCGGTCGTTGTGAGAAGCAAGAACTACGGTATCTATCACGTCTGTAACTCTGAAAGGTGTTCCTGGTACGACTTTGCGACAGAGATTCTTAGGCTCTGGGGGAATTCTGAAGCCAAGGTAGTTCCGGTCGAAACTGCACGGCTGAAACGGCCTGCGGCCAGGCCTCCTTTCTCGGTGCTGGACACGTCCCTCTTTGAAAGGACCTTCGGATTCTCACTCAGAAGCTGGAGAGAGGCACTTGCCGAATATCTTGAACTCAAGAAGGCACGAGAGGCCCGTGGCACACACTGGTAGCCGGAGAAGAAATCAACGGGCCTGAGTTCGTATGGGTGGGGAAGAGCGCACAGGGAGAGCCGTGAACAGGCGAATACAAGGGATGGAGAAGTGAGAAAATCCGAATACAAAAGGGGAGCCACGGAAGCTCTCGACAGTTCTGCCCTGCTCCTCCGGGAAGTGGCGGATTCCTTTTCAGAATGGGCCGGTACCGCTGCCCGCGAGATAGTCTTGAGGTTACGAAAGGGCGCGAAGGTGATATGTTGCGGCAACGGAGGCAGTGCAGCAGATGCGCAGCACGTCGCTGCGGAGCTTTCTGGGAAGTTCTATCTGAACAGGCGAGCACTCCCCGCCATAGCCATTACGACGAACCCCTCATCGGTAACTGCGATTTCCAATGATTACGGGTACGAACATGTTTTCTCTAAGCAGATCGAAGGCCTGGGCAGACGAGGGGACGTACTTCTGGCCTTTTCGACAAGTGGAGGCTCTCCGAATGTACTGAAGGCCATGAGCCTTGCCCGGAAGATGGGCATGTTCGTAATAGGATTCACCGGGGTGAAGGGAGGATCCTTCGCCCGAAAGTGCGACATGTGTCTTGTGGTACCCTCCCCCGATTGCCCTCGGATTCAGGAGGCCCACATAGCTGTGGGGCATTCAATATGCTTTCTGGTTGAGAAGGCAATGTTTGGAGGAAAATGAAGAACTTCTTGCTCATCTTCACCAGTGTTCTCATCGCTGTCTTCGGTCAACTTTCCATGAAGCACGGGATTTCAAGGGCCAATCTTGTGGCCGGACTAGGAGAGATATCCTCTGTCTATGGCTACTTCGTATCGGCGTTCACCAATCCCTTCGTCATTATGGGATTCCTTCTGTACGGATTGAGTTCGCTTTTTTGGCTCATCGTTCTGGGCAGAGTAGAGCTAAGCTACGCTTACCCACTCGTAAGCATGGGTTACGTTCTGGCGGTCTTCTTTTCATGGCTCCTGTTCAGAGAGCACGTCAGCGTCATTAGGATAGTGGGGCTGGTCGTCATCTGCATTGGCGTGACACTACTCTCTAGAAGTTAGGGGATCAAGCTATGGGTCCTGTCCTCTCTCGCCTCATCAAGGAAGCCAGGCCTCACCAGTGGGTGAAGAACCTCATCATCTTTGCCGCGCTGATATTTTCGCTGAATTTCACAAATGGCGAGCTTGTGCTCAGAGCCTTCCTGGGCTTCGTAGCGTTCTGCCTACTTTCAGGCGGTGTGTACATTTTCAACGACATGGTGGACCTTGAGACCGACCGCCTTCATCCTCAGAAGAGCAAGAGACCTTTGGCCCTTGGAGAACTGAGCGTCGGACAGGCGAGCGCAGGTTCGGCAGTGTTCATTGCCGCAGGCATGATCCTCTCTTTGCTCCTCGGATCTTCATTTGCAGTAGTATCGGCGCTGTATCTGATTCTGGGCCTTCTATACTCGCTCTATCTTAGACGGATGATAATCGTCGACGCCCTGGTGATCTCTGTGGGATTCGTGCTCCGGGCCATTGCTGGCGTTGAGGTTCTGAGAGAGCGAGTGGCGACAATCGATCTTTCGCCGTGGCTTCTCGTTTGCACGCTGTTCCTAGCCCTTTTCATGTCGTTTGGCAAGCGCAGGCACGAGATTGCCTTGCTCAACGAGCGGGCCGACGATCACAGAAGCACGTTGGGTGAGTATTCGCTGAGTTTCTTGGACGGTCTCATATACGCCCTGATGTCCGCGACTGTGATTGCCTATTCTATCTATACGATTTCCCCTGCCACAGTTGAGAAGTTTCATTCGCGGAACATGGTCCTCACGATCCCGTTCGTAGTCTACGGGATATTTCGCTATGCTTTCCTCGTCACGCAGAAGCAGAAGGGGGGCAATCCCTCTGAGCTTCTGCTCCAAGACATGCCTCTGGTAGTGACTGTTCTTCTCTGGGTTGTGAGCGTACTTCTCGTTCTGGGTATCTCGTAGAGATAGCATGAGATGGAAGGCTCTCGTCTGCACTACAGGGCGTTTGCAAAGCTGAACCTCTTCCTACAGGTTCTTGGCAAACGGGAGGACGGCTATCACGAGATCCGTTCACTCATGGTCACGGTTGGGCTGGCGGATACCCTCCAGTTGAGACGGACCCCTTCGGAAATCGACCTGCACTGCAAATCCGCCGACGTACCCCTTGGTCCAGACAACCTCTGTTGGAAGGCGGCCTCCTCCCTCAGGGAATACGGAGGTTGTTCCAGCGGGGTGGAAATCACGCTGACTAAGAGCATCCCCGTTGCTGCGGGTCTGGGGGGAGGGAGCAGTGATGCCGCCTGCACTTTGGTGGGTCTCAACAGGCTCTGGGAGCTTGGTTTGGGGCACGAGGAACTAATGGAAGTCGCGGCGGGCATCGGCTCGGACGTTTCCTTCTTCGTCAAAGGCGGGGCGCAGCTTGCGGAGGGCAGGGGAGAGAAGCTTACACCGCTGGAAAGCCTGCCTGAATTGTGGTTTGTCATCCTGTCACCACCCCTCAAGGTGAGCTCGAGACAGGCCTATTCGGCGGTCAAAATTGGGTTGACAAGAGTGGAACACAGGAATAGAATGGAGGGCCTTGGGATGGGTCTGGATGCGGCTAACGTGGCGGGGTCTCTCCAGAACGACCTGGAGAGCGGCGTAATGGAGTTTTGCCCGGAGGTCCGGGAGCTGAAAAGCGCTCTTTTGTCACACGGCGCTCTAGGCAGTCTGATGAGCGGCAGCGGGCCTGCGGTTTTCGGAATTGCGCGCGACCAGACTTCTGCGTCTGCAATCGCCTCGGAAATAGGACGTCCTGGTCTCTCTGCTTTCGTGGCAAGGACAGTGGCAGAGGCTTCGATTGAGTTGGATCGGGATTAGAGTACTGCTAAGATCTTGGAGGATTTGCTTCACAGGGATGTCTCCTCAGGAGGTCGCTCTGTACGCCGATGTTGACCTAGAACGGGTTCCCCTCGGGAGCTGCTAAGGCGGTGACGGTTGATGCACATAACCGAAGTTAGAATCACTCTCAGGAACGACCAGAAGCTCAGGGCATTTGCGAGCATCACCCTCGACGACTGCTTTGTGGTGAGGGGGCTCAAGGTGATTGAGGGAAGCGACCGCAAAATGTTTGTTGCTATGCCCAGCAAGAAGAAAACTGATGGCACATATCAGGACATCGCGCATCCTATCAACAACGAGTGCCGGACGATTCTTGAGGACGCTGTTCTAACTGCGTATCGAAAGGAGAAAGCGAGGCAACATAGCGTTGTTGGGAGCGGGTGAGGAACCCCGTATCAGCCCTTAGGAAGGCCGTTGCGACGACTGTCCGAACAGGGATCGGGTTCGAGAGCAAGTTTCGTTATTGGCTCTTGGGGCGTCGTCAAGCGGTAAGACACAGGATTTTGGATCCTGCATTCGGAGGTTCGAATCCTCCCGCCCCAGCAAGCGTTTTCCCGCTCAGAGTCACCGTGTATGGCCCCATGTGGTCTGACTCCGGCCCTGCGTACAGCCGGAGCCTTTCCGTGTCCACCCCTAAAGCACGAAAGGGTCACGCTGAAGCCAGCCGCGGGTTTCCTGGTCGCCCTCCGGATGGTCTGTCTCCCGGTGTAGCGAGGAGAATCTTGTTCTTGCTTTCGGGTGTGCGGGCACGGAACAGATGCATGTGTTGGGGTCACTTTTGTTTTCACTTGTAGCCACTTTTTAGCGGAGAGAGGAGATGGATGAACTAAGGGTTTTCACAGGAAATGCCAATCCCAAACTCGCAAAACTCGTCTGCAAGTATCTGGGTGTAGAGCTTGGCAACATCGACGTGTGCGAGTTCAATGACGGCGAGACAATGGTGAAGATCAATGAGAACATCCGTGGGGTGGATGTCTTTGTTTTCCAGCCCACTTTCCCTCCATCCAAGAACCTAATTGAGCTCTTGGTGATGCTGGACGCTGCTAAGCGCGCCTCGGCCAGAAGAGTAACGGCCGTCATTCCCTATTTTGGCTACGCCAGGCAGGATCGCAAAGATCAACCTCGGGTGGCGATCACTGCGAAGCTGGTCGCAAATCTTATTACTGTTGCTGGTGCCGACCGTGTGCTCACAATGGATCTGCACTCTCCTCAAATACAGGGATTCTTTGACATCCCGTTCGACCATCTGTATGCAGCTCCTGTCTTGATAGATTTTTTCCAGAAAAAGGGCTTCGAGGATCTCGTGGTCGTCTCTCCTGACATCGGAAGCGTCAAAATGGCAAGGGCTTTCGCGAAGAGACTGGGTGCTTCGCTTGCTCTTATCGACAAGCGTAGGCCGCGCGCAGACGTCGCCGAAGTCGTGAACGTCATAGGAGAAATTGAAGGCAGAGATGTCGTGATACTCGATGATTTGATCAGCACTGCCGGGACAACCACCCTCGCGGCAGAAGCACTCAAGAAGGCCGGCGCGCATCGCATCACCGCGGGTTGCACGCACCCCGTTCTGTGCGGTGATGCCGTGGCACGGCTCGATAAAGCTCCCATAGAAGAAATCGTGGTTACTGATACGATTCCGCACGCTCCCGAAGAGCTGATTCCCAAGATAAAGATACTTTCGGTTGCGGATCTTCTTGGGGAGGCAATCAGGAGAATTCATGAGGAGCGCTCGTTGAGTTCACTTTTTGTGTAAAGGAGTCGCTTGCGTTTGATTTTCGAGCAACCGTTTCTGCAGCTGTGACGTCTATGCATCTTTAGTTAATCCAGGCGGCGACACAGTGCAGTTTGTCTATAGGAGGAGTGAGAAATGGGTATCTTCGTCTTGCAGGGGAAGGTGCGTGAGCGAACCGGTAAAGGGTACGCGCGGAAAGCCAGAAGGAACGGAGCAATTCCAGCCATCATCTATGGGGAAGGGGAAGCTTCGATCCCGTTCGAAGCAGACTACGAAGATTTTCAGACGATGATTCACACGGCATCCGGGGAAAATGTGATAGTGGACCTCAAGTTCGAGGGCGATTCCACTGAAAGGAAGGCGATCATTCGCGACATTCAACGCGACCCCCTCAGCGGTGCAGTTCTTCATTTCGATTTGCATCACATATCGCTCACTGAGAGGGTCACTGTGGATGTTCCCATTGTTGTCTCCGGAACTCCGGTGGGGGTGAAGGATTTTGGTGGAATTCTTGAACACATTCTCAGGGACATAGAGGTGGAATGCTTGCCGACAGAGATTCCTCCGAGTATCGAGGTGGACGTTTCGCATCTTAAGATCGGAGATTCGGTTCACGTAGGAGACCTTGCCGTGGAAAAGGTGGAGATACTTACGGACAAGGAACGCGCGATAGTGACGGTGGTGCCGCCGGTGGTAGAGGAGGTTGCCAAGGAGGTTGAGGTACCCGAGGCCGAGGAACCTGAGCTCGTCGGCAAGGAGAAGGAAGCGGCGGAAGAGGAAGCTGAAGGGCCTGCGGAGGAGAAGAAAGAGAAACAGAAAGAGAAACAGAAAGAAGGGGAGAGCTGATCAGTGGAGTGTGCAGTGGGGTTGGGAAATCCGGGGAGGCGATATAAACTCACAAGGCACAACGCAGGATTTCTTGTAATCGAGAAACTTTATAGCTTGCTTGAGTGCTCCTGGAGAAGGAAAGCTCGTCTCTACGAGGCCCGAAAGTGTAGCTTTGAGGGCACTGAAGTGCTTCTTCTCAAGCCGCTCACATACATGAATCTGAGCGGTATGGCCGTTGAGGCAGTTCGAGAGGAGTTCGGCCTTTCCCTTCAGGAGTTTCTTGTAATATGCGACGATGCTTCACTGCCTCTCGGTAGGATAAGGTTTAGAAAGCAGGGAAGCTCAGGGGGTCACAAGGGGCTTCAGTCGATAATTGAGGTTCTCCGGACCCAAGCGTTTTCACGGCTCAGAATCGGAATAGGTGCTCCTCTTCCCGAACAGACGCTGGAGGAGTATGTGCTAAGCAGGACGGACCGCTCAGAGAAGAAGGCCTTCGCTGAGGCCGTTTCCCTGGCAGCAGAAGCCGCTCTGTTCTGCCTGAGTGAAGGGCTGGACGCAGCCATGAGCAGGTTCAACTAGGAACGTGTAAGGAGGTTGTATGGCATCTGTGCCTGGCGATGTTCTGGTCGGTGTTGCAGCCGGGATCGTGGCCATGTTATTCGCCACCTACATGGCCGTAAGGGTTCTGAGAAACGATCCGGGAAGTAAGGAAATGGTCAGCATCTCTGACGCGGTTCACGAGGGTGCCATGGCTTTCCTGAAGCGAGAGTATCGGAGCGTAAGCGTCTTCGTACTCGGTCTTTTCATCATCCTCTCCTTTGCCCTCACGAAAGAGGGAGTTGAGGGGTTGGGATGGAAAACGGCAATCGCGTTTCTTTGCGGCGCCTCTCTTTCGATGACGGCCGGATTCGTCGGCATGAAAGTCTCGACAAAGGCAAATACGCGCACGGCTCAGGGAGCCACAGAGAGCTTTGCAAAGGCCCTCGCGGTTGCGTTTCCGGGCGGAGCCGTTATGGGCATGACTGTTGCAGGGGCGGGACTCTTTGGGTTGTCGCTGCTTTTCTTCATATTCGCTAGCAGCGGTGGGTTGATGGATGCAGCTTCGATAATCGCGGGATTCAGCATGGGGGCGAGCTCCGTAGCCTTGTTTGCGCGTGTGGGCGGTGGAATCTACACGAAGGCTGCCGATGTGGGGGCCGACCTTGTGGGGAAGGTTGAGGCAGGCATTCCAGAAGATGATCCTCGTAACCCAGCTGTCATCGCTGACAACGTTGGCGACAACGTTGGTGACGTCGCTGGTATGGGGGCAGACCTCTTCGAGTCATATGTGGGTGCAATAGTCTCCGCTATCGTCATCGCCTTTGCAACGTGGGGCAGCGCCGTGGGAACTTCCGCAGGAGCGGCGGGCACGGCCATAGGGTATAGCTTCGCACTAGCAGTGGCTGGAATAGCGAGTTCGATCATTGGTGTGTTCTTCGTGCGTGCCGGAGGGGGAGTCAATCCCCAGGCCGCGCTGAGACGTGGGACCATTGCAAGTGCATTGATTTTTATGGTTCTGGCCTTTCTCATCACATTATTCAGGCGCGATGAGCTGCTAGAGAAGCTGCAGGTGGGAATGGGACTGTTTGGAGCGACTGTCTGCGGCCTGGTCTCTGGTATGGTGGTGGGTTTTGTGGCGGAGTATTTCACGTCCGGCCGTTCAATAAGATTGATTGCTGAATCCTCTAGGACCGGTGCGGCGACGAACATAATCGCAGGATTCGCTACGGGAATGAAGAGCACGGTGATTCCGGTTGTAGTGATAGGTATTGCGATTCTCATTGCATACAAGTTGGCCGGCTCCTTCGGAATCGCCCTGGCTGCAGTCGGAATGCTTTCCATCACAGGAATGACGGTCGCAGTAGATGCGTACGGTCCCATTGCAGACAACGCAGGTGGGATAGCCGAGATGGCGCACTTAGGACCGGATGTTCGAGCTATAACCGACAAACTGGATGCGGCGGGCAATACCACCGCGGCAATTGCCAAAGGATTCGCTATCGGATCTGCGGCTCTCACAGCGCTGGCTCTGTTTACAGCGTACGTCAGGGCAACAGGAATTACGTCCATAGATGTGACAAATGCGATGGTCCTGGTGGGGTTGTTCATAGGCGGGACTGTACCCTTTCTCTTCGCCTCCGACACGATGAGAGCTGTTGGCAGGGCCGCCTTCCACGTCGTGGAAGAAGTCAGGAGGCAATTCAGAGAAGTTCCTGGTCTGATGGAAGGCACGGGAAGGGCGGAGTACGCGACGTGTGTGGATATTACTACGAGAGCTGCACTGAAGGAGATGATCGTGCCGGGACTGCTGGCGGTCATTATCCCTCTGGGTGTGGGCATAGTGCTGGGCCCACAGACCCTGGGAGGGCTCCTTGCCGGCTCTCTCATTTCAGGGGTTCCGCTGGCGCTTTTGCTGGCAAATGCAGGCGGGGCGTGGGATAATGCTAAGAAGTACATAGAGGCGGGGAATCTCGAAGGTAAGGGTTCGGACACCCACAAGGCTGCCGTGGTTGGTGATACAGTGGGCGATCCCTTCAAAGACACTTCAGGCCCTTCGCTCAACATTCTTCTCAAGCTTATGGCGATAGTGTCTTTGGTTTTCGTCCCTGTAATTTCCAAACTACACGGGTATGTTGTTGCCCTGTTTCAACACTAGTCAAGGAGGTGGGAGCTGCGTGAGGGAATATGAAACCGTCTTCATAGTCGATCCTGGCTGCGACGAAACGGAGGTCGACCGGGAGATAGACACGGTCAAGGGGGTAATCACCGAGGGCAGCGGACAGGTTGTGGAGGTCCAGGTGTGGGGGAAGAGGAGGCTGGCCTATGAGATCAAGAAGAAGAAAGAGGGGACGTATGCCTTTGTGCGTTTCAAGTGTGATCCCTCTGTGCTTCAAGAGTTGAATCGCAGATTCAAGTTGAACGAACTCGTTCTCAGGCATTTGATTGTCTTGAGTCAGGAACCCGAGCAAGAGCAACACGACTCCGAATCGGAGATGGAGCCTGATGTGCCGAATCCGGACGAGCCTGGAGTTTCCCTCGGTTCCTAGAGACGATTTCCGGGGTCGGTGAGGAGGTGGAAAGTATGTCAGACGTAAGGCTGGTTTCTGTCAACAAGGTACTGCTTTCGGGACGATTGACCAGAGACCCTGAACTCAGGTATACTCCAAGCGGTGTGGGTGTTACAACCTTCTCGCTTGCTCTTAACAGGCGATACAAAGATCAGAGCGGTGAATGGAAAGAGGAAGTCAGTTTTGTTAATGTCGTTGCGTGGCAACGGCAGGCCGAGCTGGTCTCAGAGTATTTGAAGAAAGGAAGCGCCGTTTTCGTAGAGGGGCGTCTGCAGAGTCGCTCTTGGGAAACTAGTGAGGGTACGAAGCGAAGTGTTCTGGAGGTGAGAGCCGAACGGCTACAATTCTTGGATAGAGCGAGGCAACAGGAGGAGACGGCCGAGGGAAGAGACGCGGACACCAGTTCAGAGGGAGTGCCGTTCTAGAACGGCCGGGATGCTGAGAGTCTGCTGGGGGAACCATGGCAAGAAACAAAGAAGCAAGAACTCCGAGGAGGAAGGTATGTAAGCTTTGCCTGGATAAGGTGAAGTATATCGACTACAAGGACGAGAAGCGTCTTTCCCGCTTCGTCACGGACAGAGGGAAGATCGTGCCTCGTCGTGTTTCGGGAGCGTGTGCGAGGCACCAGACGCAGATTGCAGCAGCCATCAAGAGGGCTCGCATACTGGCCATACTTCCTTTCTCGAGCGAACATTACAGATAAGCGCCCGGCGGCTGTTCCCCCTTGGTAGTAGCGCGAAGCGGGGTGGCTTTTCAGGGAATAATTCGCGAGGTCACACATGGAAATAATACTCCTTGAGGACATAGAAGGACTGGGAAAGCGTGGAGAGACCGTTAAAGTGGCAAATGGCCACGCCAGAAACTACCTGCTGCCTCTTAGGAAAGCGGTACGCTCGAAAGGAGCAGGGGCACGCATTTTCCAGGAGGAGGAGAAAAGGCGTCACGCAACGGAGAACAAAATGCGCAGAGCTGCCGAGAGACTCGCGGAAGACCTTGTCAAGGTCTCATGCACCATCGCCGTCAAGGCGGGTGAGGATGACAAGCTCTTTGGTGCAGTTACGGCCGCTGACATTGCGGAACTCTTAGACAAACAGGGTGTTAAGATAGATAAGAGAAAGATCGTCCTCGAGGAACCCCTGAAGGCGCTTGGAGTTTATACGGTGCCCATCAAACTTTTCCACGACGTACAGGCCAATATCAAAGTCTGGGTCGTGAGCGAATAAGGTTTGAGGTCAGACATGAAGAAGGAATCGGTGTTTAAGCTGAAGATGGCAATGATTGCCCTGCTTGCGAGTGGGTGCCTTCTTTCATTATCTGCTCTTACTCTTGCCGCGGGTGAAGAGCAACCGGAGAGTGAGCAATCAGAGAACGCCCAGTCGCTGGACCCTACCGAGAGAGTTCTGGCTAGAGTTGGCGACTTGGAGATTACCCAGTTCGAATTCGACCTGGAATACCAAGCTGCCATGCAGCGAATGAGGAAGGAGAACAGAAGTCTCTTCGCGAATCCGCACGGCAGAAGACAATTTCTGGAGATGCTGGTGGACGAGAAAATCTGGGTCAACGGGGCCATAGAGGCAGGTTGGGATGAGGACCCTGAAGTCAAAATGCTCACGAAGATGTACCGTGACAAGGCTCTCGTGCGTATGTTTTACGAGAAGGAGATGGTGGATAGGGCCAGGCCTTCTGAGAACGAGGTTCGCAGTTTCTACGATGCCAATCCGAACAGATTTCTCACGCCCCCCAGGGTGAGAGCCAGACACATTCTGCTTGCGGACTCCGTCGAAGCTGAGGCGGTCCTGTTTCAGTTGAAGGCAGGCGTGGACTTCGAGGATATGGCGAGGCAGAAGAGCATCGACGAGGCCACCGCGGAGAAGGGGGGCGACCTTGGGCTTCTCATTCGCGGCGTAGCCCTGCCCCCCGCGATCGGCGGCTCACCGGCGTTCGAAGACTCGCTGTTTGCCCAGGAGCCTGGGGTATTGAGCAGAGTGCTGAAGACAGGAAACGGCTACCACATAGTCCTTGTTGAGGAGAAGATTCGTTCCAAGCAGAGACCCTTTGAAACAGTCAGGCAGAACATCGAGGACGGATTCATCAAAGAGAGGGTAACGCAGCTGAGACAGGAGCTCTTTGGTGAGTTCAGCGACAAGTACTCCGTCGAGTATCTAATACCCGACAGCTCGGTAGCACCTCAGGGCGGAACGGTTCCCCCTGACGTGGCCAGTACACCGGAGGAGTTGTTCCAGGCCGCGATGGATTCCAAGGACAGCCACCAGAGGATAGCCATTTATGAGGAGCTTGTAAAGAAATTCCCCGAAAGCAAGTACGCTTCCCAGGCGCAGTTCATGGTCGGCTTCATTTACTCCGAGGAGCTCGCAGACTATGAGAAGGCCGAGGCGGCCTTCAAGACCGTCATAGAGAAGTATCCAGAATCCGACCTTCTTGACTCGGCCGGATGGATGATAGAGAACATGCGGGACGAATCGCAATCTGTCGGAACAGTAGAGGATGTGAAACGCAAGGCCAAAGAGTCCTCACAACCTAACGGGAAGTAGGAGGTGTAAGCTGTGATAGAGATGAAGGTTGGTGGTGTTACATATGATGACAACACGAAGAGCCCGGTCGTAGTGCTGAGAGAGCGCGATGGCAACAGGATCCTTCCCATCTGGATTGGCCCTGCTGAAGCCAGTGCCATTGCGATGGAAGTAATGGGCAAGAAGTTCCAGAGGCCTCTCACTCACGATCTCATGGCCACAATTGTGAAGGGACTCAAGGCCAGAGTCTCCAAAGTTGTCATTTCCGATCTCAGAGACAACACGTTCTATGCCAGCGTGGTTCTTGAGAGGGAAAAGGAAAAGGAAGTGGTGAATCTTGATGCCAGGCCAAGCGACGGCATCGCGTTGGCGCTCAGGACGCAATCACCAATCTATCTCTCCGAGAAGCTACTGGAAGGGGCCAAGGATTTGGGCTCTTTAAAGAAGCAAGAGAAAGGGGAAGCTGGGGGTGAAGGGGAGACGAGGGAAAAGACCGAGGAAGAAAGGGCAGAAGAGCTGAGGAAATTCTTGGAAGAGCTGAACCCCGAAGATTTCGGAAAGTTCACCCCCTAGGATACCCTTCCCTGTAGCATGAAGAATCCTACCGTTTGCCAACCCACTCACTATCTATACTTAAGAGAAGCACGGCTCGCAGCCAGGAGCTGTGCTTGTGGCAGGAGAAAAGAGTGCTAGGATCTTACAGGGGCAAGACACCGCAGCTGGGGAAAGACGTTTTTGTGGCACCGAACGCAACGATCATTGGAGACGTATCGATAGGTGATTTTTCCAGTGTCTGGTTCAACGCGGTGGTGCGCGGGGACGACCACTACATAAGGATTGGGAAATACACGAACGTGCAGGATTCCTGTGTACTCCACGTTACGGTGGACAAGTTCCCGTTGAACATAGGAGATGGAGTCACGATCGGCCACGGCTGCATACTTCACGGCTCCAAATTGGGTGACAACTGCCTTGTGGGTATGGGGGCTGTCTTACTCGACGGAGCCGAGATCGGAGAGGGCTGCATAATCGCATCCGGGTCCGTCGTGCTTCAGGGTTCAAGGATCCAGCCAGGGACCCTCGTTGCGGGAATCCCCGCCGTCCGGAAGAAGGAAGTCAGTAAGACTGCACTGGAGGAGATAAGGCAGTCAGCAGTGGAGTACGCTGAGCTGGCATCCCGGTATCTAAGAGAATTCCGCTGAGCATCCCGCAGACTGCGAATTGTAGGCACTTAGTCCAACATAAGCTCGTGCTTCGTCCTCTCTCCCTTTCTCAGCGTAATGAACTCCAGCATCCCCTTTTTTCTATCGGAGATGATCCTGAGTGAATGCCTGCCCTCTGCGCAGAAGAAGCTGACCGTGCCGTCCTTCGAAAGTGGCAGAGAGAGAAACTCATCCAGCAAAACGGAGGCCTTCTCACTGCGATCAAGCTCATCACAGGATGCATGGAGCCTGGAGAGATCGCTCTCCGGCAGGCCGAAATCCTGGATCGTGGCGAGGTAGAGTGTGTACGCTATTCTTGCGCTGAGCTCGTTACACAGTTTTTCGGGGACGGAGGCAAGTCTCAGCACGAGAGCGGAGCAACTCGTGTGACGAAGAACGTAATGAGCGTCCTCTCGCACGGCGGGGCTTCTAATTGGAAGGGTCTCGCTCCACCACCGGGAGCACTCCTGTGCCAGCCTGTTTCCTCCAGAACTTCCCGGATAGTGAAGCAGGGAGGATTTCTTAGCGCCGACCTCTACTCTGAGATACCTTTCTGCCGCAAAGAGCTCTGCCCTCTTGACCTTTTCGGCATCAGGCATCGTGTCATCTAGAACCAGCACCTCCGCCCCTGCGCCCACAAGCATACGGGCTAGCCGTTTTCCGATCTCGGCACTCACAGCCGCGTTCGGTCCCCGCAGAGGCGCTTTCGCGGCAGAGGCCTCGGCAGGAGACACGTCAGAGGTCCTCACTGCGCCATACCTGCGAGAGAAGACCCTCGAGCGCGTTCCGCCGTGCGGCGTTGCCTTCCCTCCTTTCGGAGTGGCTCCGCCGATGTCAACCGCTATTCTTCTGTTTCTAACGAAGCCCAGTGCAACCGGAGCCATATCCAGCGTGTCAACGGCATCGGCTCCAAAAGGGGAAGGTGATGGGAGAGAAGAAAGTGAAACAGGGAGATACCCTGACTTTTCGAGAAGCAAACTATCTCCCGCGCCCGCTTCGAAAGCCACTAATCCCTGCGGAGTGCTCCGAGAGACTACGCTGTCCTCGAGCGATACTCTAGCGGACGCCAGGGCTTCACCGTTGTCTGCGGCAACGATTCTGAGGACGCGCGTTCCGGCAGAGATGGGCCTTACGAACATCGAATCCCTCACGTTTTCGCAAATCACGTCTATGCGAGCTTGGCTAACCGAAGGCAGCGGGAAAAAGACAGTCGAAGCAACGCCTGACGACGTGCCGACCGAGTTTTCGGAGAAAGAACCATCGGAGCTCGTGAACAGAACGGGGGTTCCGTCTTTCACCGCGTTGCCGTTTGCGTCCAAGGCCTGCGCCGAAAGAAGAAGTCCGCCCTTTTCGTGGAGACCTCCGGGGCAGATCTCCACAAGGAGTGAGGAGGCGGGAAGAGACACGTGGAAGCGACAGCAGGTTTCTCCTGAGGAGTTTCCGTTCAGGTTGCGGAAGGAGAAACAGAGCTCGTGCGTACCGCTCGCGAGAGGCCGGTCGACCGCGGCAGCCAGCAGCGTCTCTTCGGCATTCACGACTGTAGGTAGCGTTCTATTGTCCAGCCTGCACACGACCGAGACGGTATCGATTCCCGTTCCCTCGGTCGATATCGACGCGCTTAACGCAGGCCGTGCTTCGCAGACGACGGTGTCGCACGGGGTGACAGAAATAACGCTGGGCGTCCCGCGGCTGAAGTACTCGACGATGCCGGCAAAATACGCCTGTGCCTCGAGCAGCTGTTTCTGTGCGAGCTCCAGCTTCTTTTCGACCCAAGGGTTAGTGAGATAGGAGGGTTCTCCAAGCACCGCGCGACAGGGAGCGTTCCTCAGGACAAAGTAGTTTCCCGCAACGACTTGCCCCTCTGATATGGCAAGATTCTCCTTCAGGTGATCGTGAATCAGCGAGGCCGCGTCTCTGGAAGGTCCTTCGTCGAGCATCTTGAAGTACGTTTCTATTTGGTTCTTGTTCCTGGAGCGAGACATGTCAGCATTGTGGTGAAGAGAAATGAACAGCTCAGGTTCGAAAGCCGAAGCTGTTTCCATCCTTTCTCTGAGGTCATCGCGAAGAGAGCCCGCCGGGTCAAGCAGGAAATCCCTGTCAGAAGAGCGCGTGAGAAACACTTGTGCTCCCGCGTCTCTCAGAAGTCCCCACAGATAGAGTGCGACCCCGAGATTGACGTCGTCCTCTTCGAGCCCTCCCCAGCCTATCGCTCCGGAAAAAGCGCCCCCGTGGCCCGGGTCCAGAACTATGCGTCTGCCCTTAAGACAGGAGGCATCGAGTCGGCTCATATCGATGAGCGGTGTCCCGTAGAAGGGAGGTGGTACTCGTCCTCCGCGCCCAGCGCAGCCGGAGATAAGAACAACGGCGCTCAGAAGAAGAAACGCTAACGCGCGCACAGAAAATCCGGGCTCGAGTCCAGCAAGCGTCGGAAGGCAATCCCGTGCTCCCCGAAGCCCGAGAAGCGCGCGATTTCTGCAATTGACATTCGTCTCGGCACAGTACCTCATTTGTGGTAGAATAGCGTATTCAACGGGGAGCTTCAAGAGCTCTCAGTCCTCCGGGTCCCTTAGTCTTCCACGGGTGGTTTCTCGAAGGAACACAGTTCCATCCTGGTCTTTTGCCCTACGGGGTGATCAATGAGAATCGCGTTGTGTGTGTGTCTGGCTCTACTGATACTCGCAAGCTGCGCGAAGGAAGAGCAGACACTGGTGGGTTTCATGGGCCCTCTATCAGGACCCAAGAGTCAGTTCGGGATTTCTGTCAAGAACGGGCTTGAGCTGGCGGTGCGGGAGGTCAACGCATCTGGGGGGGTGCAGGGAAGAAGAGTTCGTCTGATCATAGAAGATGACAGGGGAGACATCGAGGAAGTGGCGGCGTGCTTTGACAGGCTCATGAAAAGAGGGAACATAAGTGCTGTCATAGGTGAAGTTACAAGCTCTGCATCTCTAATCGTAGCAGCGGCATGCGAATCCACAAAAGTCCCGATGATCACTCCATCGGCAACCAGTCCCAGGGTGACCAGGACCGGCAGATACGTGTTCAAGGTTTGCTTTGGAGACCCATTTCAGGGTGAGGCCATAGCCAGATTCTGTGCTTCAAACCTCGGATTTCGCAGGGCCGCCATCCTCTCCGACAGGGAAAGTGAATACAGTCAGGGTTTGGCTGGCCGCTTCAAAGAAGTATTCTCGGAACTGGGAGGAGACGTTGTGGCGGAGCAGTTCTTCAGTGAGGGGGACGTTGATTTTCAGCCTCAGCTGCTCTCAATAGGAGAGTCCCATCCACAGATTCTCTTCGTACCTGGCTACTACACGGAGGCCGCCCTCATTACTCGACAGGCACTTGATGCAGGTGTACGGCTCCCCATCATAGGGGGAGACGGTTGGGACTCAAAGGAGCTACTCACCATCGGAGGCGACGCAGTCGAAGGCAGTTACTTCGTCGGGCATTTCTGGAAGGGCGATAGTCAGGAAATGGTCAAGCGCTTCGTCGATGCCTACCGCGCCAGGTTCGGAGAGAACCCCGATGGTTTTGCCGCCCTCGGCTATGACAGTGCGCTCATGTTGGTCAGGGCGCTTCGCAGAGTGGCCATGAGGGATCCTGCTTCTTTTTCTACGCTGGGTTCAGTGCGGGGCCGTTCTGCCACGCCCAAGGAGCTTGAGACGGCACGCGAAAGGCTGAGGCAGGCGATTTCGGAGACGAGCGAGTTTGCGGGGGTCACGGGAGTCATTACACTGGATGAGGAGGGAAACGCCGTAAAGCCTGCGAAGTTCTTCAAGATTGAGGGTCACGAATTTAAATACGTTGGCATCGTGAATCCCTAGCCGGCCCCTTCCCTCAAAGGAGCGATGCCGCTCCTTTTCAGCAAGCTAGCAGTAAATTCCCGTCTGATCTTTATCCCGGTTCGCCTTTCCCGGCGTCTTCAGCAGAACGGCCCCGGGCAGGCGACATCTTGTACAAATGGCTTGACCGTGTGTACAACATTTGGTAGGTTGCGCTCGTGCAGACAGATAGAGGAAACATACTGAGAAGGATTCCCTCCGTGGAGGTCGTTCTCGAGAGCCATCCTGTTAAGGCATTGGTGGGAGAGTATCCTCGCTCGCTCGTCGTTTCTGCGGTTCGCCGTGTGCTAGAGCAGGAGAGGCGCTCGATTCTTGAGCAGAGTCTGAGCGACGTGTCTTCTTTGGAAGAGATGGCTTCGAGGGTCCGGGAAATCCTTGTTGCCAGAACGGCGAAGAGCATGCGGCGACTGGTCAATGCGACCGGCGTTGTGCTTCATACGAACATAGGAAGAGCCGTGCTTGCGGAAAGCGCGGTAGAAGCCATCACACAGGCAGCCAGGCACTACACCAATCTCGAGTACGATGTCGAACAGGGGCAGAGGAGTACGAGACAGATTCATCTTGAGCATCTTCTGTGTGAATCGACGTCGGCCGAGGCCGCTCATGTCGTCAACAACAACGCAGGGGCAGTGCTCCTTGGCCTAAATACTTTGGCAGAAGGCAGAGAGGTGATAGTCTCGCGAGGCGAGCTGGTTGAGATAGGGGGGTCCTTCAGATTGCCGGAGGTAATGGCAAAAAGTGGCGCAGTGCTTGTCGAGGTGGGTACCACCAACCGTACCACGATTGACGACTACGAGAGAGCAGTCAACAGGAACACCGCCCTACTCCTCAAGGTTCACAAGAGCAATTTCCGGATGGTGGGGTTTGTCTCTGAGGCTTCGTTGGAGGAGCTGGTAAGTCTGGGACGGAAAAGAAGCGTACCCGTCATGGAGGACCTGGGAAGCGGGGCCATCGTGGACTTCTCGCTTTATGGTCTTCCCGGTGAGCCGGTTGTTTCAGATAGAATCGCCGCTGGGGCCGACGTTGTTACCTTCAGCGGAGACAAGCTACTTGGAGGGCCCCAGGCAGGGATTATCGTGGGAAAGAAGGAGCTGGTCGGGCGAATGCGCGAGAACCCCCTGAGCAGGGCTCTCCGAATTGACAAGTTCACGGTGACAGCACTTGAGGCCACACTGTTGGAGTTACTTGATACTTCTGCTGCCCGCGAGAGAATACCCAGCCTCAGGATGATTACTGACGGCGAGGAGGCCGTGAGAGTCAGGGCCGAGGCCTTTCTCAAGCGGACTGAAGCACTGGGTGACGTCCTATCCCTTAAGCTCGAGAAGAAGCTTTCACAAATCGGAGGAGGAGCTCTTCCGGAGGTTGGGGTGCCCACGTGGGCGATCGCAGTTCGTTCCACGGTGATTGGCGAGAATTCGATAGAGCGGATTTTGAGGGAAGGGCACGTGCCGGTGCTTGCAAGAGTTGAGAAAGAAGCTGTATACATAGATCTCAGAACCGTATTGCCTGAAGAAGAGCAGATCATAGAAGAGGCTCTAGGCCGTGTGGCGCAGATAGCGCGAGGGGATGGTTAAATGAAAACGAAGAAGCCCGGTTTCGGAGACGTGTCCTTCTCGGGTCGGAAGGTGAATTCTCGTTTAGATTCTGATTGCTACGAGAGTGCGTCCGGAATTGCCGATGACCTGAAGAGCTCTCTACTCGCAGAGCTGCAGCTTACGGATGAGATTGGGACGTGGGAAAGGGACCTATCTTTGCTTTCGGACTATGGTTGGGTGAAAGACTGTGAAAGAATCGCCAGAGAACTTGTCCGAGTGCGCGAGACTACACCACTTGACATTGTCGCTGTAGGCGGACTCACCGACGGCGTGCACCTGAGACCTTTACTCGCGTCTCTGTCGCTCGTGATGCGGGCGCTTCTGCAGAGAGTGGTCATGGTTGATTGCAATTTGAGGAATCCGTCTTTGCATACCATCACCGCTTCGTCAGCGAAAGAGGGGTTCATCGATATGATCAAGTACGGTTGCTCCTTTTTCACCTCTGCGACCGAGACAGAAATGGGGGGGATCTATGTTATCTCAGCCGGGTCTCATCCCGTTTCTTCGGAGGAAGAGTTGATGGGGAGAGAACTGGAGTGGGTCTTTCACTCTTTGAGGGCAAAGGCTGACATAACTTTTGTCCTGCTACAGCCATTTCTTGCTGAGGGGCGGATCAATCCAATTCTTGAGCACATGGACGGTGTTCTTCTCTGTGTGAACAGAATGGGAAATCGAAAAGACGTGATAGCCAGAGACTTTGCCCGGCTGTGGCAGTCGGACATTCCTGTGATTGGGATAGTCAGCCAGGAGCCAATTGAATCGGAAGCGAGAGAGGCCGTCCTGTCGAGATCCGTGTCGAAAGAAGTTCGGGATAGCCAAGAACCAGTAGAGTCCATTGTTTCAGATATAGAACCCGTGCGAGGGGAAGACAAAGAACGCATTGGCGACGGAGGCACTGCAGCTGACGAAGGCGAGCGGGAGGACGAAGGTGCGGGGCCTTTTGCTCAGGAGTCTTTCGGCGGGAGCCCTAGAGATGAGGAGTCGGAATCGCAAGAAGAATCTTTGAAGGAAGAGGCAGACATTGTTGAGACGACCTTGTTCGGAAAGAGAACTCGGCGGAGAAGGCTTCCCCTTATTGTCGGAATCTGTGTGGCTGCTGTGATCATTGGCGGCCTATGGGTGAGAGAGGCAGGGTTCTTCGTCCCCGAGGGTCCGGAACTGGACGGTCGAACAACGAGATCGATCGTGCTCCCTGGCTCCGACGGTATTACCAATGCAACTGAGGATTCTGATGAGGTTCCCGGGCTGGTAACTGGCGAAGCCACCGGCTCTGTAGAGGATGCCGGTCAGGGCCTGGCCGAAGCTCCCGTCTCGGAGCGGGGCAGTGAGGAGGTGGGCGAGCTCAAGATGGAAGGGGAGCGGGAAGTGGTGGAAATGATTCCTGAGAAGGCAACCGCTCAGCCGTCTGGTGAAGAGAAGGGAGATTTGGGAGATACTCAAGCGTCTGCCACATCGGGAATGCTACTCGTACATGCAAGTTCATTCAGGAGATATCAGAACGCGGCTAAGGATTCTTCCCGCATCGCCGCGACAGGCCTCAAGACCTCTATTGTGTTGGTCGAATTCGAGGATCTGGGCAACTGGTATCGGGTCGTTGTTGGCCCGTTCGAAGGGCATAAGGACGCCGAGGCAGCTGCATCAAAGCTCATATCTCTTGGTCTGGTTAGGAACGTAAGAATCATCTCGGAAGGGGGATCGGAGTAAATGCTTCTCCACAAGCTTGAGCTTCTTGGCTTCAAATCCTTTCCTCAGAAACTGAAGATTGAGTTCGGTCCGGGAATCACATGCGTCGTAGGGCCCAACGGCTGCGGCAAGACCAACATCGCGGATGCAATAAGATGGGCGTTGGGAGAGCAGAGTGCAAAGGCGTTGCGCGGTGGGAGTATGGGGGACGTCATATTCAATGGCACTGCAAACCGGAAGCCACTTGGGATGGCGGACGTTACGTTGACGTTTTCGAATTCACGATCCCTTCTTCCGCTGGAGTACGATGAGATTGCCATAAACAGAAGAATCTTTCGTGATGGTGTGAGTGAGTACTCTCTGAACAAGACGCCGTGCAGGCTAAAAGACATAAAGGATGTGTTCTTTGATACAGGGATCGGTAGCCACGCCTATTCGCTGATAGAGCAGGAAATGGTCGATCACGTGTTGAGTGATAATAGTGGTCATCGTAGGTTCCTCTTTGAAGAAGCCGCAGGGATAATGAAATACAAGACACGCAAGAGAGAGGCGCTCCTTAAGCTCGATGCAACTGAGAACGATCTCTTGAGGGTCAACGACATCCTTTTAGAGATTGAGCGGGAAACCAACTCCCTGCGGAGACAGATTGCCAAAGCGCGGAGATACAAGAGGCTTGAGGCAGAGATCAAAGAACTCGACGTAAACCTTGCCGTGGTGTCATACAGTCAATACGACGAAGAAGTGAAGAAGCTCTCTGCCGAACAGCAGATTTGTCTGGCGAAGAAAGGGCAGGTATCCGGAGCAATCAGCTCACTTGAGGCTTCTCTGGAGAAACTCAAGCTCGAGATTATCGAGGAAGAGGAAAAGCTCACGACAGCAGCCAATGAGCTGGCAGAGGTGGAAGAAGAACAGGCGGGGATTAAGGATCGTATCCTGGTGCTGAAGGAGAGGCGCGATGCTCTTGATTCGAAATGCGAAGAACTGGGCGAAGACATACGCCGCCTAGAGGAGAAGACGCGGACTGCCGAGCGGCGCTCTGAAGAGACGAGAGAGGAGCTGGAGCTTCTCGAGAAGTCACTGGCACAGAGGAGAGACGAAATCGGCAAGCAGGAAGAGAAGTTTGCTCTGACAGAGAAGGAGCTTCTGACTGCCAAGAAGGACATCCAGTCACTCGGACAATACGTGGCCGACGCCAGGACCAAGGAGGCCCAGAAGACTTCCAAGCTGGATGAGCTGTCCGCAATGAAGGATGAGATTGAGACACAGCTCGTTGCCACGAGTGAAGAGATTGCCCAGCTCGAGGCAAAGATCACGGAGCTGCATAACTCGAAGGAGGCTCAGAGCGAAGAACTCCTGGAACGCAAGAAGCGGCTGAGTGAGCTCGAGACGAAGATTTCAGAGAATCTGGCACGGCGGGAACGGTTGAAGAAGGACAGCCTGGAATTAGGAAAACGCGAATCGGAGCTCACCGGAAATGCCAAGACAATAGAGGGTCGCTTGAGTGCGCTGGAAAACGTGATTACCGAGCACCAACGTGGACGGGAATTGATTCGTGAAGCTTTGAAGCACGTAGATGGTGACATTATAGGGCTATTGGAAGATTTCGTACGGATACCGCCCAATCTTGCCCGAGCCTTCGACACTATTTTGGGGGACTACGGCCCCATTGTCGTGGTTGGCGACAGGGAGAGCGCCCTTTCCTGCTTTGCAACGCTTGAGAAGAAGACGTCGGGACGTTTCAGCATACTCTCGTTGGAGTATGCAGGGGAAGCGGAAATCGCCGGGTTTCCTTCGCCTTCCGTTTCCTCTCCGGGCGTGATAGGGGACGCCCTGGCGCTCGTGGACTGTCCCGAGAAATTGAGGAGCGCGCTTCGCGGTCTGCTTGAAGGCACTGTCATAATTGAAACGGTTGAGGCCCTGCGTGACGTGCGAGTTTCGGGCGAGCACGCAATGAGGCTCGTCACCCGTGATGGAAGATTTACTTCTAAGGGAAGGACCTTCACAGGCGGGATCGCGTCATATTCCGGTGGGCTGAGAGGTGAGAGCGAGCTGGCCGAGAACAGAAATGAGCTGGAAAAGATTCGGAAGGCCCTCTCGGAGTGTTCTGCGGAGATTCTGTCATCGACGAAGCAGAGAGAGGAAGCGTCGGAGCTCGGAAAACGTCTCTCTACTGACGTGACTGAGCTAAAGGCCCAGATATCTTCACAGGAGAGAAACATCTCGGTCAGTATTGCGGAGACAAAGATTCTTGAAGGTCGATTGCGTTCTGTCAGGGAGAGAAGTGGGAGTCTGGAAGATAGACTCCGAATCTACAACGAGCAGAAGGAGCATTTTGAGAGAGATATATCAGAACTGAAACACTCGCTTGCCCCCAAGGCTGAGCGATTCGATGCCCAATCATCACTCGTTAACGAGTTAGAAGCACAGCGTGAGGCAATCCTTGCTGGGATGGGCGAACTCAGGATGGCCGACGTGCGGGAACACGCCAGAAAGAATGAGCTCCTGTCACTTTCGAGGAGTCTTGCCGAGGAACGGCAACTTCTGGTCTCTGAGACAGAACGAAAAGAGCTGGCCCTCAGAGAGGCAAGGTCGACACGTGAACAGGGTGAAGAGGAGCTCAACGAACTTGAGCAAAGGGCGCTGGAGGTGGCAGAGGTAGATAAGGTCCGCTTGGGCAAGCTCGAGGCCGCGAGGGCGTCGTTCAACCTGCTCAGAAAAGAGGCATCACAGCTCGAAGAGCGTATCAAGGAAGAAAGAAAGAAACTGGAGCAGCAGTCTGAGGAAGCTCATAACCTCGAGCTAAGTCTAACGAGGCAGAAGATTGAACGTGAGGGCATATCCCGCAGAATACATGCTGAGTACGGAACTGACCTGACTATCGTGCCTCCACCGCGTGATGATTTTGATCTCGCCGAGGCCGAGGGCAGGCTGGCCATCGTGCGCGAGAAAATGAAGGGCCTTGGCCCGGTCAACCTCTTGGCCCTGGAGGAGTTTGAGAAGAAGAGAGAGAGGTTGGATTTCATAAGAAACCAGAGGGACGACCTGATGGAGGCCAAGAGTTCTCTACTCGAGGTCATCGAGAAAATCAATGAGAAAGCATCGACTTTCTTTCTCGAGACGTACAATAGCGTCCAGCATAAGTTCAAGGAAACCTTCAGGACCCTGTTCGAGGGTGGCGACGCTGAACTGCGGCTATTGGGCGATGATCCGCTAGAAGCGGAGATCGAGATAGTCGCTAGACCGAGAGGTAAGAACCTGCAGGGCCTGAATCTGCTCTCGGGCGGAGAGAGGGCGCTCACGGCCATTGCACTTCTATTTGCCATTTACCTGGTTAAGCCGAGTCCGTTCTGCATCCTAGATGAGGTAGATGCCCCTCTGGACGACGCAAACATACACAGATTTGTGAGCATGCTAAAGAGCTTCAATGAGAGGACTCAATTTATTGTTATCACCCATAACAAAAGGACCATGGAGGCCGCCGATTGTCTGTACGGAATAACCATGCAGGAACCTGGCGTTTCGAAAGTTGTTTCTGTGAGATTGGCGGGTGCCGACGAGCCAGGAGAGCTCGTCGAGGAGGCCGTGGGTGTTGAGAGCTGACGCACACCCGGCAGGTCTTTCAGATAGCCCGGCTCGGGCGGAGATGGTATACGGATGCTGGCGAAATTGCGGACGGGTCTGCAGAAGACGAGACATAGTTTTCTCTCGGGAATAGGGAGGATTCTGTCTGGGCGGAGCAGCTCGGGGGAAAGAACAGTCGACCAGATTGAGGAGTTCTTGCTTTCGGCGGATGTTGGAGTCTCAACTTCCGAGGGACTGGCCCAGAAGCTGCGGGCTTATCTGAAGGAGAATAGAAGTAAAACTGATTCTGAACTCCTTTCTTTCATGAAGAACGAGATTCTAGACCTGATGCAGAAACCTCCGGCTGAAAGCCCCCGTACCGGGAAACCGCACGTAATCCTGGTGGTCGGGGTCAATGGCTCAGGGAAGACGACTACAGTCGGGAAACTTGCCAAGCATCATGCTGACAGGGGTGAGAAGGTCCTCATTGCCTGTTCCGATACGTTCCGGGCTGCTGCCGGAGAGCAATTGGAAATCTGGGCAAAGCGCGCAGGAGTCGATATTGTCAGGCAAAAGTCCGGAGCCGATGCGGCGGCGGTGGCATATGACGGAGCCGAGGCTGGTCTGGCAAGGGGAGCCACCGTTGTACTCGTAGACACTGCCGGACGTCTGCACACGAAGGTCAACCTTATGGAGGAACTCAAGAAGATTCGTAAGGTTCTCGGGAAAAAGATCGAGGGTTCGCCCCACGAGGTCCTTCTGGTTCTGGATGCCAGTACCGGACAGAACGCTCTCATACAGGCTCGCGAATTCGGTTCCTGTCTTGGTGTAACGGGGATAGTGCTGACGAAGCTGGACGGGACGGCAAAGGGCGGCGTGGTCGTGGCGATAGCCAGTGAGCTTCAGATTCCGGTCAGATTCCTTGGCGTGGGCGAGTCGCTGGAAGATATTGTGGAGTTCGATCCGGTTGAGTTTGCCGAGGCTCTCCTCAGTGAGGAGAGCCGCTAGCCTTCATCATCCCTGTAGGATCTCATCTCCTTTTTTTCTTCTCTTCTCTTCCCTTTTCTACTCTTGTCCTTTCTCCTCTCCTCTTCTGTTTTCTTCTCTTCTCTGCTCTCTTCTCTTCCGTTCTCTCTCATCTCGTCTCTTTTTCTCTCATCTTTTCTCATCCCTTCTTCTCTTCGCCAAACGCCTCGAAATAGCGTCTTGCCGCGCGACTCTTCAGTCCTTTCTTGCCGGTGCCATGGGCCTCGCGCATGTGAGTTGCCACATCAGCTCTTTCGGATCCGCAGATCGGACACTTGTCCACCTTGAGACGGAGTTGTGGTGCGGTACGGGCAAACCGGAAGATATCTACGGGAAAGAGAAGAACCCACAAGATCACCGGAAAGAGTATGGCGGCCGGGACAAAGAACCTCAGAAGATACGTTGTGCTGCTGGCGAATCCCGCCGAAGAAAACAAGAGCACCCTGAGCGAAAGGTAAAGAATGTGGAAAGCCAGCATTATTAAGAATCCCAGGCCAGTAGCCTTGAGGCGTCTGGATGGACTCATCGGGCCGAAGGCGAGCGCCAGTGAGAGAAAGACTATGAACCCCATTGGAGCGAGTTCGACATCGCATCGGCGATTCTGGCCGGGAACGGCCGAGGTGAAATAAATGCTCTTGCCAACGACCTCTGTGCCAGTCGGTCTGTAGCCAGACACGGTCAGAGGAACAAGGACGATTTTGGCAAGCGCAGAGAGAGCATACTCTCCTATCACGAGCCAAAGAAGGAAGAACCCGACGGAGAAGGCAAAGACTTTAAGAAGAAACGGAGACAGCTTTCTCACGGTTCACCAGTTTCTCTATCCACAAAACCACCATAGCTACGACAAAGATGATCAAAGCCACCTGCCAGAAGTACAGGTGAGCAAAGTCGAAGTATTGAGGCCTGTAAGCCACGACAAAGGCCATCACAACAAGCCGAAACAGGTTGAACGCAAGAATGAGCGGGATTCCTATTGCCAATCCTATCAGCTTCTTCTTGATAGGAGAAGGATATGCAATCACAACGCTGAAGAACAGCGCCATCGCTGTGTAGCCGGTACATTCTGCGATTATCTCGAGGCCAGCAACGCCAAAGTCAACATATGCACCTTCGACTGTTGTGGAAAAGCCCAGCAGCGACAGCACCTTTCCGAGCCAGGATGCCGTGATGGGGCAAAGACTCTGCACTCCGAAGGGTAGCCTTCCCAGTATGTACGGAATGGCCCAAAGCAGTGCCCACAGGACCAGGAAGATGGCAAGGAAGGTTACTACCTGCCTTCTCGGAGAACGAGGCTTTCGCTGTTTGGGCTGCACCATCAGGACCCTCGGGAGATGGTGAAATTTACGAGGATTCGGAGTGAGAATCGTTCTAAGTGAGCATACCTGACCGACATGGAGACGTCAAGGTTCCCACGCGGCGTATTCCGACCTATCCGTCATAGCAGAGCACGGGTGCGCGGTTCAGCGTCCACAGCGTTCTCAAGTTGGTGACGGATTTGCCGATATGAGTAGGGAAGGGAAACGCCTGGCCGCTCTTGAGTTCGGAACCCGGGAGATCTCGTAAGATTCCAACCAGTTGAAGCGACAGGCAGTTTGAACGGCCGTCGTTCTGTCTGCCGAATATGGGGTAAGCTGAAGGTCTCGAGACTCGGTTTTGGTGGAGGAGTCGCGCTTGCCACACGTTGCCGCTGAAAACCAACAGTTGCAGGAGTTGTTCCAGACGCTTCTGACGAGGGCATCTGAGGTCCTGCTTCTCACAGACCTCGACGATAACATTGTCGAGGTGACGGACAACGTCACGGAGATCTACGACTATTCTAGAGACGAGATCGTCGGCAAATCGCTCCACATTCTCCTTTCCCGAGCAAACCCTTCGGATACCTCCACCCGAATTAACAAAGAGGTTATGCTTGGCGGATGGCAAGGGGAACTCCTTAGCCTGAGGAAAAGCGGCGAGGAATTCCCTGTCATCGTTACGGCTCATCCGGTCAGGGATAAGACAGACTCCATCGCCTTCAAGGCACACTTCATCCGGGAGATAACTGATAAGAGAGCGGGTGCGGATCTCTCACGTCCTCTTCAGGAAGCCTATGACGAACTCCAGACCGCGTATGAAGTCAATCTGGCTATAAGCCAAAGCATTGATCTCGAACGGACCTTGAAGGAGATCGTGCTCACCACGAAGAGAGCACTGCAGGTGAGCAACTGTTTCCTTTTCCTTCTCGATGAGAAACGGAACGAATTGGCGGGTGTGTCAACAAGCGCACAAGATCCAGAGTTTGAGACGTTCCGAATTGGCATGCGCGAGACGGTTGCCGGAGTATGGGTGGTCAAGGAGAAGCAGCCCTTGATGATTGAGGATCTTTCCAACGACCCTCGTGCTTGCGCTGTCCTGAGAGATCGATACGAGCAGAAGTCGGCGCTATTCGTGCCACTTATCGTGAACGACACTGCGATAGGAACCATGGTTCTTGATGACACGGAGAAGGAACGTGTCTTCACGGCTGCGGAAGTAAGAAGAGCACAGTCCATCGCCAACCAGGCGGGCCTGGCGATTCAGCGCGCGAGACTATATCAGGCAGTGAAGGAAAAGGTTCAGGAGGTAACTGTTCTGTACGAGGTCGGTCGTGCGCTAATCTCGACCCTTCACCCTGAGACCGTTCTGGGAGAGATGATGCGAATCCTAAGCAACTCTTTCGGCTATCTGCATTGTGCGATTCTCCTTCTGAATGAGGACAAAAGCGAACTACACGTGAAGGCGTTCAGTGGGTATGCCGAGAACGTAGACAGGCTCAGTGTCAAGGTGGGTGAAGAAGGGATAACGGGATGGGTTGCTGCCACCGGTAGGCCCCTTTACGTTCCTGATGTCAGCAAAGATCCCAGATATGTTCCTGGACTAAAAGGTGTAAGGTCAGAGATAGCTTTGCCTCTCAAGATCGGCGAAAACGTACTCGGTGTTCTCAACGTTGAGAGCACGGAGCTGGCAGCGTTCCGAGAGCGGGATGTCCGCATCCTCTCCTCACTGGCCGCTCAGGCTGCGGTTGCCATCGAGAACGCGAGTCTCTACGCTGAGGTCCAGTATAAGGCGGAGGAGCTCGATGCCGCGTGCAAAGACCTGGAGACGTCCCGGCAGGACATTCTAAAAGCAAACGAGCGGCTGAGAGAGATGGACAGGATAAAGTCGGAGTTCCTTGCGACAATGAGCCATGAGCTTCGTACACCACTTACGGCGATTATTGCATACGGTGAGCTTCTTCGAGATGAGAGAGTAACGGAATTGAAGCGTTCGGAATTCTTAGAAATCATCACTGATCAGGGACAGCGTCTTCTTCAGTTGATAGACGATCTCCTCGATCTGTCAAAATTGGAATCAGGGAAGATGCAGCTCAGTTTCGAACAAGGAGATCTGAATGATATTGTGCTTTCCGCCGTGGAGACCATAAGACCTACGGCCGAAAAGAAGGGACTGGAGATTGCCATAGAACTGGCGCCTGATCTCCCTTGGATCTACATGGACTCGAAGAGAATTAGACAGGTCTGTTGGAACATCCTGTGCAATGCAGTAAAATTCACTGATGCAGGTGGCAAGCTCACTGTATGCTGCGTTGACAGTGGTGAGGAGCTTCTTGTGCGAATCTCTGATACAGGCGTAGGCATCAAGCCGGAAGACCTGGAGAGAATATTCGATAGATTTGCCCAGGTCGATTCCTCTGCTACACGCTCGCACGGCGGGGCAGGTTTGGGACTCGATCTTGTCCGGCGCTTCGTGAATTTGCATTCTGGCCGTGTTTGGG
>Ga0209636_10000582_pt1 | contig 36189 bp, 29 predicted proteins | sample DeeMarSWOR152_54_FD_187464 | JGI IMG/M metagenome (GOLD analysis project Ga0209636, IMG submission 187464) | Marine sediment microbial communities from White Oak River estuary, North Carolina - WOR-1-52-54 (SPAdes) (version 2) | ecosystem: Environmental > Aquatic > Marine > Intertidal zone >... | reverse complement strand
CTACCAACATTAGGACTAGTCTGAATATCCCAATCAATAAGATCTCCTTCAGGATCAGAAATATCCACACTTAAAGATGATAGAGAAATCGAAATATCTGTAGTACCATTAGAAGGAATTGGATTAGTAATTTGAGGCGGATCACCAGATTCAGTTGTAAAAGTAAAATATTCAAACGAAGTTTGACCACTACCAGATGGATCCGTGGCATTAACAAACCAATAATATGTCACACCATATTGTAGACCAGAAACAGAACAAATCATAGTACCATTAATCTGACCGGACCCACTATTACTACCAACATTAGGACTAGTCTGAATATCCCAATCAATAAGATCTCCTTCAGGATCAGAAATATCCACACTTAAAGATGATAGAGAAATCGAAATATCTGTAGTACCATTAGAAGGAATTGGATTAGATATCACTGGTGGACCTGGCTGACCACTTACAGTTATTATTAAAAAATTATTATCGAGTATCATAAATGTAGAATAAATAATAAAAAAAACTATTAGCAAACTAAATAATTTTTTTAAATATTTTATATTAATGTGAAATTTATTTTTTAACATTTTTTGTCTATACTCTCTATTTTTGATCCAGAAATTTATATCCTCTATTTCTGAAAATTAAAATATGTATACTGTTATTAAAATATATATCTTTGCAAATATTAAAAAATTTCATTATTTTTTAGCGTATAATTTACTCCATCTAACCTTTCGCGGAATACGGCCCAGATCTAGCATATTTATTTTGCATTTATGTTTACAGAAATGAAAAACTGTTCCATCTTTTTTAATGTAAATCTTACCTGTACCAGGTTCAATTTCATTTCCACAAAATGAACATTTCCGTCGCTCAATCATACGTTATCACCTAAGGACCACCTAGTCTTTTTGCTTCTCTTTGCGTCTCGCTTAACATCAGAATATCACCAAGTTGTACAGGACCCATTACATTTCTTGTTATGATTTTACCTTTGTCAATGCCATCTAAAACCCTTACTTTAACCTGTGAAGCCTCTCCAGCCATACCTGTTCGATCTATTATTTCAACAACTTCACAAGGAGTTCCTTCTACCATTGTTCAACCCTATTTTTTTAATGATTCGAGTTTTTTAACAATATTTTCTATTCCAGATTTTTCTTTACCAGGATTTAAAATAGCAACTGCAGTAGTAGATACACCAAGTCCAGCAGCGGTACCTAGTTCTTGTTTACTTGGAACATATGTAAAAGGAATCTTTTTTTCTTCACATAAAATCGGCATATGAGCAAGTATTTCTTCAGGAGTAACATCCTCTGCCATTACAACAAGTTTTGCTTGACCTCTTTCCACCTGTTTAGTTGCTTCATTTGCACCCTTACTAATTTTACCACCATCTCTAGCTTTTTCAACAAGATCATAGGCTAAATCTTGTAACTCCTTTGGAGCTTGAAATCTAACATACATTGGCATTTTTTAGCCTCCTTTTTAAGCTTTCATAGATATTTCCTAGATAGGAAATGTAAAGCCCTGAATGTTAGGCATATATAAAAATTTTTTCAATGGTCTGCTTTGAATAATTATTTTTAAAAAGACATAGTCCGAATAATTTTTAAATTTAAAGGATAGATATTATCAAAATGATAATGATTAAAGAAAATTAAATGAATTTTCAGAAATACCTGATGTTTTCACCAACACCCTATACTAATCTACTGCCAAATTTTTCTTATCTAGAATTGTATATCAAAAAATTTATATTCTCAATTTAATTTATAATTTGTTTGGAGGTAAATTATGAGGAAAATTTTACCCTTAGCAATATTTGGAATATTAATATTAAGTGGTATTGGGGCTGGTTCTTATATTGAAAAAATCGAATCAAAATCTGAACTTAATAAATATTCAGATTTAATTATATTTTCTGAACCTATCATCAAAGAAAATGAAAAAGAATTTCTATTTGTTGAACTAGAAGAATCTAATTCTAATCTTATAACAACAGGTGAACCAATTATTCCAATATTAATTAAAAAATATGTATTCCCTCTTGGTACAAAAATCAAAGACATTCAAGTTACATTTTCTGATATAAAAGAATATAGCTTATTAAAAAAGATTGCTCCTGCACCATCTCCAGTAACAATGATTAACGGTGTGGAAACTAAAGTAGAAAAAGATAAAGAGAATGAAGATATTTATAATAGCAACAAGTTATATCCAGGGGAACAATATGCTTTTGAGCTTCATGCAGGGTTAGAAGGAAAAAATCATGTTATTATTTTGGATCTTTGGTGCTTCCCCATTCGATATCTGCCTACTGAAAATATGATTTATTCCGCGGGAAGATTAAGCATCGAAGTGACATTTAAACTCCCTGATAAACCTATTGTGTTTCCAGACAAATATGATATGGTAATTATCGCTCCCAAGAAGTTTTCAAAAAATCTTCAACCATTAATTGAACATAAAAACATCTCTGGAATCCAAACCATTCTTAAAACAACTGAATCGATTTATAACGAATTCTCTGGAAGGGATCAACCTGAAAAGATAAAATATTTCATTAAATATGCTATTGAAAACTGGAATATTTCATATGTAATGATTGTGGGAGGAAAGAAATCACTTCTATTTGGAAACTGGGGAATCGAAGGTCCTACTATGCCTAATGATAAGCTATGGTATGTTCCAGTGAGATACAATAATCTCCTTGATTCTACTGGTGAAGCAGGATGTCTTACAGATTTATATTTTGCAGATATTTATAAGGTTGAAGGAGATGAACTTGTTTTTGATGATTGGGATAGTAATAAAAACGATGTCTTTGCAGAGTGGAATTTAGAATTCAAGGATGAACTAGATTTATTTCCTGATGTATATGTCGGCAGGCTTGCCTGTAGGAATAGTTTTGAAGTCAATATTATTGTAAATAAAATAATAAAATATGAATCAGAAGGATGTGATCCTTCATGGTTCAAAAAGATTGTTGGTGTAGGAGGAGATTCATTTGACGACCAGCCACCGCTTGGCGATGATGTGTATGAGGGGGAGGCACGATGTCAAATTGCTTTTGATTATCTTAGTAATTTTACCCAGGTGCGTGTTTGGGCTTCACAACGTGATACAGGAGGCCTTGTTCCAACCACAAGGGATATTGTTAAAACCGTTAATGATGGCTGTGGGTTTTTATATTTTGCAGGCCATGGTAACACAATGCTATATAATACACATTGGGTCCATGATTATAATTGGACAGATACTCCTGGTGGAATCAATATTTATGAAATGTGGCTTCTTCATAATAAACAGAAACTTCCTATCTGTGTTATTGGTGCCTGTCATAATAGTCAATTCAATACCAGCTTCTTTAATTACCTTAAAAGCCCAGAAGGTTATCCTACCCCAGAGTGTTGGAGCTGGATTCTAACCAGAAAAATTGGAGGTGGAGTGATTGCAACTATAGGTTATACTGGACTTGAATGGGTTGCTACTTTTGGCTGGGATAACGATACTATACCAGACTGCACGCAATATTTTAGTGGGTATATTGATAGCCGTTTATTCCATGCTTATGGTGTAGAAGGGGTGGATATCCTTGGAGAAGCTTGGGGTAAAGCAATCACAGAATATCTGGATAGATTCCCAGGGATGAATAAAAGTTGGGATTGTAAAACTGTTCAGCAGTGGTTACTCCTTGGTGATCCAAGTCTACTAATAGGTGGATACTCTTAAAAAAACCATTCTTCTCTTATTTAAAAACACCGTAAATTATTTAAAGAAAAAATTAATTTAATATTTGGGAGGTAATATATGAAAGGAAAATTAACACTATATTTAGTGGTAACATTGCTGATAACTACTTTTGCAACACCAGTACTAAGTATCACTTTACAAAAAGAACAAAATATATTAGGGTTTAATGATGTGGATTTAGATGTGGCAATTACTACAGACTGGGTCAATGGATGGCAAGATCACGGGCTTCTAATAAGAGAGTATAATATTAGCGGGGAAGTTTGGGCTTATTCTGAAATATCTAGCGATGACCTTTATGGATTGTATTTCACACAACGATGGTGGTATGACAATGGAACCGGTTTACAAAACAAATGGGAATGGAGCTGGACAATTGGAGAACATTGGTTATCCGCAGCAACATGGTCTTGGTGGCAGATCGGTCTGGACTATGGTAAAGGAGTTGGCATCATTGAAACACTTGTCGATAATGTTACTGTTGGATATTCAAATTGGTATGCCATGAATAATACAAAGCCAAATAAACCAACCATCGATGGTCCTGCAACTGGAAAAATAAAAACATCATATGATTATAACTTTACAGCAACAGATCCAGACGGATTTAATATAAGCTACTTTGTTGACTGGGGAGACACGACAAACAGTGGGTGGACCGAATTTGTTGCATCTGGAACTAAAATAACATTAAATCATACTTGGAATAAAAAAGGAAGTTACACGATTAAATGCAAAGTCAGAGACTTAGCTCATAATGAAAGTATCGAAGAAACACTAAATATCACTATATCAAGAATTAAAACAGTTGATTTCAAATTTAATATGTTTGAGTGGTTGTTTAATCGATTCCCAAATGCATTTCCTGTACTAAGACGTCTTTTAGTACTATAAAATCATAAAAACAACGCTCATTTTTTTCTCTTTTTAACTTTATTAAAATAATTAAATATATCATTAATAGTGATCTAAAGAGGAATTCTTTCTACTTCAAGAGCATCAGCTGTTGGATATTCTTCTACAATATAACATTCATAACCCTGTTTTTTTAATTTAGATGAAATTTTTTCAAGAATCCAAGCAGCAACTTCTATTCTATTTTTTATTTTATTTTGGAAAATGTAATTATGTTTAATGTTAAACTTTTTTATTACTGTATTATAAATTTCGTTTAAAGAAACATTTTTAGAAAGAATAATACCTTTTAAAAGAGTTCCATCCTCAGTAATTATTTCATATTTTTTTGCTACATTCTTTGCTCTGCGTTTAATTCTATTTCTTAGCTGTATTCCGTCCTTAAAAGAAGAAGAACAATAATGAACGCCAATTTTAAAATCATTTTTGGAAATAATATCAATAATATTATCTGCAGATTCTTGACTTCCTTTAACTGCAGCTGATATATCGTCTTTTACTATGAAATTTTTTTTAATTAACTCTTTTGCATTAGTTTCAGAAAATTCAAGTTCGTTTAAGTTTATCCATTTAATACCATGATTAATCGCCCAGTTAATCAATGAAAGAGCTTCTTTTTCCAGATCGGGAATCATAGGTATCTCAAAAGCAACATCCACGTCTGTTTTCAGAGCATTTTTAATAGAAGAAATCATTGGACTGTTATCAATGTTGGTCCAGTATCTTGGTTCTGGATGATATCTGATTTCATCCAAACCCGCTGAAACTAGCTTATTTATTTTGTCTCCATTTATTATTCCACAAGTATACAAGTGAATATGAAAATCTGAGCCAAAATTATCTTTTAGAATAGAAATGTAGTTTTCTGTCCTCTTCCATACAATAAGTGGATCTCCACCAGTAATACCTGCTCCTTTTGCCTCTATATAATCTGCTTCTTTTATTAACTTTTTAATATCTTTTTCATCTTTTAATTCCCATTCATTTGCAAAGATTCTATCTTTATTTTTTTTCTTAGCACTCAACGGACAATAGAAACATTTTGCAGAGCAAAGTCCAGTTATCAAAACAACCATCTTTGAACCTTGTGCACACATTCTACAAGCTGGTGACAAGGGCGATATATATTTACTTTCATTAAGCCATGGAATTATTTTTTTCATTCTAAACCCGTTGCAGTAATTGTAAAAATGGCTTTATTTCCTTCAGGTTGTGAACGGTGTTTAATTATTGTTGCCTGTCTTTTTCCTATTCCTATTTTTTCAAGTTTAATAATTGTTTTAGCTATGTGTTCAACGCCTCTGCCTGCAAATGGTTTAACATCATTATTTTCAATAGAATAAACCTGTCCAGTTATAACAACGAATATATCTTTTTTTATAGAAGCAATCTGCAAATCTGTAATTTGTCTATTTAACGAACGAAAAGCAAATTTTTCGTCATCCTCTAAAATGAGACGATAAAACAAATTAAACGTATCCAAAACAATAAGTTCTAAATCCTTTATTTTTAATACATCTTTAATCATTTCTTCTTGTTGTTTAAAAGTAGATGGATTAAAAAACAAAATATTAGAAAATATTTTTTTACAGTCTCTACCTTCGCATATTTGATTAAGTCTTTCAAGAGAAACTCCTTCACTATCTATATATGCAACTATTTTTCCACTAGTTGCACATTCTCTGGATGCTTGCAAACAAAAATTAGTTTTTCCAGTACCTGCTCCACCATAAATCTCTGTAATTGATTTACTTTCTATTCCGCCACCTAAAAGATCATCAAGTGGTTTACATTTTATTGGTAGATATTTCATTTTCAAAGATAGTCAGTAGAATTAAACATAAAAAACTTTTTAATTAATAAGTAAGGTAAATTACATGATTCTATTTTTAAGAATACAAGCTTTGCAAAGATTTTGGGATGTAGGTTCACCACATTTTGCACACTTGTTTAAATCAGTTGGGGGGTATTTTTCTATGAGTATTTCTTTTATACTGTCGTAACTACTTAAAATACCGTGTCGTGTACCAGGGTGTTTATATTCAAGATTATCTATAACTTCCTTAAAATCACCACGTAAAGCATGAATAGCATAAGGACACACACCATCATGATATTCTATATTTTTTAAAATAGCATACAAAGCAACTTCTTTCTCAGGAATGATACGTACAGGTAACATCCGAGGTACAAGTCCTGGTTGAATTTTTTTATGAGGACCTAAACGAGCAAGTTTCTGCATATCACTATTAACAAAATTCATCAAAATAGATTGAGACATATCATCAAGATTATGACCTGTAACAAGTTTATCTATACCAAGGTTTCTTGCTTTTGTATTAAGACATAATCTTCTAAAAACTCCACAGTAGCTACATTCAGCAAGTTCATCATCTTTTTTAGCAATATCATCTAAAGTTATTCCAATAGTATCTTTAAATGATAAAATATAATGTTTAATTCCTAATTTTTTACAATTTTCATAGGCAATTTTTATGCTTTCAGGACGATATCCCTTTATTCCCTCATCAACAGTAATTGCAAAAATTTCAGTATTTGATCTTTTTGAAAAAATATCATGAATCAGATGTAAAACAACTGTACTGTCTTTTCCACCTGATAAAGCAACGCCTATTTTTATACCTTTAATGGTTTTTCCCTGCTTCTTAATATCTTTTTTAACCCTTTTCTCGAAATATTCTATAAAGTGATTCTTACATAGATGTGTACCATTGTATCTGATAAATGTAATAGCTGGTTTTTTACACTTGCTACAGGTCTTAGTCATGAAACATCCAGAATAAATACTAAATAAAATAGTTATTGATTAGGTAAATCAATATTCATTTCAAACGTAATAATAGGATGCTCTAATTCGAAATTTGTAATAGTTTTTGGATTAAGCTCACCAAAGAGACCAATTTTTTTATTTTTAAAAATAATAGATGCACATCTACCTTTTACAAAAGCAGGATGAGAATCATCTTCTATTTCATATATCATCCCAGAGTCCCTCATAATTGCATCAACAAATGATTTACATTCAGTAAAACCAGCTTTAGCATCAATTTTAACAAAAGCAAGATTATTTTGATTTTTAAAATCCTTATTAACAACAATTCCTAACTCAAAAATCTGCTGAGGTAAAGGATGATGTTTATTTTCATTTAAAATTTTTAAAAGTGAAGGAATAAGACTAATTCTTAAACATGAATAATCTTCACCAATAGGATTATCAATTTCAACCCTAGTAAAAATATCTAAACCCATTTTAATGAATTCATCACTTTCATTAGAAATTGTAAAAGTTGTAACCTCGTTAAAACCTAGTCCTATCATAATTTTTCTAAAATTTTCATATATTACATGGTTGGGTAAGGTTCTACCAAAAGTTAGTGCTTTAGGAAAATCTGTTTCAAATTTGTCATAACCATAACCAACAGCAACATCCTCAATAATATCTATATCATGTAAAATATCCGCTCGCCATGCCGGAATCTTAACAACTATTTTTAATCCAATTTCAATTGCATCATAACCCATTTTCTTTAAACTGAAAATTACATCTTTTTCACTCATTTTGGTTCCTAAAATTCTATTAATATAATCTAGAGACAATTTCATTTCAAGAGGATTAAAATCAGGAGTTACATATGTTTTATTATCATCTTTTATTACAGTTGAATAAATTTCTCCACCTCTTTCAGCTAAAGCAGTGGTTATAATATTTAAAACATAATTTATTGCTTTTTTATCGGTTCCAGTTACATCAATGAATAAATTTGTTGTAAATGGAGTTACTTCAGTTAGAGTTCCATTAATTATCGGTGGATAAGAAAGCACATTGTTATTAGCATCAACAATCAGTGGATGCTTATCAAAACCTTCTAATATATGAGCATAAGCAATTCCTTTTTCATGGCGTTTTAAAATTTCACTTAATGTCATAGAATTTGATTTATTTAATGGAACGAATTCAACTGAATCTGGGTCAACTGCTTTATATGCAAAAGGTGGCTTAACTGCTTCAAAATCATGAACTCCTATTGCTACTTTTTTTCTATCTCTACCAATACCTAAATGAAGTTTTTCTTGTAAATCCATTAAAGATTTTATTAGTTCATCGGTCATCGTAATATTTTTAACAAGAGCAGTAACAACAAAAGGTCTAACATTTTTGACAGATGAATCAACATTCATTTCAATGTCTGATTTTTTAATATTATAATTCTTAAGTCCCATTTCAAATTCAAAAAATGCTCTTGATGCCCTAGCAATCCCTTCAACTGATGTTAGATCTGGACGATTAGGAAAAAATTCTATGCTGATCTCATTATCTTCTACTTTATCTACATCTGCACCTATCATGGGCAGTTTTTCAATTAATTCCTCTTTTGAGATTTTATTTTTAAATATATTCAAGAAATCATTATAATCAAATGTTACAACTGGCATATTAATGTGAAATATGTTTTTGGTATTTAAAGGCATAATCAAGTTTATTTAATTTTACTATATTGATTTGAGCTTTGTCTTGATAATTTTTTTTAAATTCCGTTATATGAATTGTTAAATGAAATCAATTTAAAATTAGTGCAGAGGGAGGGGGATTTGAACTAAGTTTTACTGGTAAAAATTACTTGTGCAGTTCTGAGTCGGGCTTAATCAATAGAAGTTAAAATTACTAAAAAAATCTTAGAAAAAATTTGAATAAAAAATCAAAATGAATTCTTGCTATTATCTATCTTAATATCCTCTATTTTTATTAATCCATCAGCCCTTACTGACCAAGAAATTTCATCTTTAATGACACTGAATCCTTTTAAAATGTACAAAGGAATACATGCTACATCATCCATTGCAATAGCAAAACCTTCTTTCATAAGATTTAATCTCTCCCTTGTATCCATGTTATAAAAAATATCTTTAGCTATACTATCTATTAATGGATTTGAGTAATTTCCAAAATTAGAAAAACCAAAACCATTTTCAAAATCAACACTTCTCAGTATATTATCAAATATCTCTCCAGCATCACCTGAGTCAACCGCCCAACCCACAAAATAAAATGAACTATTCATATCTGAAATTTTAGAAAAAAAATCATCTCTTGGAAGAATGTTTACGTCTACTGTGATATTTATCAGTGAAAGCTGATCAGCAATTATTCTAGACGCATTTTCCCTTACTTCGCCTTCTCGACAATCCAAAATAGTTTCAAATCCATCTTCATAACCAGCATTGTTCATATATTGGCGGGCTTTTTCTAGATCGTAAGGCAATCGCTTTATCTCTGGATTGTATCCAGAAATATATTGGGAAACAAACTGTGAAGCAGGTTCAGCATAATCATTAGTAGCATTTTTGATGATTTCATCAATATTAATAGCGTGATAAACCGCCTTTCTGACACGAAAATCTGAAAAAGTATTATTTTCTTCAAAATTAAAACCTAAATAAGTTACAGTATTAAATGTAAAAGGTAATATTTTTATACCGGTTTTTTGTGATAAATTATTATAGTCAAGAGGATCGATAATATCAATTATATCTGCATTTCCTTCAAGAAAAGTATTAAGTTTATCTTCGTAATTATCAAAGAATTTAAATGTAACTTTTTTAAAATCTGGTTTTTTATTCCAGTATCCTTCAAATCTTTCTAATACAAGGTAATTATCCTTTAAATAATCTGAAAATCTATATGGACCCGTACCAATAGGATTACCATCAGATATTTGTTCATGGTATGGCTTTGAAATTATAAAAATATAAACAAGTTTATTCAACAAAAGTGGATATGGTTCTATTGTAACAATATCAACGGTAAAATCATCAACAATAATAACTTCCTTTACCATCGACAAAAAGTTGTAAAAAGTATTGTTCTGATCTCCTTTTATTAAATCTATTGAATATTTTACATCCTCAGCTGAAAAATTATTACCATTATGAAATTTTACATTCCCTCTTAGATTGAACCTCCAAGTAATATCATCAGGATTATTCCAACTTTCAGCAAGAGCTGGAATAATTTGAAAAATTTCACCAAATTCTACCAAACTATTGAATATATTCGAATTTATAGAAAGTGTTTGAGAATTAATAAAACCTATCCAAGGATAAAAACCATTAAATATATCATTATCGAGTGCAATATTAAGATCAAAATCATCTCTATCCTCAGTGATACAGCCTGTCAAATTTATAAATAATAAACATAGTATTATCCCAATTGCAAGAATTTCTTTCTTCAAATATTCAAATCTCCCAATTTAAAAATAAGGATTAATTAATTATTTATAACTTTTTCAGTTAGTTTTAACATCTGGAATAAATGTAACAATATCACATTCTTGAAAAACTAAAGGAACATATGTAATAACCGCTCAGGCAGAAGATGAATATGGTTTAATAAATTCAGAGAAAAATCTTGAGATTACCATACCAAGAAACAAAGCACTGTTTATTATTCAACCTATTTTGCTTTGGTTGTTTGAACAATTTCCAATACTACGAAATCTATTGAGACTATAGATTAACAATAAAACTTAAGTTTACTATTCTTTTTTTCTTTGGAATTAGATATTTAGTTATTTCTCCCTTTCCAATGAACTTAAACAATTTATTTTTGGTATTTTAATTAATAGAATGATTGTTGATTAAGTAAAATATTTAAGTATAATATATATTCGAACATTTAGTGGATTTAATTGATGGGATGTATGCTAGAAATTATTCATTAAAAATAGTTGTCTTTCTAGTTATAATACTAATGCCATTTGTTCTATCTGTTATTTCTTTTTCAAAACCTATTTCAATGAACAACTTAGATTATTTAGAAAACTCAGATTATTCAAATAATTATATTTTTATTGCAGGTAGTTATCAATATTTTGAAGTAAGATGTCCTAATGAAAGTGATAAGATTTGTATTATTTTCTTTCATGATAATTTATTTTATGAGAAACAAAATATATCTCCTTCAAATTTTTATCAATGGGAATATAACAACGGTGCTTGGAAAGATGTTAGTGGACACGACTCCCAATATATTATTCCATCTGAATGTAAAAAAGAAAATGATACATTTTATTTTTATATCGGTTTAGACAATAAAGCAACACCAGGACATTGGAATATTAAAATTATTATAAATGATGGTGAAATATTATCTTGTAATAATTGTATTGCAGTAATTGCTCAATTCAATCTATTTTTATCGTCATTTATTGCTTTTTATCAACCTAGATTAATGGACAAAAAGTCAATTTTTGATATTGATTTTATTTGTACTGATAAAAAGAAAATTAAAGTAGTTTTGAAAGAAAATATTAATCAGGTAGTTGATAAGATTATTAACAAACTTCCAACTGATAATAATAAAGAAAATGCATATAAAATCGAAAATAAAATTCCTTTAAATGACAAATTATATTACAAAAATGAATACGAAAAATCTATTGTTTTTAATTATCAACGAAGTAGGTTAAAGAACAAATTAATAAATACATCATTTTTGTCATTTAAAAAAAATATGGGGGGGGAGTAGTTTTTTGTTATCAAAATTTAAAAATTACATTAAGTTTATAGTAATAATTTTGGTAACAATTTTGTTATTTACAATTTTTTCACCTATAATTTCTCCGTTTGAAACCAGCTCATCAGAAAAATTTCTTAATTCTGATAATTTGATTATTACTTTAATGAGTAATAAAACAATTTTTTTTGAAAACGAAACCATTTTATTTAATGGAACTGTCAGTTACTATAATTCCCTAATTGACCCGCCTGTTAATTTTCAATTAGTAAGTTTAAATTATTCATACTCTAGAGTTTTGCAACCTATAAATGGGGAATTTTCCTATGAATTTTTTCCAACTAAAACCGGTAATTATTCTGCAAATGCTTCGGTTTCATTTGAGAATTTTTCTGCTAGTAATTGTTTGGATTTTGATGTTATTGAAATAAATAATAGTAAGCTCTCGATTGGTAATATTAAATCAAATATTGATAAATTCCCTTTTGATGTATTTGAATCACCATCTAATAGCTTTGGTCCAAAAATAACAAAAATGGTAAACACAAGTTATTTCTGGAAATTTTTTAATAAATATAATAATTGGTATTTAGAAGTTTGGGATTACAAAAATAGTTCATGGATTAATGTAACTCATTGTTTAAATATAAATAAAAATAGAAGCGAAAATAATTTATCTGAAAAAATTGCTTTGGAATTTACTGCTCCAATCACAGGTGATTATAGACTGAGTTTTATTATTGATAAGCCTCTTAAATCTTATGTTAATAAAAGTGATCAATTTATTTATGAACTAAATTATCCAGTTGGAGATGATGAAGAATATTTTACATTTTTTGATTTTAATGATATTGCGAGTATTCCAAAAATTATTATAAATCATGGAATCAAAAATAATAATGGTAGTGACATTTTCTATTTTAGTACACAAAAAAACGATATAAAACAAGGAACTTACGTTGTTCTTGATCCAACTTTTGGTAACACTGCAACAACTACTTCTTCAACATCTATTGAAAACTATGTTAAAGGTGGTTATTTCCAAATGGGATCTTATACTGGTTATGGAACTAGTATAAGTGCTTATTTATATGTTAATGGAGGTGCAAAGAATGCTAAATGTGCCCTATATGACAATAGTAATAATTTAATTGCAAATAGTATGACAGAAGAAATAACTTATTCTACTGGTTGGAATACTTTTGATTTTGGTGCAACAAAGCCTATTCTTACAGCAAATGCTTGGTATTACATTGTTGTTTGGAGCAACGATGGACCTGGACAAGGTAATTTGTATTATGAAACAACTGGTGGTAGTGGTGTGTTTTCAGATTCTGAAACATATGTAGCTGGCTCCTATAATGGTTTTCCAAGTCCTTTTGAAAGAACTACAATAGATGCAGATGGTCAAGCAAGTATTTATTGTACTTATACCTATGCACCTGCTACGCCTAATCAAAATAATGAATATCCGATTAATGGTTCTACAAATATTATTCCGATTCCAACTATGAATGTTACAGTTGATGATATTAATGATGATATGCTTACAGCATATTGGTACAGTAATTCTTCTGGATCATGGACTATTTTTGCAACAAATACAAGTATTAATACAGCAAGTGGTGCTGTAAATATTTCCCAAAAAAATACAAATTTTAGTAATTATGGAACAAAGTACTTCTGGAGTGTGAATTTAACAGATGGTACGTACTGGAACAATATAACTTATTATTTTACTATCAGTTATGCACCAATTCTAAGTAATCCTTATCCTGTTAATGGAAGCACAGGAGTAATTAAAAAACCTATTTGTAATGTTACTGTATCTGATCAAGATGGTGGTATTGTAACAGTACGATTTTATGAAAATACAAGTGGAAGTTGGGTTTTACAACAAACCAATAATAGCGTTGATGTGAGTATTTCTGCTAATGTGGTTTGGAATAATTATAGTAATGCTACAGAAAATTTTAAGACATATTGGTGGAAAGTTAATGTCACCGATGACAAAGGTTGTTTTGTTGAGGAAATTTATTATTTTATTTCAGGTTTTATTCCAATTATAAATAGTTACAATTTAATGAATAGTAGCGGTTCAAAACTTAATGATGCAACAGGTTTACTTGATGTTAATAATGAATATGTTTTTACAATTAATGTTACAGAACCAGATGGATGGGAGGATATAGCCTATATCAATATAACATCATGGTATGACAATGGGGATGATAGTACTGTCTATAATCAAACATTAGGTGGAAATCTAAATATGTTTTTACAATATGAAAATATTTCAGGAATTGCTAGTTTTAACATGTTATGGCCTGATGACGAAGCACAAATAGTCATTGCAAATTGCAGCGAGAGTATTATTAATAGCACAACAAGAATTATAAATATAAGCTTTAAACCTCTAAGCCAAGTTCGATGGGCAAGTAGCAACGAAACCTGGAATACCAGTCAAAATGATTTTAATGATCCATATTCATGGAATTTTAACATAACAATTACAGATGAAACGGATAGATCTGATTGGAAGATTGATGAATATGGCGTTTATAAATTTACTTCAATATCACCATCTCAAGATTGGGTGGATGTTTATGCATTACCCGGTTTTAGTGACACTTCGAATATTGTCACCATCTTATATTCCTCAAACTATAATTTTAATATGACAATTTATTTTGAGGAGAATCTTAATAATCAAACATGGAGTAGAACTATTCCTATTGCTAACAATGTTGATATACTTGCAGATGCAGATTTAAATGATGATATAACTAGCGATATGACCTTTTTAGGAATAGGTGAAATATTTTCTATAGATATATTTAATTCTTCTGGGATTTATAATATAAATAATGTTAGCCAGACTGTAAATGTACAATTTCGAGTTTATATACCAATTGGTACTCTTGGAGTAAAATACACTGCGCTGGTTACAACAAAAATAATCCAAGATTAAAAATATTAAATATACATCAATAATTTCATAATCAAAATAGTGCCTCTTGGGCCCAAACAAATGCATTTAAAGAAGCAAAACTTTTATTAAGAACAAATTTGTTTCTTTCTTGCAAGTTTAAGGGCATGCACTAAATATTTAACTCGCAAGAGGAAAAAGGATGGGAACAAAAAAAGTACTCTCAATGCTAGTTATCGTACTATTTATAATACAAATGTTAACTAATATATTTTTATTAGGACCTTTTGTTATAATTAGTAAAGCTAATCCTGGGGATATAAATGAGAGTTGGTACAATGAAACCTCTTTAAATGTAACTGTTTTGCAACTTCAACCAAGAATAAACTATTATGATTTTCAATACAATCAATCAGGTTCATGGATTTCAAAACTCAATCAACAAATAGATGTAAATAACAGTGCAGAATACAGGTTTGTTGTAAATATCAGTAGTGATCAAGGATGGGTGGATATAGAATATATTAATATCACTGCATGGTGTGATTTAGGAAACGAAGCAAGCACCTATAACCAAACATTAGGAGGAAATATAAACTTGTTTATACAATATGAAAACACCACAGGAACTCCTAGTTGGAGTTTACAATGGCCTGATGACGAAGTATCAGAAGGAGAATATACAGAAACAGTAGAAACAGATCCATTTGGTAGTCCTGGTAACACAGAATGTCATAATTTAACTTTTTCATTCATACCTAGTTATCAATTTAGATATGCTCCAGGCGATACTTCTTGGGATAGCGGCCCAGGATACAATGACACATGGTCATGGAACTTTAATATAACAGCAGAAGACCAATCAGGATACAAATCATATGAAAACCCAATAGTTGGAGAAACAGTTGATGAATTTGGAGTTTATAGTTATACTGAGATAGTAACTGCAGGGTGGCCAACAATTACAGGAAACCCAGGAACTACAGCAATAGCTGACACAAATATAACAATTAATACTAGATCGAATGGTAATTATTCCTTATCTGTAGACCTTGATCAGCTGAATCATAAAAGCCATCCAACAGCAAATATGGCAAACACAACAGTATCATTAAGAGGAGGAAACCTAACATCAATCACACCATTTCCTGGTACAGGACCACTATATCTATGGGGAACAGGTGATCCATCTTACCAACCAGCAGAAAATAATGGTATAATAAAATATACAAATGATGTAGAATATAGGATTGCTATACCTCTTTCTCAATATCCAGGTGACTACAACGCTACTATCTATTATGATTTGATAACAGAGACATCATAAATATTTATTAACTAAAATTTTTTAATTTTTTAAATATTAAAAGAAAAAACTTTAATATACTTTAGAAGATAAGAAATAAGATTTAAGATTCGAGAGGTGAAGGGATGGGTATTAAAAATTGTTTAATTTTTAGTTTAATGCTGGTAACTAGTTTACTACCGCTTGTTAATTATGCTTCTGCTGTTGATGAAATAAATGTAAAAATACACATGATAGACGAGGATGTAAAAACTCGTTTTGAAAGTCCAGTTATTGTTGCTGGAATTTGGCATTATATAAATGTGACTTTTCGAGAAACAAATTTTCAAAATATGTTTATAAAACTCTATAAAGGCGATTCAATTCCAAGCGCTATAGAAAGAGACGAGTCTAACTATTATGAATGGAAATATAATGCAATCAATCAAGAATGGATTGACTTAAATGAATATGAAGGTTATTCATACATCAATGCTAATAAATCCCAGAAAAACAATAATATTTATTCTTTTTGTTTAGGAGTTAAAGACACTTTTCCGGAAGTTGAAAATTATTACGAAAATTGGACATTAGAAATTTGCAAAGATGTAATAGCAATATTTTCAAATAATGTTTTATTGGAAAAACCAATGGTTGGCCTAGCAAGAAGCCATGCAGACACAATAAATTTTCATATAAATCCTTTTGAGGAAATAAGCATTAAAAATAATTATGAATATTTCATTATTGAAAATGTTGGAAATGTGCCTTTAGTAACCTCGATTAATTACCCATCATATAATAATATTTTAGACATCACTAATTCTGGAAAACTATTATCTCCTAAAAATAGTCTTGATTATTATATAACTCTTAACTCTGAATCTTGGAAACCAGGTATTTTAGAAATCCCTGGAATAGTTTCAGGAGAAATTCCAGCTGATCTTATTATAACAGTTTCAGCTTTTACTTTCAAGCCAAATATAACAACAAACGCGGCTGATTTAGAAATCTCCATCGGACGTAGTAACTATAAAATACAACCAATTCCAGGATCAAATATAGTATTTCAGTATGAAGAAGAACTAGAAATGGATGAAGGGGAAATTAAAGAAATAAAAGTATATATATCTGGAGATGGAAGGGTAAGATTAGATGTAACAGATGATGAAGAAAACATAGAAATAATAAAAGTTACTGCTGAAGACAAAATTGGAACACCACTGATAATAAACTCTACAAATACTACTGAATATGAAGTTACTATCCAAGTGGAAGCAATTAGAGAAAATAAAGTAGGTATAATAAAATATGAATTAGAATCTGATGGTAAAATTCAAACCTATGAAACTAAAATAAACATAGGACCGCCACAAAATGAAAATGCCTCCAAAGAAACTAGTTTATCATTATCAACAATTGTTGTAATTTTTTTAGTTCTAATTGTCGTTATATACATGATTTTAACACAAATCACACATAAAAGGAGGTAAAACACCTAGATGAAAAAAGTATGGGTGCTTTTATTCCTAATAGTTATAACAATAATATTTTTTCAAAATATTTTTTCAAATAATATAAAAGCTGGTAATGCTGGAGTAGGAGTATTGAATGTATCTCCCCAGTACAACATTATTCGTCTTACTCAGCAGGAAAATAATTTTAGAATATATTTAACAGTTTCAGATTATAATTCTTGGGATGATATACAATCAATTAATGTAATTTTGATGGATAATACTGGGGAAAAAGCCGAATTTATTTTTAAACAATATGAAGATAATACAACCTATGACAAGATAAATGAGTTCAGTGAAAAACCAAAAGAAAATAATTTTTTAATAATTAAAAAATGTTCTTATGACCATTCAAATGGGGAAGAAATAGAAGATAAATGTAACCTTGATATACTCTTTGTTTTTCAAAAAACTTGGTTTACAAGTTTAAATATTATTGCATATGATAGAAGTGGAGATACTGCAACAATTCAATTGGATTATTCATCTGAGGATTTAACAAGAAGCGGAAATATTATAATAATTCCCGGAATCAATAAATCAACAATTTTAGAATTACCACCTTATTTTTTAGATATAATTGCAATATTTATCTCAATAATTATAACGTGGTACATTATCAGAAAATCAGATATAATAAATGTAATAAGAGCTATTTATGAAAAAATTTAATTTTATTCTTTGGTGTTTACCAGTATGCTTTTTTATTTTTTTAACTACTTTCATATTTGTTAAATTTATTTTTATTTTCTTTTTCAATGCTGCTTTTGAGCCTGGTTTCATCTTTGATTTAACTCCTTATTATCTGCTTTCTGGTGTAAATAATCTTCATTTAATACTATTATCTTTAATTGTTGTAGGATTTAATGCGTATCTGCATTTTAAGATAAGTAAAAAAAATCTTATTCTTTCTTTTATACCAACAGGAATTCTATTAGCTGGTTTAGGATTTAAAATTATTTTACAAGAGATGGAAATTTCTAATGTTCTGTATTATTTAATATTTGGTTTTTTATTAATTTTTGCTTTAGTTGATCATCGACATATTTTAATATTTCCAGAAATCGCAATATCTACTGAAAAAGAGAAAATGGTTAAATCTAAACCAATTTTCTCAAAAATTAAATATCAAAATGCATTTGAACCTCAACATGTAAAAGTTCAAGAACTTGAGAAACCTCCAGATTATATTAGCGCAAAAGAAATACTAGCTCTTCATAAAGAAACTTTATCAGATCTTAGATCAATACTTAAAGATGATCTTCGAAGAGCAAAAGATTTACTTGAAGAACTTGAACATAGAACTAGCAAATTTGCTATTTTAGAAAAAGAAATTTTAAATAAAAAATATGGTGTACAACCACAAAAAATTAGTTTTATATGTCCCTATACATCTATAAATAATATAGATGAATCAAACCTGGAATTAGAAAAAGAAAAGCAAATTCAAAAAGATAATTTTAATATTAATAAATATGTTGAATGTGCAGCAATAATTAAACGCGGGATATTAAAAGAAGTAAATAGTTCCTTTGCAGATCTACTTGGATTTGAAAAAGAATTTTTATTAAAAAAAAGTTTATTTAATTTTGTTGCACCAGAAGGTCTATTTAATATTGAGGAATATTATCTAAATAGATTAAAAGGTTTAGAAAAAATTTCATGTAAAACTATCTTACTAAAAAATGATAATGGTAAGATCCAAGTTGAAATAATTATTAAGCCGATAAATTACTATGGTGAAATAGCAGAAATAGCGATTTTTAAAGAGTTGAAGTAATTTTGTATATAGAAAACGTTTTTAATAAAAAAATTTGTTTTATTAATATTAATCTAGGTAAAAAAAGATTTAAAAGAATTTTTAATTAAACATTTTAAAAAAAGGGTAAAAAAATGAGTAAATTCAAATTAGCAATATTTGACATGGACGGAACATTGCTTAAAGAAAAGGGAATATTTGTAATTGCTGAAAAAAAAGGATTCAAAGACAAATTAATCAATATTCTCAGAAATGATAGTATTGAATTTTATAAAAGAAGTATTGAAGTAGCGGAATTATTAAAAGGTCAAAAAAAGAATGAATTTTTAGACATTTTTAGAACTATTCCTTTTCAGGATAATATTAAAGATATACTAAAAAAATTGAGACAAAAACAAATAAAAATTGCAATAGCCACAGATAGCTATCAATTTTTTGCAGATGATTTGAAACAAAGGCTGAATATTGATTATGCATTTGCCAATTATCTTATTACTAATGATGATATTATTACTGGAGAATTAGTGATTCATAATAAAAATCTGCTTAAAGATTTCAATGGTAGAATCTATTCTATATGCAAAAGCCATGTTTTAGAAAAATTATGTACTGATTTAGGAATAATGGTAAATGAAGCAATTGCTGTTGGAGATGGAAAAGTTGACATTGGTATGATCGAAAAAGCTGGTTTAGGTGTTGCTTTTAATGCACCAGAAGAAGTACAAAAATATGCAGATATTGTAACCAACGATTTAAGGAGTATTTTAAACTATATATAAAATTAGTATCATATATGCAAAACATATTTTAGAATGCTTGAATTAATTTATTAATAAATTATGAATATCTTGAAAAAAACATGGTACAAAAATTCAGTAAACAACTTTTAGTGCTTGAAAAAATTATATAAATAAAACAGTTTATATACGGATACTAAAATTGTAAAAAACCATACTAGAATGAAATAAACAAGAAAAGAGCTTTTTAATTTTAATATAGAAAGAGTAGGTTGTGAGTTAAATGATTAATAATCAAAAAGAAATTAAACTATCACCAGAATTAATTGAGCAATGTAATAAAATAAAACCAATTGATATAATGGTTGGTGTTTTATGTAAAGATGTAGAAACAACAGTTATAAATGTTTTAAATGTTATAAATGAAGGACTTTACACATATTTTCCAGATAATAAAAAAGCTATTGTTATCACAGAAGGTGAATCAAATGACAAAACATCTGATGCAATAGAACTTTTTGAACCTTATTGTTCAATTGAAAAAATTTATACAAAGGATATTGCCAAAGGAGGAAAAGGTGCAGGTATACGTACTATTTTAGAAATAGCACATGCAACTGATACAAAATGTGTAGTTTTAATGGATGCTGATTTATTAAGTATTAAACCTGTTTGGATACAAACCATAGCAAATCCGATTATTTATGGTAGAGCAGATTTAACAGTACCATACTACATTAGAGATAAATATGATGGTGTTATTACCAATAATCTAGTTTATCCATTTACAAGAGCTTTATACGGTCTTGATGTTAGACAACCAATTGCTGGTGAGTTTGCACTATCCAAAATTTTATATGAAATTTTACGAAAACATCCGCTATTTCCAATAGATTTCGGAATAGATATTTTCATAGTAACAGTCGCTGCTGCAGAGGGATTAAAGGTAAAAGAAGGATTATATTCTCTAAAAATACACGAATCAACATCCAGATATTTGGAACCGGAAAAATTATTAGTACCTATGTTTAAAAAAGTAACTGGAAGTATGTTTGAACTCGCCAAATACTACGAAACCTTTTGGAGAAATAAAGAAAAAAATAATGAAAATATTTTATATAGAAATAGTTTTAGTAAAAAACCAATACCTGTTAAGATTCACATAGAAAATCTTAAAAAAACATATAAAAATGAATACCTTTTAATAAAATCAAAAATACAAAAAATATTACCAAAAGAAATTTCAGAAGAACTAGATAAAATTATAGATAATTACACTGCTTTTAATCCTGAACTTTGGGCTGAAATTGTTTATAATTATGCTGCTGCATATAAATCTGCTCAAAACATTGAACAAAAAAATTTACTTATAGATACATTAAAAACAATATGGATAGGTCGGTTTGTCAGTTATGCATTGGAAACTAAAGATATGGACATCGATGAAGCTGAAAAGGTGCTTCAAAAACAGGCAGAAATCTTCGAGCAAAAACTAGATTATTTGCGTGGAATATATTAAATTAAGAATCTAAAATTTTAATTTTTTATATTCAAATTTTTTTATCATGTTCATCTGTTATTTCGCCAAATATTTCTTCAATTAAATCTTCCATACTAACTAAACCAAGAGTTTTTCCTTCTTTATCTTGGAGTAAAGCCATATGTGTTTTGAAACGTTTCATTTCCCGTAAAACATCATCTGCTTTCATGCGAGAATCAACCTTCAATATCGATCTCATTATATTTTTAACAGGTAGATTTTCATCTTTAACTAGTAATGTATCCTTAATATGAACCATTCCAACAATATCATCATAATTTTTTCGATAAACAGGAAAACGAGAGAAACCATATTTTATTGATTTTTCAATTAGTGATTTAATCGAATCATTTTCATGAATAAAAGTAATTTTTGATTTTGGTGTTAAAATTTCACGTACAATAGTGTCATCAAATTCAAAAACTTCACTAACCATCTCACGTTCATCTTTTTCAATTGTACCAGCTGCTTCCCCTAATTTCATCATTGCTAAAATTTCTTGTTCAGTTATATGATGACCTTTTTCAGTTTTTCCAAAAAATTTGTTAAATTTTTTTGCAAGACCAGTTAATAGTAATACAATAGGGTGAAATATATTTGTAATAAATGAAAGAAACCGTGCTATTCTTAATGCAAATTTCTCATTTTGAAGCCCATATGATTTTGGAATTGCTTCACCAAAAATCAATAACAAAAAAAACATCAACACAGTTGCAATACCAATTCCTATGTTACCAAAATAATATGATACAATTGCTCCAGCTAAAATAGAGGCTGAAATATTTACTAGATTATTACCAATAACAATTGCACTAATAACATTAGCTGGATTTTTCAATAATTGCTGTATAATTTGGGCTTTTTTATTTCCTTCAATAGCCTTATTTGCAATAAATCCTCCATTTACTGATATAAAAGCCATTTCTGAACTTGAAAAAAATGCTGAAAGAATAATCAATAATAAAACAACAATTATACCAAAGATAATCCAAATCATGACACAATTTCTTCCAAGATATATATTAAAAAATGTAATAACGCTAATGCTTTAATAATTAACTATTAAATCATCACATTGATAGTAATTTTTTAATTCATTGTTTCTCTCGAAATAAAACTTCTGTATGCGGATAAGCAAATTCAACATCATCTGTTTTTCTTATTTGATTAAAAATTTCTCTTCTAATATCTGTTGCTATTTTATTTCTATTTAAGGCTATAGTATAATATCTAACAGAAATATTAATACCTGAATCTTTAAATTGTAACCTATTATGAGGTTTTTTTTCTATTTTTTTTGGAAAATCTTTCCAATATTTTTTCATTATTTTATCTACAGCAGCAATAATAAGATTTTCTGCTTTCTCCAAGTTACTTTCATATGTGATACTAGTAATAATCTCATCTAATAAATATTCATCTTGATGAGTATAATTAATAATCTCTTTTTCAAAAATAGCTGAGGTTGGTACCATAATAGTTCTTCTAGATCTTTCTTCCCCTTCTATAGTTCCTCCAACTTCATCCAAAAAAATATGTGTCAAAGTAATATCTGCAATGTCTCCCTTCATATTAGAAATAAGTATTCTATCTCCAATATCAAAAGGTCTTCTTGTGGTAAGAATTAACCATGCAAATACACTACTGATAGGTTTTTGAAGCGCAAGGCCTAATGCAACACTAAGTAAACCTGCAATAAAACCTAAATCACCGAAATTACCATAATAGGTAAATAATATTATTATAACTATAAAAAATATAAATAGAAATTTTAATAAATCAATAAACACTGAGACATTTGTAATTTGTTTTTTTGTTTTAACTTTTTTTAAAAGGCTTTTTTTTATTAGTTTTAGAAGTATAATAAAAATAATTACAGATATTATAACAGTCAGAATCTGATAAATTAAAAATGAATAAGGTTCAAGTTGTTCTATAATATCAAACATATAAGACAAGTCATTTATTTGTTTTTGAATTATTACTTTTTCGGTTTAAATTAGGAAAATTATTATTAGTATTTATTCAGTTTTTTTAAAGAAAAAATTGAATACATAGATATCGTTTATTAAATGTATTAAAATAAAAGGTGTTTAAAAATGAAAATACTAGCAACTGCAGATATACATGGATCACAATATAGATTGAATATAGTTATAAAAAATATTGAAAAATATTCACCAGATTTGGTTGTAATATGTGGGGATATAACTCAATTTGGTCCTGGTGAATTAGCAAAAAATTTTTTAAATCAAATACCAACAGAAACATTGGCTATAACAGGTAATATAGATACACCCGATGTCAGCAAAGCAATAAACGATAGCAAAGCAATAAATATTGAGATGAAAAAAGTAGTAAAAAATGGATTTTCTTTTATTGGAATAGACGAAAAAGATTTACAAGATTTAAAAAATTTTAATGAAAAAAAATTATTAGATCAAAAAAGCATACTTGTTTCCCACAAACCACCATATGGTATCCAAGATAAAATTTTTCTTGGAATGCATGGTGGAAGTAAAGATCTAAGAGAGATTATTGAGAAATTTAAACCATGTTTAGTTTTATGCGGTCATATTCATGAAGATCCCGGTTTTACAAAAACTAAAGAGACAATAGTTGTAAATTGCAGTATGGGAAAACGTGGAGAAGGAGCATTAGTAGAAATAAATAAAAATATATCTGTTAAAATGATTGATTAAATAAAAAGGTAGCCCCGAGTGGATTCGAACCACCGTCAGAAGATCCAGAATCTCCTATGATTGACCAGCTACACCACGGGGCTAATAAGTCAGCATTAGAAATATGTAAATCTTTTATGAAATTTGTCAAAAAAAATTTTAATAGGTATATCAACTCTTATTTAAGGATATTGTTTGTGTTGGGAAAGCTATTTCTATTTTTTATTTATCAAATGCTTCTTTTATATTAAAATTAATCTCATTTTGCACATCAAGATATTTTTTATAATCACCGGTTTTTATGTTTAGTTTTATTAAATAATTTTTGAAATTAAAAAAGTTTTTTAGGAAAATTAATACCAGATTATTTAATAACAAGTTTTTAATTACTTAAAACAGGAGGTTTAAATGACTATTATTGTAAATGGTTCCGGATTGACTATAGAACATGTAATTAAAGTAGCTAGATTTGGTGAAAAAGTAAAACTTCATCCTGATGCAATAAAACGCATTAAATTATGTAGAGCTATGCTTGAAAAAAAGATTAAAGCACATGAGATTATGTATGGGGTTAATACTGGAATCGGTGAATTTTCAGAAGTTGTTTTGAATGATAATCAGATTAAAGATTTTCAGAAATATCTTATTTATAATCATGCCGCAGGTATTGGTGATCCGGCTCCAATTGAGTATGTTAGAGGAGCGATGCTTTCAAGAATCAATGTTCATGCTCATGGTAATTCTGGATGTCGCCCTGAAATTACTCAAACCTTAGTAAGGATGTTGAATGAAGGAGTTACTCCCTATGTTTGTTTAAAGGGATCAGTGGGTGCATGTGGTGATTTAGCTCCAATGTCTCAAATTGCATTGCTTATGCTTGGTGAAGGAAAGGCATACTACAAAGGTAAACTTTTTAATGGAAAACAAGCAATGAAAAAAGCAGGTATTCCAATTCCTGGTTTAAAAGCAAGAGACGGACTGGCAATAATAAATGGCTCTAATCTTTTAACAGCCATGAGTGCAATATTTCTGTATGATGCAAATAATTGGTTAAAAAATGCTGAAATTGCTGCGTCCATGTCATTAGAAGCATTAAAAGCTAATATGAAACCATATACAGTAAAATTGCATGAATCAAGGGGTTTTCCTGGTGCTATCAAAAGTGCAAAGATTATTCAAAAATTAATTAAGGGTGGTGATCTTGTTGAAGGAAAAATCAAATGTAAAATTCAGGATGCATATTCTATGCGATCGACTCCGCAAGTGATTGGTGCTGCTTGTGATGCTTTAAAATATGCACGTTCACAGGTTGAAATTGAACTTAACGGTGTTGGTGATAATCCCGTTTTTTTTCCAAAAGAAAATCTCCAGTTATCAGGTGCAAATTTTCAAGGAAGCCCCGTTTCACTTCCCATGGATATGGCAGGTGCCGCAATTACAATGGTAAGTGTTATGTCTGAAAGAAGAATGAACAGGTTAAATAATCCTGCTTTAAGCGTAGGATTGCCAGCATTTTTAACAAAAGGTGCTGGTATGTTTTCTGGGTTAATGTTGAGTCAATACACGGCAGATATGCTGATTGTTGAACAGCGTATCCTTTCTACACCTGCTTCTATTCAATCAATTCCTGCAGCGGCTGATCAAGAAGATTTTGTTTCTATGGGGATGAACACAGCAATTAAGAATTTCCAAATACTTGACAATGCTTATGGAATTTTAGGTATTGAGTTAATGGCTGCAGCCCAGGCATTGGATTTCCGTGATTATAAATTTGGGATAGGAGTTACAAAAGCAAAAGAAGTAATACGAAAATATGTAAAATTTTTAGATGAAGATAGACCTCTTTATCAAGATCATACAAAAATGAAAGAATTAGTAAAATCGTGCGAGATACTAAAAGAAGTAGAAAAAGTAATAGGAAGACTGGATTAAATTTTTTTTATTTAATCATTGGGACTTTCAAATCAGTTTTATTTATTAATTTAATGGATTCTTTGTATCCAGCATCTGCATGTCTAATAACACCAATACCTGGATCTGTTTTAAACACTCTTTTAATTCGTTCATCCGTTTCTTTAGTTCCATCACAAATAACTACCATACCCGCGTGAGTAGAAAGACCTATTCCAACACCACCTCCATTATGAATCTGTACACTGTCAGCACCAGCAGCACAGTTTAGTAATGCATTAAGTAATGGCCAGTCAGCAATAGTATCACTACCGTCCTTCATGCCCTCAGTCTCCCTATAAGGAGAAGCGACACTGCCACTATCTAGATGATCTCTTGTTATTGCAATTGAGCCTATTTCATTATTTCTAACCATTTTATTGATTTCTAGTGCAAACTTATCTCTTTCACCATAACCTAACCAACATACACGAGCTGGTAAACCTTCCCAAGGAAGATATTTTTCAGCAAGTTCAATCCAATTTGACAATACATCATCGTTGGGAAACATTTTTACAACAGCTTTATCAGTTTTTAAAATATCATCAGAATTACCAGATAAAGAAAGCCATCTAAATGGTCCTCTTCCCATACATAACATTGGTCTTATATATGCTGGAACAAAACCGGGGTAATCAAATGCATTTTTTAATCCTGCTTTTAATGCTTGTCCTCTTAAATTGTTACCATAGTCAAAAACAATAGAACCTTTTTTCATGAAATCTAACAATGACTTACAGTGATTTTTCATGCTTTCCAAGGATTTTTTAATATATTTATTTGGATCATCTTTCCTTAGATTTAATGCATCTTTTAAAGAACTCCCAAAATATCCTGAAGGAATATAACCATTTAGTTCATCATGAGCGGATGTCTGATCAGTGACAACATCAGGTTTAAAATCTATTTTAACAATTTCAGGATGTATATCAGCGCAGTTACCTAAAAGACCAATAGATAATGCTTTTCCTTCATCTTTTGCATTTTTAGCCATTTCAATTGCTTCATCAAGGTTTTTTAATTTCTCATCACAAAAACCAGCTTTTACCCTCCTATCAATGCGTTTTTCGTCGCACTCCACTGTAATACAAATACCACCAGCCATTTTAACAGCAAGTGGCTGAGCACCGCCCATACCGCCAAGTCCACCAGTTAAAACAATTTTTCTTTTTAGATTACTTTTAAAATGTTTTTTTGCAAGAGCAGAAAAAGTCTCATAGGTTCCCTGGATAATTCCCTGAGTTCCAATATAACACCAAGCACCAGCTGTCATCTGACCATACATGATAAGCCCCAGTTTTTCAAGTTCATGAAATTTATTCCAGTTACTCCAATGGGGGACAATATTAGAATTAGCCATTACAACTCTTGGGGAGTTCTCCCATGTTTTAAAAACAGCTACAGGCTTACCAGACTGAATAACCAAAGTCTCATCATTTTCAAGCTTTTTAAGTGCCTCTACTATCTTTTCATAGCATTCCCAGTTTCTTGCTGCTTTACCTGTACCACCATATACAATTAGTTGTTCTGGAATTTCAGCATTCTCCAAATTATTTTCAAGCATTCTTAGGATTGCTTCCTGTTTCCATTCTTTACAACGTAGATTTTTTCCTCTAGTTGCTGTTATAGTTCTCTGCATAAAAATCATAATACGATATAGATGATGGTAAATAAATTTTATTAATCAATTTATAACAAAAGGGAAGGATGGCTGGCCTCACTAGGAGGGGATGGGATGCACTCTAACAAAAACTACCAGCCCGATTCCTTCCAATAATAAAAATGTGAAACTCATATATATGCTTTTCGCTAAAGAGTATCATAAGATAGAGATACTTACAACATTATTTCCTCTTAAGATTACGGTTCCGATACGTCTTTTATTTTGTTCAAAAGTTTCTTCAACATCATTTAGAACCATATTCATATATTCATCATAACCTGTAAGTTTACCTTCTATAACTCTACCATCTTTTAATAGTAGTGATAATTTTTGATTCATTGCTTTTTCTAGTACATCAAGTGGTAATGCCATGGGGTAGACGAAACATATTCCCCTTTTTAAAGTATTCTCTTATTAATTGGTTTAAAAATTTTATTTAGAAAATCATAAAAATTAAATGTTATATGCTGATTATGGAAATGTTTTAAGAGCTGGGAGGCGAATATAAATGTCAAATGGAAATATAGTTCATGTGGTTGGAACCGGAACTATTGGTGAACCATTAATTGGACTTCTTTGTGATGCAAGAGAAGAGTTAGGTATTGATGAAATTACTTTTTATAAACATAGCCCTGTTTTAATAGATAGACCTAAGTTAAGAGGATTAATTAATCGAGGGGCTAATTTAGCAGTAAGTGAAGAAAAAATAAAAGAATTTCAGGAACTAGATGTAGAACCAACTTATGAAGGAGAAGAAGCAATTAGAAGAGCGTCGGTTGTAATTGATTGTACACCAAAAGGAACCGGAATGATGAACAAAGAGAAATACTATAAAAAATATAAAAATAAAGTAAAAGGATTTTTAGCTCAAGGATCTGAGTTTGGTTTTGGTAAAATGTATGCTTTAGGTATTAATGATGACGCTATAACTCCAAAAGATAAATTTATACACATAGTTAGTTGCAATACACATAATATCGCTGTTCTGATTAAGACACTAGCAATCGATGGCAAAAAAAATAATCTCAAGGAAGGAAGATTTCTTTGCATTAGAAGAGCAAATGATATTAGTCAAGAGAAAAGCTTTATCCCTTCACCAGAAGTAGGAGCCCATAAAGATCAAAAAATGGGGACCCATCATGCAGTTGATGTATATCATCTTTACAAGACTCTTGGTTTTGAACTAAATGTCTTTTCTAGTGCTTTAAAGGTAAATACTCAATATATGCATTCTATATGGTATGATTTGAAACTAACTAAAAAAATAACAAAAGAAGAGGCTATTAAAAAATTTATTGATAATCCATTAGTAGCAATCACCTATAAAAAAGCAGCTAATTTAGTATTTTCTTTTGGTCGAGATCATGGTCACTATGGCAGAATACTAGACCAAACTGTTTCTGTTATACCGACAATTCATGTTTTAAATAATAACGAAGTAATAGGATTTTGTTTTACACCTCAGGACGGTAACTCAATTCTAAGTAGTACCGCAGCTACAGAACGATTTTTATATCCGGATTCATATGAAGAAAAATTAAAGTTTCTTGGAGCTTTTCTACTGCAAGAAGTATAAACAAATCCTTTTAAATAACTATAAAACTCTTAGTTCAAATTATCTTGATAAGATGATAAATAAAAATAAAATAATTCGTGACCCTATTCATGGAGATATAAAACTAAAAGGTATATTTTTAGATTTAATTGAAGCTCCTGAGATTCAGCGTTTATATAATATAAAACAGTTAGGTTTAGCACATCTTGTATTTCCTGGTGCTCATCATACAAGATTGGAGCATTCTCTTGGTACATATTATTTATCTTGTAAAGTTTCAGACAATTTGGATTTAGATAAAAATGAAAAAGAATTAATTTCCTGTGCGGCTTTTTTACATGATATTGGTCACGGTCCTTTTTCTCATACACTTGAATATATACTTAGAGATACATTAAATATTGATCATATTGATTTAACTGAAAAACTTATAATTGGAGAAAATTCAATCTTTGATGAGGATGAGAATGAAATAATTGGATCAACAAGTGTTTTTGATATACTAACTAAACACAGTATTGAACCAAAAGAGATAGTAAATATTATTAGGGGAAAAATTGATAAAAAAGGATATTTAAGTCAATTATTAAATAGCTCTATAGATGTTGATCAACTAGATTATTTAATTCGTGATGCTTATTATACAGGTGTTGCTTATGGTACAATAGATATTAATCGTTTTTTACAAACATTAATCATTCATGAAAATCATTTAGCTGCCTCCAAAAAAGGAATAGGTGTTATTGAGAATATTTTAATGGCAAGAGCCCTTATGTATTCATCTGTTTATTTTCACAAAACAGTACGAATTGCTGAATTGATGCTTTCAAAATCAATTGAAATGTTAGAAAATTTAAATCCTTTTGAGTTTATTAAAAAAACAGATTTTGAGCTTATTAATGATTTAAAATATAAAGGACCTTATCAACATGAGATAATTACCAGGCTAAAATATAGAAAATTATTCAAACAAGGATATTCTTGGACAAGTGTAAGTTCAAATGTTAAATATATTGATGTTATAAAAAATTTAAAGGATTTAAAGTTAAAAAGAATGAAGGAGCAAGAAATTGAAGAATCTCTAAAAATCCCTTTGGGTCATGTGATTATTGATATCCCATTTTATGAACTACATCAAGCTGAGCCCAGGATAGATAAAACAGATATGATTATTATTGATGAAAAAAATAGGATTAAAACTCTTGATGATTATACACCAGTTGCAAGTGCTATCAAACAAAAAGCAATTCCAGATTGGGATATTATGATTATTACTGATGAAAAATATAGAGAAATAGTATCAAAAAAAGCAGAAAAATTTCTATTTAGTTAATGATTGAAATTTTAAATTTTGATTTTGTAAGATAATATTAATATGATATTATTTTAGTAAATTGATGACAATGGAAAAAAAGTCTGCAATTTTAAAAAATGTAAAAAATTATCTAAAATAAAGGTAGACTTTTTGGAGCCGCAAATACATGAAAGCGAATTCTTGGACGGGTATATGTTTTTTTTAGTAAGAAGGAGAGAATGGGGGAAGATGAAGGTGGTGAGGAGAGATTTAACAAAAAAACTCCAATATCTCCCCCATTCACGAATATATATATAGTATGTGAGTATATAAATTTTATTATACAAATATCATTTTTTTCTAATTTGTAAAATTTTTATAATTTGTTCTTGTTAAAATATTAGTAAATATAAATTAAAATAAATAATAAATTATAATTTAAAAATTAATTATTTTTATAGAACTTCTTTGGCTTTAAATTTTAATAATTCAATAATCTGTGGTTTATCAATAAGATTTTCAGTGTAATTACCAATTGTAATATGGCCATATGTTTTAACATGATATCTCCAATATTTTATAGTAAATATTCTATTATACTTAGTTCCAATTGTATTCATTTTAATATCACAATTAATTTTAAAGTCATTAGTTGATTCATCTTTAATTTTTAAATCAAATTCTCTTGGAAAAAATCCTTGCTCATATATATCATTTTTTTTAGTAGTTATCTCGATATTCTCTGGAGAGACATTATAGAAATTATTGTTATCCTTGTTTATTACAGCAATAATATCACTATTTGAAAAATTTTGAATTATTTTTGCCCATGTAACATTCATAGTTTCTGTACTTATTCTACCCCAATACCAACCGATATTATTCATAGCAGTGGTAACAGAATAACCCCAGTTATGATCGTGATACCCAATGCCTTCAATTTCTATTTTTTCCCCATTAATAACGATTTCACCAGATACTTTTGCCTTGGGTAATGGAACCACCCAACAATTATCTGTTGTTTCTATCTTCCAACCTTTTGTTGTACCAATAAACAATAAATCTACTTTTTTATTATTTATACATATATTTATTCTGTATCTCCATTCTTTATTTTTCTCATAAGACTCCTTATCGAAATATACAATTGTTTTATCATTTATTTTGATTATTGGAAAATTAGGATCAATAAAAAATTTAGAAAAAAAATCTATTTTTAATTCTTCAGAAATTATTTTACCATTTTTGTAAATGTTTATTCTTGATTGAACCATTCCGAATTTTTTTATATGATATGTTCTAAAACCAATATGGACGCTGTAACCATTTTTAAAAATTGCATCAAAATACCACCATTCAATATTAGAAAAACGGGAACTAATATGATAAGCATCGTCTTTTGGTTGTATTTCGACTGCTTTCAGAAATCTCAAACCTTCCTTAGGAGACTTTGTTTTTTTTAGTTTATTGTACATAATTATTGCTGTTAAGTGTAAAATTTATTCACATAATAATTTTTCCTTTGCAATTATTTTTTTATTAAACAAAATAATTTTAAAAAAATCTTAGTAATTCAGATATATCAATTAAATCTATATTTATTTTTTTAGAATCTATCGTTAATTCACCTAAATAATGTATATGATACCGCCAGTAATTAAGTGCAGGAAAATGAATATAATGTATACTATTCATCTGGCATTTAACGGATAAATTAACATATTCGTTATTTACACAAATTTTAAAAATTTCTGGAATTGTCTTCCTATTATTCCTAAGCTCTTTTTCAACAACAAACTGAATATTACAAGGATCAACACTAACATAAGAATCTTGCTTATTTATAACAATAATTGGTTGATCAAACCCTTTCCTATTCATAACATTTGCCCAAGTAATATTATATTTATTAAGAGGGATTTTACCAAAATGATAACCTTTAATTAAAAACGGTGCATATAATGAATAAATGTTATGATCATGATAGCCCACTCCTGTAACATTTAACTTTTTCCCATTAACAAATAGTGAACCTGTAACATCAAAAAGTGGAACAGCCAACCATTGACCAAGTAGTGTATTTCCTTTCCATGATTTATTCTTTTGAACAAAAAAAAGGTTAACACCATTTGTTGTATCGCCCATAGAAATATTATAAGACCAAAATCCCGTTTTTTTATCTAGTCCTTGATAATTAATAATGGTTTTATCGCCTATTTTGATAATAGGGTCTTCAGTCGAACCAAAAAATGTTTTTAATGGGACTCTCCTCCTAATTGATATTATTGGCTTAGCATCTTTATATACAAATAAACTTGTTAATACAAAACCAAAACCATTAATATGTAAAACATTAATCAATACAACCATGCTGTAATTATCATTAAAATATCCATCAAAATACCATGTTTCGATTTTAGAAAAATTATCTTCTAAATGACTTGCGTCATCAACATTTGAAATATCATTAGGTTGAAATTTTATTTTTTGTTTATCAAGCATTCTGAACATGTAAGACTAAATAATATCTTTCTATCTAAAACTTATCATATAATTAATAATTTATAAAGAATCAAAATATGACCGATATCTTCTTTCTAACATAGAATCAGAAAACCAACACAACATATCAAGCGATGCATTGGGTTTATCTGGATCAATATCCAGTTTTTCAATTAAATTATTTATTGTTCCACAATACATTTGCTTTAATTCATTATAATTGAGTAATTTTTGATTAGGAAGAGTATGAATTCCACCGTTTATATCCTCATTAATATCGCTAATATCATCTATTAATTGTAATACTGAACCTAGCTCATAAATAGCAACTCCTTGCTCTCTGGTTAAGTTGGGAACCATAATATACATTAATGCTAATCCAGAAATACCTCCTTTAGCAAAGGTAATTTTTAACAAATCATCCTTTGATATCTTTTTATCTGAAAGTTGATAAATGCTCATTAACTGACATATATGTTCAATACGTACATAATGAACAAAATTTTCAAAGGTTGTTGAATCCAAACGTTTTTGTAAATAATTCAAGGCATTATTAAATAAAGTTAAATATTCATCAACTGGTTCAACAGGTTTTGCTTGCATAATTAATGCATCAAAATCTCGTAAGTAAGGTCGGAACTTTTTTACATCAAAAGATGCATCATACAACATAGTAGTTATTGCAAAATTAGTAAATATCCTATCGTCGAATCTGCTACCAAGTTTTATTAATAAATCATTCAATCCTACTTTACCTAAATATAAATAAACCTTTAATGCTCTAATACATTTTGTTTCTTTTAAAATTTTAAACATGTTTTGTTCATTTTTTAATGGTCTAAGTTGTTTTTTTATGTAAGATTGATAAAATAATTCAGCTTTCATTAAACGAAAAAATGCTTTTAATAATATAGGAATTTTACTACGTCTAGTGTAATTAATATCCTCAGATTTATATGGTATTGTTGAAGGAAGTTTTTCATTTTTTAAAAAATTATTAAGAAGATTATCCAATTCCTCGTAATTCATATCTATTGGACTTTTATTCATTTTTTCAAACCTAGATGTTAAATATTTATCCTATATTATTTGTGGTTTATCATTTAATAATTAATTAATGTTATCTATCATATCTTTTCAAATCTCTGTGATATTTCTATTGTTTTTTTAACCGTATTAGTTAATTATTAGGTAAAAAAATTATGAAACAAATAAAATAAAAAATTTTGTAAAATACAAGAAAAATTGACTATTATTAACCAATAGATATGCTATTAATCCTCGTATCATATTAAAACGATAGCTTTTTATTTTATCGACTAATATTACACCCCCATATATATGAAATTTAGAGAATATCTAAAGCTTGCACGTTCCTTTAATGCTGTATTAACGGGAATTTCTCCAGTATTAGGTGCTATTGCCATGGAGCATTATATCGTTATAGACCTTATTTTATTATTTTTAGTGGGTTTTCTAGGACACACCTTTGGTTTTGTCTTTAATGATATTATTGACTATAAAATCGATAAAACATCAAAGGAAATAAGTGACCGACCGTTAATAAGTGGAACAATTTCTATAAATAAAGCTTGGATTTTTGCATCAATAACAATCATTTTAGCTTTTTTTATAGCTTTTTATATTTGTTATAAAAATCAGAATTATTTTCCTTTTATACTTTTAGCAATTTCAGCTTCTTCTATTATAATTTATGATTTAACAAGTAAAAAATTACCTGGGATGGATATATTTGTTGCTTTAGGAGTGTTTTTTTTAATTTTATATGGAGCGGCAATTTCAATTAATAATTTAAATGAAATCAGGCTAATTGCATGGATAGTATGTATTCTTGGATCTATTCAAGTTTTATATATGCAATTTATAGCAGGGGGACTAAAAGATATTGAAAATGATTATATAAGAGGAGCAAAATCAATTGCGATAAAATTAGGTGTAAGAGTTATTGATGGTTCTTTAAAAATATCTTCAAAATTTAAAGTTCTTGCTTATGGAATTCAATTAATTGATTTGATTGTCGTTTTCCTACCTTTTTTTATTATATGGAATATAAAGGAATTTACAATATTACAATATGTGCAATGGATAATTATCGCTTTAATAGGTTTAGTTATGTTTTTTTTATCTCACCAACTTCTTTCAATGAGACGATTTGAAAGAATGAAAGCAAGGAAACTTATAGGTAGCCATTATATGATAAACTTTATGATTGTTCCTATAATGTTAATGGCTTTAAATCCATGGGCAGGAATACTAGTATTCTTTCCAGGGCTGGGTTTTGTATTTTCAAATATTATCTTACATGGAACATTTTTACAACCTAAGACGATGTAATTTTTTTATATATTTTTTTAAAATTTTACAAAATTAATTAGTTTATTTATCAGAAAAGCTCATAAAGACATATTTTCTTTCAATGATTATATGAAAAAAATAGTGGCATATGCAAGATTATTAAGAATTCCAGGTATAGGTGGACTTGCAATACCACCAGTTATAGGTGCAATTTCAGTAGGGGTATTTGATTTTTATAGTCTAACAATTTTATTTTTTA
>Ga0209636_10000581_pt1 | contig 36216 bp, 31 predicted proteins | sample DeeMarSWOR152_54_FD_187464 | JGI IMG/M metagenome (GOLD analysis project Ga0209636, IMG submission 187464) | Marine sediment microbial communities from White Oak River estuary, North Carolina - WOR-1-52-54 (SPAdes) (version 2) | ecosystem: Environmental > Aquatic > Marine > Intertidal zone >... | reverse complement strand
CTGGCTCCTCATCCGCTTGTTCGAACCCACGGGTGAAGAGCGTCAAACCGGTGTATCGATTCCCTGTTTAAACCTGTCTTTTGAGGTCAAGCTTCAAGGCTTTGAGATCAAGACTATGGCCGTGGACCTTGATTCAAAGGAAATATTCGAGGTGGACTTGATGGAGAAAAGACTGTGACCGAATTTCCATGATATAATCGAAAGGATGATGGCCGTTTAAAGTCAATGGCAAAAAATGGGAGGCGCTCAAGAAGAAAGAATGAAAAGGAATAACGAAGGGCCAAAGCCTCCGCCGGTCTCCGTAGTCATGGTCGGAATCAGTGGAATGGGGCTCCATTACCTTATGACTCTGCTGGAAGAGTTTTCTCCCGGAGAGATCGAGCTTCGTGCCGCTGTGGACCCTTTCCCGGAAAAGTCTGAACGCTACCCTGAACTCAGAGAGAAAGGGATTCCTGTGTTTGATTCCCTCAGTGAATTCTACGGCAGCGGTCAGACTGCTGAATTGGCTGTTATCTCATCTCCGACTCAACACCATGTTCTCCAGAGTTGTGAGGCGCTCCGCAACGGCAGCCATGTGTTGTGCGAGAAGCCCATCGGAGCCACGATCCAGGACGCAGACCAGTTGATCCAGGTTAAGAATGAGTCAAACCATTGGGTTATGATCGGCTACCAATGGTCCTATTCGAAGGCGATTCAATGTCTGAAACGCGATATTCTCAAGGGAATGTTCGGCAGACCTGTTCGGCTGAAATCCCTGTGTTTCTGGCCCCGGGCAGAGGATTATTACGGAAAAAGCTCCTGGCTGGGGAGAAAAAAAGATGAGGAAGGTCGCTGGGTACTAGACAGCCCGGCTAACAACGCTATGGCTCATTTTCTGCACAACCTGTTCTACGTCTTGGGCGACCATGCGGATACGAGCGCTCGACCCACAGCGGTTACAGCAGAGCTCTACAGAGCTTATCCCATCCAGAATTTCGACACCGTTGCTTGCCGTGCATTCACGAAGGAAGGCACGGAGCTCCTGTTTTATGCGTCCCATGTGACACGTCCGGACCAGGGACCCATATTTTCCTTCGAGTTTGAACAGGCAACAATCACATACGGAGAGGTTTCTAAGGAGGTCATCGCCATCGACCGCAAAAGGAAAGAAAAACATTACGGCTCTCCCGAAGCCGCCCATCATTTCCTGAAACTGTTTGATGCGGTGGCGTGTGTCCGGGAGCCCAAGCCTCTCGTTTGCGGCCCGGAAGCGTCTCGCTCCCAGACTCTGTGTGTGAACGGCATCCAGGAGTCCTTCCCGGAGATTGTGGAGTTTCCGGAATCAATGGTTCACAAGGAAGAAAGTGAAGGGAAATGGTGGGTCGAAGGGCTGGCCGAGGGATTTTATGACTGCTACACCAAAGGAATCCTGGCCAGTGAAGGGAATATTCCCTGGGCCCGTGCCGGAATACCTGTGGATGTGCGGGATTATCGGTATTTCCCGGGTGGAACTCCTCAGGCTGATCCAGCGGATAAGCGAGAGGAATGATATCCATGGATTCGCGTGAGCTTGTCCGCAGAACACTCGCCTTTGATTCCCCGGATCGCATTCCCCGCCAGTGCTGGATTTTGCCCTGGGCTGAGGAAAAATACCCGGAAATCATCGAGAAGCTTCACAGGGAGTTTCCCGATGATATCGTTAATGCACCGGCAGTCTATAAAGAGCCGCTGGGAATTAAAGGAGACCGGTACAGCCCTGGGATTTATGTGGATGAATGGGGATGCACTTTTGACAACCTCCAGAGCGGTACGATCGGGATTGTTCGTGAAACTCTCATTCAAGACTGGAAGGACCTGGATGATTTCACAACTCCTGATGCGGTCCTCAGTCTTGACCAAGATGTGGTGAATGCTTTTTGTCAAGACACGGATAAGTTCGTGCTTTCCGGGACTGTTGTGCGACCTTTTGAGCGGCTGCAGTTCATCCGGACAATGGAGCAAGCTCTCGTCGATTTAATCGAGCAGCCTTCCGAGCTCTTCGAGCTTTTAAACCGAATTCACGAACATTACTGCAGGGAAGTTGAAGCCTGGGCCAGCACTGATGTGGATGGTGTGGCCCTGATGGATGACTGGGGAACGCAGCGGGCGATGATCACTTCTCCCAAGATTTTCCGTCAAGTATTCAAACCTATGTACAAAGACTATGCGGAGATTGCCCGCCAGCACGGGAAGTACGTCTTCATGCATTCGGATGGGTACATCACTGACATTATTCCCGATTTAATCGAGGTCGGAATCGATGCCCTGAACAGCCAGGTCTTCTGCATGGGAGTGAAGGAATTAGGTGAGCGGTTTTGCGGAAAGATCACTTTCTGGGGAGAGATCGACCGCCAGCAGCTTCTTCCCCAAGGTTCCAGACAGGAAATAAAACAGGCCGTTCACGAAACATGGGCTCATTTGTATGCGGATGGGGGAGTCATCGCCCAGTGTGAGTTTGGCCTCGAAGCCAAACCAGAAAATGTGTTGGCAGTGTTTGAAGCCTGGGACTCCTTATGCTAGTCAATAGGATAAGCGAAACAGTAAGGGAAACAACCTAATCTTATTGCAAAAAAGTAATTTTATTTAATTTGATTTTTAGTGTTTTTGATTTTATATTGAATGAAAACATTCTAAAAGGAGGGAAATTATGAAAAAAGAAGAATATCCGGAGTACAATATTCACAAGTTACTGCGGATAGTATGGGTATATGTAGAACATCAAGATTCTGGCAGAAAAGTAGAACAGGGAGAATTGCCTAGAGAACTGGCAAAACAATTAACGCCTAGTTTACCTGATGAGGAACTTGATAAAAAGGAAAATAGGGAAAAAGAAATAGAAGAGAAACTGACAGCTGCACATGCTTTGCGTGCATTAGAGCAATTAAATGAGATATTAGATACTCCCTGGCCCTATAGTAATCCATGTTATGGTCCAAGGCCTAAATATCGAGTGTAATATCTAATCTTATCCTAATTTAGTTCTTTTTCTAACATTAGACTTCAAAAATATGAGGATGGAGTTTTCTAGTTTCACTTTCACTGTGACGGAAGAGTGTAATTTTAACTGCTCGTATTGTTTCCAAAATATAGGGAGGAGATACATAGATATCTCAACAACGGAAAAAGCTCTCGATTTTTTCTTTCCGTTATTAACAGAGGAATGTTACGTTAATTTTTATGGGGGGGAACCTCTACTTGCCTATGATCAGATCAGACACGCGGTGTTCGCCCTTGAAAAGAAAAATAGGAAGTTAAAAAAGAATGTCCAATTCTCTATGACCACGAATGGGAGCCTCATTAATGATGACATTTTGAGTTTCCTGAGTCAGCATAAGTTTCTTCTGACAGTGAGTTTCGATGGATTGGCCCAGAATATATCCAGAAAAAGTGACAGTTTCGAACATATTGTCTCTATAATAAAAGAAATACTGAAATACCCCGATATAGAATTGGAGACCAATAGCGTTTTTACGCCAGAAACCATAGGGTATCTTTCACAGTCGATTCGATTCATCAGTGAATTGGGTGTTCCGAATATTGATTTTTCACTTCATAAAGTGACTCCGTGGGATTCTTCCTCGCTTTCCCAACTCCAAGAAGAACTCACATCACTGAGAGGATTTTTGCGCTCCTTTTATAAAAGAGAAGGGAAGATACCTCTGGTTGAATTCAGGGAAGAACCGAAAAAAGATATTTTTTGTTGTTTTGCTGGGAGGGACCGTATGGCAATTACACCGGATGGCAAGCTCTGGGGCTGCTGTCTTTTTCCTGATTTTTTAAGGAAAGAGGAAGAGACTGAAAAGTATGAAAAGTACTGTTTTGGAGACCTGGACTCATTCACTGAGAATTTCGAAAGGGTGTATCCTGAAATCCTCTCGAATATATCAAGCCTTCGGACGGATCATTTTTCCACTCCTGACACTTCGTGCATTCTTTGTGAAGAACTCGAGGAGTGTGGAGTGTGTCCGTTGGATACCGCATTTTCTGGATCGATCACAAAAAGGATTCCTCCCTGGATATGCGATATTAAAAAAATCTTAAGGGAGGAGAAAAAGATTTTCCGGAGAGAACTGGAAGCTTGAGAATAGAAACAAAAAAAAGAATAAGGCTGAAATATATTTTATTCCTGTGATGTATTTTTCAATACATCCAATTGTTTTTTCGCATCTGCGGTTTCCGGAAGATCAGGATCCGCGTTTTCCCAGAGTTGAAGGAACTTTTCGTAATGTTTGATAGCTTCCTCTCCCCATCCTTCTTCCTGGCTGATTTTCCCTAACCAGTAAAAACTTTTTACATAAATATCTCCCCATCGTAAACGCCCGGTTGTCAGGGATATTATCTTTTGATATTGATCATTGGCTTTTTCCAAGTCCCTCATTTGATAATAGGCTGAGGCAAGGCAATTAAGATAAAATGCATGATCGTCGTACATACTTTGTTGATGAGAAAATAACAATAATGCTTCTTCAAAATCTTTGATCGCGAGTGAAAGCAAACCTTTTTTTTGGGCGATCATCCCCAATAAATAGTGATAATATCTTATGTATTTTTGAATTCCTGTTTTTTCTACGCACTGCTTGAGTTCCTCTGCTGTACTTTTTGCTTCATTTAATTTCTCATTTTTAAGATAGGCAAGTCCGAGATAAGTTAAAGCTAAAGGTCTGGACTGGATAAGATTGGATTCAGAAGTTATTTTCTCTGCCTGGATTAATACATTCAGAGCCTCGCCGTATTGTTTCTTTTGAAGATTGAGGCTTGCCAAGAAAAACCTATACTCAACTTCCATCGATTTTAAGCCAGATTTTCGTGAGTCTTCCATCCCCGAAATAACTTCTTTTCTGCATTTATCATATTTCCCCTGAGATAAATAGGTATGACCAAGCCCTAATCTACCCCATAATTGGGACTGCGGATCATTCTTTTCGAGAAGTTGCCGGAAAAATTCCTCTGCTTTTAGAAAGTTGTTTTTGGAATGGTAAATATTTGCTATCGATTGGATCCACTCAGTATTATCATCTTTTGATACCAATGAAAGTGCAACTTCTGCCTCACGAAGAGCAAGGTCAATTTTCCCTTCGCAGAAGTAGATGACGCTCATATGCAAACGCAAATAGGATTCCTCGTAAAAATGCTTGTTGTCTTGTAATATTTTCCTGGCTTTATCATATAAACCCATGCCTCTATAAATAAAAACGAAGTTGTCTACAGCCATTTGAGGATTAACTTTAAAGACTTTCTCAAACCGTTCAATAGCCAGATCCCATTCTTCCATGTTTCTATAAATTGCACCAAGATATGTATTGCCGTCTTCGTCATCGGGATAATTCTGAAGCAATTTTTTATATGTTTCTATCGCTTTTTCATAAGAACCTTCCAATATTGTGAAAGCCCATCCCTCGATTAGGTGGCGCTCTCGGAAAGAAACACGATCCTGGTCAAACCATGAAAAAGCCATCTGAGCGTATTTCTTAGCCTGATCGATATCTCCTAAGTAATGATAGTTTTCTGAGATCCTTTTATAGGCGAGTACAAACCCAGGATCGATGTCTAGGGCTTTCTCCAGGGATTCATTGCTTTTTTCAAATTTCCCTTCCTGGTAATATTGTTTTCCCTGGTCGTAATACTTCAAAGCTTGTGGTGAACCGGTAAGAATTTCTTCAATATTTCTATCTGGATCAGCAGCAATTTCATCACTAGTGAAGTTGAATTGAAATTTTACCCAGGGTGTTAGCTGATCCACAGCAGAATGAAAAGTTGACTCTCCTTCTCCTTCTACTTTATGTGAATCTATGAGCTCTCCTGTGATAATATTCTGGAGTTTTGTATATATTCGGAAAGTGTTTTCTGCCTTGGTGTAATTTCCTGTCAATATATGACTTACCCTTCCTTGTTCAGCCACTTTCTTGAGATCCTCTGAAGTATAACTTTTCGCATCCTGAAGATTTAGCTTTTCGAGGATTTCTAAGAGTCTATCTTCAGTTAATACTCTGATTAGCTTTGATTGTATAAGGTCATAAATTAGCATGTTTGAGAGAGCTTTTCTCCAATAATCTTGATTTTCATCTCCTGTATTGTTTTCGAAAGGCATGACTACAACCGATTTTGCCAAGTCTTCTGTTAGAAGCAGTCCAGAAGGCTTTCTTATTATCCATAAATAAGCGATTGCCACAATGAGAATGATCAAGGCGCTGGCGTAGGCCACTTTCAGTAATTTTTTTACTCTTATTCGCAGAAGAAGTGGTTTGGTCGCGACTTTTTTCTCTCCTAGGTCATGAAGAATTTCCCCTGCATTCTGGTAACGGTCGTGTTTATCTTTCTCCAGACATTTAAGGATGATTTTTTCGAGATAGGGGGGAATATTCGGATTTAATTTCGAAGGCGATTTGGGTTTTTCATGGATGTGCTTCTGGATGTATCCTGTGTATGTCTCGGCCTTGAAAGGTTTTTCTCCTGTCAGCATCTCATAGAGGATGATCCCGAGGGAATACAGGTCAGAACGTGTGCCCACCTTTTCTCCCTTAGCTTGCTCGGGAGATATATACTGGATGGTTCCAATAATAATACCTGGCGCGCTGTCTTCCATGACTTCAACGGATTTGGCCACGCCAAAATCTGTGACATACACTTTGCCACTGCTATCGACCAGGATGTTTTGGGGTTTGAGGTCTCTATGAATCACTCCCTTTTGATGCGCAACTATAAGGGCTTCACAGATCTGTCTTGTGATGCTGATGGCCGTTTCAACAGATAATCTTCCAGAAGTGAGAATTAGCTCTTTTAAACTCTGCCCCTTGATGTAATCCATAGAGATGAACTTGATTTTATCCACCTCTCCCAGGTCGTAAATACGGATCACATTTTCATGGGAAATGGACCTGGCCAGCAGAGTTTCTTTCTTGAAACGCGTGATGATATGGGTCCTGGCTGAGTATTCGGGATGAATCATTTTAAGGGCAACGGTTATGCCCAGTTCTTTGTCTTCTGCTTTATACACTCGCCCCATTCCACCGCGGCCGACTTCTTCAATAATCTTGTAGCGCGGACCGAAACTATCTCCTGGAGAGAAATAAAGAGTATCCTCCCGAGGAGGCGGAGAAGAGGGCGTGTGTGTGAGAGTGTCGTTGATTTCACCAAGAGAGGTCCCGCACTTGCTGCAGTACTGGCTATCATCGGGATTAGTAGTATTGCAACTCGGACACTGCATTCCTTACTCAGCCCTCCATTTTGTAGTAATAATAAGAGTAATAAGAATCTAAGTCAAATCTTTGCCAGGAAAATGTTTGGTATTCTATGAGTGGGGACCTGAACTTCTACTCAACTTATTTAATTTATGTTTAATTTATGATCATTTTCGTGCCATACGAAGAAAAACATTTTTTCCTAACTTTTGACATCAGCTTTTCACTGTGTTATAGCATCAAGACGCTGAAGCTGTGAATTCAAACAAGGAGAAGAAGTCATGCCAAAAAGAATAGCTTATGTCATCATTCTCATCTGCATAGTCTTGACGAGCTGCAGCCCTGTCGCCAATAACGGCAGCATTAAATGGGTGACTCTAAAAGACATCGAAAAGAGCCTAGAAAATGAGCCTGCTATGAGCGTGGGATTTGATATCGATGACACGGTGTTGTTCTCGAGTCCAGGGTTTTATTATGGCCAGCAGAAGTATTCACCGGGAAGCGATGCTTACTTGGCCAATGAGGAATTCTGGAAGGAAATGAATAACGGCCTTGACCGATTCAGTATCCCTAAAGAATGTGCACGGAATCTGATTGAGTTCCATAGAAATAGAGGTGATTCCATTTATTTCATCACCGCAAGGATTGGGACAGATGCAGAGTCAGTCACAGAGCTTCTTGCGGGGATTTTCGGATTGGAAAATCCGAACAAAGTCATTTTCACAGGATTTAAAATCCTGGAGAATCTTAAAATCAGGCCCATCCGGGAAAACAACATTCAAATATTTTATGGAGATTCAGACGGCGATATCAAGGCTGCTCTAGCCGCGGGTGCTCGCCCTGTCCGAATCCTCCGTCCTGTAAATTCCACCAATAAGCCGATCCCTAGAGCGGGGAGTCTGGGAGAAGAGGTTCTGAAGGATTCAGAGCATTAGAACGGAAAAAGCCATTCACAGGGAATTGCATTAGTCACCGACGCCAAAAGGACGACGGATCCATGCTCCATTCCACATCACCAGATCTTTATTGAAATCCGACATTTGTCTGAGGAAATAGAATCCCTCTTCAGGGAGTAACTTATTGAAAGCGAAGTCACCTTCTTGAGTGCGGTCTTGCCCGAAGGATGCGATCAGAAAGTCTTCACTCTCGGGTTCGGAAATTCCGTAAACACCATCCGCCGCATCACGACACCAAATCCGAAAACCATTCCCCCACTGGTCATGGACGGGAAGGACTTTGATATAGAATGGAGACAGTGCCAGGTATAAGGATGAATTCGAATCATAGGTGCCATTCTGGCTGGGTGCTTGTCCGTTATCAAGAATGTAGTCTGAAAGGGCCCTGGAGATGGCCGAAGTGTTTTTCATCGTGCTTTTCATTCTGGCTCTGCTGATGGAGACTCGAGCGCTGGGGATGACTATCATGGCGAGGAGAGCAATGATAACAATCGCAACAAGGAGTTCGACTAGATTGAATCCTTTTTGTTTTCTGAAAAATCGAGCTTCTTTTCCCAATTCTTTACTATTCAGTCAACCTTGATGTGATCAAGATGGGCGTTGAAAGTAGATATTATATATATTTCGAAAAAAAAAGAAAATTCTATCATCATATTCCTAAAATCCGGGCCGCGTTATCATAGAGTATTTTTTTTACAGAGTTTTCTGCCAGTGGGAGTTCTTTAATGGCTTGAATGTTGGAGTCGATCGTCTTGATTCCCGGCCAGTCCGACCCATAAACACATTTATCGATGTTTTTTTCCAGATCAGGAAAGTAAAGCAAAAGGTTTTTCGGAGGAAGACCTGAGATCTCCAGATAAAGGTTCTGGTGAAGACGGGAGAGGAAAAAAGCTTTCTCGTACCAGAGACCTCTGCCGCTGTGGGCCATAAGAATGGTGAGTTTAGGAAAATCCGCGGCCACATCATCTAGATAGATTGGGTCTGCGTATTTTATCTTTGAGCCTTTGAACACAGAAGAGCCTGTGTGCACAAGCACCGGCAGCCCGTGTTCTTCAGCCAAAGAATAAATTGGATATATTTTGCTTTCATTCGGGTAGAAATGGTTGTACGATGGATAGAGCTTTATTCCTTTGGCTCCCTGGTTGATGTGCTTTTTAAACTCTTGAGCCAGGTTGCTGACCAGAGCGGGATTGATTGTGCAAAAAGGAAGGAAAATATCCTGACCCCGGCAAAAATCAAAAACGTATTCATTAGAGACGACACCTGTTACGAGCGGGCTTATTTCGGAGAGAATCACGGCTTTCTCGATTTGATGGTTTTTGAGATAGGCAGCGAATTTTTCAGGGTCGATCATCTCTTCATAACGCTCGTAGTACTCTGATTGGGCGGCTTTCTGGTAAGAATGAATCCCCTCATGCCAGTGCTCTTTCAGTCCGATATGGATGTGAAAGTCTATGACTTTTTGTTCGGAGAATTTAGTCATTCTTCACTCGAGAATAAATATTTTGCTATTTCGTATAAGTGTTTTTCTAAGTTTATGAAATGTTTTGATTAAAAGCATAAAATGCCTGGGCCATTTCGTTCCGGTAAAAAAAAGACAAAAAAATTCGTCGGGAACCCTTCCTTTTGAGTTTTTTCTTTTTCGGAGTCCTGGGTGACTGCGTTAAGCTAACTCTCTTTCTCTTTAAGGGCTTTAAGCTCTGCTTCGAGTTCATGAATCCTTTTTTTGAGTTGTTCTTTTTCTCCCTTTCTCGTCCTCCCGAGGATTCTAAAAAGCACCACTGCCATGCAGACTAGAACCAATACGTTTATTAATGAAGACGTCAAGAATGGAAACTTTATATTCAAGAGAAAGAGAGTGCCCACCTGGGATAAGTAGGACAGAATGAGCAAAACGACTAATATTAGAATCCACCATATCATGACTATCTCTCCTTTGGGAGGAAAAAAACTGTTTGTTTGCGAATACCCAATTTATCTCTTTTAGCTTATAACAAAGCAAAAACTCGAAGTCAAGCTGGAGGCGGCCAGTGTCAACGCCATGCAAAAACTTCCGGTTCTTAGCAACGTGAAAATTTCCGGTTTGGTATTTTCACCTGAACTCTCTCCAGGTACCAATTATGATGAAGGAACAGAAGGCATTTTTGTATTTATTTCGAACTCAGCAGTTTCACTCGATTAAGGAGAGAGAAGGTCACTGCAATAATGAAAGTCACTGAGCTGATTTTTCATAGTTTCGATTGAAAAAGGCATGTAGAACACTACCAAAAGAGTTGCCACTTTCATTTTTTTCGCTGTACAATTCTGGTGCAAGGCATATCGAGGAGGCCATGATGAAAATCAGGGAAATTTGCCAGCAAGTTAACTCTATCCGAATTCCCAAAGAAGGTCATCCTGTTGAGATGACCGTTGCCAAAGAACTTCTGGACTCAATGGGATCGGGTGCGGCCATCCAGAAGGTCGAACCATCTGATATGAAGTCCGGCGCAGGGACATTCTATGTGGCTGTTGCGGATAAAGAACTATTAGGATCAGTTGTGAGTCAGGGAAAGAAATTACCTTCAGATAGAGAGTGGGTTTTTTTCGATGTCGATAAGAATAAGTGCTGTTGGCTGCTGAGTTCGAAACCTTGCTTTCTGTATACAGCGTTTTCGTATGTTTTGGAGAATTGCCTGGATAAAGATGTTTTGCATTTCAAAACATGGCTCCAGGAAATGAGCTTTGCTTTCGAAAAAGCCACGTTCGATATATTTTTAACCCAATATGCCCGTCTAATCCGTGCTTTCAACCGCGAACAGTACATCCGTGAATACGCGCGCTTGGGTTTCACCCATATCGAGGTGAATGCCTTAGCCACGACAAGGTCTAAAGAGAAAGGTGTGAAAGGAGAATTTTATCCTGACTTTTACACCTACTGTCCCGCTCTTGACCAGTTTGTTTCCAGCCGATTGAATCAAGGTATTTATCCTCAGGAATATTTAAATGCGAACTTGAATCTTTTAAAAGAGAATGCCGGACTGGCTGTTAAATATGGTTTGGCTCCCGGTCTTCTTTGCTTTGAGCCTCGTTCCGTGCCCGAAACTTTATTCCAGAGATACCCAACCCTGCGGGGAGCGCGGGTGGACCATCCTTTCCGCAGCTTTAAGCCTCGCTTTAATCTTTCCATTGTCCATCCAGTCGTTCGGATGCATTATACGGAGCTCATCACTAACCTCATGATGGAAGTTCCGGCCCTTGAATTCATGAGCATCTGGAGCAACGACAGCGGAGCAGGGTTCGAACACACAAAATCCCTGTATGTGGGAAGAAATGGAGGGGCTTACTTGATCCGGGAGTGGAAGAATGATGAGGAAATCGCGAAGGCCGCCGCCTCAAACATCATCGGTTTTCTCACTCTCCTTCGGGACACGGCATCCCGGATCAATCCGCAGTTTCGGGTGATGACGCGATTAGAGTCCTTTTACGGGGAGCATCAATATCTCTGGCCGAATCTTGAGGATCGGATCGATGTGGAAGCCAACTCCCTTCTTGCCAGGGGGTGGGAAAGCAATTACCCGCATCCTCAATATCCGGATGTGAAAGTCTCGGGTTCAGGATACCACCACACTCTGATGGATAAAGAGAAAGAGCCACTGGATGAGCTTGAATCCAGAGGGAGTCACGGTTTCTTCTACCATTCCTTTGGATCGCACACCAACCACGAACCGCTTTTGGGGATTCCTTTCCCCTGGTTGACTCATGAAAAACTTCACGCTTCCCATAAGCTCAACGCCCGAACCCTGGCTCATTTGGGAGGCATTCAGCCTCCGGATAAGGTTCCTTTTGCCGTAAATCAGGAGGTTTTCCGGGAATTCCAGTTCGACCCTGAACTGGATATTGATAAGACAGTGCTCCGTATAGCTGAGAGGTATGCAGGAAAAAAACATGCAGGGGATTTAGTGAAGGCCTGGCGTTTGGCGGAGCAGGCGATCCGCCATTTCATCCCTTTTCCTCTTTATTCGCACTATGGGCTTGTTTGGCAAAGACTGCTCGTTCGTCCGCTTGTTCCCCATATCGACCGAATACCTGAAAGGGAACGAGCGTACTATGAGAAATTCATGTGCACGTCCATCCATAATCCCAACCGGATTGACCTGGCTGGAGATGTCCTTTTCGAGCTTATCTCTAAAGACTATGCCCGAAAAACATTCATGAGGATAGATGAGCATGTCTGGAAGCCCTTGGAGCGTGCGGTAGGCCTACTGAGGAAAAAGATGGAGCTTTTGCCTCAGATTGGAGATGATCATGACTTCCGGGTTTTTGAAGATCAGTATTACAGGATTAAAGCGTTGGGCTGTCTTTTTGAAGCTTTGCGTAACACAGCTGTATGGATTTATGCCGTACACGAGTATCTGGATTCACCAGACCAGTCGAGGAAAGCGGACTGCCGGAGACTCTTGGATGAAATGATTGATAGAGAGATTCAGAACTGCCGTGAGCTACTCCGGTTGTGGAAAGAAGCGCCCCTGGAATGGATGATCATTTCGGAGACAGAGACTCCATTCATTCATGGAGAGAATTTCCCCAAACTCCTGAAGAAGAAGATGGTGCTGATGGAAAAACACAAAAACGACGAGCCTTACATCGATCCCGATTACATGTTTCGTGTCACCAACAATCCTTACGAGTGAGGGGTCGTGTCTTGAATTAAATCGCGATGTCATATACTATGGACGATTATAATGAAAGATTTATTAGACGTCATAGAAAAGAATAAACCAATCTCTATTGTGGTCCATAATAACCCGGATCCGGACGCGCTGGCGTCTGCTGTAAGCCTGAGGTTCATTCTCATGAAAATGGGATACAAGAGCATAAGGATTCACTATGATGGATTGGTCGGCCGTGCGGAAAACCAGGAAGTCATGAAAATACTGAAAGTGTCTTTATTCCTCACAAGGAATATATCTTCACCAAAAAATCATCAATTCATTCTGGTTGATTGCCAGCCATTCACCGGCAATGTCACTCTGCCCAATGATGTGGTGCCCATCGCTGTCATCGATCACCACCCGAAAAGAAAGAAAACACTCCAGGTTCCTTTCCGTGATATCCGCCCTGACTATGGAGCCTGTTCCACGATCCTTTATGAGTATTTCTCTTCCTTAGATATTCCCATTCCGACTAACATCGCCACCGTCCTGTGTTATGCTATCTCCAGTGAAACTCAAAACCTCGGCCGGGAAGGAAGCCCGGCGGATAAGAAAGCCTATGTCGAACTTCTCTCCCGTCTGAGTTTTAGCCAGTTATCCAAAACTCAATATCCAAAATTATCGAAGGATTTCGTTTCCAATCTTTCCCGGGCTTTGCTCAACGCGTTCTATTATAAGAATTTGATCGGAGTTGTCATGGAAGAGCTCCCTTACCCTGATTTTGCCGCACAGATGGCTGACTTTCTTCTGCGGGTGAGGGGGATGACCTGGTCCCTCTGTCTTGGGACGTACGGAGACGTGCTCTTTGTCTCCATCCGGACCACGAATACCCAAGCTGATGCTTCAAAGATCATAAAAATGATTATCCCCAGGCAAGGAGCTTCAGGAGGCCATGACATGATTGCTGGCGGGCAGGTCAGGATCGATAAAAGCGACAGGAGCAAAGTCAGGGCTATAAAAAATGATGTTATTTTAAGAATGGTCCGGGCACTCCACTACAACGGTGCCCCACAGATAGTTAAATTAATCAGTAATGAACCTTTCCCTCTCTCTTAACCTGAATTATTCATAAAATCTGCCGACACACTATACAACAAATCTCTGAAGGAAGACTGATCATCATATGTCGGCATCTTTTCCCCTTCGGGCGAGCCGATTTCACCCCATCTACTTCGTTACAGCGCAAGAGCGGTGGACAACCACAGCATCTTGCGCTGTGCCTCGTATCTGAGGCGACCTCGACTCGTGAATAATTCACGTTCGCCTGAATTATTCATAAAATCTGCCGACACCTTACAAATTCCTCTTAAAAGGGGACAGTCCCTCTCTTCTTAAAATAAGGACTGAAAGGGACAGTCCCCATTTTCTTAAAGTCGGCAGATCTGATAAATAATCCGGTCAATACTTCATCTTGAACTTTTTTAAAGTCACCCCCTCATTGGCTCTGGAATAAAGATAGTCCTGGGCATCTATATAAATACAGTGACTTGTATCAGGCAGGGTGATAGTATTCAAGAGGTCACCTTCGGGATTGAGAATGTAGACGTCGCGGCTCGGGTTTTTAGAAAAACTGCCTCCAAGTATGAAGATATTTCCTGAATTATCTAATGCTATGTCTTTGTAGATGAGTTTGGATGGGACGACGAGTGAGGCAATTTTTTCTTTCTGGACTTTTTTGACTCCCAGTAGTTTTTTCGACCACAGTTTTTTCCCTTCCGGGCTGAATTTTTCGATTCTATCCTGATAGTTATAGACAAGATACAGGCTGCCTTGACTGTCGAGTTCGAAATTCACCATATCCATCAGAAGAGGGAGTTTTTCGTTCGTGTACCGGATTTCGCGCTGGATTTTGCCTGTCGAGTTGAAGATATAAATTCTGCCGGATTTTGTTGTGGAGAGTGTCGCCACTGCAATTTCTTCTTCAGGCAGTACGCTGAAGTCTGAGACAGGCATGGGGATAGAGACGCTGTGTGTGTAGTTTAAGTTTTTATCGAAAACCTGGATTTTTGGATTATACTGGTCACTGACATAGATGGATATCTCTGTGTGGTCTATGTACCTCGGGGCCAGAAATTCCCCAGGTCCTTGTCCTTTTCGTCCTGTTTTCTTTGTCAACTTTCCTTTCGCATCGAATTTTTTCAAGGAATAATCCAGAGTGTCGGTCACATAAATATTCTGTTCACGATCAACCGCGACTCCTACCCATTGGAAGAGAGTATCATCTTCGAGACTCCCGATGGATAGGATTTCTTCGAGATGCCAGTCATTGTCTTCTTTCCTCTCAGAGTACAGAAAAAAGGGGATAATCATGATGAGCCAAAAGAGAGGAAACACTCGTTTCCTGAGTAACATTCTAACTCCTCTCGAAAGATCCTGGATTATCTCAGAGTTGACTTTTATCCCGGAGCTTCTGGTTAGGTCGAGGATTATTTATCTAGATATTTTAAGCAGAATACATATCCAATCGCACAATACGCCACGCCATTGTAGAATTGAACGAAATTGGGCAGTTGCCTAATGTTAGCTAACATACATCTTCCCAGAGCTTGTTCACAATCTCCAATCTCTTGAGAGAATCCATTAATAACCAAGAGTATTGTGAGAACTCCAAAAAGGAAAGCTGTTTTTCTGGATTGTTTTCTAAAAGATTTCATTTTATCCTCCCTTAATGTTGAATTTTTAAGATTCTGGTCTTTTTCTTTTTAATGTGAAGCTGGGTTTAAATGAAATAACGTTTGCAGAAATCGTATCCAATCAGACAGAACGTGAGCGAAGTCCCGCCTGCCGCGGCAACGCCAAGGAGAGCACCTGGGAAGTTACCAGCCGCAAAGCCTGCCACCACGCCAGCAAATGCAGTGATCCCTGCATCGATCACGCATTTAATGAAAGCTTTTGAGCAGATGTCTGCAGACAGTTTGGGCGGAAAGGCAAATGCCATGAGGATAGCGAGAGATAAAACCGCAGCCGTAATCCGAAAGCTCCTTTTTCGTTTAAGATGTTTCATTGTTGAACCTCCTTTTGAAAAATTGATTGATCGGTCAATGGATATGCGCCATTCCAATCTCGAAATTACATTTAAAGACGAAAGGGCTCCATTTTATTCTCATTCTTCTTGTCATGCCCCATGAAAAGTTGACACGGATAAGAGAAATCTCTTCAAGTGATTAACCTGGATTATTCACGAGTCGAGGTTGCTGTAGATGCAAGGCGTTGGCCCATGAAGCTGTGGTCATCCACCGCGATTGGGCCACAACGAAGCAGATGCAGTGAGATCGGCTCGCCCGAAGGGTAAAAAATGCCGACATAGAGAGAATGAATGGACTTAAAAGAAAGTTTAGATCTTGATTTTGAGAAAAACCTACCTAAAGAGCTCATCTCATTGAAAATATTTTATAGTGTCGGCATATTTTATGAATAGTTCAGGTTAAAAGACTCATTCAAGGAATGAAGAGAGGATCAGAAATACTTATCCAGAGTTTTTAAGAGGAGTAAGGCCGTCTAATCGGCTTTCTTATTGTTTTTTTCATTCATGCGCATGCCCAGATAATAAGGTTTTTGAGATGCGAAGGCCTTAGCCTGGGCGAGGATGGCTTCCTCAACATACTTGGGGCTGTACCGCCATGTCTCATAATCGAAAGTCACCGACCGCGCGAAATACAGAGGTTTTAACGCTTCCACGATATCTTTTCTGGTTTTTGAAGAACCATTCCTGTAAGAAAAGAGGAGCTCATAGACAACCTGAGTCCACATCAGAATATCGATGTTGTAGATGTCATGCTCGAACATCTTAATCAGGCTTGAATGAGCATAATCGCTCAGGATTCTCTTGAGGAGTTTGGCTCTCAGGAAGTATTCATTCCTCAATTTGTCTTTGAGGTCTCTCATGTCAATCTTCAATTCCTGGGGCCAGCCGAGTTCTTTGAGACCGAACCGCGCCTTTGGTTTGGGCCTCACCACTGGAGTCGCTATCCAGGATGATTCTTTCGAAAGGAGAAGATTAAACAGAGTCGTGATCACCTGGGTGAACATGGGCCCGAGTTTTGGAGAGCTGGCTTTATGGATTTTAGCTCCAAGTCCGACTTCGCATATCTTGAATTTCCCGAAAATGGCATGGAGGGTCATAAAAACATCCACACCGTACTGCTTGGCGGAAGAATTCCAAGGCTGCTTTAACCAGTGATTGATGAGTGCGGGCGAAAAACTGAACTCCCCCCCTATGGGCTGGCGGAGGTCTTCCCCCAACAGGCCGTAGAACAGAGGATAACAGAGGTGATTGGTGATTGTTCCATCGAACTGATGCCGGGAATAAAGAGGTAAGCCATAATCATACCCTTTCAGGATGGGTTCTCCCAAATACTTTATCCATTCAGGAATGATAGAACGAAGGTCCGCATCTATGACCACGCCTCCCTTTAGCGTTCTAGTTTGCGTGCTGGCAAACTTGAATAAGTTCAAGAAGTTATTCCCCTTGCCCTTCACTCCTTTGGGAGTGGAGATGTAGTGCTTTGCAGTCTTGGTCTTTGTGGAAAGAAACGCGCCCTTCGTATTGTCTTCACTATTGTTATCGACGTTTACAATCAAGGTGTTGAGATTGGTGAAATATTTTGTGAGTCCCTGATCAACCTGTTTGGTGACGAACGGGATTGTGTCTGCTTCCATGTAGGAAGGAATTCCCACAATGAATTCGATACCCGACATTGAGTTGTTCATAAGAAGTGCTCCTCAGGTCATCTAAGAGTCCGTTTTTTTTGTAAAGAGGAGTCAGGGTTTGACTTTTGAAATTTAAAAGCGAACATTTGAGCTTTAATAATTTCCTTTTTATAAATGTCTAAAGTCAAGCCATAAACCCATAAGTTCATATGTTAAATCAAATTTACTCTTGCCCATTATAGGAAGGGGAGGAGGTTTTGTCCATGCTTTAGAAAGTGATTTTGCCGGCATTCTTTTCCCCGGAATCATCGAGCTCAGCCAAGAGCTTGTTCCAAAACAAAATTTTAGATTGGAATTATAACCAAAGATTGGTGTAAAAGAAAAGGAAAAGATGTGAAAAGGAGGAGTATGAAATGAAAAGAAAATTTGTATTGTGTTTTTTTGCGTTAATGTGCCTTTTTTGTCTTCCCAACGTCTTCCCGCACTGTCAGATTCCTTGCGGGATATATAATGATGAAATGAGATTCACGATGATGAAGGAGAATATTCAGACAATCGAGAAATCCATGAAGCAGATTATCGAGCTTTCCAAGGAGCCGGATAAGAACGCCAATCAGCTCGTGCGGTGGGTCCTCAACAAAGAGCAGCATGCAGATGAGTTGGCTCAGATTGTGACTTATTATTTTTTAACCCAAAGGATAAAGCCTGTAACTGAAGATGATGCAGCCGCTTTCGAGGATTATCTTTTTAAAATATCTCTACTTCATAAAATGCTCGTGGTTGCTATGAAGACGAAGCAAACGACGGATCTGAACAACGTGGAGGAACTGGTTTCATTGTTGCAGGATTTTCACAATGCCTACTTCGGAAAGAAAAAATCAGTCCCTCAAAATTGAAAATCTTTACTTGAATATATTTTCTTTTTCATTTATAAATTAAGTTCTGATATTTGTATTGGCCCTGCTTTATTGAGGGTCGACTTTGCGTCAAGGATTTTTCCTTTTGTCAAAGTCGAGACCTGAGGCTTGGGACCAAATGAAAAAATCTTTAAGGAGGTCATAACTTTGCCAAAAGGAACTGTTAAATGGTTTAATGAGAAAAAGGGCTACGGCTTCATCACGCAGGAAGACGGACAAGAGATTTTCGTACACTTTTCCTCCATAAGCATGTCTGGCTTCAAGACTCTCACTGAAGGCGATGAAGTACAGTTTGATGTTGAAGATGGCGATCGTGGCCCAGTTGCCAAGAACGTCACTCGTGCTCAAGAAGAATAGCGCTTTCATTCCTTTTCACTGGATCAACAAGCAAATTTAGTCACTCTCCCGCCAGTTCGGGGCTGATTGAATTGACCCCAGATGAAAAAAGAGAGGGTGTATTCTGTCCCGACTCCATAAAGGAAAAAGATGAAAAATAAGATCATATTTCTTTTCCTGGCCTTGCTTTTCTTTGGGTGGGCTTGTTCAACACGATCTCCGGAAGGAACCTCTGAATGGAAAGGGACGATTGAGTACAGGGATGGAATAAAAGTCGTCAAGAATCCAGAAGAACCTCTGTACGGTCATCTCCATCTTGATCTGAGGAAGGATTTGAGTTTGGGGAGCGAGGAAGACGAAGTCTATATGTTTTACCGTGTTGAGGATATCGGTGTGGATAGCGAAGGCAACATTTATGTGCTCGATGCTGGAAACCACAGAATCCTGAAGTATGACTCCGAGGGAAATCATCTTCAGACAATTGGAAGAAAGGGGCAGGGGCCCGGTGAATTTGATACGCCATACGGGATGTTCTTGAGTTTTGAAAACATCATTTATGTTCATGACGGGATGAGAATAAAGGCGTTTAAAAAGAACGGCAGCTTTATTCAAGAGACTACTCTTGAGAGCTTCACACATGATATTTTGGTTGATTTAAACAGAAATATTTGGGGAATCGGTCGGCTTCCTTCTGAAGAAGGGAGAACAAATAGCATAATCAAGCTGAACAAGAATGGGAAGTTGGAAAAGATTATAGCTGACTTTCCTCCCCCCAAAGTCGCTGTGAGGAGTGAAGGAGGACGAGGTGTCATGTTTTTTATTGGCCATGAGTATGTCCCTCAGTTGAGTTTTATCCCAATCGACGAAAAAACTTTGCTGTATGCACACTCATCTGATTACAGACTGCATCTGATTGATGAGAATGGCGAATCCGAGTTGCTCATCACAACAGATGCCCCCCGTTCTTCGATTTCTCAACAAGAGAAAGATGAGATTTATAAAAAGAATTCTGATTATGAGAAGAAGTGGCCCAAGGATGTTGTGAGAGATGCCATTCAGTTCCCTCCTCACCGGCCTTTTTTCAACAAGATCTTGGCTGACAACAGAGGGAGGATCTATGTTGAAAGAGTGAAATCAATCCTTGAAAAGAGCGAAACGTTCGAATTTGATATTTTCAGCAGAGATGGCTACTACCTCTACAGAACGAATCTTCCTGTCTCTCCCGAACTCATTAAAAATGGCTTCCTCTATCATATTCATTCTGAAGAAATAACAGGCAGAATAGTTATTCAAAGGTTCAAGATTAATAACTGGTCCACCATGAAAGAAAGCCTTCAACACTAAATGGGGTCAGGTCTCCATTTTCCATTTTTCTTGATATTCATAATTTTTTATTAAATTTTTGATTTGTCTGCAGGGATGTGGTATTAATGTATTTTTTTAAATGAAAGTGACTTATGAAGGTTATTTATACACATAAGAGATATAAGAAAATGAAAAGACAGATGGCTCTCTTCGTCGCTTTCATTCTTATTCTAACCTCGCTCTCCTATCCGAAGGATAGACAATCTGATCTAGATGAATTAAAGAAGGATGCTCCAAAGATATTTCTGGATTGCCGTCGCTGCGACCGTGACTACATCAGGACAGAAATCCCTTTTGTTAATTTTGTCCGGGATAGAAAAGAAGCCGATATCCACCTGCTCATTACTACCCAGAGGACCGGAGCCGGTGGTAATGAATACACTATGGCCTTTATTGGGCAGAAAAATTTCGAGGGCATTCAGGATACATTGAAGTATGTGTCCACCCGGGCAGACACAAGAGATGATGTCCGGAAAGGAATGGTGCGTGTGATGAAATTGGGGCTTGTCCCATTCCTCAATAAGACCCCGATAGCGGATATCATGAATGTTTTATTCGAAGGTGAGGTCAAGCCAACCGCGGTGGAAGACAAATGGAATTTCTGGGTCTTTCATATGAGTTTCAGCGGTTCTGTGAGAGGAGAAAAGCAAACGGACTCTGTTTCGCTGCGGGGTAGCTTCTCGGCCAACCGTGTCACACCTGAATCGAAATTGAGAATGAGTATCTCCGGGAATTTCAACGAGAGTAATTTCACATATGAAGACGATACCATTTCCAGCTATTCAGATAGAAAGAATTTTTACAGTATGTATGTATGGAGCCTGAACGAACACTGGTCCGTCGGGGCCTGGTTTAGCATTTCTTCGGCGACATACAACAACATTGACCTTTCCTTAAGTCCGAGCCCAGCGATTGAATACAATCTGTTCCCCTATTCACAATCGACAAGACGGCAGCTTCGTTTTGTTTACAGGCTTGACTTTGATTACATCCGCTACAGGGAAGAAACAATCTATGATAAGACCAAGGAGGGATTATGGGGGGAATCCCTTTCTGTCACTTTTGAGGTGAATGAGCCTTGGGGAAACGCGAGTGCGACCGTAGAAGGTTCTCATTATTTCCATGATTTCAGTTTGAACCGATTGGAATTATACGGCCGCCTTTCCCTGCGTCTGATAAAAGGCCTCTCTTTAAGCATGGGTGGAGGATTTTCAGCGATTCATGACCAGCTTTCTCTACGCAAAGGCGAAAGGTCGCTGGACGAGATTTTGCTTCGGCAGTCAGAACTTGCCACAGATTTCGACTATTATGCATCCGTAGGGTTCAGCTATACTTTCGGCTCTGTCTACAGCAATGTCGTCAATCCTCGATTTGGAAGATAATCGGAAAGGAATGAGGCTGCACTTTCAGGAGCATTTCTTTTCGCTTAACTAATAAGGAAAAATCTGTCTTATTCAGAGGAAAAAATGTTGTCTTCCTTGTTCCTTGAGTGTATAACATACCTGAATTGTATACGTCTTTGATCATTAAACAAGAAGGACAAAAAAAATCGGAGCGTGAGGGAATAAAATGAGCAGCCAACAAGTCATTTTCGGCTTACTGGAGTTTTTAGTCTCAATATTTATCAGTTTTATCCTTATTTTCGGCAGCTATCGTCTCTTTCTCGTTATGACTCGCCGTCTGGATGAAGAACGACAACTCAGGGAAAAGAATACATCGGTTGGTGTCCTTCTAGGCAGTATCCTTCTCGGAGAAGCGATCGTGGTCAAGCAAGCCATTTACCCCGTCATGGCAGTCATCCAGATTTTTGTCCTCGGAGAAGAAAAAGGTTTTACCAATTTTTTAAAGATGCTCGGCTACAGTGTTGGATACGTATTTCTAGCGGGAATCCTGGCCCTGGCCTGCATTCTGTTCAGCTTTTGGCTGTTTAATAGATTGACCCCTCGGATTGATCATTTCCAGGAAATCAAAGAGAACAACATAGCCGTGGCTCTGTTTATGGCCATTTTTGTTATCGCCATTTCTTTTTTGATCAGCACCGGCGTTGCAGGCTTAACACGCGCTTTGATTCCTTTTCCCGAAGTCGGGTCGATTCCTTTTGAATAGTACTATTCCATGAAGACGCCTCTTTCATCTCTACTCTTCATAACTTTCCTGATTGTCAGTCTTCTCCTCCTGGTTTATCTGAGTGATGAAGACAGTCTTCATGCTTTCGAGCGAGCAGAGATTTATCGGTTGGATCAGAACACCGATTCGGTTCCGATCACCAATTCTTTTGAAAAAAAAGAAACTCCGGATGAATTTGAGCTGACTTATGGCTGGAAAGATTTTAAGGGGAAAAATCATTCTATGAATTTTTCTCTGTCCAAACAGCAGATCGCTGAGGCGGAAGATGAATTTGGATATTACCCCGAAGAGCTCAGGACCTATCTGGAAGAAAGTATTCAAATAATGAGAGATGAGATGATGAGCCATCTGACGAGATTCACAAGCGAGCAGATTTTATCGAGTAAATACGCCCGGTACATCTCCATGGATAATGTCAGTCTCAAAGATTTTAGCCTTAAACTCTCCGCTCCTCCTTCTATTTCTCAAGAAGCCAAGGTCGAATTCAATAGGATTACGGACGTGATCAATCAGGAGAAAGAAGTCTATCTGCAAAGAATCGAGAGTGAACAGGAAAAAAAGAGAAAGGAGTTTTTAGAAAAAAAAGGTTTTAGATTTACCGGAGACCGGATGGATGTGAATTATCGTCTGATCGTTTTAAACAACCGCCCGAGAGTTAAACAGGTTGTGGAGGCCATGAGAAAAGAATCTGGAAAGAAGTCTCTTCATCAATTCCTGGAATTGATGCTCGCTTTTATCCAGGAGATTCGATATGGTCTTCCTCCTCTCAAGGAAGGAGACAAAGTAATTCTGGAGTTATGGGTGCCGCCTAAAGTCCTTGTGAATAATTTTGGAGATTGTGACTCAAAAGGAGTTACCCTTGCCTCTCTATGGACAAATTTTAAAAAGTATCCTTTCCTTTTAATAAAAATCCCGAAACATTTATTTATCGGAGTCGCGATTCCGTCAGTCGGAGGAGGATTGACAGTTAATGGAATCCGGTACACACTCTGTGAGGTCTCCGGCCCTGATCTGATCCCCCCGGGCCTAATCACACAGTACAGCCTGCATCATCTTCAAGGGGGGAATTACAGGTACGAGCTGATCAGGTAAGAGGTCTTTTTCGTTGCCTTTTAACCGGAGCGGGAATATTTTAAAAATCAAATTGGAGATATGAGTCTTTACTTGTTTAGATAGATTTTAGTTTTTTTGTCACAGTTTTTTAAATTTGATTTCTTTGAGGTCAGGATAAGCATAGACTTTGACTTTTTTGCCTCTTCTTAAGACGATTCCGCTTCTGCACCAAAAGGAACGATTTTCCGGCTTTTTGTAGTCAAAATCTTCAAAGGTTTTGAAAAGTCTTATCTGGCCATCCATGTACTTGTAGATTCTGATCTCCGGTTCTACAGGATTTGTCTCGATAAAGTACAAATCTTCAGGGTAATAATAATCCATCCTGCCTTTCGATTCTCCGATTTTTTCGATCTTGAAATTCTCCAGGTCCAATATGGCAAATGATGTACCTATTCTCTGGTCTTCTAGAGTGATTCTTTTTGTCCCGTATAGCTCATTAATCGGGATGTCATCCAGATTTGTCCTGAAATAGTAAGAGAGCCCGAAACGATAACCTTCAGGATTCGGAATCCTCTGGATGGGGACATAATTTCCTTCTTTTTCCTGATGGATGATAAGTTCATCTCCCGAGTAGGTGAGAAGCATCCCGTTGATGTAAAAAGGCCATTTCCGGGTTTTACCGATATGCTCAACCTTCCCGTCCTCCCATAATTTGAAAATATGTCTCTCTTCTTTGTAGGGCCAGGTGGTGAGCAGCCAGAACCGTTGGCCGTCAGTTCCATCCGCTCCAAAAATTGTGAGGTTGTAATGATTTTTCAGCGGTTTATCATCGAGAGATATCTTTGTGACATTCTTTGAAGGTTTGTCGAGGAGGACAAATTTTTTATCAGGGACAAATTTTTTATCTTTATCCCAGGCATTTCTATTGTATTCCAGAAAAACGAATGTTTGCTCATGTGTCCAGATTGACCAACGAATGTATTTCTCCGGAGGTACTTCGTACAGAACTTCAAGCGTGTAATCGGACATGTTAATCCTGACAATCTTGTTCGAAATCTCGTCGTACACATACTCATTTTCTTCGTGAAAGGGGGAAGGCCAATAAGATCCAAAATCTCCTTCAATTTTATGTACCTTGCTTCCATCGTAGATTTTGATCCCGGAATAAGGAGTGGATTCGATCAATTTATGATCTTTGGTGAGATAGTAGTATGTGTATCCGGTGATTATCGACCCGTGGGCAAAGAGAAAAGAAAGGATGAAACATCCAAGGAAGATAGGCGCAAACAGTTTAAAGAAACGCTTGTTATAGACCTTGGCCGGACGGATATCCAGTTTTTTTATGGATAAGCCGAAGGATACCAACAGCGGCAGTAAAAGGACAAAAGCTGAGAAATAGGCCAATACTGTGATTTCTGGGTTCCACTCCAAGGTTAAAAAATCTCTTAGGTCTAATGTATCGAAAGGAATATCTACTTTGGCCCTGACCGCTAACCAAAAGACAAGGAGGAGTAGATTCAGATAAATGAATAATGAAAACAAAGATGACACAAACAGAATAATGAAATTTTCAGAGCTGGCAGATAAAGAGAGGGAAATCAAGTACAGAGAGAAATAGAGGAATGTAAAAGAAAAGAAAGGGAGTGCAACAAGGTCTTCTCCACCGCTCGTGTAGAGTATTAAAAACACCACGTAAAAGAGCACAACAGCCGCGAGCCTGGGAAGTATCTTTAGTCCGACTACCTCATACCGGGAATAGGGCAGGGACAGCAGGTATTCCATACCCCTCTGGCCTCTTTCGACCGAGAATAGAGACGCACCCATGAAAAATGCCCAGAAGGGCAGACTGAATTGGAATAACGGAAAAAATACACTGAAATAGGATTGATTGGAGATGATTGTCGTGATGATCAGGAATGCGGGTATGACAAGTGCAAAAGCGGTAAAGATAGCGATTTGTTTTAAGACGTCATTGATTTCCTTTTTTAGCATACTGGCCTCCGATGAAAGCCTTGATGATTTCGTTAAGATTGATGTTTTTATAGTCATGGGGGAATTTTTTTCTGAGCGCTTCATCAAAGGGATAGATGAAGTATTCTTTAAGATACGATGCCTCTCTTTTAAAAATACAGGGAACCTCTTCAGGTATTTCCTCCTTGGCGACGACCTTTTTGAGCTTCTCTCCCAGAGATTCGGTTTGTTCATCCAGGATAAACTGTCCTTTTTCCATGACGAGGACTCTATCCGGTATTTTTTCAATCTCTGAAAAAGTGTGGTTGACCATAATAACAGTTGTCTGGCAGCGGTCGATCAAGTCGATCACAGCTTCCAGGAATTTTTCCCTCAAATAAGGGTCGATAACGTGTATGATCTCATCGATAAACAGGATTTCAGGTTTCTGAGCCAGGATCAAACCCAAATGATAGAGAGTCCTCTCTCCTGCGGACAGGTTTTTGATTTTTTGATTCAGGTTCAGTTTGAGTTCGTTGATCAACGTGAAGTCAAAATCTTGAATCTGATATACGTCAGAATGAAAGTCGATGCCCTGCTTGACTGAATAATTTTCAAACAGACTGAGTTTGTCTGAGATGTAGCCCATTTTTTCTGGGATGACTTTCTCACTGAATACGATACGGCCTTGATCCGGTAGTATGACATTCGCCAGGCATTTGAGAAAGGTCGTTTTTCCCGCACCGTTTTTTCCTGCGATCACGACAGATTCCCCTTTTTGAAATTGTATGTGAATATTGTCCAGGACTGTTTTTCGTCCTATGCTGACCTTTAGATTCTCGACTTCTACAATTTTTTCAGTCATTGTCTGAGTACCTCTTTATTAGTTTTTTTATATCTTCTAATGAGGCTCCTAAAGAAAAAACTCTTTCCAGAAAACTCTTGAGTTCATCTTCGACCATACCTTTCCGGAGGCTGTCCAGGTTGGCTTTTTTGTAGTTGACCCAGTTGCCACTGCCTCGTTTACTTTCAATAAATCCCTCCTCGTCCAAAGTGTAATAAGCCTTTGCTACAGTGTTGGGATTTAATTTTAAAATTTTTGCCAGTTCCCTGATGGGCGGCAGTTGGTCCCCATCGTTGAGCCGGCCGGAGAGTATTTCCAGTTTAATCATATAGATGAGTTGCCGGTAAATAGGCATGGGTGAGCTGAAATCAATATTGGTCCGGAACATTGGAGCCTCGCTTCATTTAGATTGTACTAATAATATAATACAATTAGAGGATTTGTCAAGCTATTTTTATTTTTTTTTTTTTAAAAATCTTATATAATCTATAAGGTTTTGAATAAATTTTTCATATAAAGCTTTGCTATGCAGATAAAATATCTTGACGGGGATAGGTTGTACTACGCTTTTCTGATCGGTGGAAATGCGGTCATCGAAGACAAGAATTATCTGAACAAGATCAATGTCTTTCCTGTCCCGGATTCGGACACAGGGACGAACATGGCCTCCACCATGCGGTCGATCGCTGAAGGAGCCGTGCTCAGCCGTTCAGCTGAAGCCACCATGCAGTCCATCGTGGATTCAGCTCTTTCCGGTGCCCGGGGAAATTCAGGGCTGATTTTTGCCCAATTTCTGTATGGGATCAGTGAGAAAATCAAAAACGTAAAAAGGATTTCAACCAGCCAGTTCGGTGAATCAGTCAAGGAAGCTGTGAAGTACGCCTATAAAGCGATTGTTTCTCCTGTCGAGGGAACCATGCTCACTGTGATGAAAGATTGGGCAGATGCCGTTTATCAAAAAAGGAAGGAAAAGAGGGATTTTGCTGATCTCCTTTCGGATTCGCTCCAGGTGGCTAAACGATCGCTGACAGAGACTCCGAAGAAGCTTGCCGTTTTGGCCAAGGCAGGAGTCGTAGACGCAGGAGCAAAGGGATTCGTCGATTTTCTTGAAGGGATCACGAATTTCATTAAAAGAGGAAAATTGAAGAGTATTCCTAAGCCAGAAGTTTTACCTTTGGATACGCAGGTTCATGTTCATTCCCCAAAGGATGTGATCGAGCATAGATTCTGCACCGAAGCTTTGATTACAGGGAAGAATATGGATCTGGAGAAAATACGGAAAGAAGTTCGTCCCTATGGAGTATCTGCAATCGTCGCTGGAAGTCCAGAGAAAATGCGGATCCATATCCACACGAATAATCCAGCGGATTTGTTCTTTTATTTGAAGAATTATGGCTCGATTAACCAGATCAAAGCCGATGACATGCTGAAGCAGTATGTGGCGAGTCATAAAAGGAAATCCAGCATCGCTCTGGTCACAGATTCCTCCTGCGACCTTCCCCAGCAGCTTATTGACGATTATCAGATTCATGTGATCCCTTACAATTTATCCTTCGGTGATACTCTGTTTCTGGATAAAATCACCATCACACCTGAACAGTTTTACACTCTTCTCAAAACAGTTAAAGAAATCCCCAAAAGCGCTATCCCCCCCTTGAAAACCGTTCAGAACATTTTCTCTTTTCTGGCCAGTCATTACGAATCTTTAATCGTGATCAGTATCTCTGATGGGTTGAGCGGGGCTTATAAACAGGCTACAGAAGCATCATCTGTGGTTAAAGATAAAAAGATAAGCCTGATCGACTCGAAACACCTGTCTGGCACTTTGGGCCTTATTGTCCTTCGGACCGCGCAGGCGATTCAGGAAGGGAAAACACACGAACAGATTATCCAACTGGCCGAGGAATGGGTCGCCAAGACAAAACTTTTTGTGGATATAAGAACTCTCAAATACATGGTCCGCGGAGGCCGGGTCAGTCCCTTGAAGGGTTTGGTGGCGCGGGCGTTGAACATCAAACCGCTTATATCTCTTGATTCGGAAGGAAAGGCTTTTGCTTTAGGCAAGTCATTCACCCGCAAAGGCAACATGAAAAAAATCGTCCATATGGTAAAGGGGATGGCTGCGGAAGGGAGGATTTGGAATTATGCGATCGTCCATGCCCAGAACCGCGCGCGTGCAGAGATGTATGCCCACAGCCTTGAGGAGATCCTTCACAAGAAACCCGCATTCATCATGGACCTCTCACCCGTTATCGGTGTGCACAACGGCATCGGTGTTGTCGGTATCGGCGTCATGCATGAATGAGTTTATTCAGTCAGCGCATTTCTGAAGCGGGCCGGAATGACTTGCGCTTCATTCCTTTCATGAGGAGATTCAAATGAGTATTTCAATGGTTGATACCATTCTCTATTCAGCGGCAGCTGTTTTTGTATACATGGCTGTGATTTTTGTTGTGGCATCACTCAAAAAAGACAATTCGGTTGTCGATATTGCCTGGGGTTTAGGATTCATTCTTGTTGCGCTTCTGGCTTTCTTTCTGGAAAGAGAATTCACTGTTCGACATATCCTTGTGACAGTCTTGGTGTTGATCTGGGGATCCAGGCTTGCCATTCATATCTTCATCCGGAACAGGGGACGGGGAGAAGATTTCCGGTATGCTCAATGGAGACGAGATTGGGGAAAATGGTTCATTCTCCGAAGTTTTTTCCAGATTTTTATGCTTCAGGGGGTTTTGCTTTTAGTCATTGCCTATCCGGTTATCCTCACCAATCATTCCAGCGAAAAAGGAATATCTTATATGGATATAGCGGGTGTCGTTCTCTGGGTCACTGGATTCTTTTTTGAATCAGTGGGTGATTTCCAGCTGTCCAGGTTCAAAAGAGACCCTGGAAACAAAGGAAAGATCATGAGGTCTGGACTGTGGAAGTACACACGCCATCCCAACTATTTTGGAGAGGCCGTGATGTGGTGGGGGATTTTTCTGATTGCTCTATCTGTTAAGCTTGGCTGGACAGCCATTATCAGCCCGTTCCTCCTCACGTTTCTCCTGTTAAGGGTATCTGGAGTGATGATGCTCGAGAAAAAGTATGTCGGGAATAAGGAATTCGAGGAATATGCAAAGAAAACGAGTGCCTTTTTTCCATGGCTTCCAAAAAAAGATTGATCCGCTTTACTAAAATATATTCGAAAGGGAGAGATTTTATGTTCAAAATGATAGAAGTCGTCGGGGTTTCTCCTCTTGGATTCTCAGAAGCAGTCAAAGATGGAGTGGAGCAGGTGCTTCAATCAGGAGAAAAAATTCATTTTTTTCAGGTTCTGGAACAGAGAGGAGCGGTCAGAGACGGAAAATTGAAGGAGTTTCAGGTCATCCTGAGAGTGGCGGTCGATTATTCTGTGTAGGAGTTCTCGAAAAAATTGAGAAGGTAATTCTGTGGTTGGATTTTTCAATAAAATTTGGTATTGAATTATTGAGTAAAAAATATCTTTTTAATGAATATGTATGGGGAGTATAACGAAAATGAAAAAAAGTGATATTCTGAAACTTATCGTAAGTCTCATCATCTGTCAATTGGCCGGCTTTGTGGGATCTCTGTTCACCACTCCTTCGATCCCCACATGGTATGCCTCCCTGGAAAAGCCATCGTTCAATCCACCCAATTGGGTGTTTTCTCCTGTCTGGATCAGCCTGTTTGTGGTTATGGGGATATCTCTTTTTCTCGTGTGGCAGAAATCCCTTCATTATCCGGGTGTGAGAGGAGCCTTGTTTTGGTTTGCCATCCAACTGTTTCTGAATATGCTCTGGTCAGTCCTGTTTTTTGGCTTGAAATCCCCGCTGTTTGCCTTCGTTGGAATTATTTTTCTCTGGGTGGCTATCTTTCTGACGCTTATTAAATCGTTTAAAGTTTCCCGTTTGGCTGGCGTGTTGCTCGTTCCCTATATATGCTGGGTGAGCTTTGCCGCTATCCTTAATTTTTCTATCTGGAGTCTCAATGCATGAATAAAGTCATGGCTCACAGTTGAGCTTAAGCGGCTAAGAAGCTAAATCCATGACACACATTTAAATTTTTTCATTTGATTCCTGCTGAATATTGATACAGACGAATTTCTTGACTTTATTGCCGCATGTCAATAGCTTATAAGTGAAGTTATGGATTCAATGAAAGGGATATGAGGGGTACGGTGGAAGTAAGGAGCCTGGGATGTTTAAAAAGCAGTTAATCATGGTATTAATTGTTTTATTGGCTTGTGCTTCCTGTAAAAGCAAAAAGGAAGAGGTGGGCTATCCGTCATCTCCCAGCCCGGCGATCGGTTCCAACGGCATGGTCAGCACAGCCCACCCTCTTGCCACACGGGCTGGTTTATCTATCCTTCGAGCCGGCGGAAACGCATTTGATGCGGCAGTGACCGTGGCGGCTATGTTGAATGTCGTCGAGCCGATGAACTCCGGAATCGGTGGTTATGGGACTATTCTCATCTATGATGCGGTCAGAGGCAAAACCCGCTTTCTTGATTCCAGCGGCAAAATACCCCTCCATGTGGATTCGGATATGTTCCGGCCTCCGACGCCAAATTTCAGAGAGAACCGCCGCGGAGCCAAAGCTGTTTCCACACCCGGAAACGTGAATGCCTGGTGGGCCATGTCCTCCGAATACGGGCGGTTCGATTGGGAGGAACTGTTTGATGCCCCAATAAAAGCTGCAGAAGATGGGCTCGAGATCAATGAGCGTCTGGCTCGTGTCATTCAATTCGCTTTTCCTGAATTCAACTCGTATGGTCAATCTGTTTACGGTAAAAAAGGAAAGCCTCTGGAAGAGGGAGATGTCCTGGTTCAGAAGGACCTTGGCCAATCGTTTCGCCTGATAGCCAGTGAAGGAGCCAAAGCTGTCTATGGTGGAGAATTAGGGAAGGCGATTGACCGTGCCATGCGAGAGAGCGAAGGTTTCTTGACAATAAATGACCTGATCGCTGACCGGGCGGAATGGTGGGAACCCATCAGCATTGATTATCGAGGGTATAAAGTGACAACCGCCTCCCCTCCATCAACGGCATTTCCTTCACTCATTCGCCTGGGTTTGATGAGCTGTTTCGATAACGCTTCTCTCGGACACAATTCAGCCGCCTATCTCCACCGCTTTGCCGAAGTCACCAAGCATGCTTTCTGGTGCCGCCTCGCTTTTGCAGGAGACCCGGAAATCAACCCTCCTCCGTTGTTCAGGCTGTTGAACAGAGAATATTGGGAAGAGGTCGTCAGTGAATTTGAGATGGAGGAGGCCAAGCCGTTCAGACCACCCAATATTGTTGTGAAGAGTGGAGATAACACAACACATTTTGTTGTCGCCGATAAATGGGGCAACATCGTCAGTGCGACACAGACTCTCGGAAATTCATTCGGCAGCCGCATAATGGTCGAGGGAACAGGTATCTGGCTCAATAATTCTCTGGCTTATTGCACGTTCGAACCCAAAGGAAATCCAATGGATGCCCATCCCGGCCAGAGAAAACTCTCCGGCGACTGTCCGACAATCGTTTTTAAAGAGAATAAACCCTGGATTGCTGTGGGAACACCAGGGGGGCACACGATCGGCCAGACTGTACCTCAGATGATAATGAACATGATCGATTTTGGGATGGATATCCAGCAAGCCATTGCCGCACCACGCATCAGCTTTAGGGAGCCGGACTATATACTTATCGAGCGTGGAATCGAGGATTCCGTGTTGGAAGCACTCAGAAAAATGGGCCATAATATCCGTCAATCCACAGGATTGGGCAACGCTCACGGGTTAATGATTGAGTACGATTCTGCGGGTAAACCTGTGAAGTTCATCGGAAGCGCTGATCCGCGTGGGAGAGGCAAAGCTCTAGGATACTAAAGGTCAAGAATGTTATTTTTTTCCACGGCTTGATTTTTCCATAACCCTGATTCGCCAGATCCAAATCACAAGTATGATTAAAGACGCGGCGATTCTCAATGTGGGCGATATCGTGAAAAAATCGAATATGCCGTGGACTGCTGCGGCAATCGATAGGCCTATCAGGGAGGCCTTGAAAAGAGATTTTCCTTGAATTCGAGCTTTTCCGACTGTGTACCCCCATATTGAAGAAAAGATGGTGTGTGTTAAAGGTGAAGCAAAGGCACGGCCGAAGAGTTCAAAACCCTCCAGGTGTGCCAGGTAGTGAATATTCTCAAAACTTGCGAACCCAAGCGCTATCGTTGAGGCATAGACAATGCCGTCTATTTTTTCATCGAAGGCCTTGAGTCTTAAGATGATTAGAATGAATGGAAGGAATTTGAAAAGTTCCTCGATCAAGCCAATAACGCCAAGGCTGTAAAAGAAGAATTGAATTCCGTGGCTTTCCATTAATGCGCTGGGATCTTCAGGGATTCCAATGAGAGGAAGGAGTCCGTAAAATTTTACGCATCCATAGGCAGTGACCAGCCCCAGTATATAGGTTATTCCCAGGTTGCGGATGGGCTCTGGCTGAAAGCGGTCCTTGTAATAGAAATAACCGGACCAGAAGACAGCTGGGGCGATAATTCCCGAGAGAATAATCCAGAGTGTCATGTTAATTCAATGAAGGATTTTACTATAAATGCGGCCTTTTATGGAATTGCCCTAACGAAGTCTAAAAAAAGATTCAAGTGTGAGTGTTAGGTGGTTTGAGAAAAAGTCGAAAATTCTTTAGCGGATACTCTTTATCTCGGAATCTTCGATATTTGATATCTCTTCACTCTTGTAAAAAAGCTCAAGGAGGAAGTTGTCCCGGCGTTCCATTTCCTTTCTCAAGGCCTCCACCGCTGTTTTTGATACTGTATGCACTGAATTCAGGGCTGTCTTGACATAGTAGAGGTCGTTGTTCAACTGGGAAAGACTCATCTTTTCCAGCTCCTTGGAAAAAATGATTTCCGGAGATTTCGGGTATTCTGCTTTGAAATGAGGAGCCGTCTCCAGAGATTCATATTCTTTCAACACAGGAGTCTCCTCTTCCTCCGCCTGTTCCTCTTCGATTTCTTGAGTCTCCTCTTTTGTTTTCTCTTCGATTTGTTCTTGCATGCTGGTGATTATTCTGTTGAGCTCCTCTTTTGCCCGGTTCATTTTTTCTATTTCTGCAGTGATGAGCCCGATGTCGCCCTCTAGTTCTGCAGTAGCCAGGCAGAGCACGTAGAAGCCGAGAAGGCTCCTCTGATCCGTAGAAACAGTTCTAAACTGATCCCTGGCAACTTGCGAAGCGATAAAAGTCGGATTGCTCTCCTCACCTAAAGAGAGGTAATTTTCTTTGAAAGACTGGATTGCCTGAACGATTTTAGATTGAGTCGATGGATGGAGCTGCTTTTTGATCCTGTACTGCTCGTTGAGGATTTTATTCTTATCGATAGTTTGGGCTTGCTCTCCTGATAATCCTGCTGAGAGGACGCAGAATGCAAAGGCAGGCAAAATTACCAGAGAGACTAATGTATGGATTTTAATTCTCATTTCTTCTTTCCTTTAATAATTTTTATATTCGGAGATTCTTGTGGGTTGTTTGGCTGACGACGTTTTTTTATTCGCTGTGGCTTCATCAAAATTCCCCTCGGGAAACCTTATACCACAGGAGTAACCTGATGTCAAAAAGAGGTGAGATGTCCTGGAGATTGGAAGAATTGGATTCATTTGATGTTTTGGACGAGCATTTCCTGCGTAGTCGATATTTTCTTCCTTTTCCTTAAGGATGAATGATTTTAGGTTTTCTAGAAGCGTTTTAAATATATAGACGGAGAGAAAGGATGTCAAGAATCTGAAGGTGCGAGGGATGTTTAGAAAGAAGAGGGAGATAAGGTGCACGGCTGCAACGAACAGCAGAGAATGGAGCAAAGCTTCTCGTCTTAATCTGTGTTTGATTCAGGCTAGTCGAGTTTTGTAGAAGTCGAGCCTCCGTAATAAATCCCGTTGAACAGGAACTTAAAGGTTCCATGGGGTTGAGCGCGACGTGTGATTTCTGGTCCGAAGAGGAAAAGCTTTCCCTTGCCCATATCCGCTTCAATGACGGCGATTCCTCCATGAAGGTGATGCTTTCCCCAGGCCCAGCCGCTTCTTAATGGGTCCTTGTTGTCAAACCAGGCCACTGGACGCGCTCCTTTCAAAGAAGCTTCGGGCAAGAGTTTGAAGACAGGGCTGTTGTTGAAGTTTACGTCCAGTTTCTCGGGTATGCCATAAGCCAGCGGGTTGGTGTTATCCACAAGAACCCGGAGAACGGAACCAGGCACAAAGAGTTTTGTCCTCGGCAGAGGTCTTTCTGTTCCATCATCAAGTTTTTCAGTGAGGGCGTTGGCGATGGGAAGGCCAGCGTGGTAGGCCAGGTTGGTTGAGCTTCCGATGGTCAGAACGGTCCCGCCATCTTTTATGAATTGAAGCAGTTGAGGGATAGTCTTTTCAGCGGTTATCCGCCCTATTCGATTCTGGTATTCTGCAGGAATAGTCTGAGGATCAGGAGGAGAGAATGACCGGAATCGGCTGGCTCCTTCACCCCTGAGACTGGGTATGGCTCTGCTGACAAAGATAAGCACGTCGAATTGACTGTTGAGCTTGCCCGCGTCCAAAGCAGGCGGATAAACAACCTTAAACGGGAACTCGAATTGTTCGAGAATCCATCTCATCCAGCCGGAATCCATGGACCCACCGTAACTGTCCCACAGTCCGATGCGCAGTGGCCTCAGTTTGAAGGCTTCACCCGCGGGTTTTGTTTTAATTCCTTCAAAATTCAGCCCGATTTCCTCTGCAATTTTTTCCAGTCTGGAGGCCGTCGTGGACTTGGCTTCAATGAAGATCGTTCCTTGAGGATAGGTCTTTCCTCCAGATTGAAATGCCTGTTTGAGCCAGTAAATGTCCTCTTTGTTATTCAAGAGCCTGTTTATAGCGATAAAGGCATCATTCACCCTGTGGTCCAGGAGGAAGCCGGCTGCACTCCTGCCGCCAGTGACTTTGCCGGCTGGCGGCTCAGCCAGATCTTCGATTTTCTCGAAAGGCCCGTCAAAACCATCCAGAATCCGGTCAAACTTAACTCCCATCTGGAAGGCAAGCGTCCAGCCTGCGTTGTCATAGGGAGCGATCGGTGCGCCTCCCGGATAGGGAATATCGTCCGGATGATTCTGGGGCTCGAACATCGAGAGTATATGAGGACGGAAGGCCTGAGCAGTCTTAACGATGTAGGAGCCTTCCGGATATGATTTCTCGCCGACTTTAAAGGAACGTGTGGCCTGGTGAACGAAAACACCGCTCTTAATGAGAGCATTCACGAATTTTGTCGCGGTGAGAAAATCTGGCTGGTCTGAGGGAAGAATGTACCCTCTCGGGTCCCTTTTGTCCGGTTCGAAGAGCATGTCGTAGTATTTTTTCGGGTAGCTCCGAGAGCGGGCAAAGCCTGTTGGCGCTGCCTTATCTTTCAGGGCAGCTTCTTCAATTTCAGTGATTCTCTTCGGCTTGATGGTCCAGTAGTCACGGCTGCCCCTGTCGATGGAGTTTTTCCCCATCCTGTAGATATTCATCAAAAAATCCTCACGGTGTTTAGAAGCCAAGTCGAGAATAGCCCGGTTGGCTGTGATCATGTATTCGATCGATTGGCGGAAATGCCACTTCTGGGGTTGAACCGGAAAGGGGAGGTCGTTTTTCGGGAGCAATCTTTGAGGGAGGAATGGTATTTCCATGGGTGTAGGATTACCGATGGTTTCTGTCAAGATTCCGATCATATTATGGAAGTAGACCGTTGTGCGGAGCCCGCCGTTCCACCAGGTGGAATAACTTGCTCCTTCCCGCATTGTTGCCCCGGGCTTACCTTCAGCCACAAAGCGGTTGTGCATAGCCACTCCGACGAGTTCGATTCCCAGCGGCACAAGAGGGTCAAAGTAGTAGTTGAACGGGTCGCGGAAGGGAGGAGCGAACAGCACGCATCCGGATGGACCAGATTGGTGCTGGTTGTAGACGATCTGTGGAAACCACTCTCGGTAGAGCACGCGGCTGACGGCTTCTGTCTCGGGCTGGGTGATCATGTAGAAGTCTCTGTTGTTGTCATGTCCGATATACTTCTGGTACAGACGGGGAAGTCCGCGTGTTGAACGTTTGGTGGGGTCTTTTTCCCGCATATACCAGTTGGAC
>Ga0209636_10000580_pt1 | contig 36230 bp, 30 predicted proteins | sample DeeMarSWOR152_54_FD_187464 | JGI IMG/M metagenome (GOLD analysis project Ga0209636, IMG submission 187464) | Marine sediment microbial communities from White Oak River estuary, North Carolina - WOR-1-52-54 (SPAdes) (version 2) | ecosystem: Environmental > Aquatic > Marine > Intertidal zone >... | reverse complement strand
CAGGCGCCGTTAACCGACCAGAGATCATTGCCGATGTCTGAGTAGATTACCACCACGTCTTCATCGCTTATGACAATAGGCTCTCCGTTCTCATCACAGAATTCTTTCGGCCAATCTGCCAGGTCTTCCGGCCTGGTGCTTACATACAGGCTCCAGGTGTCACCCTTCTTCGCTACTATGTCCAGGTCGTCGCGGTAGCTCAGGTCTTCCGGTATCTTCCCGCCGAAAGGGCCGCATGAGATGTAATGGTTAATAGTGGTATCTTTCGGTTCCCTGGCGTTAAACTCGCCATGACAGGTTATCATCGGAGAAGCGCTGCGAAAGATACGGAAAGAGCTTCCGCGGGGAAATTCAGCCCCGATGGCCCCCTGCTGCCAGTCAGTGATCTGTACGTGGATACCATCAAGGGTCAGCGAGCGCGAGATGTTGTTGCCTTTTGTCCAGTACTGGAAATGATTCGGATCCAGTGAGCGAATGTCAGCGGGCCGTTTGAACTCGTAGACCTTGTCTTCCACCTCGCCGGGTGCGAGAAAGTGGTAAGGGGTGCAGTAGTTGTTATTGGCCTCGCTCCCGCCGTAAACGTCCTCGGGGCCTGCACCAACGCCTTGGGTTTCGGCAGAGAGGACAACCGGCAAGGTAAGAACAAGGATTATCGCCGGCATAAGAAGACGTCTGAAGTCAAGAGATAACATCTTTCCTCCGAAGTTAAGCTTAATTTTTAAGCTGGTGACGCAAAACTATTATCCGTGCAAGTGTTACCTGTCAATGATAGAAATATATTGTTGTTAAACCTTGGATTTGTCAGGGCAATCCATGCTTCTAAACCAAGGGGTGGCGCCTTCATAAGACGAAACAAGCCAAAAAATATCATTAACGTAAGGCCCAGTGCAAAGCCAAAGGCTAATGCTAAAAAGCCGTGTGATCGAAGTACTCGTTCAGGGAAACGGTTTTCTACATCAGGACCACCACCACCACCTGCTGAACTGCCATCTTCGTCCGCAGCTATATGCAAAAAATAACGCATAACATCCTCCATTTTTTTTAATTAATTAACCATTTTTAATAGAGAATAACTCCCCCAAATATAAGGATGAGCCCTTTTATAATAACTATCGTTTTGTAAATCTTGAATTGTTTTTATCTGCATATCTCGAAGTGCAAACGCTGAATTTTTATTTTGCAACCAGGATTCTAAAAAGTCTATAATCTGGGATTTTGTTTGGTTAGCATCAATTTTCCACAGGCTAGCCATTACCTCATGCGCCCCTGATATAAGGATACCTTGTTGGATACCCGCAAGGCCTGTCCCTTTATATTCTTTTCCTTTCGCCGTTTCACATCCAATCAGAAAAACCATTTCAGCCTGAGACCAGTCGATGTGTTTGAGATCAGCCAAAGTAATAGGTATAATCGTTGCTGATGAATCGACCTGGCTGATTGCCGGGAGTTCAAAGAAGGAGGAATCTGGAGTTTTGGTGTTGCAAACACTATGTCCAACGAAAATATAAACATCGTAACGTTGACTCAATTTTAGCAGAACATCTCTTTTTTCAATGACAGGCTTATTTATGATTAATTCTTCAGCCAATGGAAATTGCTTTTTTATAAATTTAAATAGGTCTTTAGCTCCTGGGAGTCTCCAATCAATGCTATAAAGTACTCTTTTTTTGTCAATGGTAAGCTCAATGTTTCTCTTTTGTCGTGATTGCAGAAGCATAGCACTTGGCAAGTTTGCGATCGCTGTCTGCTGAATTAAAAATCGAGTAACTTTTTCGTTTGAACGCATCAAACATGAAAATGGAATTTCATAGAGAATATCATCGGGGATTATATATGTAATATCAACATCTTGCAGGCAACCCTGCATTTTTTGCCAACCTAATAGAGTTTGATATAAATTACTACTTAATGCTGCTACCGAATCATAGTGAGCGACAAAATTATTAGGCTGATGCTTTTCAAAAATGTAAATAGTTTCATTAATAGAATTTATATAAGTATTTACAAGTTTTCTTAATTCCCCAATCTTAATAGATTTTTTCAATAGTCCAAGATTTTCTCGATTCATAACAAAAGCGTACAATGTATCCTGGGTAACAAAATAATTGACAACCAATTGCTTTTCGCTTAATAGTGCCTTAAAATTCTCAATATCCATAAAATATGATAGATTACTAATGTTAGACGATTTGTTCGCGTCATTCCAAATCCGATTCTTCAATGCCCAGGCTTTTGAATAATCCAGTTTTATAAAAGCAGAATCTATTCGCTGTTTTTCTAATTCGTAAATAACGGCATTTTGCAAATAATGGTGGATTTTTTGACGAAAGAAGGTTAAGTTATCAATGTCGGTAAATCGAGTGCTCAGGGTTTCAATTTCGTTAATTAATTGATTAGAAGCTTGAATGGCGTTGTCAAGATTTCCTTCTTTATGGAAAATTTCTGCTTTCATTCCCACTGCATCTATTTTACGCTGTGCATCATGGATATTTGTTGCTAAGATATATATTTCTTCTAACAAATCCTTTGCAGTTTCATAGTCTGATAGCTCGATCAGACTTTCGACAAGATCGCATTTGGTTTCCAAGGCGGCTCTTAGTAAGCCATAATCCTCATAAAGCGCTATAGCCTGTTTGAATGGACTGTAAGCTTGATGATATTTTCCTAAATTCATATTGAAACGACCCAGTGAACGTAAAAGCTCTGCTTTCTTTTTGGGAAGGTTAATAAGTTTGGTCAGATCGTCTGCCTCTTGTATGAGGAGATTGAAATCTTTAATTTCACGTTGTGCCGCCTTAGTTTCTGCAAAACTGATTAACAGTCTGATTTTCGCTCCTATATTTTGCGAGTTATATTTTTGGTGCAATGCCATTGCTTCAGTAAAATAGTAACTTGCCATATCATACTCAGTAAGACGATGATACAATGTACCTAAGTTTCTAAGAACAATAACTTGCATATAGTACTTTTTATCGCTTATAGTAAGATCCAGGCTTTTGTTATATTCTTCCTTTGCTTTATCATAATTGCCTAGGTTTCTGTGTGCAATGCCTTTTAAATTGTGCAATTGAATTTTTTGATCAGTGTCTAATTTAAGTTTTTCTATTTCCTTACAAAGTGATAACGTCCTTTCATAATTACTTAATTCCCAGTGCGCTTTTGCCATGCCCAGATTCCCATTAATTTCATACCAGACGATGCCTGGTACTTTGCTAAATTTTTTAGCCCTTTTAATCGTTTCGACATAAGTCTCCAGTGCCAATTTGTTTTGTCCAGCCAAATAGAGGCCTTCAGCATAATTAAATAAAAAGCCAGTATTCCTTATAATATATTTTAAATCATAAGCTTTCTGTATCTCTCTTTTTGCAAAAACATAGGATAAATCATACATCTCTCGAAGTCGATATAAAATAAAGAATAATCGTTGTGTAATGTCAAGCCGAAGTCGATAATCTTTAATTTGTTCCACAAGTTGAAGTCCCCGAGCTCCATATTTTTCAGCCTCAATAGATTCACTAACGCAGTAACGATGACAGCATCGCTCGGCTCGATCAGCCAACAACCAGATCATCGCTTTGCTTGAGTCAAAACTCTCCACCTTTACTACCCAGGGACGCCAGTAATTATTGTCAGTGCCTTTATCGACTGTGTCTGCTAACGTTTTTGCATATTTTATAATAGATTGAAAAATAGAATCATCTCCTCGAATGCATGCGATTATGGCATCACGTAATACTACTTTGAGCTGATTTTCAACCTGGTAAATATTATTATCTAATTCATCATCAATGATAGCGAGTGGACTATTTCGTTCTTGACGTTTAATCAGCGTATCTGCTTCCGCATGAACACGCCGCTGAACGGAATCTGGAATGGACATCGTTAAATAGTATTTGTCGAGTCGCTCAAGGATTTTCTGGCGTTCTACATCTGTTTTGGAAGCTAAAATGGCCTTTTGCAGATTGATCAGATTGATTTCACGCTGCGCATACCAAATATACACCAACATAAAAATGAACAGAAAGGCAATTATAAAAATTATTTTTTTCTTGTTCTTTTTCATCGTCAACCTAGTTCATCTCCTTAGCTGAATCATCAGGATCAGAGACATAATTATCAAGGGAAACGATTCATCACCGTTTCATTATTTGACCCGGCCTATCAGGAATCCCGGGTGGTTTTTCGCTTAATAGCGAGTTGGTAGCAATCAAACCCAAAATGATAAGTACAATTAATCCGAAGATGACTATTGCCTGGATGACTGAGAGATTATTAATAAAATGCTTTGATCGATTTTTCCATAATTTAGGTAAAGTCCTAATTTGGACACTTTGATACTGAATAATTGAACTGATATATCGACCTAATCCTTTAAGCGTGGGCGGAATTTGTAAAAAATTACCCTGCTCCATGGCAAATTTTCGGCGTGCAATCCATAGTTTGCGCAAAACCTCAAATTGTTCTTTGTAAGGCTCTATAATAGACTGGGCTTGCTTAGAAATGTTCTGCATTCTCTTTAAAATAGCATCTTTATATAGATCAGGGTCGTCACTATATTGTTCTGGAATGAAATTAAGTTCATGGTGTAGCACGAATCGGTATGTAAGAAGTTTTTCATGCTCGTCGATATTCTTATCAGTGAACTGTGGAATATACTTACGTATCAAATAGCGAAATGATAAATTAAATGGTGTCATATTAGTCCTCCCTTAATCTTGTATTGGGAATTGGTAATGAACGGTTAATTTTGGTTATTAGACGGTCATAAATAAAATTGCTAAGCAACTCATCAAATCGATAAGCGCCATAGGTTCGGTCCATGGTACATGCAGCATAAGGAGTTTTGCGGTCGGGGAAATACCCCAGCCATTCTTCCTCAGCAGATGGATGACCCAGATCAGAATGAAATACAGTACAATTATAATCTGCGAAAATTTTATGCACTGGCGTAACCTCTCCATTGTTTTTCCTTCTGCGTTCAATACGATTTACGTAAAATGGTGCTCCTTCAACAAAGGAAGGGTCCTCCCCTACATCAATTCCATCTTCGACCTCGAATCTATCAAAATATTCATCAACGATTGCACCGTGATAAGCAGAGGACATGGCATGTCCAAATTCGTGAATGTAAGTTTTAATATTGGCACCTAACACATTCAATGCCACCCTGCCAGGATTCTTAGCAAAGTATTCGTGTATGCAAGTAAAACGACTGTCGTCAGTACAGGTCGCAACACTGATTTCGTCATTTTTAGTACATTTGGGGCAGTCTGATTCAGGATTTGGATCAAATTTATATTCTTTTCCTTCAACAAGTTCTCCGTGTGGATCGCTCTCTTTATTTTCTATCCAATCCGTGAAATGCGCCGTAGACCGATCGTATTCTTCGGAAGCGCTAAGAGCATAAATAATGTCTGTTTCATTCAAGTAATTTTTCACATCTTGTTTTGATAGACCCACTTTTCTCAACATATTTTCGTAACTTTCTGTCATCTGTTTCATCGGATCAAGTAAATTTTCGGCTACAACACCATCCATTTGTACAGCTTCTTGATAGGGTTGCACCATGCCATATTTTATGCCACTTTCATTGGCTAAATCCTTATCAAACAGCGCAATCACTCGTACCCGTGACCAGATCTCGGGGCGACCCAGTACTTCATCATGCTCAAAACTAAACAACGCCTTATCCACAGAACGCAGAAATAGATCTATATTGTGGATAATTGGATCGGTATCATAATCATCTAGATCATCGAATGAACCACCTCGTCTTAAAATTTTAGGATTAGCAACAAAAGCAATGGTATATGGATGTTTAGGGGGATGTTGTAGTTCGTAATTATACAGTCTTCGAGAAGCGTCAAGTTCTCTAATTAAATCATTCTCTTCTTCTTTTATTGGAGATTTGATAATATTAAACTTCGCGGTTGTGTCGAACACAAAAGCAGTTTTGACGCGGTTTTTCTTAAAACTAATTGTATTAACAAAAACTAAATCATTATACAGAATAGAAAAAATACAACCAAATGCATACCCTCCAATATACCACTGGGCCATCATGTAAAAAGTCGCCCAGATACCACTCAGGCTGTGAAAAATCAGCGAAAACAAAACAGTAAGCAGGATGAAGGGTCCCCAGAAAAAGGTACCAAGAATAAAAATCAGACCTAGCAGAGGTGAGCTATACCACGGTAGGCTAGCAAAATGAGATGAATAATTCAGGAAAATAGCTAAAAGCGCGAAAAGCAAACCAAGTGTTAACCCAAGCTGATGGGCACGAAGAACTTTTCCAGGGGGCAATCGGCGGACTTGAATAATCTTGGTCCTTCTAAAAAGATTCAAGATTATACTGATCAAACTAACCATAACACTCCCTCCGAAATTTTGTTTAATGTATTTTTACTTCAATTCTTTCATGGTTTTATTAATTTCACTAATTAAGCGTTTAGCAGCATCTCTCCATACTTCATCATCTTCAATCTCGACATATTTATTAAAAATAGCTAAAGCCTCATCTAGTTTTTCCATTTCTTTTTTGGTAAGAGCTAGATTGTAATATGGTTCAGGAAAATTCTCATTAATTTCGATTGCAGATTGGAAGTAATCTACTGCTTTTCCCCATTGCTGTTTTTGGAAATATAATACGCCGAGGTCGTTCAAAGAAGCCGCAGAAGTTTCTGGCTCTCTTTCAATCTGCACAAAAACTGAATCTGCTCTCGCATTTTGGTTTTTAAAAAGAAAGATATGCGCCAGAAGTCGTTTGGCTTTTAAAGCCTTAGCTCCTTTACTTACCGCCCTATTTAATTTTGACTCAGCCTGATCGAGATAAGTAAATTTTTCGTTTTCAGGAGCCAGAATAACACTCATACCAGTCGAGCTATAACCTCCCGACAATCTGGCGTTTTCTATAAAAATTCGCTGGTTCTTCAGCAAGAGCTTTTCAGCCTCTGATATTTGGTAGCCAGTATTGAAATATCTTACTCCCAAAAGAATTCCACAAATAAAGATAATCAGAACTGAAACGGCAATACCTGGTCGCCAAACGTATCTGGTATAAATCCATTTCTCAATAAATTGTTTTATTCTATTTTTTATAATTACCGTAAATTTTACTTGTTTTCGTCTTGCTGGCTCTTTAAGAAATGGTTTACAATATTCAAGAATTTTGGCAACCTGCTGCTCGGGGGTTATGATTCTCATCCTGGCAATTTCTGCCTCTTCAGACTCAGTAGCCGGTGTGAGAGAATTTCTCACGACAGAAGCCATGTCGTTAAAACAGACAGGACATGAATTGAGGTGTTTTTCAATCGCTTCCGCTTCGGATTCACTAATCCTTCCCTCGAGATATCGGTAAAGAAGATCATCACTGATACAGTTACTGTTTTTCTCAAAATCGTAAGTGTCGTCCTTAAATTTTTCGCCTTCCATATTCAGAATCTCGTCCATTTGTGTTAAAATTTTTAAATTCCTGGTACATTGTTCACATTTTTCCAGGTGGTTAATTATTTTCTGGTTTTCATTTTCAGTTAGATTTCCATCCGTGTATTCAATGAGTTGTTTTGAATCGAGACAATCTGTTGAATTCATAGTAAGTAACTTATAAATGTTTACTCTATAATGAAAGACAAAAAAGGACTAATTATTTCCCACATTTTTTGATGTTTGATTTTTACATTTTATAAATCGAAAATCTTTAATTATGAATCAAGTTTTGGATGTAAAAAAAGATAATCCTTTTGATTCAAACAGCAGAGCTATTTTTAATAAAAGAATACAAGTTCACTACCCGTCGATTTGAGGTGAAGTTTCGCCAGATAGTCATCTAATAAACTGCCATTCTTCTCTCGAGCAATTCTCGCCGCAGCTTTTTTTTGATATGAGTTATTAAGTTACTGATCCTTTTGGAAGAAATCATAAAACAGGATTGTGACGCGATATCTTCTGCTGTAAATCCATCATAAAGATATAATTTGAAAATTAACTTGTCTCTATCTTTATGTTTACCTTTTAGAACTATGTCAAGAATGTCCTCTATTTCTTCTTTGAAAATTTGAATTTTAAATTCTTCGTCAACATCGAGATAAGTGGGTCTGAATATATCTTTGTCCAATATTTTTTCACCCTTCTCAGAAATGGAAAACACTTCATCGAGAGATTTTTCAATTGAAGGGCGTTTCCGGGCTTTAATTTTGGTAATATAATTCCTAACAATACTTTTTGCAATAATATCCAGATAAGTATAAATAGATTTTTCTGAAGCTCCAATAAAATTGGCCAAAGCTTTGCAATTATTGGATACTAATTTTACATAGACGTCCTGTACCAGATCCTGGACAGTTTGATGAATTTGAGAATCATGGTTAATAATTCCTTTTGCTTTGCATTCTCTGTAAACGACCAACCAGATCCATTTATCAAAACGCTGGTAAAACTCCAACCACGCTTTCTTATTATCAGGTTCCTGAGCGCAGAGTTTAGCTAAATCAGTATTGTTAACCTTTTTTAGATTCACGACAATCAGGTCAATATTCAGCTATAATTAATACAATTTACGTTAGGATGAAATTCGTAGGTGAGTACTCTTCTAATTACCAGCTCAATCTTCAATAATAGGAATTTTTCAGCGCAAAAGATGTGTCAAACGTAAAATCTTGATCGCCTTAAGTAGCTGCGGTTCGTGAGAGTGATTCCTATTTTGTCGCAATATAAATAATTTGTTTCAAAGATGCAAGTTTTTTTTTCACATAACTATTTTTAGAACCTATAAATAAAATTTTGATAACATAAGCATTGGGTAATCAGGCGATCAGGTAAATAGGTAATTTGGAAATTCGTACCTAAAAAGTTAAATTAAGAATTGTTTAAATAAGGCAGGTTCAGATATACTTTCATGAAACAATTTTAAATTCTATTGAAGCAAAAAACTATAAGTCCAGCGAGCAAGACCGAACAAGACGAGAGCAATCCCTTCTTTCCTGGAGAGTTTCCAATCGGTTCTTAAGAAAAATAATGCGATACCAACCATTGCAGGATAAATGAGGAGACTTGGGCGGGCTGTCGATTCTAAAGGCATTTCTCGAATGATAGCTGCCAAGCCGAGCGCACCGAGCACATTAAAAATATCGCTCCCAATAAGATTACCAACGGAAATCCCATTGTGACCTCGAATTGCAGCAATAATTGAAGTTGCGATCTCGGGCATGGAAGTTCCCGCGGCAATGATGGTGGCGCCGATTATCCATTCGGAAACTCCCAATATTCTCGCTAAATGAGTCGCTGATGAGATAAGGAAATGAGAACCTAAAAGTAACATGCCAAGACCTGTTATGAGCATAACAATGTCTTTCGCTTGCAAATTTCTCGTTTCAATTTCAACCTCCTGGTTACACTGTTTACTGCTATAAAGATTACCGAGATAAAATATGAGTAATGAAAACAAAATCAAGCCTTCAAGCCGGCTAAGTTCCAGATCCCAGAGCATTCCCACAGCGACTACTGAAGCAATCAACAAGAAAAATCCATCTCGATGAACCATGGAATCGGTGGTTTTTAGATTTCGGATAATTGCGGCACTACCAAGGATTATCCCCATATTAAATATATTTGAACCAATAATATTCCCTACTGAAATATTGCTCACCCCACGAATTGCAGCGGAAATCGTCACACAAAATTCCGGTGCTGAAGTTCCGAACGCAACAATCGTCAAACCGATTATTAATTCGGAAACACCCAATCGTTTGGCAATTTTGGAGGAATTATCTACCAGCAAGGTCGCGCCTTTACATATAATAGCGAGACAAAAAACAATAATTGTCGAATTAATTAAGATGTCCATTAATTCATTCCAGATTTACAAAATGGTGATTCGATTACAAATTTGAATTTCGTGTGATCCATCATGAAACAGTTTTTCAGACCAGAACAGTATAAGGCTATTTAGTTGATTAAGTTATCCGCAATAATATATTTTTTCGTTAACAGGATATCTTTATAATTCTCAATATTTTTATTTCTTTCATTTACTGGATGCCCATAGAGCCAAAATTCGATTGATGGTTTGGCTAAGTTTTAAGGCTCTACTGAATTCCACAATAATAATGCCAACAAGCTTTATGATAACAAAAGTTTAATCAATACCACTTTGATCTTAGCATAAAAAAACCGCTTAAACCAAAGCGGTTTGCTTCATTATTTGGTGATTTTTCAAATAAATTTTCAAATGATCGTTTTTCTCACTTGTTCCGCCATCTCTCTTATTCAGATTTTTTTAAAAATGCTTTAGATTCCATTTTTTTTATTTCTGCCCGATATTCCAGGTATTTTCTGGTATATTCCGACACATCCAGCTCTTTTTCCTGAGCTATTTTAATCTCATTTTCCAGATTAGTTAAAACGTTTTCAAGTCGACGTCGCTTTAATAAAACTATGCAATCCTCAATTAATTTTTGACGATCGGTATCCTCTCCATATTTAGCTGTCATCAGTTCAGCCATTCGTGACGAAATCTGAGGCTCTGTTATTTGTCCAAGAATCATTTCTGGATTCAGTTTATCATTGGCTTGATATAAGTTAAAAATGATTGAAAATATTGTTCTTATCTCTGGATCGAATATCTCATCAAGGTCCACATGTTTGATCAATAATGAAAGCCAGTTCGTATCTTCCATCAACAATCGAGTCAGATCTTCTTCAGCCAAGTCATACTTTGATTTATGTCTGATCTTAATGGCTTGTTGCTTTGAATCAATTTTATCTGTTGCCAAAGGACGAAATTGTCCACTTTTTTTGATTTGACGTAGCTGATCCATTAAGGCTCTTTCATCTAAGGTGAAATGTTCTGCCACCTCCTTCAGGGCAAGGTTCTGTTTGATGCTGTCTTTAATGCGGACAATCGATTCTAATAGGGCGTTAATTAGCTGTGTCTTTCCCTGAGTAGAAGAAACATCCAGCTTTTGAGCTAAAGTATCAATTTTAAATTTAATAATAGATTTTGCATGGGAAAGTGTTTGTTTAAAATATTGGACTCCCCGTTCGCGCACATAACTATCCGGATCATGACCAGCCGGTAAAGTCACAATTTTCACTTCCAGTCCTTCATCGAGAAAGATATCTGCTCCTCTCATGGCTGCCAATGATCCCGAAGTATCGGCATCGTAAAGAAGAATTACATTCTCAGTAAACCGTCTAATTAGTTTTGCCTGGGCTGTTGTAAGAGCAGTCCCTGAAGTTGCGACTACATTTTTAATTCCGGCTTGAAATAGGCTTATCAAGTCGGTATACCCTTCGACAAAAATCGCCTGATCCTGCTGCTTAATTGAGTCCCGACTCTGATACAGCCCAAATAAGATTTGTCCTTTTTGGTATATCGGTGTTTCAGGTGAATTGATATATTTTGGTGAATCGTCATCCACCATCTTTCTTCCGCCGAAACCAACAACCTTTTTATATAGGTCAACGATGGGAATCATAAAACGACCGCGAAAGCGATCATAATAGTTGCCACTGTTTTTTTTAATAATTAATCCAGCTTTTAAGAGAATATCCAAAGAAACAGCATCTTTTTTCGTCTGTTTTATTAGTCCATCCCAATCAGGTAAAGAATATCCTAACCCGAAAGTTTTAATCATCTCTCGATTGATACCCCTACCCTGCACATATTGTAGGGCACTTTTCCCAACAGGCGAAAGCAAATTTTTATAAAACAAATTGGCTGCCCAGCGATTGACAAAATAGAGCGCTTCTTTCTCCTTCTCCAATCTATCATCGACTTTTGTCTTCGGCAATGATATTCCAGCTTTTTGCGCCAGAAACTCAACCGCCTCAATGAAAGACATTTTCTCAATTTCCATCAAAAAATTGAACACATTTCCACCCTTCTGGCAGCCGAAGCAATAGTAAAGTTGGGTGTTTGGATTGACATGAAAGGAAGGTGAGCTATCACTATGAAAGGGACATAATCCCAAATATCCTTTGCCCGATTTCTTCAAGGTGAGATAATTAGAAATCAACGCCACAATGTCTGTGGCATCACGGACCTGGGCTATTTTCTCATTCGGGATTTTATAACTCATGAAAGTATAATCTATATTATATTATCCTTAGAAGCTTCCAACTACTTTCGTAGTTTCAACAATAATAAATGCCATAACTGATTCCATCGCTCCGAGCGATGGAATCAGGGGCTACTCATTAGAAGGCGTGAAACATGTACGTCTAAAAATAGAAAATTCAATCTTAAAAATCAAGGATAAAAAGAAAAACTTCGGTAATCCCTCTCAGTTAATGGTTACCCGCGTTCCTAAACATGTGAGGTTTAGGAATGGTTAAGATTATTTGTCCACCAATAACTGAGGCAATACGAGAACTTTTTCTTGCGATATAAAAATATGAAGTCAGTTCGACATTTATTCCCAAGTTAAACAATCCAGCCCTCTTTGGTCGCTGCCATCTCCCAAAATAAATATTCATAACGTGCCGTTATTAAAAATATCGCTTTCATTCTTCTTAAGTCACGCTCTGGTTTACCGGCTGCTAAATCGTCCAATGTTGTCGCCAACCAGGCTACATATTGTTGGAATCCTTCACTGGTCCAATTATCAATAAATTCCTGCCAGGGACTCTGGATTTTCAGGTTTGTTTTAACTTCCATCCAGGAATCCAGATAGATCTTTTCCGCAGCATACAGTGCTGTAAAACCTTCCTCAAAACTGGCATTATATGCAGTATTCATTAAAAATTGGTTGTAAGCATGACACATTGGAAAAGGTGCTATATTTTCCAAATTGACGCCATGATCCTCTGCATTTTTACGGAACATTCCCAACTCGGTGTTAAGCGCAGATATGATTTCTACAAAATTCTCTCTCAAATTTAAAGGCGCTTTTGCCAGTAAAACTGCTATAAAAGGGATCGCTTCACGGATAAAAATGTAGTCCTGCTGTATCCATGTTTTAAAAGTATCGTCTGGAATACTTCCGTCAGCAGTCTTTTTCAAGAAACGGTGATTTAAAATTTTACCCCATATTGCTTTGGTTTGACTTAACATTTTTTGATGAAACTTTTCCATAAGAATCCTCCTTCTACTTCAAAATTTGGAATAAGTTTTCACGGTCGATTTTAATTTTTCCTGATTCAATATTTTTTACCATAGTGACTAATTTTTGATTTACTGGTACCGGGATATTAAATTGCTGGGCTTTGTTGACGATATATCCGTTTAAGAAATCAATCTCAGTTGGTTTCCCCCGTTCCAATGACTGAAGCGATGATGATTTCAGTCGTCTATACTTTAAACCGATTAACTGAATCCCAAGATGTTTTTTTAACAGCGATAAGGAAAAATTGTTGTTTAACTCCCTTGGTGTAAGTGCAAATTTATAAAGGTCAATTTTTCCACCAATTTTCTCGAGTTTAATCTGGTTGGTTTTTGCCAGTTGAACCGCTTCGGTAAGAACATGTAAAAAAATAGTACGAGCGATATTTAAATTCAATAGTTCTCCTAGATAAAGGCCACTAATTGCGCCTAAAGTGGTAATACATGAATTGATGATTAATTTAGAAAAAAGTGCGCCATAGATATTGTTACTGATTTTTACTTTAAAAATTTTTTCAAGCATCGATTTGATGATCAACAACCGATGGGTCACTTCTCCATCAAGCTCGCCAATAATAAATTCACCATCTGAGGTGATTTCTATTCGCCCCGGACCAAGCATGGTAGCCCCCCAGCCGACTACACATCCAACAGTTCGGTCTGGTCGGACGATATCTGCTATTAATTCCTCGCAAATTCCATTCTGAAGTGAAACAACGGCAGTGTCGTCTCTCAGGAAAGGTACAATGTTTTGAGCAATTTCTCCAACATCATTCGCTTTGGTTGCTAAAAAGACAATGTCAGGTTTATCAGTGACTTGCGAAATATCTATCACTGTATCCGGATAGCTGATGATGTGCTCCTTAATACCCTCGATTCGTAACCCATTGTTTTCAATTGATTCTAAAATTTCTCGACGTTTACAAACCAGTTGAATATTGTAGTTCAAATTAGAAAGGTATCCCGCGATGACTCCACCAACAGCACCGGCACCAATGATAACAATTTTCATTATTCCTCCAAATTCAATTTTTGCTCTAATTATTTCATATCAGACTTCGAACCTTCAGCCATATTATTGTCTATCATCAAAGGATTCTGTCCTGAGATCAACAATTCTACCAGCACCAGCATAACGTAAACGATAATAATTCTCCGTTAATTCAGAAATAATGACGCCATAGCTTACACTTGCGTGAGCAAAATAGCTGTCTACTAAATAAATCCCAACATGATTTATATTATGGTTGTTAGTCGTTCGAAAAAAAACTAAATCCCCTAAGTTCAACTCGTCATTCGATACTTTTTGACATCTTTGATAAATCTGGTATGCATTATGAGGAAGTTCTATGTCAAAGCTCTCCCGAAATATAGTTGAAACAAATCCCGAACAATCCATCCTAAAGCGTGAGTCATCACCAAACTTATACGGTGTTCCCAGATAAGATTTGATATGATTCAAAAATTTTCTGATTGTTATATCTCTATTTTTTCTCTCGCCTTCCTGTAACCTGTTATGGGATTTTCGAATGATTTTTTGTCTATTGGAAGGTGGAACATTATGCCTGATATGCCGAGGGGCACAGCCAAAAATAAGAAAAACACATAGCGATGAGATTAAAAATGTTAATCTGGTCATGATGCTTAATTTAAAAAAACAAAGATTTTTTCCGTAGTATTTTTTGTAATATTAATCGTTAAGATACCCTTAAAGTTATATTAAAATATTCTAAATGTCAATAATTTTTTACTCAATATAATATGTTTTCAAATAAGACACTGTTTCAAATTGAACAAAAAATTAATAAAAACGACAACCTGATCAGATTGATTATCAGTCTAACTCTTAATTTTTCAATATGAAAATGGCGAATCATTAATTTTTATGCTGGCATGATTTTAGCATCTTAGTTGTGGACTTAAATTTTAGGAATAAGCAACGAGAACTATGAATGTAACAATGTCATGTGAGGAAATAATAAACAGGGGGAAAGATTGTGAAAGAGATTTTGTTGATTGGAGATAGTCTGAAAGGAAATCGGTTCATCGATGATTTGGTCAATCTTGGAAGCTTTAAGATACGTAGAGCGGATAGTCCATTAAAAGCATTAAAATTATTAAAGAAAAACAGTCCTGACTATTTAATGTGTACCGGTAAAATACGAGAAACGATCGATGGAAAATATTTTGTAGAATTAGAAACCTGAAGTTGAGGTCAGAAAAAAAATGAAGGTGCAAAAATTCCAATTTGCATTTTCGTTTTAAGTAAAAACTAAATAACTCCTTCCTTGGTTCGACATGATATGAATCTCTTCTTAAAAGGAAGAACTACAACCATAATAATGTAGAGCTTCTAAGGAACAGTAAGTGATCGTCACCTTAGAGTTGACAATCACTTTTGCAGTTCCTTCCTGATAAAACGACAAATGTCGTTAACAGCTCGCAATGATATCCTAACTTTCAGTTAAACAATGGTTATTTAAAAATGTAAAGCAGTTTTATGATAAATTAGCTATCAGTTCATTATAGAAGTAAATTTTTGTTGCAACAGTAATTCAAATGAAATTTAATTTCTGATGCATACATGATTGATAATCAATTGGAGGCATTGACGATGTGCCCGAGTTTTGTTCCCAAACAAGCAAATCGTTCAAAACTCAATTTCTTCACCCCTATTTTTAAGATTCATATTTTAGTTTTCATTTTTGTAATTTTTATTTTTCCATTGAATGCCCTTGCACAGCAGATTCGTATTATGCCCCTGGGTAACTCGATTACCCATGGCGAACATGGTTCCAATCCAATTGGAGGATTTCGAGATGACCTTGCTGATTTGTTATTAAGTGAGGGAATCAATTTTGATATGGTTGGGACTTTACATGATGGTACGAATTACTATCCTTATCATGAAGGTCATCCAGGAAAAAATGCTGAATATCTGGCGAATAATGTAACGACATGGCTAACCACCATTTATCCCGACATGGTACTTCTTCACATCGGCACCAATGATATTAATTCCTATTATGCAAATACAGATATCAGGGATGATATTGAAAGAACCTTAGAAAATATCTGGAGCTATAACAGCAATATCCCGGTTTTACTTTGTAGCCTGATCCCCAGGAACGATAGCCTGAATAATACCAACACTGATCTCCGTCGTCTGGTTCAGCAATTAGCTGTTGAGAAATTAGCAGAGGGTAAATTGATCCGTTATGTCGGACAAAATGAGGTTTGGGTGACTAATGCAAACTGGAGATATGCCTATCTTTATGATGCATTTCATCCCAATGATAATGGTTATCATGTCATGGCAGAGGTATATTTTAATGTATTAATGAATCAAATCACCGGGTATAACCAGTTTATTACTGACAATTTTGATCGATCAAATTTAGGAATGACGTGGAATGTAGATAGCCCCTATACGATTGCCTCGAATAAATTAACCATTCAGACTGGTGGCAACTATTGGTGGAACCCTGCTGTTTATGTGGCAGAAATGGACCCGATTGCTGTCGCTTATAAATGGGGAAGCCATGTAAACCCACTGGAGAATGGCAATGCCGGCTTGGCGCTTCATCTTCAATCTTATCAAACAAACACCAGCGGTTATCTCGTTTATAAAGAAAGTGAAACCAAGAAATTAAAGCTTTTTCTTATCGAGAATGGAGCGGTCACTCAATTGCTCGATGAAGTTGATGGAATACAGGAAACCCCGATTGAGGGTGATCAGTTTCGTGTTTCAATGTATACTGATTTTCAGGGTCATCATTTTACCTGCTTCATAAATGGAAATTATGATGGCGATGTGATTGACCCGAATACTACATTTAGCAATGGCGATGAACATTTTGCCGGCATTATGTTAGCAGGAACCGCCAATAATGTTGTCGATGATTTTCGATTAATTCATACCAAAGGACCATCTGAAAGGATTTATGCTGTCTGGGGTGATGAACAACAGGGCCATCCGGGGACCCGGTTAGTTGATTCTCTGGTCGTCATGGTAACTGATATTAACGGTAATCCAATTTCGGCTGTTCCAGTTGCCTTTGAAGTTACCGAAGGCGATGCAACAATAGAACCTCCCGAAGCGAAGAATCATTTTGAATATGAAGCCGAAGGCGGGGATATTACATACCCGATGCAAATAATGAATGATGTCAGCGCATCAGGTGGAAAATATGTGGAAGTCCCTCAAGAATACCCCGACGATTCCAATGCCAAGGTCGTTTTTACCTTTACGGTAGCCGAAGAAGCAGACTTTGTTGTCTGGGGAAGAATACAATCTGGCGACCATTTGCACGATTCGTTTAAAGTTATCATGGACGAACAACCCGAAGTTGTCTGGCATATCTCTGGAAATTATAGCTGGACCTGGGATCAGGTTTACGAATATAACGGTGATGATCCGGTCGTTTTTCATTTGACTGCTGGAACACATACTTTAGGAATAAAAAATCGGGAATGGGGTTCGAAATTAGATAAAATAATTGTTACAAGTGACCTGAGCTTTCATCCCTCCAGTTTGAACAAACCACTGGAGCCGTATTATATTACCAATGCCTCAGGTAAAATCCATGCAATAGTTAATTTAGGCAACACCCCAGGATTGGTCAAAATAAAAGCCAGCTCGCCAAATTTTTCTGATTACACCATTTTTGCAGCTACAATTTTGAGTGATAAAATTCCATCGAGCATTACCATTATTGATGGTGATAACCAATCCGGTACACCAAATGAAACATTACCCAAACCACTTGCTGTAGAAGTGAGAGATGGCGAAAACCAAGTAATTCCCAATATTAGTGTAAAATATGAAATCACTCAAGGAAATGGTGCCAGCCTGGGAGATCCACAGCCAGTATTAACAGATCGTCAGGGTCAAGCCTCGACCATGCTAACACTGGGTTCTGATTACGGAACGTATCTTGTGCAAGCGAGTTGCCCCGGATATTCAGTCACGCCAGTTACTTTTCAAGCAACAGCAACAAGTGCTATTTTGACTATTTCCGGGTACTGTTTATATTACAACAATAGCATCCCAATCAATAATGCAATAATCAAAACTTCTGGCACCGGTGTTCACACAGCGACTTCCAATAATGAAGGATTATATCAAATACAGAGTCTTGAAGTAAATGGCAACTACACCGTAACAACTGGGCGGGCTATATTTAATGATTGGTCCTCTCATTTAATCACAACTTATCAGGCTGCGTTAACGCTACGGAATGCTGTGGGATTGGAGAATTTCACTTCGTTCCAGACCAAAGCGGCCGATGTGGATAAAGATGGAACTGTGACTTCCTACGATGCAGCTTTAATTGCTCAATTTGCAGTCGGTTTGCCACGGCTGGCAGATTCCTATGTCGGTGAATGGATTTTCATACCAGCCTTTCGGTCGTATTATAATCTGAGTACCAGTTATCAGAATCAGGATTATACTGGTATTTTATTAGGCGATGTCACTGGCGAATGGGATCAATCCTATGGGCATGAGAAAGAAATGGTGGATCAGACTATCGCATGGTTTGATGACATCAAAGTTGAATCTGATAAAATTACTATTCCGATAAGCGTTAAAGAATCTCCGGATGTTATTTCCTTGCAGCTACATTTAAGATTTGATCCGACTAAACTTCAACTTGTGACGGTAAAAAAAGGTAATGTCTGTTCGAGCTTTCAATTAATTAAAAATTATATTGATGGAAATCTGTATTTAGGAATGTATGGTTCCGAAGCAGTTCATTCTACTGAATCGTTCACTAACATAATTCTAAAAATTTTGGATACAACTGATGATAGAGTTGAGCTTGAAGTTCCATACTTTCAAGTAAATAATGACCAGGCCAGACAGGGAAGCGTTGCGCTTGATGTCGGTGGCTTATTGCCTAAAACCTTTGCTCTGTTACAAAACTATCCGAATCCATTCAATCCAAAAACAACCATTACTTATCAAATTCCTGAAGCGGGATATGTTAAGATGGTGATATACAACTTAGCAGGACAGCAAATCGCAACACTGGAAGATCGCGAGAAGCAGACTGGCACTCACCAAATTGATTGGAATGGATTAGATCTAAAAGGTAGTATGGTTAGCAGTGGTGTTTATTTCTGTCATTTGTATTATCGAGATCAGATGAAGACGATTAAGTTAGTGAAGGTGAAGTAGGTGATTGGTTGGTGGTTAATGGTGATAGGTAAATTAGGTAACTGGGTAATCGAAATATAATCCAATTTACCCAAATCACCTATTTACCCAATTACCAAATTACTTAATGGTTAATAAATTATAAATAATCTAAGCTATAATTCATTTACATCTAATCCCTTCAAAAAATTTACTAAAATCCACATTCCCACCTGAAATAATGATTCCCACGTTCTTATCGGTAACATTCAATTTTTTAGACAATAAAACAGCAAATGCAACAGCTGAAGATGGCTCCACTATGATTTTCATCCGTTCAAATATATATCGCATCGCGGTAATTATCTGTTCTTCAGTGACTAAGACAATTTTGTCGACTAATTCTCGGATAATTGGAAACGTTTTATTGCCAAGAGATGTTTTCAGCCCATCAGCAATGGTATTCGGATTATCAGGGGGGATAATCTTACCTGCCTTGATTGAGCGATAAGCGTCATCTGCATTTTTCGGTTCGCAGCCGATAATTTTTATTGTTGGCTTCAATGCCTTAGCTGTAATAGCCGTGCCACTTAGTAATCCGCCACCACCGACTGGAGCAAGGATGTAATCCAGGTCAATAATTTCTTCGATTAATTCTAATGCAGCCGTCCCCTGCCCAGCAATAATACGATAATCGTTGAACGGATGGATCATGGTTGCGCCAGTTTCCTCAATAACCTTTGCGGCTGTACTCTCCCGCGAAGCCAGAGTTGGTTCACAAAAGGTGATGATACCACCATAATTTTTCACAGCTTCAATTTTCACCTTTGGTGCATTGGAGGGCATGACAATTCTGGGGGAAATTCCTCTTTTCCTTGCCGCCAATGCTAAAGCTGCGGCATGATTGCCCGAAGAATGAGTCACAACTCCTCTGGAAGCTTCACTGTTGGATAGGGAAAATACTGTATTGCAGGCACCTCGAAACTTAAACGCACCCACTTTTTGAAAATTTTCGCACTTGAAAAATAAATTTGCTCCAACAATTTCATTTAACGCATTACAGGTTAATACAGGAGTTTTATGGATATAAGGACGAATTCGTTGATGGGCTACTCTAATATTTTCAATTGTCGGTCGATTTTCCACATTAGTACCTTAACAATATTCATTTCTTTTTAGCTTCGGCTTGTCCAGGTTAGGTTTCCTCTGACGCTTCAATTGTAGCAATCGCTTCTATCTCGATTTGAAAACCATAGTGTAAAGGTCCGGTGGGGACAACTGCTCGAGCGGGACGATGATCACCAAAGTACCTGGCATAAACTTGATTAACCCGATCCCATAATTGGATATCGGAAATATAAACCGTGGTTTTGATCACCCGATCGAGACTACTTCCTGCTGCCTCAAGAATTGCGGCTATATTTTTTATAGCCTGCTCAGTTTGGTCTTCAATAGAGCCCAAAATTTTTTCACCTGTGTCTGGATCAATCGCTAATTGACCTGACACGTATACCATCCCGTTGTGGACAATTGCTTGTGAATAATGTCCTGCCGGGGTAGGTGCTTTTGATGTTGTGATTTTTTTCATTATTTTAAATTCTCTCCTTTATTTTTTGTGAATTAAAGCCTCCCACAGGTTTAAAACCTGCGGGAGGTTTTTTTTCTACCACGCATAAGCCTCAGGTGCTTGACCGCCTGGTCCAGGCCAGATTTCATCTAACTTTGATATTTGCTCATTAGTAAGTTCTATTTCTAATGCACGTAAACTACCAGTTAATTGCTCTATTGTTCTGGGTCCAATAATAGGAGCGGTGACTACAGGATTGAGCAGGAGCCAGGCTAAAGCAATATCTGCAGGTTTCTCATCGATTTCAGTACAAAATTTCTCATACGCTACAATCTGGGAGCGGTGTTGTTCTAATGCGGATTGAACTTGTTTTGAAGCTCGCCGGCCTTGCTTGACCTTTTCCAGGATACCGCCCAATAAGCCACCAGCCAGCGGACTCCAGGGAATCAGTCCCAGACCATAAGCCTTACAAACCGGAATAACTTCTAATTCAATCATTCGAGATTTAAGATTGTAAAGACTTTGCTCACAAACCAAGCCCATAAAATTGCGTTGAGCAGCAATGTAATTCGCTTGTGCAATGTTCCAGGCTGCAAAATTGCTGCTTCCAACATAAATGACTTTTCCCTCTCGCACAAGCTGTTCCATCGCCTGCCAGATCTCTTCCCAGGGTGTGTTCCGATCCACATGGTGCATTTGATAAAGATCAATGTGATCCGTATTCATTCGTTTCAGACTTTCCTCACAAGCTCGTCGGATGTGATAGGCTGATAGATGTTGATCATTGGGACCTTCTCCCATTTTACCATAGATTTTAGTGGCTAACACAATTTTCTCGCGACGACCACCGCCCTGTGCTAACCATCTGCCAATAATCTTTTCGGTTATTCCCTCCCCGATTTTCCAGCCATAGACATTGGCAGTGTCAAAAAAGTTAATGCCCAGCTCCATGGCTTTATCCATTATCGTAAAACTATCCTTTTCATTGTTCTCTGGACCGAAGTTCATGGTACCCAAACAAAGTCGACTGACTTTTAAACCAGTACGACCTAAATGGACATATTCCATTGTCACTACTCCTTAAAATTAAGTTCGTGTCACTTTGTGTCCCTTTATTATAATAAAGCGTTCATCTAATATTAATATACTCAAAATCAAATCTAGATGCAAGGGCTTTAAGAAATTACACTTTCCCAAACATCGACAAAATACCTATTATGAAAAATGCCACTCCCATCATCCAGAAAACAAGCTTTAGTAGGAACCGAAACGGAACTCGAAAGAGCATAAACGCCTGATCCCCAATCGGTACCGGAAAAGGATATTGTTTTTTAGGCGGAAGGAAAGTAACGACCAGCTTTTTAGGACGGAAAATAAAGAAGATAATCCCGCCAAAAAGTGGGACAAAAGTCAAAAGCCCAAAGAGTCCTGCCCCCAATCGACCCATTCCTCTTCTTCTGGCATTGGTATAAATCCATGAAATAGCAAAAACTGTAACTACAATAGCAGAAACGAACCCACTTCCTTCAGCAACCCAATTTGCCCAATCTGCAATATAAAACAACAGATAAAGCAGAACCAGAAACCAGAAGAAAAAATCGTTCTGATAGACTAAACGGTCAAATTTGTTTTCGAGATCGGTGTAAATATCAACTTGTTCCATATCTTCTAATACAAGTACTGGTTGATAGGTATCGACAATCCTCTCGTCTGATAATATAACGATCAAATCACGAGAAATTTTATGCTCCCATTATGGAATGGCAGCCTCGATCAGTACGACTTTTAATTTTTCAATCATTCTAAAATATGAAACATATAACTCACGAATGCTTCATTCTTACTATTGTCTGTTGCCCAAACGGAAACAGTGTGTTCTCCAGGTGAAAGTGGTTCATCTGGTTTATATTTAACAGTTTTGGCATCAGGATCATATTCTGCAATGACTTTTTCTCCATCCAATCTCATTACAATAGAACGTTCATTAGCGATTCCTGAGAGTTCGTCAAAAACGACTGCCAGAAGGGTGGGCTTCTTTTCAGTTAGCTGTGAATTATTTTTAGGATGCCGGATTTCGATATACGGAGGGATTGTGTCCCTGAGTAACGTAAAGACACCTAAATTGGAAACATTGCAACTGATTGCATTGTTTGTAAAATCAATTTTATTCCCTCTAAATCCAGGCTTTCTTCTACCTATGCTATAAATCCCCAGTTTCTCTGGCAACTGATCGGTGGAAGGATATTTCAATTCAATGGTGGCGCTTCTTTTTAATGGAATATCTTGAGGGAAAACCTCATAGACCTCACCGACAAGATCATAATTTGAATTGTCCAGAGAGCCCTGATTTTCAATGCGAAGAAAAAGATTCCTATAAACGGATCCTTTATTGAAAGAAACCCGGCATTGACCATCCTTAGATGTAATCAACCCCCCCAGGTCTGGAAAGACCGTTTGAACGTTAAATTGTTCCCAATACATTAATTCTTGACCTGAAACATCAGTTGCATACGCCTCAATTGAAAGGTGACCATCCTTTCCCGGAACAAGCTGATAAAAACCGATAAATTCATTGAATCGACTTTGCCTTAGAGAAATTTCAATCGTTGGAATGCCGATCTGTTGAACAAATAATCGAGGTGCATCTTGAATTAAACCATCGACCGTTAATTTTAGTCGGATATAGTCGTCATAAAAATCTGTTTCTAAGTTCAAATCAGTAATTAAATTTGATGCAACACTATCCCTGACCACAAAATAATACAAAGGATATGATTCTATGCCATTTTCATCAACCGATTGAATCTTCACTTTGGTCAGGTGCTTTATGGGTTTTAATAAATACTCTATTATTGGTGAAAATTCAGCATCAGAATCGGATTCTATAAAATGAGGTGTCATTTTGCGCCAGGAAATTCCCTGATCCAGAGAGACGAATATGTCGGGTCTAACGACTCTGTTTCCGTGCTGATCACGAATATTAGAAATGTAAATCTGGTCGGGTTCTTCTGAACGAAAATTTGCAGTTATCTTTGTTCTTTCTCCGACGACAAAGTTGCCAGTTACATTAGTCATGTTTCCAAAAAAGTCATACAACTCAATAATAAATTGATGCTCGCCTTTTCCGAGTTGATGTTGAAATGAAGTATTATCTCTGAGATTTGGATCATACTTAATGACGCCGATCTCATCTCCAGTAGGTTTGTAAAAGAGTAGCCGATTAAATTTATCTTTATATAATTTTTGAAACCGTCCTTTTCCTCGGCTCATCAATCGAAAATCTCGATCCAGATCTATCAGAGATGTAACGCCGTAAGAGAATTTATCATATTTAGCAGAAAAATAGAGAATTCCATCAACATAAAAATCAAGCTTGTACATAGCAAATTTATGATTAACCCCGTTTGCTTGATCAAAACAGTCAATAGCGAATCCAATATTACCAGAAACAAGCGGTTTGGGAACTAAATTATAGTTTCCATTACTCAGCATGACTGGTTCTTCAATTAGTGGAGTTACATCGGAGTTGACTCTAGAATAAAAATCAAGCGGTGTAATACTGATAGCTCTAACCATCGGCGGAGTAGTATCTTCAACTTTATAGCCAAAAAGGAATGGATTGGTGGGATTGTTATTTGAGTCTCGCATTTCAAAATGAAGATGCGGACTGCCAATACCGGAAGCTCCTGTATATCCAATCACATCCCCCTGTTTTACAGGGAACTGAGTTGGTTTTAAATATTTACTAATTCGATAAGCACCCTTGCGTTGCTGTTCCTGTTTCACATATTGTTCTATATTATTGCTAAATCGACTCAAATGGGCATAAACTGCAATCTCCCCGGTATCCATTTTCTGATAGAGTACTTTCCCATAACCGAACGGGGAAACACCAATCCGCATAATATAACCATTTCGAATGGCAAATACTTTGTAACCGATTCTTCCCCATGTTTTAATATCGATTCCGGCGTGAAAATGTCCTGGTCTATATTCAGCAAAAGAGGAAGTAAGGTAATGGCTGGCATCAGTGGGCCAAAGATAATCTTGAGTTAAACCAAGACTATTAAAAAAATGAATCAAATAAACAATTGCTATTAATCTTTTTAACAATTTCAATTACATATCCCTCCATTTCGATTTTCGTTGCTGTTCTTTTTTAGTTGCAGGCCATGTTGACAATTCTTTGTGTCTCGATCTGTTTGTTGTTTATCTTTTCCATTGAAGTTAATTCAGAAAATACATCTGCCAGTTTGCCCGTTAGTCTCTCTCGATCAAATTGTGGTACTGACAAAGGATCGATAAATAGACTTCCCCCTTCCTGGTATTTTTGAAGATAAGTTAAAATAGCGTTTTGAATCCCCTGAATATCATGATTATTTACCACAACACCTCTGTCTAAAGATCTAACAATTCGAGCAACTTCTCCTTCTGGGGAAATCAGTAGAATCGGTTTCCCTGAGGCAAGATACTCGAAAATTTTACTGGTAATGATCTCCTCGTTGGTCCTTTTGAAAATCGTTAATAGCAACAAATGAGACTGCATGATTTGTTTTAAAGCTTTTCGATGGGAAAGATAACGTATTTGAGAAATATTTTGTTCCAATCCCAGAGATTGCACGAGATAATCCAATTGACCATAAATATCGGTACCAAAAAATTGGATCAATATTTGGTTTTTCAACTCTGGATGTTGGTGAAATATTAATTTGATTGCTTTCAAAAATGGCTCTGGATCACTCACGCGACTAATGGAGCCACAATGTGTTATTGTAAAACGAGAATTTAGTGGCAAATTTTCCAAATCGGAAAAATCTTCTCGATCATACCCATTCATAATTGTCAGAAATTTTTTGTTTTTTGAGATGTAACCATTTTTTCTTCTCAGGTTTACGGTCAGATGATCACACATTCCAATCACACAATCAGCTATTTTCAATACAAATTTCTCCATTAGCCGATTTACAAATGTGTGAATAATTGAAGGATTGGGCTGGCTTTCTCCACCTGTCCAATCGTCTCGAAAATCTGCAACCCATTTTACACCTGTTATCCATTTAAGCATGAGACCACCGAGATGAGCGGAATGAGGCGGTGATGTGGTGTAAATAATTTCTATTTTCTCTTCTCTGATTAGAGATAGCGAACTTTTTAATGCAAAAGGTAACCACAATATTTTTGAATCAGGAATTAAAATCCATCCACTTATGAATTGATTTAACCACTTTAAAAATTTTGACTTTAAGTTTGGAGATGTAGATTTAATAACGTTCTTATCATTTGATGAAGTTTTCATTAAGCGGGCTAACAAACGTAAGGGATCATAAGATTCGCTTCGGATAATTTTGCAATTACTGATTTCATGAAGCAGGCTGATATCATGGGCATAGTAATGCACATCTTTTACAGTAACGACAATGGGATCCCAATTGTATTTAGGTAAATATTTAACAAACTTTGCTGACCGTTGTGTTCCCCCCATACCCATTGGCGGGAAATAGTAACATAGAAATAAAACTTTTTTCACCTATCCTGATTCTTTAATAATGCAATTAATATTGATTCGAGTTTTTATTTCCTTAATAAATTAAAAGTACGTATTTAGGCTATTGGGTAAATAGGTAACTGGTCAGTGATTGATTATTGGATTAGTAGTTTGTTTTTTATTTGTATCTAACTACCTTATTACCCAATTACCTAATTATCCTATTACCTATTTACCCAATTACCAAATTACCCAACTAAACCAGTTCAACCCGGCTCTGGTCTCCTATAATAAATCGATGGGTTGATGGTTTAGAAGCAACTTTCATGAGTTCCACATCCGATCCTAATAAACTGCTTTCAATCCGAACACCAATATCGAGAATCTGGCAATTATTAAGTACAATACTAAATTCTATCTCGCTGTTATTAATATAGCAATCATTATGAATTGAAGTAAAGGGACCAACATAACTATTCTCGATAACTGTATTGGTACCAATAATTACAGGTCCTCGAATATGACTGTTTTTTATTCTGGCCCCTTGCTCAACAATGACACTTCCTGTGGTGTATGATTGTTTATCAACTTCTCCCTCAATTCGAGGAATAAGATGTTCCAGCACCAGCCGATTGGCTTCGAGTAAATCGATAGGTTTACCGGTATCCTTCCACCAGCCAGTGATTTCTGAATAACCGATTTGATAGCCGTTATCAATGAGGTACTGGTGAGCATCAGAAATCTCTAATTCACCTCGTTTGCTGGGTTTGATATTATTTACAGCCTCGAAAATATATTGATCATAGATATAAATCCCGGCAACAGCAAATTCACTTTTTGGCACTTTGGGTTTTTCTTCAATCGACACAATTCTATTATTTCTTATTTCTGGAACACCGAATCTTTCAGGGTCTTTCACTTTGGATAATGTCAAATAACAATTCACGTGATCCTGCTCGAATTCCTCTACAAAACGATTTGCTCCTCCAACGACCATGTTATCCCCAAGATAAAAAATAAACGGTTCCTTACCAATAAAATCTTCTGAAATTTTAACGACATGGGCTAATCCTAAAGGAGCTTCCTGTGGTATATATGTGATATTGACGCCCCATCGATTTCCATCACCGATTGCATCCTGAACTTCAGTAGAGTCTGCATTGGTCACAATGCCTATTTCTGAAATCCCTGCCTCGATCACCGTCTCAATGGCATAATGCAAAATTGGCTTATTTGCGATTGGGATCAAATGCTTATTCTGTGTATGGGTTAACGGTCTTAATCGAGTCCCTTTGCCACCACTGGTAATCAATGCTTTCATTCGAGTGATCCTTTCCTGTCTTCATTTGGTAATTGGATGATTGGGTGATTCAGTAATTGTGTTATTAAGCAAAAAATTTATTAAGATTATAAATAACCATCGATTAACATAAATTTTCCATGAAGTTGTCAACAATAGATTTTATTATAATAAAAAATCAAGACAAATGCAATGATAAAATGAAAGCAAACGCAAGTATAGAACCAGAATTCGGTCGTATCTTAAGATCATTTGTTCAATCTTAATAAAAAAGGTTGACATTTTTATGAATGTTTAGTATAATTGAGTAATCAAAAAAGATAAATAAACCTCTTAAAGCTAATTTTGTAAATAAATAACCACCGAGTTCATCCACTAAAAGGCAGATGGAATCGGTATGAACAATTTACATCTTCACCCAAAATGAATATAATTGTAAACAAAACATGAAAATAAAAATTAACAAAAATAGATGCTTCTTATTTGTCATCGGATCTTGGCTGGTGGCGAAGTTGTGGTGGACATTCGAGATGTCACGGCTGGCATTTTATCGGGCAATTCCAGGAAAGAAGATTAATCACATCATATACGCCTCCAATATGCCGCCAGTGAGTCATTGGAACTACGAAGATGATCGATTTTCAGTATTAAACTATGAAGAAGAAAGCAATACTTTTGTCATCTACAAATTACCACAGGTGAGTAAAAATTAACTATGGAAATTCAAAATGGATAATACAAAACGAGCTATTCTTTGCCCGAATTGTGGCAAATTAATTAGTGCAGACGCAGAAGTATGTATTCATTGTGGGATGAAAAATCCCGGAAGATTTGGTTTGCATTCTATTCTACAGAAATCATTTGGTGGAAATATCGGTTTTCTACAAGCGGTGACTTATTTCTGCATCGGTCTTTACCTTATTAGCTTACTCATTGATCCTGGCGCATTGTTACGTTCACGAGGATTTCTAAATTTTTTGTCTCCCAGCGGAGAAAGTCTTTACATTCTTGGAATGACAGGCAAAATTGCTGTGAATTCTGGGCGATGGTGGACCTTAATTACGGCAATTTATCTCCACGGTGGAATATTGCATATTCTTTTTAATTTGTTATGGATTCGTCAGTTGGGTCCAATGGTTGAAGGATTGTATGGCTCAGCCCGGTTTATACTGATTTTCACGATTTCCGGAGTTTTAGGATTTATTCTTTCCTATCTAACTGGTACTCAGTTTACTGTTGGTGCTTCAGGTTCTATTTTTGGCTTATTAGGCGCTTTAATTTATTATGGTCGTTCGCGAGGTGGAGTATTTGGAAAAATTATCTATCCCCAAATCTTAACCTGGGCAGTCGTATTATTCCTTTTTGGCTTTATTTTCCCCAGTATTGACAACTTCGCTCATTTGGGTGGATTCATCGGTGGCTACCTGTCTGGTAATTTGTTCAGTTATCAGGAAAAAAAATCAGAGACTTCCGGGCACAAAACTCTGGCAGCTATTTCAATTGTATTAACAATTCTAGCGTTTGTGATTAATTTCGTTGTATTATTCCTTTAATCGATTTGCTTTTTCGATCTCAAATGGGAAGGTTTTAATGATCTGGAATACACTTTACATGGAGTAGCGGAACCAGCGAAAATAAAAATATAATATCCGTGATAGTATTATCATCAGTGGGAATTTAAATTGCTTTTGCACAAAGTGATAAAATATTGCATCTGAAATTAATGAATCCGTCAAAAATTAATAATATATCAGTTCCATTTATTAAAAGAAATGACATCCCCATTTTTTTTGTCATTATTCTAATCCTTTCAAGTAACCTCCCAAAATCTTATGCTCAAACTTCAATCAAATTTGCTGGCGTAGATACACTAATAGACAAAGCTATCGATCTTTTATATCACCAGAATTATTTTAAAGCGATAGCAATTTGTGAAGAGGTGATCGAAAAATATCCTGATAATCCGATGGGCTACCTTGGACAGGCTGCTGTCTATCATATCATCATGCTGAATTATCGAGTCAGTCTGTTCGATGATAAATTTGATAGCCTGACAACACTGGCAATTAAGACTGGTGAACAAGCGATTAAAAAATATAGGGATGATGAAAATGCCTATTTTGTTTTGGGCGCGGCTTACGGCTTTCGCGGGCTAAATCGCATCCGAAAAGGACAATGGTTCGGCGCATTCAGGGATGGTGTACGAGGCGTTTCTAATTTGATGAAAGCTCATGAAATGGATAAAACCCTTTATGATGTTTATTATGGTCTCGGTCTTTATTATTACTGGAAAAGCGCCAAAGCAAAGGTATTGACTTTTCTTCGATTGATGAAAGATGAACGCGAAAAAGGTATTGAATATCTAAACATCGCCATTGAAAAAGGAAAATTTTCTTCAACTGAAGCAGTATTTGCTCTAATTGAAATTTATTTTTATGAGGATAGATATGAACATGCACTTGAGGCTGCCTTATCTCTTAAAGATAGATTTGCAGCAGATCCGACCTGGAATTATTTGACTGCGAAAATACTGGTCAAACTAAGTCGATGGGAAGAGGCAAGACAACATTTTAATACATTATTAAATTTATTAGAGGCATCGCAATTCCAAGCCAATAGTTATTTAGCGGAATGCCATTATGGCATTGCAAAATGCAGCTATGAATTGGGCAACCATGAAATTGCTCGAAATGAACTGCATTTAGCGTTTGAATTGAGTAGATTATGGGATAAAGAAAAAGAAATCGAAGGTCCTCTGCTTGATTTTGATATCGTGTTGCAGCGAATGGCAAAATTGAATCAAGAATTGGTTAATTTGGCAAATAATAAGTAAAAACTCAAATTGGGAAATTAATTATAAGGATATATGACCATGAAAAAATTAGGCTTAAAACAGATAGAAGACTTAAGATTCGCTTATTATAGATCCCCAATCGGTACTCTTGAAATCTGTGGAACAGAAGAATATATTATAAGTGTTCATTTCCTCGATTCAAATCCAGAGCAAGATTCTCAGGTTTTTACATTATTAGAACATTGTTATCAACAATTGGACGAGTATTTCAGTCATAAACGCCAAAAGTTCGATCTTCCTTTGATGCGTCAGGGAACATCATTTCAAAAATCCGTTTGGGAAAAACTGGCAGAAATACCATACGGAACTACAATCTCATATTTAGAAATAGCAAAGCGAGTAGGGAGTCCGAAAGCGGTAAGAGCAGTTGGTGCTGCTAACGGTAAAAACCCGATTGCGATCATTATTCCCTGTCATCGTGTCATTGGTGCCAATGGAAAATTAATCGGTTATGGCGGCGGGCTTTGGCGGAAAGAATGGCTGCTAAAACATGAGCAGAGTGTCATTCTTTGAAATTAAGGAAATCAGGAAAAGCTGCTCTGTTCAAATCGTTACTATACACTCCCTGAAATCAGGCAGATTCTGGAAAATAGTGGATTCAAAGTCATTGACGGCTATGGCCGTGCAGCAGGGAATTTCCAGCAGCGAGCAATTGAACTTGATGATTTTGAGATATTGGTGTTTGCCTTCAACGTGTAGTGCGTAGGACGTTGAACGTAGAGCGTTACTGGATGCTGGTTCAGTCCATTCTCAAGTATCAAGTATCTTCAGCAATTAGGTGAAATTTTAGAAAATTATATTAATCAATCTCCCATTCAAATCAATTTTTTACTCAAATAAAGCAAATCAAGTTTTTTTCTTGCAATATTCCTACAAATATCCTATATTTACAAAACAAAAATTTTGTGAGTCTTTAATGACTTTAAGTCTGTGTGGTCAGAAAGCATTCAAGTTACACCAAAAAATAAATTGAAAGAAGCTGATTAAGTTAATTAACAAGGACATTGAATGGAGAAAACAGAATATTTTACGACACGTTGGGCTTTGTTGTTGGCAGCGTTGGGAATGGCAATTGGTACTGGAAATATCTGGCGGTTTCCGAGGATTGCCGCGCAAAACGGAGGTGCTGTATTTTTAATTCCCTGGATCATTTTTCTTTTTTTATGGTCAATTCCATTGTTGATAACTGAACTCACCATTGGAAAATCAATGCGGCTGGGACCTGTTGGGGCTTTTGGCAAACTGATCGGGAAAAGATATACATGGATGGGAGGTTTTGTTGGCTTTTGCACCATGGCAATCATGTTTTATTATTCGGTTGTGATGGGATGGTGTGTGAAATATTTTATTGCTTCTCTAAGCGGTGAATTGGTAAATATATCAGGAATGGACTATTGGAATTACTTTACCAATACAAGATTTCAGCCTATTTTATTCCATTTCATATCCATTACAATAGGAGCTTTAATTATATATCGAGGAGTCGTTAGAGGCATTGAAAAAACAAATAAATTTTTGATTCCGTCTTTATTGGTTTTGATCATTATCGGTGTTATCAGGGCATTAACATTGCCGAATGCTTTAAAAGGACTAAATTTTTTCTTCAATCCTGAATGGAGTCGTCTATTTGATCATAAGGTTTGGTTAGATGCACTCACGCAATCTGCCTGGTCTACTGGAGCAGGATGGGGATTGTTATTAACTTATGGCGTCTATTTGAAAAAGCGAGAAGATATTGTTCTCAATTCATTTATCACTGGATTGGGTAATAATTCAGCTTCACTATTGGTTGGACTTATGATTTTTCCCGCGGTCTTTGCTTTAGCACCGCAATTGGGATTAATCCCAAAAGAGGTGTTGGAATATACAGGTCCAGCAAATACTGGATTGGCTTTCATCTGGATTCCCGGTCTATTTGCCAAATTTCCTGGTGGTTCGATTTTTACGGCAATATTTTTTCTTGCGCTGAGCTTTGCCGCGCTCTCATCATTATTAGCAATGATTGAAATGGTCACGCGAATTTTGATGGACATGGGTGTAAGCCGCCATCGGGCAATCATCATGGTTTGGGTAACCGCGTTCGTATTGGGAATTCCGTCTGCAATCAGTTTAGGATTTTTCGGAAATCAGGATTGGGCATGGGGCGTTGGTCTGATGGTAAGTGGGTTCTTTTTTGCATTAGCAGTAATTATTTATGGTGCTAAAAATTTCCGTGAACAATTAGTCAACCAAATTGGAAATGATATTAATATTGGAAAATGGTATGAATATTTAATTAAATACATCGTTCCATTAGAATTCATCGTCTTAATAATATGGTGGTTCTGGCAGTCGATTGGCTGGAGCAAGGAGCCAGAATCTTTGCCCTGGTGGCATCCGTTTGGTGCAGGTTCATTGGGGACATGCATCTTTCAGTGGGCTATCGTAATCATTCTTTTTATCATTTTAAACAGAACAATTAGTAATCGAATTTTTAGCATAGAGAAATAAACATGGACATAACTGCAATCATTGCAATGATTATTATCCTGGGACTGATCTGGGGTGGTTTTGCCTTTGCACTCAATTTAGCGATCAAGAAAGAGAAATTAAAAAAAACGAATATTCAGTAGTCAATTGTCTATTGTCAGTTACAATTTAAAAATGCTTAAATGATGGAGAACTCTATTGACAAATGTCAGCAACAATGATTTATATGTACTAGTGAGGCTTCGCTTCAAACCGACAAGAAAAAATTCGCCCACAGAAAAAGAACTCCCTTAGAATAGGGATTAAAAATTATTTATTTCTATGATAATTTCTTACATTTTGGTACTGGCTTTTTCAGATAGGGTATTTGAATAGAATATGGCTCAAACAGCGACTAAATCGAATAATATTTCATACACTCAAGCAATTGGTCAACTTAACAAGGGCAGCTTAGCCCCAGTTTATTTGATTTATGGGGAAGAAAAGTATCTACACGATGAGCTTATTAATAGAATAATTGATATCAGCCTTGATTCAGAGACAAAAGATTTTAATTTTGATCTATTTTATGCCAGCGAAATTTCAGTTGACCAGATAATCAATGTCGCTAAATCATTTCCGATGATGGCAGAAAGACGAGTTGTGGTTGTCAAAGACATCCACCAGTTGAAGACGACAGAAATTAAATATCTGGCAGATTATGTCAGCCATCCATCGAAATCTTCCAGTTTGATTCTTACATTGCCTGAACGGAAAAAGACCGGGAAATGGTTTACTGTAATTTTCAGCAATGCGTTGACAATAGATTGTCGTAGACTTTATGATAATGAAATTCCTGCCTGGGTAGAAGGTTACCTTCAATCAAAAGGATTGGAAATAGAAAAAGAAGCGGTTCAGTTGTTACAAGCTCAGGTTGGAAATTCATTACTCAATTTAGTTAATGAATTGGAAAAAATTCAGATTAATATTCACCCACGAACAAAAATTACTCTGGACGAGGTTCAGAATGTGACCAGTATCTCAAAACAATTCAATATCTTTGAATTGTGTAATGTTGTTGGTGAAAAGAATTTTCCTCGAGCGATAGCTATATTAAATAAGTTATTGGAGCAAGGCGAGTCCCCGACCGGAATGATCATTCAGCTAATGCGTCATTTTGTAAATCTAATGAAAATTAACGAAAATATACGAAAAGGAAAAAGATCAACAAATGAAATGATGAAAATAACAGGTTTGACCTATTATTTTCTGAACGATATGATGAAACAATCCAAAAATTTTACAACGGAACAATATAGAAATTCATTCAGGTATCTCGCTGAAGCGGATTTACATTTAAAAACAGGTTATCAAAAACCTGGTTTAGTAATGGAGCTATTATTATATCGATTGGTTAAAGGATAAAAATTTTGGGAACTTTTAAGAATAAGGTTTGGTTAAAATTTTAGCAAGGACAGGTTAATGCGTGAGGAAGAAAAAGGTTCAAGACCATCAGATGAAGATTTAATTGAAAGATTTCAGAATGGTGATTTATACGCATTTGATTTAATTGTCAAAAGATATAAAAACCAGCTACTGAATTTCGTATATAGATTTCTGGGAAATGCTGAAGAAGCAGAAGATTTAGTTCAAGAAACGTTTTTAAGAGTTTATCGCAATCGAAAAGCCTATCAAAAAGTGGCTAAATTTTCTACGTGGATTTATACGATTGCGGGTAATTTAGCCAAAACAGAACTAAGAAAAAGAAAAAGGAGGAAATTTTTTTCAATATCAGACTTAGGTTACAATGAAAAAGACTATGACATCTCCGATGAAGCATATAATCCAGAGAAAGATGTCGATGGTCGTATGAAGGAAGAGATAATTCATCGGGAAATAGAAGAACTTTCTCCAAAATTTCGGGAAGTTATTTTATTGCGAGATGTTCAACAACTCTCTTACGAAGAAATCAGTCAGATTGTTAATATACCGCTGGGCACTGTAAAATCCCGCGTCAATCGCGGCAGGCTTAAATTGCAAGAAAAATTGAAACATATTTTAGAACGATAATTAAACAAATCAAAAATAAAAAGCCAAAGTAAGAGTTATTTTATTATACTTAATTTTGAATCAAGAAATCTGTTTCAAAATTTAAGATAATTAATGGAATTAATTACCAGAATCTATAACTCAGAAAATTTGAGGGATATTCATGGACAGTTGTCAACGGTTTAAAGAGATGATCTCCGATTATATCGAAGGAGAGCTTGATCAACAAGACCAGGTACAGATGGAGAAACATCTTCGCGACTGTATAAGATGTAAAAAAAAAATCAGCCAATTAAAAAGTTTAATTCGCAATTTAAGTGTACTTCCCAAAATATCAGTTTCTCCTGATTTTGAAACGATTCTCCGAGCCCGAATTAGCATGGAGAGCAGTTTAGCCAGACACCGAAGAGAAAGGTTGTTTCCCATTGGACAATTTCGGCTGCCAGCTTATGCATTTTCGGCTGTTATCATTATTATGGCTTTATTTACAGTGGTTTTTCTGTTGAAACCAGATCGCTACTCGGCACCTCAAGCCAACGTAAATAATGAATGGTATAAGGGGGGGGCAGTGAAAGTTGATCCTTCTACAAATGAACGTTATATCTACTTCATTGAAACGCAACCTGTCCAGAATGTAAGTTCTCAAACACCAATAAAAAACGGAGGCTATCAAGCCGCTGCGAAAAGTGTAAGTCTCGATTCAATTCAGGTTAAGAAAGAAAACAAATTATGGCATGAATCCGTACGAACTTTCGAGCCCATAATTTACTAATTCAGGCTGCATAAATTTTTTATTATTGTTCAATTTTGGTTAAACTATTTATAACTTGAAATTCATTAACTAAACAAATGTTTTTTAGAACATTGCAAACCCTGGTTTAATGAATCAGCTTCTTTGCATTACAACATTAAACCAGGGTTTGGGTTATTTTAAGTACAACTGAATGTGCACTATCCATGAAAATATTCATCTCTGTTAATTTAATCATCGTTTTATTCGTACCGCGTCTTTTTTCTCAGATTTCACCTGTTTTAGAAAGTCTTCAAACTGAAATTAGCCAACTCATTCATTTCGCCAAATATTCTGTCGTGACTGTTTCAGCAAAATCCTCACATTCTTATGTCGTTGATAAAAACGAGGGACTTCTTTCACTGTTTAAAAATAATCGAGAGGAAAAGAAAAATAACTTTTGGACTGTTGGCTCTGGAATCATATACAATCAGGATGGCTATATCATCACTCGAAGTGCTATTTTAGCGGATTTTGAAGAGATTAGAGTCACTTTATG
>Ga0209636_10000578_pt1 | contig 36245 bp, 33 predicted proteins | sample DeeMarSWOR152_54_FD_187464 | JGI IMG/M metagenome (GOLD analysis project Ga0209636, IMG submission 187464) | Marine sediment microbial communities from White Oak River estuary, North Carolina - WOR-1-52-54 (SPAdes) (version 2) | ecosystem: Environmental > Aquatic > Marine > Intertidal zone >... | reverse complement strand
TCCGGATCCAGTCATAGTCACGGGGGGTGTCGGAGAGGCGGACCTCGTCGATATAGCCGTTAAAACGATAACCATCGGCACCATTATTAAGCGCGCCGATATTAAACGGATAGCTGTTTGTTACCGTGCCCAGAGTTTCATTGGCACTATCCGAAATGCTTAGTTGTGAACCGTTTGCATATAGGTTGATACCAGTAACATCATCGCTGCCATCGTATGTCGCCACCACATGATGCCATTGATTATCATCAAATGTAGCGGTTGATTGCTTCATCATACGATTTCCACTAGAGTCATAAAGATAAAAGGATAAATGCGCATCCGCATGTATATAAAACCACACGCCTTGATAACTACCCGAACCAACCGCCTTACCAGCAATTTGCATGGCGGTTCCACTGGTTTTTATCCAGGCAGAATAGGTCATCGAATCATTTTTTCCATAATCAAGCACATCACCCATACCCACATAATCATTCGTCCCATCAAACTGCTGCCCGCCTCCTATTTGCCCATCTTGCCCCGTCGCAGAAACCCGATCATCGCCATCGTTGGAATTTGAGGTGGAATCTATATATAAGTCATCAGTTACTATGCCGTCTGCTTCCTGGTTCAGGTGCCAGACCCCCTTGAAGTTATCATCCCACACGTTCGCCGGATCCTCCGTGGGAGAAGCGACGCATTCGTTTCCATAATACATGGTAATGCTCGTATCGGCTGCCTTTGAAAGGGAGTCGATTCTCACCCAGGCCACCAGGGTCCCGGCGGTGCCGTTATAATCTTCGATCTCGTGGTACAGTGCGGACGAGCCCTGCTTGAAGATGATGTCATAGCCGTTGTCATTCTCTATGCGCCCGTTGGTGGAATCCACGGTGGTGGTCTTCAGCCAGTCACCGGACAGGCTGATAAGAACCGGAAAGCCGGTGGCCGGAAGGGTGCCGCTGTTATCCGTGCCGACCTTATCCTTATTGATTGTGATCGACCTCTGGTAGGAATAGGCGCAATTCACCTCGTCACTCAGGCTATTTATGAATTTGCCTTCTCCGATCGCCGTGTCGCTCTGGTTGTTGTAGCAGGTCTTGATCCAGTCGGCGTCGCGGGGGGTTTTGGAGGCGCGGACCTCATCGACCGTGCCGTCCAATTCGTGAGCAGCCGTGCCACCGATTCGGAAAGGATAGAGATTAGCGCTAAAAGAGCCTGTCGCATCAGGATTTGTCGTTTTGCTTTGTCCATCGACGTAACTGATCAGATCTTCGCCGTCGTAGGTCAGCGCAACATACGACCAGCTTCCGCCGGAAACCGCTGAACTGACGTTTGCCGAATGTGAAGCGCCCAAATCATTTCGAAATCGACACTCCAGGTCGGTACTCAGTTGTAACTGCAGAACATAGAAGTCGTTCTCCGTTCCACCGCGAACGCCGAAAAAGCCATCGAAATTTGCAGGACTGCTGCTCGCCGGCCTCACCCATCCGCTGATGCTCATGGCAGTGGTTAGATGCTGTGAGAAATCGGCCATCTCGATAAAGTCTTCGTCATTGTCACCGGCAAAGTCGAAAGCGCCGCTGATTTTTCCATCCACTGACGCGCAGTCTGTATCGCTGTCGGTGAGAGTCCCATTTTTGGTGCCCGTGGAATCCTCGTAGAAATCGGCGGCCGTGGAGTAGCCGTCACTGAGATGCCAGACTCCCACGTAGTTGTCATCCCACACGTTGGCCGGGTCCTCGGTGGGAGAAGTGACGCATTCGTTTCTATAATACATGGTAATGGTCGTATCGGCTTCCTTGGAAAGGGAGTCGATTCTCACCCAGGCAACGAGTTTGCCACCCGTAGCGGCACTGCCGTCATACTCTTCGATCTCGTGGTAGAGTGTCGTCGAACCCTGCTTGAAGATGATGTCATCGCCATCGTCATCGGTTATACGCCCGTTGGTGGGGTCTTCGGTGGTTGTCCTTAACCAATCACCGGTTAATTCGATAAGAACCGGAAAGCCGGTCGCGGGCAGGGTGCCGCTGTCATTCGTGCCGACTTTGGTGTGATCGATGACGATCAACCTCTTGTGGGAATAGGCGCAAGAAGAAGGGGGGGGAGTGGGGGGTTCGGCAACAGTGATATCAACCTGAACTGTGGGAGTCATGGCAGTAGGCGTTTCACTGTCATACCAGCGGATTTCATAGCGGGCCGGAGTATTAGGCGCCTGGATAACAAACCAGGTCTCATGCTTGCCGGTACCGCCCGACGGATAGCTGCCTTTAAAACCACCATAATCGCTTTCAAAGATATAGTTGCCCCGGGCGGTATCGCCGAAATGGTTTGCTACTGCATCTTCAGCATGGTCCGTATAATTGGAATTCCAGTACTCCCAAGCGGTAGCACTGCCGGCTCCGATGATGGCCATTGACTGCCAGCTACCTCCCCAGGTTCGCCACTGCCCGATCATGTCTTTATCCTTCATGGCCGTAGTAAAATCCTGCTGGATGCATAGGAATAGATACTGGTCCGGGACAACAGTAACCGCAGAGCTATCCGAACCAATCTGAGTACCGACAGCACCGGCATTATTCAGAAATACGGCATAGGCAGTCTGCTCACCCTGCGGCGGCGTAGCACCGGCATAGACCGGTATGGAAGAGAAAAGGAGCGTCACCCCTACAACCAGTATTAGAGTAACCGAAATAAGTTTTGAATAATTTCTCTTCATTGGACCCTCCTTAATATACTACTGCTTTTCCAAACCAGCTTATGATTGACTTTCGAAAAGCCTCCACATGAGGGATGGTCAGAGTTTCGACGGGATTATAGTCGTCAGTGAAAACAGGGGTTTCCTCATCAGGGAAGATATCGATGGAGACAAACCGGTTATCCAGTGTCAAAGGGGAATCAGAGCAATAGAAGACGATATTCTGGAACTCATACCCCGTAGTCTTGACGGAGACATAAGGAAAGACCGCCGTCAAGGTCTTAAACAGCGCCTTCTCATAGGGGTCCTCAGTAGAGAGGTGACTCTCGAATCCCAGGCTATTCACCGTCAAGATTCCCCCCGGAGAAAGGACGGCTTTTATTTCGGTAAAGGCTTCTTTAGTTATGAGATGGGGGACGACGCTGTACCCATTGAGCACATCGAATACCACCAGGTCATACCTCTTATCAGTATGGCGAACGTAGTGCCTGGCGTCATCTACAACTACTCTGCCATCAAAGCCAAAATATTCTCTGGCTACCGCCACTACCGTTGGGTCCAGTTCCACATTATCAACTGCTAAACCCCTTGCCCGCAATCGCTTATCCATGCCGCCACCGCCAAGTCCCAAGACTAAGGCGGTCTCGGCCCGGGGATGGTAGTTAACTGTTTTCTCCATTAGCCTCAAATAAGGAGCTTTAAATTCTCCGGTATCTAACGTGTACCAGGTTTGGTTGGCTCCATTAATCAACAGGAAGCGAAGATTTTCCCGATCCACAACCATTATCTGACCATAGAGGCTCCCGGTCTGGCAGGTCACTGTAACATCCCCGGCCAACCTTAAATCCGGCTGGGGCAAAAGGAAAACCGACATCAGGGGCAAAAAAAGCAACCCGGAATATTTCCTTGCCGCAATAAACCCCATCACCACGACGGCAAACAGAATCAAAGCGATGAAGTTCAGGACCGTGCTGACAGCAAAGTGAGGAATGAGGATAAATCCGGTCAAGATAGCTCCCGCAAAGCTTCCCACCGTGGAGACACCATACAAATTTCCGCTTGTCACCCCGATATCTTTCAGGTCTTTTGCCTTCACTTTAATCGCGTAAGGGGTTATGGTGCCTAAAAAGAACATGGGCAGGGAGAATAAAATGAACGCGCTGCACAGGGCACCCCATCTGGGCCCCAGAGCGTCAGTTACCGCCAGTACAGGGGAATCAACAAAGGACAGTAAGGCGACGCTCAGCCCGGACAGCAGTATGAACAGATACAACATGGTTAACCGTGGTCTTAGGTCGGCAAGCTTGCCCCCGACCACATAGCCTAAAGCCAGGAAGACGAGGGTAACACTTATCAAAGAACTCCAGACATAAATGCTACTGCCATAAAAGGGAGAGATTATCCTCGTGCCCAGCAGTTCCAGCATCAACACGGCTGCCCCCGTTAAAAATACGGTGATATACAGGCAGTATTTCATCTTATTCACTCCTTATGTGGTCAAATCTTTACTCTTGACATTTTTTCCTCTGTTCTCTCTACACTTCCTATCGTTATCGTAAGGTCAGGATCAATGGACCTGTCCAGCGCAAAGCCAGGCTGTTTTTATCCGTTAAATTCTTCATTTGTTCCTGTTCTTAGTCATAATGTCCTATTCTTAATCACGTTATCCTGTTCTCAGTCATATCGTCATTCTTTCATTATGTGAGATTGCTTCGCTCCTGTCGGTCACTCGCAATGACAATATTGCCGTCATTGCGAGGCGCGCAGCACCGCAGCAATCTCATATAAAAAAAATTCCCGACCCATCTTTTGAGGCGGGAAGCACAGAGTCTGATCGTCCGGATAATTTTCACTCTCCGGCAGTAAAGGTCTATACTGCGTCCACCACGCTCCACGGAGACGACTTTACCCAAAACCTGTTGTGCCTCGACCGGATCATCGCAGGTTAGCGAAGCATCGCCACGTAAAATAAATATGAGCTGAGGATTCAGTGCCTTAGAGTGAATCGATGCTTGTGTCGATGAGTGAGCGGAGGAATGAGCCAACGAGGGAGTCAATGCATGAGTCGAGAAATTAGCCGAGGAATGAGATGTGGACTGAATCGCGAAATTTGCCGAAGACGGAGATGGGGATTGACTTGTAAAGTTGCTTTTATCTCTCTTGATGCTGACCACCCGATGGGCAACGACCTTCCTTCCCACGATATAAAGAAGAATGTCTCCCCGTTTGATATCGAATGGCGCTATGGGCTCTACCCTGATGTTTTCTCCTTCTTTTATAGTGGGATGCATACTCTGCCCTGGCGCTCGAAATCGGACACTTTGCCCCTGACGCAGAAGCTCAGTGCTCACGTCAATAAATAAGTGCTGTAAGCTGCGCATCCCGGACTCTTTGCTGTGCTGCGGACATCGTGTGACGTGCTCGCTACTGAGTTGCAGACAGCATGTCGCGGACTCTTTGATGTTCTGCGGACTGGGAGTCGAGCACGTGCTGTTGTATTGAGAACTAAATGATCGAGATTTAGCGCCTTGATCGGGATTTGGAACCGGGGAATGGGAGATGAGGAAGGATAATCTGGAGCTGAGTGAAGAACCTCGAGAATCGAATAAAGAGGACTGAGGGGATGGGCAGTGCAAAGACTTTAATTCTTCCTGCTTAGCCTGCAATTTCCCATTATTCATTACTTTATCCTCAGTCCTCATTGCTCAATTCTCCAGTTTTTGGATAAATTCAATCACGCGTTTATCAGGAACAAAACTAAGTTCACAGCAGGGAACAGCTTTAGCAACCTTTCCCAAAAAACCGAGACTGAAGTCGATTGCTTCAGTTCTATAGAAAGAAGAAAAGCTGCAAGTAAAAAGGCGCTCTACAGCTTCAGCTTTTCTTTTCATGCGCATTGTGTTTTTTTGCCCTTTTTTCAGGAAATAGATTCTTGTTAAAGGGGCTCGTTCCGGAGAGGCAAATTCTGCCTCACCGTGCCAGGGAGTTCCGTACATCCAGATCCTTTCCCCCGAATTCCGTAAAATGATTCGGTCGTCGCTCAGGACCTTCGCATCTGGCTCATCGTGCCAAAGCTGGGCCATCGTACTCTTGCCTGCTCCAGAATGACCGACGAAAAGATGGCCGTTTCCCTGAGCATCCACAACACCGCTTGTGTGCATTTCTATTCCTCTTCCCGACAGAAGAAAATTGTTTATGAGAAGTTCATCAAGCGGGTACTCCAACGGATATACTGGTTTATCGCAGTCAAAGTAAGGACGGTGCATTAAAACTCCACCCCTTTTGAAATCTTTCCGGACCCGGGCCACTTTATACGGAATCTGCCCTGAGGCCGGGGAAGTGAAGCGAAAATGATAGAAGCCGCAATCATAATAAAGCTGCCAAAGGTCACCGGAATCGAAGAGCTTATCACCCGAAGTCTCTTTTTCCAGCTTTTCCCAGGCTGCCCATATGAACATGTCAGGGTCCTTTCCTTCGGTGACAAACTTCTCCATTGAGCCGTCAATACCCAGCTTCAGCTTCGGATCAGCGGAGGTAAGAGCAATAGTAACGTCAGCAATCCTAAAATAGACCCTGCTGACTCCCTCTTTGGAACACTCGTTGTTTTTAGTTTTTAAAATTTCAGCCATCGGCATTTACCTCACAAGAGAAAGTATTCAGGACTGGATATAGGCCCTGATTCCCGGGCTTTTGCATTCTTAGGCAGCTCCCGTCAAGATCCAATGGTATGACAAACTAAGCCGATGTTTGCACAGGTTGAGACAACCGGTCCATAAATATTCTCATTCTTACAAAATCCCAACACTGACTCCTGAGGTCTCAGCGGAACCTGCTTCAGTTCTGGCTTCGTGTAGGTCTTCTTTGCTTTTTGCTCGAGGTTAGCTGTCTTTCCTCTCATGGTTTTTTCTCCTTTTTAATTATCAGGCACCTCGCGGTGGCGATCCTTGGCCGCTGATGGCTGGTTCCTGATTTTTATCTGCTGAAAGCTCGGCGCTTGCAGCTATTGGTTTACCCTGATGCAGGGAACCAACTACCTGCATCAGGTCTTTATATTTACTACCGCCTTTGCAGTATTCGCAGTCCCTGTGGGGTGGAACTGGAATGCCGAGTGCGTATGCTCGCAGATGAGCTACGCGGCAGAGGAAATCCACCGGGCCTTCCGGCTCTCCATTCTCCAGCTCTGCAAAGGCAGGGCACGCACCACACATGGCCTTTATCTTACAGTCCACACACTTTGTGTATTTTGTGATCTTTTTCTTGCGCACTTTCAAGAGAAAATGGTCCCATCCTTCTTGAAAACTGCCCCGGCGCAGGTCCCAGGTGTCTCTGTGGGAAAGCACACAGATACTCGCCTTGCCTGAAGGGTCGATGGCAAAGGCGCTGATTCCACCACCGCATTGGTAGAGATCAGAGCATCCCACAGCGGAAGGAGCAGGGGTGCTGAATCGTTTGGCAAATTCCCTCCATTCGGTCACCCGCTTGAGGTCCTGCAGGTCAAGCGCCACGATTTCCTCCGGTGTAAGCCGCACGTTCAGAGGGCTCTTAGAGCAGTCAATCCGGGGATTGATCATGGCATCAAACTTAAACTCAAGCCCCAAATCCTCCTCCACAAATCGCTTCATCTCCCAGATCTCATGCTTGTTAATGGTGATGGCCATGGTCTTGAGCTTTAGAGGAAGGTCCCTTTCCATGAGCAGCTTGATTCCCTGCATACATCTTTCGTATGAACCAGGTATGCCCGTTACTCGCTCGTATGTTTCCCTGGTGCGACCATAGAGAGTTATCTCAATCGAGAACGGGCGCCACCGGACTAAATAGTCTGCCACCTTGGGAGTGATGAGTGTCCCGTTAGTAAAGAGGCTTATGATTAGGCCCTTCTGCTTGGCATAAGTGTAAATGTCAAGGAAATCCTTCCTGGCAAAGATCTCTCCGCCAGTATACAGGAGCCACAGGCAGCCAGCTGCGGTGATTTCATCAAGGATGCGGCAGTGTTCATCATAGGTGAGCTCGTTGCGCCGGGCCTCTTTGTCGCTCAAAGGCAGGCTGTTGTAGCAATGGGCACATTTTAAATTGCAGCGCTGGGTTATTTCTAAGGAGCCGGAGACCGGGACCCGTTGGGCCACCACCCTCTGGTGAAGATCAAGGCTCCAGTCTCCATAATTTTGAATTTTCATCTCTCAATCCTTTTCTCGAGCAATGTCATACAGCAATAAGATTGCCCATAAAGCGAAGAACTCTCTCTTATCTCTGTACGGGCAAGGCGCAAATCAGACTTTACTCTGGACACATAACTAAAAGTAAGGGAATTACCCCTGTAAGTAAATCGCCTTTGGGGATGAAATTTAGAGGGAGCTTTCATCTTTTTATCTCACCTGAAAAGATGATTTAATCTCACCATTCATGAGGCAAGGGATAAAATAGAGCTAGTGGCGATTATACAGAGGCACGCCTGATAAAGCAGAGTACCTGGGGTTATCCAGAGAAAAGGGGGGTGAAATAGGGGTGAAACGGGGGGGCAAATAGGTGATAAATTGAGGGGGGATGTAGATCAAACAGTGCGCCGGGATTAAACAAAAATAAAATAGGGGGCAAATAAGGTTAAATATGGTTACGTTTGTTAACCAGCGGCTTTTAGGTCAACTAAGGGACGACTAGGTCAAATATTGCACCGGGATAAAAAATGTAGGGGCTCGATTCATATTGTGTAGGTGTTTGATTTATCAAACACACATTTTTACTTATCCCTAATAGATAAGGCGGGTTTGATGAATCAAGCCCCTACAATAATATAAGATTTTATTTTCAAAATAAGTGCAGGTTTGATGAATCAAGCCCCTATACAAGATAGAGCAACCCCCTACGATGAAAAAAAGCATGACCGCAATTACTCAAGTTTTGCAGGCCTGATCCCATTCTTATTGATGAATCAAACTCCTACAATAATGATTTGACCTGAGTTTTTGCGTTTGATCCTTATTTATGATATATAATTTTTAAAAACTAATTGATCAAACAAATAATAAGGCGGGCTTGATGAATCAAGCCCTACAATAAAAAATATAAGATTTCAAAAAAATATAAGATTTCAATGAGAAAGTCTCGTATTAACCCCGAGACGCCTTATTAAATACGTGCGCAACTGGCTCTCCTATCTTAAAAACGGTCTGTCAAGGAAGCTACCCGAAGACCGTCTCGTCGGAAAGGAGGGCTATTCTGGCCTCAAAGCTAACCTCCAGAACCTGCGCCCTTTTGTCAAACGGCATTGGTGGAAGGGCTTTCTGGGCGCCGGACTCATCATCTTTACCTCTTTGCTCGGTTTTCCTCAGCCCCTTATCATGCGCTATGTCGTTGATGATGTCATCCTCGACCGTCAACTGGGACTCCTTATCGGAGCAATCCTTCTTCTTATCGGGATCTTTTTGGCAGAACACCTGGCGAATTTATTCCAGAAATACTATTTTGCCCGCTTCGAGCGGGAGGTCACACTCGACATCCAGAAAGACCTGCTCGAACATACCCTGAGTCTTCCAAAATCTTTTTTCGACGACAGCCAGACGGGATATCTGATGTCTCGACTGTCTTCTGATGTAGAAGGACTTCGATGGTTTTTTTCCAGCACTATTGTCCACATCTTCAGCAATACCATTCGCTGTTTAGGTGGATTAGGGCTCTTGTTCTATCTGGAATGGAGGCTGGCCGTGGGTGTCCTGGTTATCCTTCCTTTTGTAGCTATCTCCGTGCGTTACTTTTCTGGAAAGGTTCATGTCTTGAGCCATCAGAGCATGGAAAAACAGGCCATGGTCTCGAGCGAGTTCCAGGAGTCATTGTCTTCAGTCTCTTTGATCAAGGCTTTCTCCTCGGAAGCTCGAACAATAGGGCGGTTGATGTCCGGTTTGAGGGGTACATTTCAAATCTCGATGGAACAATCCACGGTGAGTTCAGTTGCCAATTTTATAATCAATTCCATGCCTGCTGTAGCCAGGGGTGTGGTGCTGGCCCTGGGCGCTTATTTTGTGATCAACGGCCAATGGACCCTTGGCTCTCTGCTTGCGTTCCTGGCCTACCTGGGATACGTGTTCGGTCCGGCCCAATATCTAGCTTCAGCGAACCTTGAGCTGCAGAATGCACGAGCATCGCTGGAGAGAGTCTCGGCCCTTTTTGACATCGTCCCAGAAGAAAAAATCGGAGTCGGCAAAACGGTCGACAGGCTAAAAGGAGAGATTGAGTTCAAGAACGTCTCCTTCTCTTACGATGACCGCGAGCCTGTGCTCGAGGACGTCTCCTTCCGTATCAATGCCGGAGAACATGTAGCTATTGTGGGACCCAGTGGCGTTGGCAAAACAACCCTGATGAGTCTTATCCTCCGTTTTTACAGGCCTGGCTCGGGTGAGATCTACTTCGACGGAAGCCCAGCCACTGACTATGAAGTGGGTTCCTTACGCCGTCGGATCGGGTATGTTTCCCAGAGCACACTCCTTCTGTCCGGTACTATAATAGAGAACCTCCGCTACGGAAATCCCGAGGCAAACGAAGAGCAGGTTCTACAGGCTACAAAAGCGGCTGGCATCCACGAGTTTATCCAAAGCCTGCCAGCAGGCTACAAAACTGAAATCGGAGAAAAGGGAGTCAACCTCTCGGAAGGACAAAAACAGAGACTCTCGATTGCAAGGGCGCTGGTTAAAAATCCAGATATCCTGGTACTGGATGAGCCAACCTCCGCATTGGACAGTAAGACGGAAAAGTCGATCTTCAGCACGCTTCCCTCGCTTGTGCGGGACAAGACTCTTTTTGTGGCAGCACACCGACTCTCCACTATCAAGGACTCAGACTCCATTCTGCTGTTAAACGAGAACCGCCTCATAGCCGTAGGCACACACGAGTCACTCCTGGAGACAAACGAATACTATCGCTCGCTGGTTTCCTTCCAGCAGATATAGACTTAAGATTAGCCATAATCGCTAAATAGGAAGTAATCCTGGAGAGAATGTCATAACACTGAACAAAATAGGATCTCAGCTCACTCACAACTTGAGACCTCTCCCCCACCTGCCAAATATCTTGAGTCACGACTCTATTGTAAAAAGTGATAAAAGAGGTAAAAGAGGGACAGGCTACTTTTTTATGTAAAAAAGCCAGTTTGAAAAAAGTAGCCTGTCCCCTTTTTCGCAAATTTCCTTGCCATGCAGAAGATGGTGAGAGCAAATCATCTCTTTAGATGAGAAGAAGAGAAGAAAAATCATACAAAAAATCATCTATAAAGGCTATTTACTAATATAAAGATCTTTATTAATTGTAACTAGACCGATGAGTCTGTAATTAGACCAACGAGTCAAGAGCCAATAATGCTCCTTTTAAACATTGAAATAAAAGAGAATGGTTTTCTTTTTAGGAGTACGTTTGCGATTATTCAAGGAGTAAAGGATTAATATGCGCATAAACTGGCAAAATCCAAAGCTAGTTTCTATTATTGTAATTTTGGCAGTTATTATTATTGCTATTTTCCTTGGTAAGACTATTACCGGATATTCTTATAAAGTTGCCATAGCACTAGCTTTAGGCGCCCTAATTCTTTTTATAACGCTATTAAATACGGACGCTGGACTAACCATATTGATTTTTTCTATGCTGCTTTCTCCAGAATTAATTGTAGGCCAGCTTCCTGGCAGAGATATAACCGTCCGCTTTGACGACATTTTGCTGGCAATTATTACTTTCACTTGGTTTGCAAAAACAGCCATAAATAAAGGATTAGCTTTATTCATAAAAACACCCCTCAACAAAGCCATAGGTGTCTATATACTGGTATGTCTAATCTCTACCTTGAGAGGAGTTGCTTTAGGATTTGTGATTCCTGAGAAAGGACTTTTTTATGTCTTAAGATACATTGAATATTTCTTACTTTTTATTTTAGTGGTAAATCATGTTCACAGCAGAAAACAGATAAAATTCTTTCTCACTTCTTTATTTGTAACATGTGCTCTTGTATCTGTCTATGGAATAACACTAATTCCCCAGGGCATTAGAGTGAGTGCACCCTTTGAAGGAGAAACTGGAGAGCCAAATACTTTTGGTGGATACTTACTCTTCATACTTTGCTTGGCATTGGGACTCCTTTTAAAAAACGTTACTGACAGAACAAAGATAAGCCTGTTCTGCCTTCTTGCTTTAATTTTCTTTCCATTCTTATATACCCTTTCTCGAGCATCATACATGGCTATTATCTTTTCTTTTCTTGTTTTAATAATTATGACCAAGAGAAAATTAGTATTGATTACAACAATGACAGCAATAGCTGTATTAATAATTGTAATAAGGCCCGAATCAGTCGTTTCAAGGGTGGAGTATACATTCCAAAAAAAACAGCCGCAATTAGTAAAAATTTTCAACGTCTATCTCGACCCGTCTGCATCGGCAAGAATTTTCAGCTGGCAAGATAGCTTTGAGGCCTGGAAAGAGAGACCTATTTTAGGTCGCGGAATATCAGGGCATGGGTTTATAGATGGACAATACATCCGCACTCTTCCCGAGATAGGCGCTATTGGTCTATTAGCATTATTATGGCTTTTTTGGGTAATATTTAAGCATTCAATTCTTATTTATAAAAAAATGGATGAGGAATTCTATAAAGGGCTAACACTTGGCTTTATAGCGGGATTCATTGGATTAGCTTTTCACGCTGTCACGGCCAATACTTTCATTATGATTCGTACTATGGAACCTTTCTGGTTTGTGGCGGGAATAATTATGATGCTACCCAGGCTGCTGGATTCTACTGAGGAAGAGAACATCCCCGCGAAGTATAACACAAGCTTCAATATGTAAAAGTGCCGCTTGATAATTTGCAGAATCAATATATTTCTACATAGGAGCTTTAATGGAATATGTGAAATGTAATCTGTGCGGATTTGATGACGCGAAGTTCATCCTTCGGGCAAGATCCAGAATTACGAATGAAGGGAAAAAGTATTTCAAGCTCGCAAAATGCAAGAGGTGCGGTCTTGTCTACCTCAATCCTCGCCCGGAGAAAGAAGAAATTAAAAAATATTACCCTCCCTGGTATCACTCCCGCGCACAAGCAAAGGTAACCGATATAACTAAAACAGAGCTATGGGGAATCCCATGGCGAGAAGCGATGAGGAATAAAGCTGAGCCAATTCTAAGATATAAGAAAAAGGGGAAAATTCTGGATATTGGATGTGGTGACGGTTCTTTGTTAAAATTCTTGAAGGAATCAGGCTGGCAGACATACGGAGTGGAGCTCCAGGATTCTTCTTCTCTTTATGCACGTGATGCACTGGGATTAAACGTCTTTTCTGGAAGATTTGATGAGGCAGATTATCCGCAAAATTCATTCGATGTAATAACTCTTTTTCACGTTCTGGAGCATCTTCCCAACCCTTCAGGGACACTGAAGAAAGCTCGCTTGCTTCTCCGCAAAGACGGATTTCTGTTTATTGCCGTTCCCAATTTAGACAGTTTTGAGGCAAAAATTTTTAGATCCAAATGGGTCGGAATATCTGCTCCACTACACCTTTACCATTTTACACCACAGACTTTACGGACGATGTTGAAAAGCTGCGGAATGATTCCTGTGGAAGTGGGATTTATTCCAGAAAAAACTAAATATGTAGCAGGATACTCCGAAAGTTTGCGCTATTGTTTGATGGATTTGGGCTTGTACCCTTCTAGAAGGAACGAAGAAGATTTAAAAAACGGAGAAGCTTGTTTCACCTCGAGCGCCTCATGGTTCAGTTCCTTACATCGACTGGAATACTTGATTTTCTCTCGAATTGCGTATTTTATGGATAAGATAGGAAAGGGTTTAAACTTGCTTATTGTCTCCAGGAAAGAATGCTAATTCATACGACCAGGTTAAGAAATGTGTAACGCCTATTGTATTCTATTTGGTGCGATTAATCTGAAGCCAGAAGAAGTTAGGGGGAAAAGAGTGATAGAAGTAGGTTCTTACGACACTAATGGAAGTCTCAGACCGCTTGTAGAGTCTCATCATCCTTCGGAATATGTAGGTTTGGATATAGTGGAAGGTCCAGGGGTAGATGTAATAGGCAAAGCTGAAGATATGCTGGATAGGTTTGGAAAAGAAAGTTTCGATATAGTAATCTCAACTGAATTACTCGAACATATACAGGATTGGAAAGAAGGCATACACAATATCAAAAATATCTGCAAACCGGGCGGAATAATCTTAATTACGACGAGGTCCTACGGTTATCCTTACCATGAACATCCTTATGATTTCTGGAGATACGAGCTTGAAGATATGAAGCATATTTTTTCAGATTGCTTTATAGAAAAACTGGAGAAAGATCCTGCAAAAGGAGTTTTTATAAAAGTGAAAAAAACCCACGATTTTGTGGAGAAAGATTTGGCGGATTACAAGTTGTACTCCATACTCCTTAATAAAAGAGTTAAGGAAATAACCGATAAAGATATCAAAAAGTATTCCTGGCGCCTGGTATTACGGCAGAAAATTAGAGATTTCATGTTCAACATAAAAAAGCTTTTCTCATAAGAGATACGTTAATAATAATGAAAATACTGATTGTCCGTTCCTATGGAAAAACCGCATTCGAACTCGGGGGATACTGCAAAAATGCCTTTACAGAAATCGGCCACGATTCAGACCTGTTTACATACAACGATGAAAGAATTTCTGCGCGACTCCCTTTTCATAGTTCTGGGTGTGTATCAGATTTGCACAAAAAGATTCAGCTCTCTGAGGAAGAGCATAAGAAGTACGTGAGCGATGTATGTAATGATGGCACTATATCGGAGGGAATGATAAAAGTACTGGAAGAATTGATTTCGTTTATAGGAAAAGAAGATACATGAAGGGAATAACAGGAAGGATTATAGGAAATACCTTCTGGCTGTTGCTGCAGAGGGCAGGTGGAAGGATTCTTACCTTCTTATTGATGATCTACCTTGCCCGCAGACTGGGAAGTCTCGGTTTTGGAAAATTATCTTTTGCCATAAGCTTCACCTCTCTTTTCTTAATCCTGTCTGATCTAGGAATCACCACTCTCACTGTGAGAGAAGTGGCTCGAAACAAAGAAAAAAGTCCTGATTATGTTGGAAATACAGCAATTTTAAAGTTTTTCCTATCAATCTTTACTTTCCTGGTGATATTTATTTCTGTTTCTTTGATAAATGTTCCTTTTGATACCAGGTTCTTAATTTATCTGATCGGAGCCTGTGTCATCTTTGAAACTATGGGGGGATTCTTTGGGGCTGTTTTCCAGGCATATGAAAAGATGAAATACACCACGATTTGCGAGTTCGTTGAAAAAGTCTTTCTTCTTTCGCTAGCATTTGTGCTGCTCCGCCTGGGATATGGACTTATTTCTGTAGGCATTCTCTATCTTCTCTCTGGCGTCTTATTTTGTTTGCTAAATATAGGCTTTGTTTACCAGAAATTCCTGAAGCCCCGTTATCGTATTGATTCACAATTCTGGAGTAAGAGTTTGAAGCAAGCTCTTCCTCTAGCCATTGTGGCCCTGATATCTATGATCTATTACCATATTGACATCGTAATGCTAGGGAAGATGAAAGGAGAGGAAGTTGCTGGATGGTACGGGGTTAGCTATCATCTTTTCTTTGCCCTCTCCATGATTTCCGGTGCTTTTCTTTCTGCAGTTTTTCCTGTGATGTCCCGCTTTTTCAAGGAATCACGGGAAATGCTGAAAAAGGCCTTTCACAAATCTTTTAAGGTCCTGGTGGGAGCGGGGATCCCAGCTTCTGTAGGAACTTTTTTACTATCGGAAAAGATTATCCTCTTCTTGTTTGGTCCCCAATACCAGCATTCGATCGCCGCCCTTAAGATTTTATCTTTCATTATTGTCTTCAGTTATCTCAACAGCCTGGCCAGCTATTTCCTGACTTCCGTAAACCGGCAGGCACTGACGGCAAAGATAATAGCCCTAACCACTGGCATCAATGTCTTTCTCAATTTCATTCTTATTCCTCCTTATAGCTACAGAGGAGCAGCCTATGCCACAGTAGTTTCAGAGATCCTGTTTCTTGCTTTGATTTTCCTGTCTGCTCGAGGGGAAATCCCTTCTATCCCCCTAATAGAAACTGCAAAATCGGTTATCTCTTCGGCGATAATGGGTTTCCTCATAATAGTCCTGATTAGGAATGGCTTTAATCTGCTCCCGATCATCGCCATCGGAGTTATTTCCTATTCCCTCCTCATCTGGATTACAGGATTCATAACAAAAGAAGAGAAAGCTAGGCTGAAAAATCTCCTTCTGGGAAGAGAGACAGAATGAGTAAGAAAATCGGAGTTAGCGTCGTTATCCCCAACTGGAACGGGAAGAAACTGCTCAAAAGAAATCTCCCCCCGCTAATTGAAGCGATGAACTATTTTGGCGGAGAGTACGAGATCATAGTAGTAGATGACGGAAGCGTCGATGGGAGCGCCCAATATGTAAGAGAGGCCTTCCCTTCCATAAGAGTTATCAGATTGGAACACAATCGTGGATTCCCCGTAGCTGCTAACCGAGGCATGGGCGCGGCAATACATGATTTGGTCCTCCTCTTAAATTCCGATATTAGAGTAGAGAGGAATTTTCTTGCCCCTTTGTTAGGTTACTTCGACGAGGAAAGGACATTCGCGGTTTCAACAGCGATAATGGAAGATAAAAACACCGTTGTGATCCGGCCGTACATCTTTGAGTTTAAGTACGGCTTCTTAAGGGAGGTATTTGGCACAGAAAAAAACGGACCTAATCTCGCTTCTACTGTGTCAGGAGGACGTGGGCTTTTTGACAGGAAGAAGTTTATGCAGTTGGGCGGTTTCGACGAGATATACTCGCCTTTCTATTACGAGGATTGGGACCTTTCCTATCGTGCCTGGAAGAAGGGCTTTCGGATGTATTATGAACCGCAGAGCATCGTCTATCATGCCCATCAGGCTACTATCGGAAGGGCTTTCAGCAATGGATATATAAAGTTTATCTTTGACCGCAACAGGTTAATATTCACGTGGAAGAATCTCACAGATTTAGATTTTCTCTTTCGACATTTTCTTATTCTTCCTTTTTTTCTCCTTTGGAATTCAATCAGAAATCCGCTTGTAATCTTATCATTCCTTGCAGCACTCAGGAAAGTACCAACGATATTAAGAAAGCGAAGAAAAGAGGAAGTTTTCATCCGGTACGGAGATAAAGAAGTCCTTAGGTTGATCAGGGAGAAGTAATGGCCAGAATTTCGGTGGTTATCGCCGCAAAAGATTGGGACTGGAAGTAAAGCTTCATGTGGAGGAAAATTTTAACTTAGATATAAATGTGAGGAAAATTGAGAAACTTTACATTCAAATTCTCGAATAGAGCTGGAGGTCATCTCCTGAAACTGAGATGGAAAAGAAAACAAATGGCTTATAAAATATTCTGGAGTCAGGAATGCTTAGGATAGATATGCTTGATCGCCTTGCCTGTCCTGAGTGTAAGAATTTTTCTGTAGAATTGAAATCCTCTCGGCAAGAGAACAACAAGATTATTAAAGGAGAAATTGTCTGTCTTAGCTGTCATCGCCAATACCCCATCCTTGAAGGCATTCCAAATATGCTTCCTGATGAGTTAAGGCTAAAAAAGATACCAAAGGAAAGCATCTGGCGAGAATGGGGAAAAAGACTGGGCTCGTATAAGCACAGGATGAAGGGCTGGACAAAAGAGAATAGTCGAAGCATTATACCCGTGTACAAAGAATCCTTTTCGTTCTTTTATCCCATTAAGGGCTCTGCACTGGAAATTGGCTGTGGAAACGGTGTTGTTCGGCACTTCCTTGACAAGGATATTGAATACTGGGGCATAGATCCTGATAAAGACTGTATCCTACGTCCACTCTATTCTTTTCCCCAGGATATTTTCACTTGCTTAAAAGAACCTTTTCCTTTTATTCAGGGAGTTGGTGAAAACCTCCCATTCAAAGATGAGTCTTTTGATAACGTAATAATTACCGCCACCCTGGACCATGTGAATTCGCCTTCAAAAGTTTTTGAGGAGTCTTTCAGAGTTCTAAAGGATAAAGGACAAATGTTACTTTCAGTTGGTATAGGTGAATGGGGCATGAGCAAAGGGAAAATCTTCTCGATCCTGGCAAACGGATTTAAGAGATTATTAAAGGGTGAGCTAATCAGCTTAACTAAAGGTGTTTTTCGCAGGCTTTTTGTCCATGCAGAACCTGACCTGTTCTTCTCTCAGGATGAAATTATTCATCTTTTTCGTCAGTTTTCTGGCCTGGAAATCAAAGACTACGATGGTTGCCTAAAGTTTTTCAAAGCAAAAAAGAAACAAGTCTCTTCTAAATCTGAGGTTTAATAATCTGTGATGAAAATAGGAATTGACGCAAGAGAATTTGTGCCGGAACAAATGACAGGAATCGGAAGATATCTTTGGCATTTCCTGCGGCATGCAACAACATCCAAAGATCCGCATGAGTACGTGCTATTCTGTAACCAGAAGACCCAAATCCCTCATGACCTGCCGAGACTAAAAAAAGTAATTATCACTGAAAATATTACCCAGGTATGGGACCAGGTGCTTCTGCCTCTTAATATCAAAAGAGAAAATATAGATGTCTTCCTAACACCCTATTTTAAGGCTCCGCTTTTCCTGCCGTCTAAAATGGTACTCATAATTAACGACCTCATACCGCTTTTTTTCCCCGAAGAGCACGGTCAAATGGGAAGGCTTTACTTCAAGTTTATGAGCGCAACGGCAGCCAGGAGAGCAACAAGGATCATGACTATCTCAGAGCACTCAAAAGGAGATATCGTCAACTATCTCGGGCTGCCTGCTGATAAAATAATGGTTATTCACTTGGGAGTTGAGGAAAGATTCATGCCAACTGATATCAGGGAAGAGGAAATCAGGATAAAATATTCACTTCCTCAAAAATTCATCCTTTACGTTGGAAATCTAGCTCCCCATAAAAATGTTCGGAGTTTGACCAGGTCATATGCATCACTTCCGGCTGGGCTGAGAGACAACTATAAGCTTGTGCTGGGATCGCTCAAGAGCGATAAATACTTCTCAGATATTGATAAGGATATCAGGGAAATGGAACTTACCCAGGATGTATTTTTCACGGGCTTTATCAAGCACAAAGACTTACCTTCAGTGTACAGCATGAGCTCCCTTTTTGCCTTCCCATCCTTATACGAGGGATTCGGGCTTCCACCCCTTGAAGCAATGGCCTGCGGCTGTCCTGTGGTGAGCTCAAACACTTCATCCATGCCCGAAGTTCTTGGAGATGCGGCACTTTTTTTTAATCCGAACAATGTTGAGGAAATTTCCCAAGCCATAAGACATATGTTAGAGGATGAAAATCTTAGAAACAGGTTTCGCCAGAAAGGACTCGATAGAGCAAAACTTTTTACAACTGAGAAAATGACGAGCAGAATGCTCGATGTTCTTGAGGTAGCATATGAATAAGAAATCAAAATTATAAATTTGAAAGTGATAAATATCATTCAAGGTGGAAGTGACTGATGTACAGGGTTTTGTATATCGAAGGTTCAGGAGATATTGCGGGTGGTGGACAGATAAGTCTCATCAAATTGCTTGAGAATATCGACAGGACTCTTATTGCACCTATGCTGATCTGTCCCTTCAGTGGGGACCTTGTCTCCCATGTTGAAAAATTGGGCATTCCAGTTAAAGTTCTAAACATGGACTCCCCTAAGAAAAAACCTATTAAGTTCTTTAGCTCCGTCCATAAACTTAGAAAATTGATGAGGTCCATGAAAGTGGACCTTGTTCATGCCAACACATCACGTTCAACGCTATACGGTGGCCTCGCGGCAAAACCGTTGGAATTGCCTGTGATCTGGCATGTTAGAGTCATTGAATCAGAGGGATGGTACGATAGATATCTTGCCGGGCTTTGCCGTAAACTATTTGCAGTCTCAAAAGCAGTGGAGAAGAGATTCAATTGGCTTTTGTCCAAGAATCGGGAGAAGATTACGGTAATTCATAATGGCGCAGATATTCGAGAATTTTGCCCGATAATCAGCGGAGATGAGGTGCGCAGCGAATTTAATCTAAAACCTGATGTTCCTGTTGCGGGAATCGTGGGAAATTTGCTTGTCTGGAAAGGGCAGGAATACTTTATCCGGGCAGCATCAGAGGTAAGAAAAGAGATACCGTCGGCTATGTTTTTAGTTGTCGGCGACGGAGAATGCCGCCATGACCTGGAGATGGTCAGCGAAAAACTCGGGATAAGAGACAAGGTTATCTTTACTGGCAGGCGATTTGATATCCCAAAGTTAATGGCGGCAATGAACGTTATTGTTCATTCTTCTATTTCCCCTGAACCATTTGCCCGGGTGATCCTTGAAGCTATGGCCATGGGAAAGCCTGTCATCGCTATGAATGAAGGTGGGGTTCCCGAAGTCATCAAAGACGGGTTCAACGGCATTTCGATTCCGCCTAAGAACGCGTCCCTGATGGCACGAAAAATTATAGGATTGCTCAGTGATAGAGATAAAGCAAAGAAAATGGGACAAGCAGCCCGAAAGTGTATAGAGGAACATTTCAGTATCGAGGCAAATGTGAAAAAAATTCAGGAAGAGTATTTGCATATTTTGACAAGAAATGCTTAAAAACATTAAACTGCGGTTTAAATCTAAATAAGGCTTTTTATCTTATGCAGAACTTAATTAAAATCTCTTGCCCTATATGTGGGAGTGAAAATATACTAAATTACCTCAAAGATGACCTGCCCCCTGATATCGGTCCAGGTATTGTGTTAAAATTGTCCTGGACAGAAGGAGGAGGACATGGTCAGGAAACGCTACACACCCGAGCAGATCATCACCATGCTCCGTGAAGCCGAAGTTCTGCATAGTCAGGGATTCAAAATGGCAGATGTCTACCGGAAGCTGGGGATTTCTGCACAGACGTATTGCCGCTGGCGCAAGGAGTACGGAGGTATGAGGGTGGATCAGGCCAAACGCTTGAAGGAGCTTGAGAAGGAGAACGCGAGGCTCAAGAAGCTGGTGGCAGAGCTTTCACTGGAAAACGACATCCTCAAGGAGGTAAACCGGGGAAACTTCTGAGCCCGGCCAAGAGGAGCCGGGCGGTGGATCATGTGTGTGAGAGGCTGGGTGTTTCCCAGCGCAGGGCTTGCACGGTCCTGGGCCATCCGCGTTCCACCAAGCGGCATATCCGGAAGATAGCGGAGGATGAGAAGCGATTGGTTGAAAGGATCGTCACTTTGGCCAGCAAGTACGGGCGCTATGGTTACCGGCGTATCGCGGCATTGCTGCGGAATGAAGGCTGGATAGTCAATAACAAGCGTGTAGAGAGAATATGGAGGCAGGAAGGACTGAAAGTCCCTCAGAAGCAGCCCAAACGGAGGCGACTGTGGTTAACGGATGGGTCGTGTATCCGCCTCCGCCCTGAGAGGAAGGACCATGTGTGGAGTTATGATATGGCGATGACACGAACTTCCGATGGGCGTCCCGTGCGGATGCTGGTCATTATTGATGAGTACACACGGGAATGTTTATCCATATATACAGCCCGCCGAATCTGGCATCAGGATGTCTTGGATCAGTTGTATGAGCTTTTCATCAGACGGGGCACACCCGAACATATACGCTCGGATAACGCGCCGGAATTCACAGCAAAAGCGGTAAGAGAGTGGCTGGGAAACCTGGGAGTGAGGACGCTCTTCATAGAACCCGGGAGTCCTTGGGAGAACGGTTATGTGGAGTCGTTCATCGGGAAGCTCAGGGACGAGTTGCTGAATGCAGAGATCTTTGATACTTTACTAGAAGCTAGAGTGCTCACAGAGCGCTGGCGAGGGGAATATAACAGGTATCGGCCTCATAGTTCTTTGGGGTACAGGCCTCCGGCTCCAGAGGCTTTTGAGGCTTTAAATTTCACTTTGCAGGTGGTACATTAATGGGGGTCAGGTCAAGAATCCTCAAGAAGAAAGGATTATTAATAATCAGAGTTTGTAATATAGGATTTCACATATTGATAAATAAATTATTAAAAAAGAATCTATTTGGAATAATAAAAAAGCCAGCCATTTTTCATTTGTATGGATTTAATAACAAAAACATAAAAGCTCTGCTGGAGAAAGCTAATCTCTCAAAGCTAAAAATAAGCAACTCAAAACTTACATCAGGGGATCCTTACTCTCAAACAAAATTTTTAGGAGGCTGTGGTACAAATTTTATTAAAAGAATTTATTATGCTTTTTCTCAATTAATAAGTTTTCTCTCTTCGAAAAGTTTACTCATTTTCCCTTCGATAATAATTTATGCAGAAAAAATTTAAAATAATTCACAAATTACCTGCCTGGATATGGGGGGCAGCAGAAAATACACTCCTTACTGTTTTGGGAATAAATAAGAAAAAATGAGATGGGCAGGAAAAGATTTGGCCATGATTTTTAGTGAAGAAATTATGGTCAAAATAATAATAAAATTGTATAAAGAACTTTTAGCTAAAAAAATATTCCTTCGGGTATTAAATCAGAGGAGTAAAACCTGTGTATCCCTGGCTTTCTAAAACTCTATATTACGCTGTTCAATCTTTTACTGGCATGAAAGTCTATGATCGCTTAAAGAAATTTGAGGAAACTCAATGGTATACCAGAGAAGATTTGAAAGAATTACAATGGCAAAAATTGAAGAAGCTCTTGCAACATGCTAATAAACACGTATCTTATTACCAGGAAAAGTTTAAGAAATTGGGGCTCAGCCCAGACGATATTAATAAGCCAGAGGATTTCAGAAAACTCCCTTTTCTAACCAAGGAAGATATTCGTAATAATATTTCTTACTTAAAGTCAAAGAATATCAAGCACTTCGTGGCCGATTGCACAAGCGGCACCGCAGGAACACCCATGATTTTCTTTAAAGAACGTTCTACGTCGGGTTATTTCTTGGCTGCAAAATATCGTGGACATAGGTGGCATAACATCGACATTGGTGATAAGGAAGTCAAACTCTGGGGATTGCCTATTGATCAAAAACCAAAATGGCGAGAGTACGCCAAAGACTTTATACTGAACCGGACACTCTTTGTTGCCTTTGATATCTCCCGGGAAACGCTTCGGCAGCACTTCAAGGCATGCCAGAGAATAAGACCTAAATATATGTATGGTTATTCCTCAGCTTTGTATAGATTTGCAAGATACTTAAAAGAAGAAAAAATAGACGCTACCCAGCTAAACCTGAAGGGAGTAATTTCTACATCTGAGGTTCTGTATGATTTTGAGCGCGAACTTATTGAAGATGTATTCAAGTGCCCTATGATCAACGAATATGGTGCCTGCGAGGCGGGAGTTATTGCTTTTGAGTGCCCTGAGGGCAAAATGCATATAACAGTGGAGAACGTCTACCTAGAAATATTAAAAGAAGATGGACAGCCCGCCATGCCTGGCGAATTAGGGGAGATAGTTGTTTCCGAACTTAATAATTATGCCATGCCCTTTATCCGCTATAAAATAGGCGACCTAGCAACGTGTGTAGATGAAGAAGAAAAATGTAAGTGCACTCGCGGGCTGCCACTCATAGGTGAAATTGTCGGACGAGCTCTGGATACGGCGATTACGCCTTCAGGCAAATTGCTGCACGCTCATGTATTTAACTATATTATCCGTAGTACCATCAGACGTGGAGCGGATATAAAAGAATTCAAGATAGTTCAGAAAGACAGGCACAGGCTATTAATAAAAGTTGTAGCTTCAAAGAGACTAAGGGAAGAATATCGCGACTATATTACAGAACAAATAAAGAACTCAATGGGGAAAGACATAATAATAGATTTTGAAGAAGTAGAGAGCATTCCATTGGAAAAGCACGGTAAGTTCAGTTTCTTTTCCTCAGAAATTCCAGCGCTCAGAAAGCATTCGATAGAGTAGAGCTTTTTACATCTGAGAAAATGACAAATAAAATACTCAATGTTTTTGAGTCACTTCAAATGAACTCGGAATGAAAGATAAAATTCTGCTTGTTACCGGTGATTTTTTACCCACAAAGGGAGGAATTTCCACTCTTTTCTTTGAATTATGCAGTAAAATTCCACAGATTATTGTTCTAACAAAAAAAACTAATAATGATGAAGCATTTGATTCCTCACAACAGATTAGAATTAGAAGAATAAATATCTTTAATAAACTTCTTCAACCTTTTATCTTAGTCATAAACGCTTTTAGGACTGTGAAAAAAGAAAAAATTGATAAGCTAATAAGTGGCCAACTTTTAGTTCCCGGTTTTGTTGGATACATTATTCATAAATTACTAAAAAAACCCTATTACGTGTGCACATACGGACCAGAATTTAATGAGAATAGACTGTTTTTTCCTCTCATGAAACTGATACTGAAAAATGCAACTAAGATCATTACAATAAGCAATTTCGCTAAAAAGCAGCTTATAAAAAAAAATATATCGCCTTACAAAATAGCAGTATTTACTCCTGGAGTTAATCTCGTTAGATTCAATCCCAACCTTAATGCCGAAAAGATACTAAAGAGACATAATCTTTATAATAAGATAGTTCTTCTAACAGCATCTCGCTTAGATACAAATAAAGGTATCGACAAAATGATAAATCTAATGCCAGAAATTTTAAGAAAATACCCTAATGTAGTCTATATAATTGTTGGCAAAGGACGAGAGGAGCGCTCTTTAAAAAAATTAGCCGAAGAGAAATCAAAGGAGAACATTATATTTGTTGGAGAAGTTTCAGATGAAACAATACCGCTATATTATGCTTCCTGCGATGTTTTCCTACTTCTCACAAGAGAAGTGCCAAGAAAAGGGTTTGTTGAAGGCTTTGGAATAGTTTTTCTGGAAGCAAACGCATGCGGAAAACCAGTTATTGCGGGTAAGGCAGGTGGCAGTCCAGAAGCAGTTGAAGATAAAATTACAGGTTTGATTGTAGATCCACTGGATGATAAAGAGATTTTAACTTCCATCGAGAAATTATTAGAAGATCGCAATCTTAGAGAGAAATTGGGTTCAGATGGAAGAATAAGAGCTGAAAATGAATTCAACTGGGATATAAAAAGTAAACAATTTATTGATATAATATCATGAATCAATACTACTCTGTTGCCGAATTGCAGGATTGTCAAAAAGAAAAACTAAGAGAGCTAATCCCAACTTTAAAGGAAGAAAGATAAGCTTATTTCCTATGCAGAAAAAAAATAAAATAATTCATATTATTACCCGCTTAGATAAGGGTGGTTCAGCAGAAAATACACTTCTTACTGTTTTGGGAATAGACAAGAAAAAGTATGAAGTAGTATTGGCCAAGGGACCCACTTATGAATCCAGAATGAGTAAAGAAGAACGTGCAGCTATTAGCGCTGGCCTAAATGAGGCTCGATTAAAAGGAGTAAGAATAGTTAATATCCCTTTCCTGTTAAGACAAATAAATCCGGTTTATGACTTTTTAGCCCTCTTTTCTCTTTATGTACTTCTAATTAAAGAAAAACCATCAATTGTTCACACCCATACTTCAAAAGCAGGACTCTTGGGTAGATTAGCAGCTAAACTTGCAGGAATCCCGATTGTCATACACACACCCCATGGCCATGTCTTTTTTGGTTATTTTGGACCTGTTAAAACAAAGATATTTATTATCCTGGAAAAACTCGCGTCTCGAATAACCAATAAAATGATAGCCCTTACAAATAAAGAAAGAGATGATCAGGTATTATTTAAAATTGCTGATGAAGATAAATTTGTGGTTATTCCCAGTGGCGTAAAGTTAAATAAATTCAGAGAATTGCCTTTTAATGAAAAACAAAATTTTAAAAAAGAGTTAGGAATACCCGAGAATTCTTTGATCATAGGCACAGTAGGCCGACTCGAGCCAGTAAAAGGGCATGAATTTCTGATCATGGCTGCTAAATATATAATCTCTAAATATCCTGATACTTTTTTTATATTCACTGGAGATGGATACCTCAGACAAGATTTAGAGAATAAAGCTTTTAAGATGGATATTAAAGAGAATATCATTTTTTTGGGCTGGAGAAATGATGCGGCTAAAATTATCTCCGGATATGATGTTTTTGTTCTTCCTTCCCTTAACGAAGGAATGGGCAGGGTGCTGGTTGAGGCAATGGCTCTTGGTAAACCGATTGTGGCCAGTAATATAGGCGGGATACCTGATTTAGTCATTCACGGGAAGAACGGTTTTTTAATCCCCCCGAAAAACGCAGAAGAGCTGGCAAAATATATTCAAATCCTTTTAGAAGATGAAAAGAGAAGAGAAAAAATGGGGCTGGCAGGAAAAGAGATGTTTTCAGATTTCAGTACTGAGAATATGGTCGAAAAGATAGAAAAATTATACGTAGAATTATTAAAGATATGGGCTTGATAAATCAAGCCCCTACATAAATCAAGCCCCTACAGATAAAGCAAGCGCCTAAAGATAAATTAAGCCAATTCACAAGATAATAAAACACCCACAAAAGAGAAAGAACCTTTTCTTACTGTAACCATCCCCACTTTCTTGATAACTGGTTCCTATGTTTGGGACAAAGGTTTTGGAGATGCTTCCTTTTTTACTTACTGGCTAATTTTCTCCCGGCAATCATTAGAATTACGACTATAATAAATATAAAAAATGCCTGAATAAACTCAAAATAAATCTTTAAATCCTCAGTGGCTAAAAGATTAATTCCACCCAATCCCAGGCAGGCTGCTATTAAGTAAATTAACAAAACCGTCTGTGTTTCATTAAATCCTAAAGCTACCAAACGATGATGAAGATGGTCTTTACCTGTGTACTCAATCCATTCTTTAAAATTTCTAACCCTGCCGTCCCAAACTCGAGCTATCGTTATATAAATCATATCAAAAATAAACACACTTAAAATAATAATCGGCAAACTTAGCGCAACTTTGGGATTTTTCTCAGCCCATCCACCCATTACCGCTATTCCCGCTAGAGTAAATCCCAGAAAAGTGCTGCCTGCATCTCCTAAAAATATGGAGGCCGGTTTAAAATTAAATTTTAAAAATCCCAAACAACTCCCGGCCAAAGCGATTGTTAAGAATCCCAAATATGATTGCCCGGTTATCTGAGCCACGATAAAGAATGATACAGAACAAATTGCAGTTATGCCTGTGGCCAGCCCATCCATGCCATCGAAAAAATTAACCGCATTTGTTATGCCCACTACCCAGATTACGGTCAGGATTACCTCTCCCGCGTTGCCCCACCAGGTACCGGGCAAAAAACTTAATCTCACCCCGTACAATATCAAAACGCCTGAAGCCAAGACCTGAGATACCAGCTTCCAAGTTGCTGGAATGTGCTTTATATCATCTATTAATCCTATTAGTAATATTATTGTGCCACCAATGACCACTCCTTTTAACTCGATCGAGAAATTAAAGTTAAAAATTATCGTGGCCACATAGGAGCCAAATATGGCCAACCCTCCCAAAAGAGGTACAGGTTTTTTGTGAATTTTTCTCTCATTCGGATGGTCTAATATTTTTAGTCTTACTGCGATACGCCCTACAACCTTAGCCGAGAAAAAAGCAAGGAAAAAAGAAAAAACGAGCAGGAAGAGCCATCTGAACGGCACGCTTGATAGAAATAAATGAATACTCTGGAGGATATCTCTCATATTCCTGGATACATTCTAAGCTGGAGTCTCACCTAATAATATTGAGGCTAAAAAGTTTTCTGCAAAGTATAAACTTCTTGCCTTGAATTTATGTTCTGAAAGCTTTTTTCTGGTCATAAACCGCATCAAGTTACAATTAATAAAAATCGTTGTATAAGTAAATAGCCTTAAGGGGTGATTTTCATTTCTTTTTTATTGCCTAAACAAGATGATTTATTTTCACCGTTTCAGGTGAGATTGGATAATTTAAGGCAACTTGAGGTTACTAAAAAATCTCTTTGACTACAGCAATAATTTTTTCAATCTCATCCTCCCGCAAAGAAGGGTAAAGAGGGATCGAGATTGTCTTATTCCAGGCTTCCTGGGCATGAGGAAATCCAGATAGATTTAGATAGACGTGGAGCGGGAAATAGACAGGCCGCCTGCACATAACTTTTTTTTGATGAAATCTTTCAAGGTATTCAGAAGAACTCTCTTTTGTTTTTATTACGAATCGATAATATATATGATCTTTTCCTTCTTTCCAGACAGGTAAGGTGAAATCACAATTCTTAAATTCCTGGAAATAGCGATCAGCAATCTTCCTTCGTCTCTCGATGAATTTCTCTAAAAAAGAAAGCTGGCTTAGCCCGAGGGCTGCCTGGATATCAGTCATCTTATAGTTATAACGCAGGATATAATCATCTTTATTGTCATACTCCCTAAGGTCTTTAATCCGGGAGACCAAATCTTCTGAATCGCTTAAAACCATACCTCCCTCTGCTGTAGCCATTACTTTTGTAGCATAAAAAGAAAAAACAGAGAGAAGACCAAAGCTGCCGGCTCTCTTGCCTTTAAAATTTGCACCTATGCTCTGGGCACAATCTTCAATTACAGGAATACCCAGCTCAGACAACTTATCAATTTCTGCCGGACAGCCGAACATATGAGGCACAATGATAGCCTTTGTTTTATTGGTTATGGCTCTTTTCGCAGCCTCGACTGACATATTGAAAGTAAGGGGATCTATATCAACAAGGACGGCGGCTGCTCCCGTGTAATTCACAGAGTTAAGCACAGCAGAACAAACAAAAGATGGGATTATGACTTCATCGCCTGTCTTTATATTCAAAGCCAATAAAGCCAAATGGAGAGCTGCAGAGCCAGAGCTAACTGCCACAGCCTTTTTTTTACCGATGAAGCTGGCTAATTTGTTCTCGAATTCTCGAACCTTTGGCCCCTGAGTTAATTGACCGGCTTTAAGCACAGAGATGACAGCATTCAGGTCTGAATCAGAGATCAAAGGACGGGAATGGGGAATATTCTCTTCAGGCATCATAGATCACGCAAAAATCTAAATGCTTTAAAACCTTCAGCGTATTTAACTTTTCCTTGAAAACCCCTGAAATTAGCCGTGGCTTTGACACTTTCAACCATATCTAATTTAGTGGGGTATGCTTTGGCTACCTGGGTAGTATAGAACTGAATCAATTTTTGCTTCTCTTCCAGCACATCTCCGATATCGACAAAAATATCAGGTTCAAAATTATTGGATGTATAATCTTCATAAAAAAATACTCTCTTTACATATCGAGTTGCAGCTAGAGTACACTTAGCTAGAGTACGGTGGTCTTGATGGATATCATCAATGTAATTGACATAGACTTCTTTTGGATTTATTTCTCCGATTACGCTGTCAATATGAGAAATTATCTCTCTTTCGTTGGGCAACTCAGTATCAATGTATCCGCCCCAAAATATTTTCTTCACACCCAAAAATTTCACAGCTTTCTCCTGTTCTTTCTGCCTTTTTTCTGGGTCTCCTCCGTATTCTCCTCTGGTTAAAACCATAAAATATATATTTTCCCCTTTTTTGGCTAATTTAAGGAAAGTGCCTCCGCACCCATATTCAATATCGTCTGGATGTGCTCCCAATGCTAAAATATTCAATTCATCCTCCTTTTTTTAAGATTGAAAGACTCTCCGGTCCACAATTGAATAATAAATCTACGACTGACATATATGGCTCGAAATTCCCATAAAGCTGAGAATAGTGAGGATGCTTATAGTCTTGAAAGATTACTTTAATACGTTCCCTGGAAAATTCGTCCAAATTCATGTATTTTGCCCCGTCCTTCCCCGAGAGATAAACGTCTCCGCCTAGATGCTTGCATATATCAACTAATCTCTCGGTCGGCTCTTCTCTTGATTCATATTTTGAGGCTTTGACAAGCTTTTTTTCCGAAATACCTAAGGCCTTTACCAGATATTTTATCATATGAATGTTAATATCGACTAAATGGTTCCAATCTTGCGCATAAGTCTGTTCAAAAAATTCACTATGATCTTTGAAAAATGGAGTCTTAGAATAATTTGTTACCAACGCGTTCAGATGTTTTTTTCCCCACCATACTGTGTTATTAATCTCAACTTCATAAATTTTCTGCATGAATTTGTGAATAACCGGGACAGAAAGCCACTGCCACCCTTCGGTTGTTTTAATTCTATTTCGATTCTGCCATTCGTTCTTTTTAAACTGCACATTATCCAAAAATACGAATATATCGCTTCTTTCAATTTTATCAAAGTATCCCAGCCAGGGTAAGTATTGGGGTTGATGGACGGAAACAATCATCTCTTATGCCTCGGTTAATACAAACGCACGAGATAAAATGTCATTGCGAGTAAAATTAGAAGATTCCTTCGCTTTGCTCGGAACAGGCTGCGCAATCTCATACAATAAATTGTCATTGCGAGGAGCGTAGCGACAGGGCAATCCCCACCTTTTCTCATGAGATTGCCACACCCTTCAGGCTCGCAATGACGATGTAAGAACATTTAATGCTTTTATATTGGTTCAGTAATATCACAAATTTAAAGCGGCCTCGAACATTTGCCTTGCATATAGTGTGCTCGGTCGAATTTGACTTTCTACCTGGAATTCATTCTTGGGAATTTAGAATTTCCGAATGAGAAAATAGGTCTAACTCAGCCTCAAAGAAGCATTTAAAGATCATTCTCATCTAAGGCTTTATCAATGTTTACTACAGGCACCTTTGCTAAATCAACCCTCATCGGCGTCTCAGGGGGTTTTCCATCGGCATCAAAAAAAATCTCTACCTTAGGGCGCAAAGGATGTTTCTTATTGACACTTATAACCCTGCCAATTGCACCACTGTTTAATAATACAAAGCTTCCCGGAGGATAGGGGGAGATTGAATTCAAGAAAACCTTGACAAATTCAGGTGCAAAAGAATTCTTTTCCTCTTGGACAATCGTCTTTACTGCCTGATAGGGAATAATTTTTTCCCTGCGATACGGGCGGGGATGTGTTATGGCTTCATAAACCTCGGCTATAGCAACAATTTTGGCATAGTCAGAAATTTCATCGCCTCTTTTCCCATCGGGATAGCCTGATCCATCCACCTTCTCGTGGTGTTGATGAACAACGTCAGTTGCGCATTCAGGTATACCTTCAATTTGACTCAGAAGTTCTATACCAAAAATCGTATGCTTTTTAACATGATTGAACTCTTCTTTGGTTAATTTGGAAGGCTTGTTTATTATTTCTTGAGGAAGTTTCAAATAGCCAAGGTCGTGTACCAGAGAAGAAACACATAAATTAATAAGTTCGCTCCTGCCGTACCCAAAGGCTAAACCAAGGTTTGTGGCTAAAATTGAGGCATTCACTGAATGCGCATAAAGAAAATCTTCCTGCTTTCCAAGATAGGAAAAAATGTGCACTAAAGATAATAACATATTATTGTCAGCACGAAGTATATCTGTTATTATTTCGGCAAGGCTGGCAAGTTTTCTTTCGGCTACGGTCTTCCCCGCTCTGATTTCATCCATTATCAACATCAAATGAAGTACCATATCCTCGTATGTTTTCTTTAATTCGGCTAAGCTTTCCTTACTCTTTTTTATCTCAAAGGCCTCTGATATCAGACCAGGCTTCTCCTCATACTCTGTTCCTGCAGATTTCCTGATAATTTCAGATAATTTAACCATAATACATTATAGGTCTAAGCCACGCGCCGATCTTTTTGCTGTATCTGAATTTATTTCCTTAAGTCCTTTCGTATATCCTACCAGCAAGCACATATCGCAGATAGAGTTTATCATCCGCGGAATTCCTTCTGCTTCCTCCCATATTGTACCACAGGCACGACTTGCAAAAATCTTTTTTTTGGTTCCGGCTATTCCTAATCTATGGACTATATACTTTTCAGTATCTTCCTTGTTCAACGGGTTTAAATGATACCTTAGTATCAATCTTTGTTTCAGCTGTTTAAGCTCGTCTATTTTTTCCCGTAATTCAGGCTGCCCTATAAGGAGAAGCGTCAACAGAAATCTATTATTTAGCTGAAAGTTCAAGAGAAGTCTCAATTCTTCGAACGCCATGAGGTCTCTAATAGCTTGAGCTTCATCTATAATGAGAACAGTATCTCTTCCTTTGTTCATATTCTCGTAAAAGCGCTGATTGAGCTCCTTCAGTAGTTTTGTTTTAGGCATTTTCTTTGAAATCTTTATACCCAACTGCAAACAAATCTCTCTTAAAAGTTCAAGGGGATTCAACATAGGATTGGTAACCAGCGCTATTTCATATTTATCCTGGGGTAATATTTCAAAAATCAGCCTGCTCATTATTGTTTTGCCGCAGCCATACTCACCTGTCAACAAAGCTGCTCCTTTGCGCTCCTTGATTACATAAGTCAATCTCGTAGCAGCTTCTAAATGTTCATGGGAAAGATAAATAAAGCGTGGGTCCGGAGTATTTTCGAATGGTTTTTCTTTCAAACCCCAGTGTGCTACGTACATATTTAGCTTTTGGAAGCGAAATTGCTCCTTTCTTTCATTCCAGACATAACTATAAATAAATAAGATATGCATGTCAAATTATTATTTTAGAGAAATCCTCTCGATTTACTTTAAGGTACTTTTAATATACCATTATAACCGCTCGGGGACTGTATCAACGTACGATCCCTGATTTGCACATGATTCATTAAACTTATGGTCCATAATTTGCGTATGACTCATGATTAACTTGAGGTTCGCGATTAGCATATGGACCATAAAGATAAAATGAATGGAATCTTCAATCAGATCAGAACGTAAAAATACTCCTGACTCTGCATTTTCTTATTTTTGGATTTTTATTCCAGATCTGCAATGAGAAGTCATAACAAAAAATTTGCTTTCATCTTGACTGTCGCCTTTTTGGGTTTATTGGCTGAAGGTGTAGCCCGGGCTGATGAAAATATTCACGAATATATTCAGGTTTCAGGGCTGATTGATATCCGAACAGATTTCAGCGATGGGGCTCATACGCTCGAATATCTTATTAAATTGGCAAAAAAAAGGGGGATTGATGTTCTTTTTATTAATGATCACGACCGGAAAGTCCTGGAATATGGGATACGTCCTTTTCAAAATATCTTGAAAAAAAGAGTCGAAGAGCCCTCAATCAATAAAAAGGGAGCAAAAAATTACCTGAACATGGTCAAAGCTGCATCAAAGAAGCACCCGGACTTGATTTTAATCCCAGGGGCAGAGTCTGCGCCTTTTTATTACTGGAGGGGAAGCTATTTTAAAAAGAACCTGACCGTTTGTGATTGGGAAAGACATCTATTAATTATCGGTCTCGACGAACCGAAAGATTATAAGGAACTGCCAATACTTCACAACGGTTATTCCACAAAATATATTCTTGCATTGATGTCAGTTGGTTTTTTTCTCTCTATTGCTCTTCTGATACTCGGTCTGTTCATGATAAAATGGAAGGGAATTATCAGATATTCCGGAGTTGCGATCTCTGTCTTGGCTCTGCTTCTTCTTATCAATAATCATCCTTTCAAAAGCTCCCCTTATAGCCAGTACCAGGGATACCAGGAAATCTCTCCCTACCAGTTTTTGATAGATTACGTCAATTCTCGAGGGGGAATGGTTTTCTGGAATCATCCTGAAACAAGGTCAGGAAAGGCAAAACTTGGTCCTATTTTCAAAGATACTCCCCCTTACCCTCAAGTGTTATTAGAATCTACGAATTATACAGGCTTTGCTTCTTTGTATGGGGATTCTATAACAATTACGGAACCAGGAAACATCTGGGACAAGGTTTTAACAGAGTACTGCTCGGGCCAGAGAGCAAATCCTGTCTGGGGAATTTCTTCTGCTGATTTTCATAAAGAAGGAGGAGCCGGAGAGAAATTAGGAAATTTTACCACCTTTTTTCTGGTAAAAAGCAAATCTAAAAAGGAAATTTTAGATGCTCTGCGAGAAGGCAGAATGTACGCCTGCAGAGGATATGTCCCCTCCCCGAAACTAGTTCTTGATGATTTCTCAATCTCTGATTCTAAAACTTCGCAGAAAGCAGTTATGGGGGAAGAGATACTCTCTAAAGGCTATCCCAGCATAATCATCAGTATCTCTACAACTGATCCAGAGGAAGGAAATTCCGTGACTGTGAGACTGATTAGATCCGGTAATCTTTTAGAGACCTTCTCTGCAGAAACTCCCTTGAGTATAAGCTTTAAAGATGATTTCTTTGAGGCAGGCAAAAGGATATATTATCGCCTGGATGCGGTAGATACCAGAGGGAGGAAATTAGCTTCTAACCCTATCTTTGTGAAATTTCAACAATAAAAGAAGGCTAGATTCCAGGAATCAAATCTTACAGAATCAAGCAATAAAGAACTTACTACTACTTACCTTTAGCTATCATCCATTCTCTTGCCGTTATAGCTATGGCAAATAAAAGACATGCCTGGGTAAATTGAAGAAAGGCTTGGGCTTCAATTCCCAGTATAGGTTTTACTATGAGCCGTGATATTATGCCCACGATCAAGCTGATAGCAGCCACGACAATAAATGCTTCACAAATTTTTTTCATCTTATCCCTTCCTCCTTTGCGATGATAATATGGCGTCATCCTTTTAATGTCAAGCACTTTTTCCGATCCTCCTCTAATTTGACTTTTTCTGATTTTTTTCTGATAATAATTAAAAACCAGTGAAAAGGGAGCATCACTTGATGAATTTACTCGATAAAGTTTATAAAAAAAGCGATTCAATCGTATTCAGAAAAATAGCCGATGAGTTTATTTTAGTCCCGATCAGGCAAAATGTTGGTGATCTGGAGAGCATCTCCACTCTGAACGAGGTAGCTGCCCGTATCTGGGAGCTTATTGACGGAAAAATGATGGTCAGAGAGATAAAAGATAAGATAGTTGAGGAGTTTGAAGTCACTCCTAAACAAGCAGAAAAAGACCTAATAGAGTATTTACAGCAATTGAAAGGGATTGAAGCTATAATTGAAAGGTAAGCATATGGAACGCCCTCCTATATCTGAAATTACCTACGCTCAGTTTTACGAGCGGTTGAATGAGAAGGTTATAGCCAAGAGGATTCCGATTACTGGATCATTTGAGCTTACTTTTCGCTGCAACCTGCGCTGCCTTCATTGCTATTGCAACTTGCCTCTGAATGATCAAGATGCGCTAGAGAAGGAACTCACAACTGAAGAGATATTCACTATCTTTGACCAGATAGCTGAGGCAGGATGTCTATGGCTGTTGCTCACCGGAGGGGAACCTCTATTACGAAAAGACTTTCTTGAAATTTACGCATACGCCAAGAAGAAAGGCTTCCTTATCTCATTATTTACCAACGGGACACTCATTACCCCCAAGATTGCTGATCATTTGGCTGAATGGCTGCCGTTTATAGTGGAGATTACATTATATGGTGTGACTAAAGAGACTCATGAAAAAGTGACCGGGGTTCCTGGCTCATTTAAGCGCTGTCAAAAGGGTATTGAGTTACTCCTGGAGCGGAAAGTTCCTTTAGGGCTGAAGACCATGGCCATGACCTTAAACCGGAACGAGCTTTCGGACATAAAAGAATATGCTGAAGGATTAGGAGTGAAATTCCGTTTCGACCCTATACTCAACCCCAAGCTGGACGGTTCTAAAACACCTTGCAATTTCCGGTTATCGCCTGAAGAAGTTGTCAAGCTAGATTTAGCTGACGAGAAAAGAGTGAAAGAATGGCGGGAGTTCTGTGAAAGGTCCATAGGTCCTTACCAAGATGATTATCTTTTTAACTGTGGTGCAGGCGTTTCTACATTCCACATCGATCCCTATGGTCGAATGAGTTCCTGCGAAATGGTTCGGTTTCAGAATTATGACTTACGTCGCGGTTCCTTCGAAGACGGCTGGAATCGCGCTATTCCTGAATTTCTAGCCCTAAAACCTACGGGCGATTATCCGTGCGGCAAGTGTGAATTAATATCTTTATGCGGTCAATGCCCTGGCTGGGCCTATCTGGAGAACGGTAATCCAGAAACGCCTGTAGAATATCTCTGCCAGATAGCCCATCTTCGGGCAGAAGCATTTAAGACAAAGAAACTTTAAAAAGGAGGCAAAATTGGAGACAAAAGAAAAAAATCGGAAAAAATACAAAAAACCACAAATAAATCGAGTCAATCTGGTAATCGAGGAAGCAGTGTTACAGGCTTGTAAGACAGGCCCAGGCCTATCTGGCAAGGCCGGTAATAATTGTGATTTTGCCGGCTGCAAGAAGAGTGTTTATGGTTCTTAATCCAGGTAGAATAAATTTTCTCATAAAATAAATCTTCTCTTGGATTAATCATAATCAACCTTCTCTAATTTCACTTTTGATGCTATGAATCCCACCAGAAATAATAATTTGAAAAAAACTAAGGCGAGGCTGATCCCGTTATGAAAAATGAAGAGAGACTAAAAGAATTCACCATAGGTATAGCTGGTATTTGTTTATCTTTTCTTTCCGATCAAGAGCTATCTGAATCTGGAGTTGAAGATATGTATTATGAATTCATCACAGATATTAGACCTGACACAAAGATTCGAGTGCACTGCAACAATTTTCCTGAAAGGAGCATCGGAAAAAAGATATTTGATTCCGGCAGC
>Ga0209636_10000577_pt1 | contig 36278 bp, 34 predicted proteins | sample DeeMarSWOR152_54_FD_187464 | JGI IMG/M metagenome (GOLD analysis project Ga0209636, IMG submission 187464) | Marine sediment microbial communities from White Oak River estuary, North Carolina - WOR-1-52-54 (SPAdes) (version 2) | ecosystem: Environmental > Aquatic > Marine > Intertidal zone >... | reverse complement strand
GCAGATATGAAGGCTTGGCATGGGTGGTATTTTTCGTCGCAACCGTTTATTGTTGGCACTTGTGAGGCTTCTGCCATTGCCCTCATATCTGCGTGTCGCATTAAACGAGCCATGATGCAATCGACGTTTCGTGACAGGTATTTCGTTTCGTCGCCTATATCTGCTAATGTGAAGTTCGTTGCGCGCCAGTCGAGGAAGATTGCATGTCCACCGAGTTGTGTCATGGCGACTTCGAAAGATACACGTGTACGGGTTGATGTTTTTTGGAAAATCATGGCTAGAGATTTATCTTTTAAAGCAGTACGCCATTCTTTAGGATTTTTTTTGATTTCAATTGATTTTTCAATAATATGCTCGATTTGTTGTGGGGACCAATCTTTGAAGTTTAATAGGTGCATGTGGTGTGCCTCGTTTCTTTTATTGCGGAGTTTTATTTGTGTTATAAGTTTTGTGGAAGTAATTGTTAGTTTTTTCTCTGTGTGTGCGCACACGTCTAGGCCTAGGTCTTGTATATGCTCCAATTAGGCTCCAAATAAATGCTAAATATATGTTAAAACAATGGTATTTTGTTATACGCTTACATAACAAAATTATAACAAATTGTTTTTTTGAGATAATTACCTCATTTTTGAGGTATTTTTCCCATTAAAAATATTGGTTCTATTGATTATGAGGTAAAAATTCGTGAAATTATCTCATTATAACAAAAAGGCTAAACCTCTACTCAGCACATGGTTAATTAACACATTTTTCCTCTAATCTTCTTCTCGAAAAATAGGCCAAATCACCATCCTCACAGTCAAATATGACGAGAGAAAGTGGGTTCTAGGGGATATAGAACTTTTGGAAAGTTTTTTCAGAAATCTTTTATGTAAATAAAAGATAATAAGGAATAATTTAGGGAGAATGGAGGTGATTGTTGACTCTATAACTGTGATTGGTTTCTTGTGGGACGTGACCCGTTAACCCATCTCGATCGTTAGAGTTTCGGCGAACGGGAAAAAATGTGAAAGAAACACGGCCGAAAAGAAAAAAGAAGAAAGGAAAAGTGAATTTGTGTAAAAATGCGTATAAAACATTGCGAAAAATGCCAGAAATTTGTCTAATGATAGTTATACTGTTGACTTTAATCGTTGATGCAGGGTTTTCGTGGCCTCCATTTGATGAAGAAATAACGCCAATTCTTGAAGGTGACGTTAATGGGGACGGTATCGTCAATATTCAAGATGCAAGTCTGGTAAGCTTATGGTGGCAGCAAACAGTTCCGCCTGCACCCGCAAATGTAGACTTAAATGGAGATGGAATAATAAGCATTGAAGATGCGACCATTATAGCCCTCAATTGGCTCAAACAGGGGAGTTGTCCGTATTCTCTTGACTTTGAATTCGATGTGCCAGCATATAGTGATGATCAAGTGGTTTATTACAATGACTTTACAATGTACATTCCCATAAAACTCAGCGGAAAAGCATTTTACCTGCAAGGATACGTCGACGACTGGGTTCAGAACATTCGAATCGACGGTAACTGGGTTTACAGTGGGCCAAGCAATTTTGGAAACATCAATATACCGCTGGGAACATATTCTAGTGGATACCATAGACTCGAATTCGAATTTGGAGAAATCATAGGGGCTGGGTCAATCTACCTTTATGTTTCAACTGTCAATCCCGATGAAAAAGCATTATTTACAGAGTTCTACACAGTAGTACCTAATGATGGTGACAATGACATCCAGTATGATATAACATCACACGTGGTTTTCCCTATGTCTGGCTGGTATTACCTTGTGGGCAATGCTGACGATTACATAAGTAACATCAACTTTAACGGAGATCCTATTTGGCCAGATTATATATGGAGTTGCGGTACGCATGAAACTATATACAATTGGGGAGACGGTTTCGTCATTCCGTTTCTATATCACGAGAACGGAAGCTATACTATTCAATTCAAGTTCGGAGAAATCTGGGGCAGTGGTGCATTGAATTTCCAGTACATAATAAGAAGCTTGCAAGAAGATCAGATTGGACCACCAAGATACTATTCGAGCGTAAACATGAACCCTTGTTATCCCCCTTATCCCCCTGCCGGAGTAACTGGTCTTATCATACTTCCTGAACCAACAGATATTACAGGCATGAAGCTTTATGGTGGCTCGAAGTGGAAATCAGACGGTGACCCCGATCATAGCGAAAGGTATATCGAAACTAGAGTAGGAGTTAACGCTAGTTACAGTTGTACTTATGGCTGGGTCTCTATCGGTGCAGAAATCGGACTTGGAAATGGATTGGCAGAATGGGCACTTCTGCCAGCGACGATGGATGACGTTGGAATAACGATGAACTTAACTTCGACCTACTTTGACAAATACCTTGAAACGTGGCGGTTATTCCCATATACGACTACACCAATAGGGCTACCATACGAGTGCATAAAATTCATAGACCGTAGCATCGATACATACAGCTTCCCATATCTTGACATCGTGGATTTAGAATACAGTGATGAGGGTGAAAGCATCATCAAACCAAACTTGACAGCAATTGGATACACAGGAACTGTAATAGGTACTACAATCGCTTTTGTAACTACTGAACCATGGTTTGTAGCAATCGGTGCCCTTGTTGGTCTCAGTTTGCAGGGGGTATCTGCAGCCTCTCACTATGATGATGGGCAAGCGGTTTGTCGATGCCAAAAAACAATAACTGATCCAGACCACTTCCAGCTTGTATATAACAATGCTATGGAGGTGCCTCCTTGGTGGTGGTCGCCTAGTGGTGGTCATCCAAGCAGCGCGAGCGACGTTTCCTTCTTAAAACTGAACCCAAACACGGGCTGCCACTGCGGAATGACAAAAGTAGTTTTAAAGGGAACTATACAGTATTACTGGTGTCAATCGTATATGTGGCCTTCGGGGATTATCGGAATGGTCGAACTGGCGATTCCTATGGCAAGCGTTGAGTTGACTCTTTGCATACCGTGGTTCCTCAGGGGGTAAAAACGTTGTCTATCGAAGGTGCTGTCATATACGCTCAAAGGAGAAGAAAGAAAAAGGAAGAAGAGGAAGCAGAAGCCGCTCGTAGGAGAAGAAGGCAAAGGGAAAAAGAAGCCAAATCCAAGAGAGAAGCAAAGACAGCGAGCAATTAGATAAAGAAAAACAGACAAACGACCACCACTACTAGACAACGGTCACACAGCAATTCCTATCTTTTTCTATCCAGCGCGCGCTAAAAGTAATTGCATACGCTAAAATGCTCAAAGGAATAATGATTATAAAAGCAATAATCATGAAATTCGCTATTTTCTCCATCAATGCCCCATAATAACCAATAACCATTTATCAATTTAAAACTAATGTCTCAGAAACAAGAAATGTAAAAAAGCAAATGAATCGTCCTTTTCCCTTTTCTGTGTTCTTAGGTCAACAGACTTAACAGTACCTGATTATGCAATTCTTATTACTTTCATATCTCTGTCCCAGCATTTCTCATTTTTTCCATTCTCAGATTTTCACTTACACAGACATATTTTCACGTCTACTCTCTTCTATGGAGGTTTCACATAACAAAATTCACTTCGTGTTTATCAACGGGAAAATGATATTTTGTTATAAGTGTGCTCCAAATATACTGCAAATATGTGTAGTTAGTGGCGTGTTGACTTGTGAAAAGTTTTTTTAGGTTTGAGTGGTGGTTTTAGTTTGTTGGGCTGGTAGTCTAGTTGGCTAGGACGTCGCCCTCACGCGGCGAAGATCGTGGGTCCAAATCCCACCCGGCCCACCATGATGAACTGAGAAAAAATGATAACAAAAGGAGTTCGAGTCGTGCAGGACAATAAACTTGTTGGCAGATGTGGTTTGTACTGCGGTGCATGTGGCATATACAGAGCCTACAAAGATGATGGCGAATACCTTACACGATTGGCGAAGCACTTCAAATGTCCAGAAGAAAAAGTTAGATGCGAAGGCTGTCAAGCACTGACACCAGATTGTTGGGGAAACGAATGCAAAATCGTCCAATGCTTAAAGAGCAAGGGCTACGAATTCTGTTACGAATGCAGTCTTTACAATACACGTTCATGCGAAAAATACGAAAAGCTCGCAAAGGGATATTTAGAAGACAATGTCGACATTAGAACTAATCTAGAAAAAATTAAATCAGGCAAAACTGAGGAATGGCTAAAAGAATCAGAAGAAAGATTCAGATGCCCACATTGTAGAAAGCCGTTGCCTACAGGCTCGAAAAGATGTTATCACTGTAAGAAAGATATCCCAAAACTTTAACGCGTCCAATCGAGCATTGTGTTAAAGTTCTGGGTTAAGAGCGTCCGCCATTTTATTGCTTACTAGCACCATGGCTAATCCTAGAAGGGCTATGCAGAATGCTGGTGGAACTATGGTCCACCAGAAAAGAGTAAGGGATTGACTTATTGTGCTATAGGAGAGGAGTGTTCCCCAACTGACGTAAGGTGCAAATTTTAACGCTGGTGCATCAGGATTAGCGCCTGCCCACGTTCTCCGTCTAAATCCAAAGAAGTCGAGTGTTGATTGCATAGCTAATACAATGGTTGCGATGTAGACAACACTCGAAACCATGACTGGGAGGGCTTCTGGCAGAATATAATGCCAAAGTATGTGCCTGTCACCTGCGCCCATCGCTCTGGCCGCTTCTACAGATGGTCTTTCCTTTGCTAGAACGACTTGGGATCTGACGAATTTTGCAGTTATTGCCCATGTTGAAAATCCTATGGCAAGAACCCAACGGAAAACCGCTCTTATATCATAGTAAGTTGTGCCGATTTCTAGTGGAAAGAACATTACGAAAACCAAAATGGGCATAGACAGAAACACTTCAGTGATCCTGTCGAGAATATAGGCGAACCATCGCCCTTCATAATACCCAGTCATTAAGCCAATAAAACACCCGAAGAATATAGCAATCAGTGTGGCAGCAACGCCTTCAAACAATGATACTCGTGCTCCCCAAATAAGCCGCGATAAAACGTCACGACCCATTTCGTCTGTGCCAAGCCAATGGGAAGGCAATGGTAGGGCTGCTTTTAAAGAACAGATTTTAATGCCTCCACTCAAGAAGAAACCTGAAAATAGTCTGTCCAAAAAAGGGTCTGGTGGTTGAGGCGTAGTGACTGGAGGAAACCGTGCATCCGGACTGCTGAGAGGTAGCACTGGAGCAAGAATGGCGAAAATCACGAATAAGGAAAGAATTGCCAACCCAATCAGGCCAGATTTAGTTTTCTTAAAGCTCCGCCAGAACAAACCAAGCTTCTTTCTTCTGCTTTTTACTTTCTTTCGTAGTTTTTCTGAGAATCCTCCATCCGTAATAGTCGTTGGGTATTTCAGGCGTGGATCCAGCGCGTGCTGTGCAATATCTAAGACGAAGTGACTTACAAGTATCAATGTGGCTAATGTTAGGAAAATTAGTTGTATTGTTGCTAAGGGTGGTCGTTCATATCCAGTTGCAGAAACAAGTGACTCGAACAGCAAATCTCCTACACCTCTTACTTGGAACACTCTCTCTATGGGCATTAACTGATTAACTATCAAAAAGGGCGCTAACGCCAACATAGCAGTTATGGCAAGCAAAGCGTTTCGCATAGCATGCTTAAATATTACCGATTTGACGCTGACTCCCTTAGCCTTTGCAAGCATTATAAATTGTTGAGGAAAAATGTTCACCATACTGTTTCTTACTACTAAGAAGAAAATTCCACAAAGACAAAGGAAAACAGTCAAGGAAGGAAGAATGCCGTATTTGACACTCGAGTAAAGTGGGCTTAAAGCGTTAAGCCCAAGTAAACTAGGTCCCATCTTACTAATCATAAGTCCTAGCCACCATGCAGGTATCATGCAAACAAGAATAAGCGTTGAGGTAATTGAGAGGTCTGCAAACTTTCCATACTTGTATGAAGCAATAGCACCAAAAAGAAAGCTAAACAACAGTATAAGCGCGACAGAGGAAACCAAAAGGATGATTGTTGGAACCAAGCGAGAGAAGACATAATCTATCGTTGCAGGACTGCCAGGAGTACTCACTCTGCCAAAATGGTCAATAAAAACGAATTTCAAGTATGCAACAAATTGTTCAGTCTGGGTCATTCGAGCATATTCTTCCATTCTCGTAAAGAAAACTAAAAAGTTTAAGAGTAGAATAAAGAAAAACGTGACTGCACTATCGATTGCGCGTCTCAGCACGTATCCTCTTAGGCCCAAGGAATCTGCGCTCCTCTCTTCAAAGAAATTTGTGTAAATAGAAGGATATATCTTTCGGTCGACAAGTTAATGGATGGAGAAAGATTCGATAAATTTACATATCTCGTTTGAATAATCTTATGTTGAGTACAGATGAAGACATGCGAATTAAAATTCCTATTGCTTGGGACACTAATACTGAGTTTCATAGTCGCAAATGCCCAACCTGTAACTCTTTTCGGTATGGAAACTACTATAAGGTCAGAGAGTAGCTCTTCTAATCGTATTTTATATCTAAATGATTCGTACAGTGACCTGCCGAAGGACCTACTGAAGACACAGTATCTGCCTGCAGCGCCCTCAGCAGAAATTAGAAGAATAGAAGTTGAGAATGATACAGTTATTGTTTGCGCAAATTCCACTGTTTCCAAGTCTACCAGACCGGATTACATGATATTTTTCGACACAAATAATGACAGCATTACTGATTTTAGTCTGAGGTGTACCAAAGCATCTCAGTGGTTTGATGGCAGTCCTGTGGATTCTTATTCATGTTATCTCTATAGGTATGAAGATAAAGCGTTCTATTGGAACGGTAGCTGGCATACCAACTGCGCATCCAACCTAGCCAGAGATTTTGGGGGCAAAGTGGAAGAAAAAAATTCAACTACAGGAGGAGGAGAGACACATTTTCACTTACATGGTATAATTAATGGTACAGTCAGAATAAAAGTCGTAAGTATGGTAAGATGTCCAGAGCTTATTCGTGGTGTTAAATGGAAAGGAGACCTCGTCCCCGGTAGCAATTTCACCGACGGAGCCAAATTAAACATCTCTCCGCCCTTCACAAAGGCCATTGATGATGTTGCTTTTCCTTATAGCAATAACACAGTGGAACTTGATGTCGAGCTTCCGCCCCCTCCTCCGCCGCCTCCGCCTCCAGAAGAACCTAAACTAAACCTCTTTGCTCAGATGATTGTTTGGTCAGTGCAAGCAGCGGTTTGGGTTAAGGAAAGCCTCATCAACTTGCCGTCTTGGATGGTGAACAATGCTGTCAGCGGAGGCATTGCTGTAACCTTACTTCTTCTGAGCTCTTACTCCCTTGTTAAGAAATGGAGAATAGGAAGACAGCGTTTAAAGAGAATGCGTGAATCTCTCGCATAATTTCTTAGAGTTTAGATAAACCTTATATTCCTTTTAGCGAAGTCAAGTGTGAAAGCCTATGTCGGTAATCCTAGCAGAAAACTTGACCAAACATTACGGGATAGTCCATGCAGTCAACAACCTCAGCCTAACAGTTCAAGAAAACTCAGTAATCGGCTTAATAGGTCCAAACGGCGCTGGAAAAACAACTACCATCAAAATGGTTTTAGGACTACTAAAACCTGATGAGGGACATGTGGAAATTTTTGGAGAAAACCCATGGGACAATCCTGATTTAAGAAACAACATAGGCGTTGTGCATGAAAAGAATTATTTCCCAGCACACCAAAAAGTGCTAAACTATTTAGAAAGAGTATGTAGAATATTTGGAGTGCCAGAATTCAGAGCAAGAGAGGTTTTAGGACTCGTTAATCTTGAAGAGGCAAACGACAGACAGATTAAGGCGTTATCTGCGGGTATGCTTCAAAAATTCGGCATCGCCCACGCTTTGATTCACAAGCCAAAACTTGTCGTAGCCGACGAAATGACCGCAAACCTTGACCCACTCGCCAGAAGCTCTCTACTCGACCTTGTTCTCAAATTGCACAAAGAAGAAAAAGTTACTTTTCTGCTTTCTTCACATATACTCCCAGAATTAAGCAGAGTCTGCGATTCGGTTGCAGTAATGAATCGAGGTAAAGTGTGGGCGTCTGGAAAACTGGACGAACTTTACGACAAGTTTTCAGCGAGAACAGTGAGGATTTTTACCGACCAACCTGAGAAACTAGCAGAACAGGTCAAGGCGCTGCCTTATGTAGAACATGTTAGCATAGACAGCCGAGGAATTTCAGTAAAAGTTGCAGAAGGAAAAGAAGACAATCTCTACGAAGACACACCGAAACTCGCTAGGAAAAGCGGAGCCAAAATTCAAGGCATCGAAAGCGAAAGCACTTCACTAGAAGAATTATACCGACAAATTGTAACTCAACAAGGAGAGAAACAAAAATGAAAAAGGGCAAACCGTTCCTTGAAATCTTCGCTTCTGCAGTACATGAAGATTATAGGTTTCCTATTCTAGAGATTTTTGCCTTTCTCTATGCACTTGGAACGTTTGCATTTGCAGGTTTCAGTATTGGATCATCAGGTCCTGAGGAAATCGTGATTTATGGATTGATATCTTCTATTATGGGAATGCCGCTTTTCATATTCCTAATCTTGGTTTTCAAAAACATAGCCTATGGACTTGGAGGCGACATCGAAAGAGGAACGATTCAAACATATCTTTCTTATCCACTAAAAAGACGTAGCATTTTGACGGCTAAACTCCTTTCAGCACTCGGCATTGCCCTACTTCTCTTTTTTGGGGTTCAACTGTTCGCGTTGTTTGTCTTAGCGCCGGGTATGATTTTGCCGAATATCCATATGGTATTGTTAACCTATGTTGCTCATTGTGGCTACATATTTTTTTTCACTGGCATTATTCTTTTGGTCACCATGTTTATAAAAAAAGGCGGATCTGCATTAATTGTCGGCGTTATTTTATACTTCGCTCTAAGCATAGCTACTTCAATAGTGTTGTTTATCGCTTGGATGACTGGCTCAATTCTGCCAATTCAAATAGTTGCATTACTTAACCCTTCAACAGCTCTTTCAGCCTATTATAGAATTCAACCTTTTGATGTTATCGATTGGGCTCCTACGCTTACTGAGGCAACATTATATGTAGTTGGTAATTACGTTATTATCGCCTCATTGTTTTTCATTGCGTATTACTACTTCTCCAGGAGGTTAAGCATCTGAAACGTTGGATTATCTTAATTGGACGTATTGGAACAGTCCTCATCATGGTAAGTCTAGCGTTATATCTAATATCGTTAATTCCACAAGGTAACTTAGACACTGAACCGGGAAAAAAAATCCTTTTGACAGAGACGTTTGAAATTGCTTATGGACATGCAACGCCACTTAACCCTCAAACAGGAGTAAGGATAGTTATGGAAACAAACGGAACGTTAAACATAAAGGTATTCAACATTCACATCAACGATGCTGTGATGTGGTTTTCTCAACAATCGCCCCTCCATAATTGGACTTTGGCATTGCTAAACGAATTTGCAGCCGCTCACGCCGACTCTCTGACACGAAACCACGATGTCCAAAGTGGCAAAACAATCTTTGAATATGTTCCACCTCGAATAGAGAACGTCACAATAATGGTTTCAAATCCCACATCAACGGCTGTGGATTGGAGTTACGAAAACAACACTATCAGTGTGATCGCTTCCTCGGAGAGAATTTTCCTTGCGTTAATGTTCACCGCTCCACTGGGCATCGTGTTAACAGTAGCTTGGCTTGTCTCAACTTTTAAAGAAAGACGAAAGACCTAGAAAGCCGCGCTTCAACGCGGATATTTAGCAAAGTTTATCTTATCTACGAGAAATTAGGCTTATCTAAAAAAAGTTTGAAGGGATAAATTTTGAGAAAAGACCTTGAAAGCATCCTTGCAAAAAAAGGTGCAGAAGCTCTTCTCCACTACTCAGAAAGCTACAAAGACTCTAACATGTTTTACTTAACAGGTTTTCTCGCACCCGACCCATTCATTTACCTAAAAAAAATAGACAGAGAACCAATATTAATCGTAAACACTATGGAATACCCGAGAGCAAAGAAAGAAGCAAAGGTTAAACACATCAAATCATACGCCGAATATGACTACCTAAAAATAGTAAAGTCTACCCCAGACCCCAAACTCGGCAACGCAAAATTCATCGCAACGCTAGCAAAAAAAGAGTTAGGACAAAAGACAGTGATTTGCGTGCCACCAAATTTTCCAGTATCAGCTGCTGACGCGTTAAGAAACGACGGATTGACAATAAAACCCATGTTTGATGTCATTGAAAAGGCAAGGGAAACCAAAGAACCATACGAGATAGAGGCTATTAAAGCGACACAAGCAGTTGTTGAAGAAGCATCGAGAAAGATAATCGACTTTATCGCAAACAGCGAAGTGAACAGTAAGGGGACACTGTTTTTTAGAGAAAACGGCAAAAAAGAAACATTAACCGTAAGTAAGATAAAATCAATGTTTGGACACCATTTTATCGAAAAAGACGTAGTCATGGAACAACCAATCATAGTTGCATGCGGTCCAAAAGGAGCAGACCCGCATTATGATGGTCAACCAGAGGATGTATTGAAAGCCAATCAAACAATAATTTTGGACATCCCACCACGGAATCTTAGAACACGCTATTGGAGCGACATGACAAGAACAATAGTAAAAGGCAAGGCTTCCAAGACAGTTAAGGCAATGTTTGAGACTGTGTTTGAGGCTAAAAATGCTGCTATGGATGCCATTCATGCGGGTGTTCTTGGCAGTGACATGCAAAAACTGTGCTTTGATATTTTTGAGAAGGCAGGTTACGCAACTGTTCGGGGCGGAAAACAAGTAGCCAAAGGTTACACTCACGGACTTGGACACGGCGTAGGCTTGGAAATCCACGAAGGACCAGCAATGAGCGAATATTATCCGTTCCCACTCGAAGAATATAATGTGGTTACTGTAGAGCCCGGACTATACGACCCAGACATTGGCGGTGTAAGAATAGAGGACATAGTCGAAGTAACGAAAAAAGGATGCAACAACTTCACAAAAATGGAAATCTGTCTAGAAATATAATTCAATATATTATATTGAAATGGTGCTTTTGATGTTTTGAGATTTGCTAGCCGCCACTCATAAGTGACATCAAAATCACTTGGTCACCTGTCTTTAAAGTCGTCTCAACGCCACGCAGTTGATCCATCAAAACGCCATTCACAGTGACGACAAAGCCGTATTTAACGTCTTTTTGACCAGACTCGTACACCTGCTTCTTGAACTCAGACCCATACCGTTCTGACAGTTCGCTTAGCAATTCTTTCAAAGAAGTCCCCTCACGAAGTTCGAGCTCCTCAGTCCTTTTGCTGAGCATGTTACGAATGAAGCCCAAGTACTCAACTTTAACCTTCACTGGTGCCACACTCTGGGCGAGATGTTTAACGTCTCTTTTTGTTCACATAAGGATTATCACAGAAGCATATTTATCGATTTCCAAGCAGAAAATACAAACTACCTTACGTCGCTTTTATAGGAGAAATCGTGAAAACAACAACAAATTTTTATTAGTCGAAACGCTATGTGTTATTCTTCAATTAAAGATGCTACAATAAATGGAGGAAATGATTTGTTCGGCTATGCAGGACGAATACTACGTGTTGACTTGACTAGCGGTAAAATCGAAACAGAACCACTTAATGAAGAACTTGCAAAGAAATACATCGGTGGCATTGGGCTTGGAATGCGACTTTACCTTGACAATTCAAAACCCGGTATTGAGCCGTTTAGCGCGGAAAATCCACTTGTCGTCGCGACTGGACCATTAAGCGGCACCATGATACCGACTGGTGGAAATGGACACGCATTTGTCTCGAAATCACCCGCTTCCTTTGGAGTTGGTGAGGCAAAGGCGCATGGAGCTTTTGGTACTGAAATGAAGCGTGCAGGATACGATGCAATTATAATTACTGGAAAGGCGGAAAAACCTGTTTACCTTTGGATAGACGACGATGCAGTACATGTAATGGACGCCCAACATTTATGGGGAAAATCGTCAGCAGAAACAGAAGACACGATACAAAAAGAACTCGGCGACTTCTACATACGAATCGCATCAATTGGTCCAGCAGGCGAAAACCTCGTCAGAGTTGCATGCATATTAAACGAAAAAACAAGAGCAGCAGGAAGATGCGGACTAGGCGCAGTCATGGGTTCGAAAAAACTGAAAGCAATCGCCATACGTGGAACTAAGGATGTTCAAGTTGCGAAACTGGACGAACTCAAAGATTTCATAAAAGTAATCCATGAAAGAATGAAAGGCCCAGCGGCAAGAAAATACCGAACACTCGGAACACCGGAAAACGTGCTGGTTTTAAACGCCTTAGGAGCCTTACCAGTCAACAACTTCACTTATGCAACTTTCAAAAACGCTGACAAGATTAGCGGCGAATATTTGAATGAACGTTTTGTTGCCAAAATTATTGGTTGCAACTCCTGCGCGATGCGCTGCGAGCATATAGTTGTCGTGCCTGAGGGTCCGTTCAAAGGAACTACGACAAGGATGGAGTATGAGTCGCTTTGGGCTTTAGGACCAAATTGTGGTATTGATCGATTAGATGCCATCAGTAAAGCGATGGACTTATGCAACCAGTACGGCATGGATAGCATTTCTACAGGTGTCATCGTTGGCTTTGCAATGGATCTTTATGAACATGGTATACTAACAAGCCAAGATACTGGTGGGCTGGAACTGCGATTTGGTAACTATGATGCGGAGTTTGAATTGCTGAAAAAAATGGCGTACAGAGAAGGAATAGGCGATATTCTTGCAGATGGTGTTCGACTGGCAGCGAAAAAAATCGGCAAAGGCGCAGAAAAATACGCTAATCACATCAAAGGCGTGGAATTGACGGGTTATGACCTTAGAGGCTTGAAAACCGCCGCTTTAGGCTTCGCCGTATCGTTCCGAGGCGCTGACCATAACAGACACGGCGCCTATTCGCCTGACGTTAAAGGCTCTGTGAACCGTTTCAAAGCAGAAAAAGGTCGAGGAAAAATTGTCAGAGAAATCGAAGACATGTACACAATAATTGACTCGTTAATTGTCTGCAAATTCTCCAGAGGAACATATTATGATGGGTTCAAAGATTTGGCAAAATATTACACTTTGGCTACAGGCTACGAAATGTCTCCAGAGGAGTTGACCCTTGCAGGTGAAAGAATTAACAATTTGGGAAGACTCATCAACATTCGCGAAGGCCTTTCAAGAAAGGACGACTCGTTGCCATACAAGATAATGAATGTGCCAATACCTGACGAAGGGGTTTCAAAGGGCTCCCACGTTACCCAAGAAGAATTGGATTTGCTTCTGGATGATTACTATGAAACTCGTGGATGGACGAAAAACGGAGTGCCCACAATGGAGAAACTTGAAGGACTTGGGATGGAAGATTTGGCGTACATCGTAGAGGCTAAGAAAATACCTACAGAGACCGAGAAAGCATCCGTAGATGCTGAGAAAACACCTGAGGAGGCGTATTAGAATTGGCTACCCCGGCAAAACGGAAATTTGTGTCCGCTGACCCAGACAAATGCGTTGGTTGTGGTGTCTGTGAGTACGCTTGTTCAGCAGAAAAAGAGAAAGTATTCAATCCGCTTAAATCCCGTATACGAGTGATACGCCTTCATCCGCTTGTTAACATGTCGATAACGTGCAGATTGTGCGAAGACCCGCCATGTGTGGCAGCTTGTCCAAGAGATGCGTTGAAACAATCAGAGGAAAACGGCACAATCCTAGTTGATGAGGACAAATGCAACGGTTGCGGTTGGTGTATTGAAGCCTGTGATTATGGTGCGATTACGTTGCATCCAGAGAAGAAAGTTGTGTTTGTATGTGACCTGTGCAAGGATAAAGAAAAGCCCCAATGTGTCGCGTGGTGTCCGGAAGAAGCCTTAGACTTGGAAACTAGCGAAACATTAGCGCAGAAAGCAAGAATCACTGCTGTTAAGAAATTGTTCCAAGAAGCACTCAAAGAAGAGACAAGCTAAACATCTGTCTTTTCCCTTTTTCTATTTTTAAGGCAAAATCTTTACCAAAAAATCTGCAATTTTTCCTGCGGTTTCTTTCAGTTCTTTTGTTAAATCTTCTCCCATGCCAGTGTCTTTTGGCTGTATAACCAGTAACAAAATCTTTGCGTTAATTGCTTTTTCAATGTAGGCACAGAAGACTTGAAGCGGAAGCATATGGGTGGAAATCGCGGTTTTTGATGTTTCTGTTAGGGCTAAGAATTTCACTTTTCCAGGTTTTTCGCCAATCAACCCTGAATCAATGATTAACACATGCGAAGGACAGAAGTCGATTATCTGCTCGATGTAGTTTTCAGGCATAGTTTCTGCTTCTATAAGACTTATTCTTGAGGAAACCCTCTTGCGCAAAATTTTTACTATTTCTACACCTACCGCGTCGTCCTTTCTCATCGCATTGCCTACACCGACCACTGCCACTTTTTCGGCGCCAGCAAGCCAAGTTTTCAATTTTCCTTTGAAACCGTCTTCGTTGCCTTTGCTCATTTCTCCTCAGTCTAAAATTAGGTTTAACGTCTTACTGTCCTGATAAGATTATGGTCCTTATCATAAATGTTGACTACCAAAGGCATCTGCCCAACAGCGAAGTGTGTCGCACACGCCATACACGGATCGTAAGCCCTAAAAGCCATCTCTACCATGTTCAACAAACCTTGGTCGACGTTTCCGCCTTTGATTAATCCTTTCGCCGCATCACGGACAGAAATGTCGATTGCTGCAGAGTTGTTTGTGGTTGCCACGATTAGGTTGACCTTTTCTACGATGGCGTCTTTGTCCAGTTTGTAGTGGTGAATTAACGTTCCTCTTGCAGCTTCTACGATACCCACACCTTCTCCAGGTTCGCCCACCTTGTTGCGCACGTCTTTACTTGTAATTTCAGGATCTTGGCTTAGTTCTAAGGCTCTTTCAGTCGCATATTGAATCTCTATCAGTCTTGCCCAATGAAAAGCCAGAGTGTTGTGCACTGGCCTGCCGCCCAGCGTCGAATACATCTGTTTGTATTCCTCATCAGCTAATGGTGTCGCCATTCCATCCGCAGCGTTTAACCTTCCGAGCGGACCAACACGATATATACCACTTTCAGGTCCAGTTACAAAGCCTTTCCAACCAACCCTCTTCAAATAAGGAAACTTAACGTACGACCAAGACTCTACATGCTCCTCAATATGGTCCAAATATTGCGAAGGCTGGAACTTTACGAATTCTTTGCCATCAGGATCAACTACTCTAACGTCGCCGTCGTAAAAGTTAACATGATTATTCTTATCTACCAAACCCATATAGTATGTTTTATGCGTGTAAGGACCCTTTGTTATCAAATCCAAGTATTTCTCGTTCTTCAATACAATGTCATGAAATAGTTGGAGACTAAATTTGGCAAATTCAACGCCTTCTTTAGCCATACCCTCAATTTCTTTTCGATCCTCCTCGCTTAGTGCCTTTGAAATTCCACCCGGCAAACCACAAACTGGATGAGTTGCTTTTCCACCCAGAATAGCAGTAATCCTCTGACCATAAGCCCGATGCTTTATCACCTGCTTACCAATGTCCAAACCAACCTTATTTATGACACCCAAAATGTTTCTCTCTGCCGCTGGCGCGTCTGGACCAACAACAAAATCCGGTCCACCTAAGAAATAAAAGTGAAGAATATGATCGTAAATGATGTAACCGCTATACATCAGTTCCCGAAGTTTCTTTGCAACAGAAGGCGGTTCCACATGAAAAGCAGCATCCAAAGCCTTTGTAGCAGCGAAATGATGCGCAACCGGACAGACACCGCAGATTCTTGAAGTTAACTGTGGCATGTCTTCGGCTTTCCTTCCCTCGCAGAATTTTTCAAAACCCCTCAACTCAGGAATAGATAGGTAGGCGTTTTCAACTTCGCCTGCGTCATTCAGGAAAATGTCTATTTTTCCGTGACCCTCAAGCCTTGTAATCGGATCTATACTTATTTTCTTCATTTTTTAATCACCTTTCTGTGCAAAATCGACGCTGGAAGAGAGTAACGATAAAACGTGCCAATAGGATCTTTAATCTGGTCAAGTAGTTTTTGCGGGTCATAATCCTCTTTCTTTTCCTCATCCACGCCCAGTATTGACGCCAAAGCACTTATCATAGCCGCACCCTGCTCAATCTCGCTTGGACAAGGACCACCACAACCAGTGCACGGCATGTCCACCTTTAAACACTGTGCGCCGCATCCTGAACGTGTTGCTGGACCCATGCAAATAATTCCTTGCTCAAGAAGACACTTTTCTGGTTCTGGAACCTTCTCATAAACACGGTAGATTTTTGAGATTATTTTCTTCTCCCGCTTTCGTGGGCATTCGTCGCAAACCGATTTTTCAGGCGCTAAGACAGAGCCTTTTGGTGGCAGTTTATTCTGTGCAATGGCTTCGACAGCCTTTAATATTAAATCCACTGGAGGAGGACAGCCTGGCAAATAATAGTCAACATCAACTGTTTGGTCAAGCGTCTTCACAGTATCATAAAACTCTGGAATGTGAATCTCGCCTTCTTTGACCTTCGTCGACGTGTCTGGTGTCGTATGCTCCGCATTTTTGACTGATGGACATTCCATGTATACTTTTTGGAAAATTTCCTCGCGATTGTGTAGGTTAGCAAGTCCAGGGATGCAGCCTTCATGTGCACATGAACCGAAAGCAACTAGGACCTTTGCCTTTTTTCGCAAGAGTTTAGCTATTTCTTCGTTTTCCGAATTTCTTATGGCACCGTTGAAGAAGCATACGTCGATACTTTTGTCTGGCATTGCTTCGACATCTTTATATTTTATGTCCATGGCTACTGGCCAGAAGACTATGTCTGCCATGCCCACAACATCTAATATTTTTTCGTTTATGTCCAACACCGCTATTTCGCAACCGCCACAACTTGCCGCCCAATAGAAAGCAAACTTCAATTTTTCCATGTTTTCCATCTCCTAAGAATTTACAAGTGCTACGATTTTTGAAGCGTCAACTCTAAGCTCTTTAATTGCCATTTCTTCTGGGGTAAAACCCATTGCCAGTCCTAAAAGTTGCGTATAGTGAAGCGCAGGCATCTCGAATTTTTTGTTCAACGTGCGCTCTATTCTTGGCTGATTCGTATCAAACATCATGTGGCAAAATGGACAAACGGTGACGACAGCTTGAGCGCCAACTTCCTTCATATGAGAAAGTTTTTCTCCAGTCAAGTTTAGAGGAACATCCTGATTAATACCTATAATTGGAGCGCCGCAACATTCAGCTTCGTCTTGATAATCGAGAACCTTGGCGCCTGTTACACGTATGAGATTTTTCAAGATTTGTGGATTTTCTGGATCATCAAATCCTATGTATTTTACTGGCCGCAAAACGTGACAACCACTGTGTTCTGCCACGCAAAGGTTAGTGAGGGGCTTTTTTATTGTTTCTTTTATTTTTTCCAAGCCAACATCTTCTGCTAAAACTTGCATGATATGTTTAGCTTCAATTGTGCCTTTGAATTCCATGCCAATTTCTTTCATGTAATGATTGACTTCTTCTCTAGTTTTCTTGTCTTCTTTTAAAGTCTTGTTAACTTTACGCAAAGTGCCAGCGCATCCTGGACAAAGCGCAATGATGTTTACGTCTTTCTGCTCTGCTAAACACAGATTTCTCGTCGCAAGTGCAAGCATTGTTTCGTGGCTTACAGGGTCTATTGGAAGCCCGCAGCAGTTGAATTCAGGCATTTCCTCAATTTCCAATCCAAGTTTCTGGAGAACCTTTCTAGCAGAAATTTCGTAGGCACCCTCACGGTATGGGATAGCACATCCGAGAAAGAGCACGTATTTGCTGGGCTTCTTTTCCTCTTTCTTTTCAGTTTTTTCCGCCATCTTTTAGCTCCCTCCACTTGCTTCAAGAAGCTTAGAGAAACCTGTGACTTTGAACAGTTTAGCAACGTCTTCAAGATTACCTTTCGGCAATGGTGGCAAGGCTGATTCTTCACGTTTTTTTATTCGCATTTCTGGGATTTTGTAGGCATAGCCCGTTTGCAGAATTGCTGAGGCTAATTCTTTGAATACTGGAGGCATGACGCCTTCTTTTACTGCCATGTTTCGTAAAGCCCGCAGCACGCTCGCAATTTCCACATCTTGCGGGCAATGGTCAACACACGTGAAGCATGCAGCACAAAGCCAGATTACGTCACTTTTCAAAACTTGATCTTTAATTCCTAATTGTGCCATTCGCAAAATTTTTCGCGGTCTATATGACTCGTTGAATCTTGAAACTGGGCAGTCTGCTGTGCATGTGCCACACTGGAAACATAGCATGAGTTTTTCGGCACCTGGAATTTTCTTGAGTTCATATTTGAAGCGAGCACTTTCTGGAGTAATTCTGAGCACTGTTTTTTGTTCCATCTCCTTTGGTTCCGCTATTTTGGGCTGCATTTCTTCTTTTACCTCTTCTTTCGGTTTTGTTTCCTCTTTTGCTTCAGTTTTTTTCCTTTTGCGAGGTTGAGGCACATGGTTAGCCTCCATTTGCCTTTAATGGGTTTGGACCGAGTTTCTTAATTTGTTCAGTCATGTCCCTAATAACGGTTGCGAACTTGTCTCCTTCCGACGCTGAAACCCATTCGAGACGGAGTCTTTCGGGTTCGATGCCGAATTGTTCAAGAACCTTTTTCAAGAGGTAAACTCGTCTTTGGGCTTTGAAGTTGCCGCTTAAATAGTGACAGTCTGAGGGAAGATGACAACCAGCAACTAAAACACCGTCCGCACCATTTTTAAACGCTTCGAGAATAAACACGGGGTCAACTCGTCCGCTGCACATTACACGAATAATACGTATATTTGGAGGATACTGAATTCTACTAACTCCGGCCAAATCTGCGCCCGCGTAACTACACCAGTTGCACAGGAAACCGACGATTTTTGGCTCAAATTCCTCTTTTTCTGTCATGCTTTCACCTCGACTAGTGCGGCTTTAACTTGAGCAAGTATCTCCTCGTTAGTAAAGTGTCCCATAGTGATAGCTTTTGTTGGGCACGCTGTGCCACAGACTCCACAGCCTTTGCACAAGGCTTCAATTACGTGTGCGACAAGTTTGCCATCTTTTTCCTTCATTTCAATCGCACCGTAAGGACATAGAGATTCACAAATCCTACAACTGCTACATAAATCTTCGTTTACGTTGGCTATTATGCCTTCCATTTCAAGCATTTTTTTAGACAGAATTGTTGTTGCCCTTGCTGCGGCGGCGCAGGCTTGAGCGATGCTTTCGTCAATGTACTTGGGGGAATGTGCCATTCCGCAGAGGAATACGCCCTCGGTAGCAAAGTCTACAGGTCTCAGTTTCATGTGTGCCTCGAGGAAAAAGCCTTCTTTAATTAAGGGCACTTTGAGCATTTCGGCTATTCGTTTGTTGTCTGGGTTCGGGATTGTAGCAGCACTTAAAACCACAAGGTTTGGCTCGATTTCGATTTCTTCTTTTAACACGGGCTCCCAGAATTTCACTTTCAGCTGTCCGTTCTCGTTTGTTACTTTGGGTTTTCTTTCATCAGCATAATTTATGAATAAAACTCCTTTCTTGGCGGCTTCACGATAATAGTCTTCTTTGAACCCATATGTTCTAACATCTTTATACAAGACGTAGACTTCGGTTTCGGGACTTATTTCCTTAATTTTCAACGCGTTTTTTATCGCTTGTCCGCAGCAGATTCTTGCGCAGTTAGGTCTTTCTTCTGTTCTGGCGCCTACGCATTGAATCATAACCACATTTTTAGCGTTAAAGTTTCCTTCTGCAATTTCTTCTTCCAGTTCATGCTGCGTCTTAACTCGCGGGTCTTTGTTGTAGAGGTATTCTGTGGGCTGGTATTCGACTGCGCCTGTAGCTACTATAACTACGCCATGCTCAACTTCCTTTTCCAGTCCTTCCTGCCTTATTTTTGCTTTGAAGTTGCCAACGAACCCGGAAATGTCAACCACTTCGGCGCCCAAGTAAACGAAGATTTTGTCGTTTTCCATAACTTCCTTAGTTAAAGCATTCAATTTCTCCTTCGGATTCTCGCCTTCTAACAAGTAGTGAAGCGTCCGTAAATGTCCACCTAGCTCTTTTTCCTTTTCAACCAGATGCACTTCGAATCCTTGTTTTGCAAGTTCCAACGCTACAGTCATTCCAGAAACACCACCGCCCATGACTAGGCCTACCTGCGTGACATTGATTAATGGTTTTTTCAACGGTTTCAGAAGCCGTGCTTTCGCCACTACAGAGCGAACTAGGTCTTTGGCTTTTTCTGTTGCCTTTTCTGGTTCGTGCATGTGCACCCAACTGCATTGGTCTCGGATGTTTGTCATTTCAAAAAGGTAGGGGTTCAAGCCAGATTCTTGAACTGTTTCTCTAAACAACGGTTCATGTGTTCGTGGGGTACAGGAAGCCACCACTACGCGGTTAAGATTGTGTTGTTGGATTTTTTCTCGGATGTTTTTCTGCGTATCCTGTGAGCAGGTGTAAAGGTTTGCCTCTGCGTAAACTACATTAGGCAACGTTTTGGCGTATTCCATCACTTCAGGAACATTCACCACGCCGCCAATGTTGATTCCACAATGACAAACAAAAACACCTATACGTGGTTCTTCTTTGCTTACATCCCTTTCAGGCGGATACTCTTTCGCAACAACTTGTGTTCCTCTTTCACTAGCAATTATACTCATCGCCTTAGCTGCCGCACTGCTCGCTTGGGCAACACTTTCTGGAATGTCCTTTGGAGCCGCGAATGCTCCGCACACGAATACACCTGGTTTGGACGTTTCTAGGGGAGAGAAGGTTTCTGTTTGGCAGAAATTGTATTTGTTAAGTTTTATTCCAAAAGTTTCTGCCATTTTCTCTACATTTTTTGGCGGTTGCATTCCAATTGAGAGGACGACCATGCCGAATTCTTCGGTTTTAGGCTCCTCATCTTCAACATAGTGGACGAGAAGATTATTTGTTAACGGGTCTTCTGTAATGCCTGCGACTCTTGATCTTACGAATTTTATGCCCCATTCTTCTTTAGCGCGGTTATAATAAGCGTCAAATTCTTTCCCATAGGCGCGTATATCCATGTAAAAGATTGTGCAGTCCAGCTTTGTGGGTGTGTGTTCTTTAGCTATGACTGCCTCTTTCATGCCGTACATACAACACGCAGCAGAACAATAGTTATTGCCAATCTGAGCATCTCGTGAACCAACACATTGGACGAAGGCTATTTTCTTTGGTATCTCTCCATCCGAAGATCTGAGAATCACTCCGCCATAAGGTCCAGAAGCGCTTAGGATCCGTTCAAATTCGATGCTTGTGACAATGTTTGGGAACCGCCCGTAACCATATTCACTTTTCAGTCTTGCATCAAACGGTTCAAATCCAGGTGCAAGAATCACTGAGCCTACTTTTAATGTTGCTTCGCTGTCTTTTTGGTCATACTCGACAGCTTTTGCCTTACAGATTTCTAGGCATGTCCCACAGCCGATGCATTTTTCTCGGTCTATTATGAACTTTAACGGAACCGCTTGAGGATAATCAACATAGATAGCGCTTCTGCCGCTTAATCCTTCGTTGAAAGAATCTATAGCTTCTATAGGGCATTTCTGCGCGCACAACCCACACCCATTGCATTTCTCCTCGTTTATGTAACGGCTTCTTTTCCGAATTCTTACGTCGAAATTTCCAGCTTTGCCACTCAAGCCTACAACTTCTGCGTTTGTTATCAAAGCTATGTTTGGATGCCTACCTGTTGTCACAAGTTTAGGCGCTAAAATACACATAGAGCAGTCGTTTGTTGGAAATGTCTTGTCAAGCTGCGCCATCACGCCGCCTATACTGGGCGACTGGTCAACTAGATAAACCCTAAAACCAGAATCTGCAAGGTCAAGGGCTGCTTGGATTCCTGCGACGCCGCCTCCGACAACCAGAACTGCTCCGACTTTTTCTTCGGCCATCTTTATTGGACCTCCAATGCTTTGAAAAGTGGAGTATTTGCCTCCACATGGTCTAGGGTTATCATTCCTTTCCTACGCATGTTTACAATGTGATTAAGCACGTGGGCAGGTTTAATTTCAATAATGGCTGCTAATTCCTTAACTGACATTGGTTTCTCTTTAGTTAAGAGATGTATCTTTTGCCGAACGAGTTCCGCCTCGACAATTTCATCAATTAAAGCATCAAATTCTTCAAGTGGAATTTTTTCTCCATAAACATTCAAGTCTTCTGTAAGCTCTCTTTCTCTTCCTGCGAGGACTCTCAAACGAAAATCTGCAACAACATTTTTGGCTGCCAAAATATTCAAGCGAAGTTTTTCATCAACCTTTCCTTCTGCCAAAGAAGATGAACCATATTTTTGTATTTGCGCTGCAAAATCTTTGATTAAATGTGCTAATTCTACTTCTTCGGATGGAGAGTGCCAGCGAACCTCTAAACGTTCAGGCTCTAAGCCAGTCAAAGCTAGTAACCTTTTAAGCATTTTGACAATATGTTCAGCGTAAAGATTGCCCTCGACAAAGTGACAATCTGGTGGAGTACAGCCAACAAATAAAACGCCATCTGCTCCTTTCTCAAAGGTTTCTAAAACAATAACAGGATCAACTCTTCCAATACACATTACACGCACAACATTAGCCTCGATCGGAATTTGCGGCATCTGGTTCACTGTCGATTCCATACCGTCACAAAAAATAGAGTTACACAAGAAACAAACAATTTTAGGTTCTTCAAAACTCATGTCAATCATCTCCTAGAAGCTGTTAAAGCGCAACTCAAAATACGCTCATCCGTGAATTGCTGCATTGATATAGCTCGTTCTGGACAATGAGCAGCGCAAATTCCACAGCCTTTGCATAACTCTTCATTCACTTTTGCAATTTCTTCCTCATCCTTCTCTATAGCATCAAACGGACACACGATTGCACATACATTACATCCGGTACATCGTTTTTTGTCAACTACAGCCTTGTCACCTTCGCAAAGGTCAATATTCGCAAGGCATTCAGAACATGGACCACAACCAAGACATCTGAAGGCTTCAAACATAGCTTTTCGCTTAGTTTCCTCCAGAAACCTCTCTGCTTCCTCGAAGCTTAACCTAGGCTTCTCTATAGGCGCTTCATATCTCCGAGGCTTCTTCATCAAGCGTTCCCAATCTTTAACCCATGTTGTTTCCTCAACTTCTTCTCTTTCAGCCTTCATATCCTGTCCAGTTAAATATCGATGAATTGAAACTGCTGCTCGCCTTCCAGCACCAACGGCTTGAATAATGCTTGCTGGACCAGTTACAATGTCTCCTCCAGCGAAAACTCCAGGCATGCTAGTTTCCAACGTTACTGGGTCAACTGAAATTGTGGCGGCTCTTGATTCTTTAGGTAAAAGCTGATAAGGTATGCATGACTTTTCCGGAATCTGTCCGATAGCTGGAATGACCAACTCCACTTCGTATTGATGCTCAGAAAAGCTAATCGTCACTGGGCGTCTTCTTCCAGACGCGTCGGGCTCGCCTAATCGCATGCGTAAACATTCAACGGCTTTGACCCTTCCGTTTTCTCCGATAAGCTGTTTAGGTGCAACTAAGAAATGAAAGAGAATACCCTCCCTTTCCGCGGCATCTATCTCGTGCGGAAGTGCTGGCATCTCATTTCTGGTGCGGCGATAGAGAATCATTACTTCTTTTGCGCCAAGCCGTTTCGCTGTTCTAGCAGCATCGATTGCGCTGTTGCCTCCGCCGATAACCGCTACTTTTTCACCGACGTCTACATGTTGCCCAAGTGCTACTTTCATCAAGAAATCAAGAGCGTGCATAACGCCTTCCAAGTCCTCGCCGGGCACATTTAGTTTCATGCTTAGCTGCGTTCCAATAGCGATAAAAACAGCTTTGTAACCTGCGTTATGCAAACTTTCAAGCGTGATATCTTTACCAAATTCCACTCCAGTTTTAATTTCTACACCTAAATCTTTAATGTAGGCTATTTCGTTATTCACAACAAATTTTTCCAACCTGTAATCGGGTATGCAATAACGCATCATACCTCCTGGTTGGGGCATCCGTTCAAAAACCGTTACTGGATAGCCAAGTTTAGCAAGTTCGTACGCTGCAGTTAAACCAGCAGGACCAGCGCCAATTATGGCTACTTTTTCTGTATGTGTTTTAGGTATGGGCTCAGGCTTAACTCGACCATATTCTCTTTCTATATCAGCGACAATTCTTTTTAATGATCGTATTGCTACTGCTTGGTCAAGGTTTACTCTTGCACAGGCATCTTCGCATGGGCTAAAGCAAACTCTGCCACAGATCGCTGGGAAGGGCATATCTTTCCGTATAAGTTCAACAGCTTCCTTGAACTTTCCTTTCTGAATCAGAGAAACATATCCTTGAACGTTCACATACGCTGGACAAGCAGCACGACAGGGGGGCAACCTTCGTTTTTTAGATACACAAGTGCTAGTTGCCATTTTTTAGACCAACTTGTTGAGTAGAAAATTATTGGTTCTTTTCCTACTTTATTAACCCATCTGCATTATAATTAGTTGAAGCATGACGCAAAAAATTTGACGCAAAAAATAAAAAAGAAAAAAGAGGGGATTTAGTCGCGTAGCCTGCCTTCTAGCTTGGCTACCCATTTGTTGTATTGTCTTGAGCTAAGCATGTCTTTCAATTCCTGCTCCAAGATTATCGAGTTTTTGGGTTTGATTTCTATTATCCATCCTTCGTTGTATGGGTCTTCGTTTATTTTGTGTGGCTCGTTTTTGAGTTGTTCGTTGACTTTGACGATTTTGCCGCTAATTGGGGCGTACAAGTCGAACATGAACATCCATGTTTCAGCGACGCCGAATGGCTCCATCTTTTTGACTTCTTTTCCTGCAGCTTCTGTAATTATGTGTGCTAGACCCTTTAGATGTCCTTGCGCGTAATCAGATATGCCGACTCTGATGTTGCCTTCAGGTGTTATTTGAGCCCATGTGTGCTTAGGTGTGTAAAGCAGTTGGTCAGGCAATGCGAGTATTTCTTTGCGTTTTTCTAACGGAATGCCTCCCGCTCGCACTAGCTCTTCTAAACGTAGTCGGATGGCCTCAGAGATGAATTCTGAGATGCTTCTGTAACGGCCTGTTTGGATGATTTTTTCGATTTCTTGTATTAGTTCTTGCCTCAGGCTTACGGTTTTCCATTCAGACATTTTCTTTCACTCTCCTTTACATCTGAGTGATATATAGCGTAAACGAAAGATATATATGTGATGCAAATAAAGTGCATATTGGTAAATACTATAAATAGAGAGATGCGTATGGAAAGTAGAAAGGTGCAGAAAGTAGGTTATTCGACTATGACAGTGTCGCTTCCTGCTGAATGGGTGAAACAAAATAACATTAACCCTGGTGACCTGGTTTTTCTGATGCCCGAGAGGGATGGTACGTTAAAGATTATGCCGAGTGAGGTTGCGCAGAGAGAGGAAGCAGAAGAATACGTAATAAACGCGGATGTTTGTGATGAAAGGGGTATGCTTGAGAGGATTATTGTGGGAAGTTATATTCTTGGGCGTGATGTTATTAGGGTGAATTCTTCGACGCGTATAAGTAAGGAGCATATTGATGAAATTAGGGACATTGTTCGTAAGCTTATTGGCCTCGGTATTTTGGAGGAGACACAGAAGGAAATTTTGCTGCAGTGTTCTGTTGATCCGACTAAATTTAAGCTGGATATGTTGATTAGACGGTTGTCGTTGATTGCTTCGACGATTTTGTTGGAGGCGTTGCAGGCGCTTAGGGAGAAGAATGATGCTTTTGCGAAGGAGGCTATTAATCGTGAGGATGAGGCAGATACAATTTATTATTTGGCTGTGCGTTTGCTTCTTATTGCACAGATGAAGCCTGAGATTGCGGAGCAGATCGGTATTACTGATATTCTTTTTATTCCTGCTACTCGTTTGATTTTGCAGTATTTGGAGTTGATTGCGGATTATTCTGAGGATGTTGCTAAGAAAATTATTGGGTTTGAAGTTCGTAAGGGAAAGTTGAGTAAGGATTTTGTTGAGAGGATTTGTCATCTTGGTGATTTGGCTTTGTCTATTTTTCAGAGGGCTGTGGATTGTGTTTTTACTCGGGATATTAAGGTTGCGAATGGGTTGTTGGAGATGAGGAATGTACTTGAAACAGAATCGGATGCGCTAATGCGGGAGCTTCCGGAGGTTCCGTTTTTGAGGGCGATGGTTTCTTGTTTGAATAAAATTGCTGATTTAGGTGCAGCGATTGCGAATATAGCGATTAATAGGGCATTGGAAGAGCCCAGTAAAAATGTGGAGAATATTATTCGCACAGTGAAGCATGTGCGTACTTTACCCTTGGCAGCAAGAAAAAAAGCGTAGTTTTAGCTAATAATTTTCTGTGAACATGTTACGGAGTTTCCATTTTGAGGCGTGGAAAGAGTTTTCTTCTCTGTGTGTGCACACATGTCTCCCCTCTAGAGGGTCTACTATAAGATACAAATATGCGGAGATAATTGCTAGTTCTCTAAAAACCCGGCTAAATTTGCTCACTGTCAATGGAGATAATTTTTTTGTAAGTGTTCTTTTGCCTCGCCGAAAATATTCGAGCTTTACTCCCTATGTCTTCTACAACCAGAATAATAGTAACAGCATTTCTAATTTTTCCGCTTGGTTTCTTCTTGTAATTCTTTTTGGCGCTGTAGCCTATTTAACCGCGCTTTTATGTGCGTTTGTTTGGATGAACCGAGAGCGAGATTTGCTAAGTAATTTTGTGTGGAGTTTGCTGTCTAGGCTCTCGATTAGACTCGAATTGGTTGTAAATATGCTTGGTTAGTGAGAAGTTGTGGTTAGTTGCCATGTTTTTATGTCTTGGAGTGCTACGCGTTCTTCTAGTTTTTCTTTTGGTAGGTCGTCGAGTTCGCTGAGGGTGGCAAGAAAGTGTTCTAGAAGATATTTTTGTTGTTGTCCATTTACCCAGAATTTTTCTTCTTGTTTTCTTAAGAGGTAGAGAGGCTTATTTAACTGAAGTAGTTTTTCGATTACTCTCCCAAGCGTGCATTCGGCGATTTCGTGCACAATTGTGTTGACATCTTCGATTTCCGCCTTGGCTAAATACACAGTGTACCTCCATTCTCCGTTGGTTCTGTTTGGAAAAGGGCTAACGTGACTGAAGCCATGCACTTGAAAAGCGAATGTGTCAAAATCAGTGAATTTGGATGGATCGAAGGTTTTCAGGAAAAGTTCTATTTCGTTTTCAGCATCTTTTTTCATACGGGAATACCTTATGAACAGTTTTAATTTTAGCAAAAAGATGGCAACTAAAACTGCTAAGAGAATGATAAAGGATAGTGCGCGAAGATCCATAAGTCTAAGGGCTCCGTCGTAACATGGATTCAAGTGTCTCGGATTTGGTGTTTTTTATGAGGATTATTTTCTCTTTTGAAGTGAAACCTGAAACTATAGTGACTTGACATTTTAACAGTTTTGAAAGTTCTTTTATCAATTCTCTGTTAACCTTGCCTTTTTCTGGCGCGTTTCGACAAAACACGATGAGGCTTTCTTTTTCTGGTTTTATTTCAAATTTTTTTGATTTTGGTTTTACTACGATTTTTATTAGTGTTCCTTTTTTCGTTTGTGTCATTTTCAATTTGAGTTTTTCCTCGTGCCAATTATGAAGAAGATGAAACCAATGGTTGTTAGCGTTGCTGCGATGTACATTGTTGCTCTATACTCGAAAAGTTGTGAGATTACTCCGCCTAGAAGGGAGCCAGCTACCATCGCCAAACTTATCATGGAACTTAGAATTCCTGCGCATGTAGCTTTTTCTTTATTGTGTCTCATTAAATAGACTAGTGAGCCGACATAAATGGATGACCATGAACAGGCAAGTAGAACTTGCATTGGCAAAAGTTGTAGATAATCTTGCGTGAGGGTAAAAAAAAGAAACGTTAAGAGAGAAAGCGTTAGCCCAGTGTAGATTAGAATTTTGTCTTTTAATTTGTCTAGGAAAGGCATGACGATGAATTGAGTTGCCGTGTTAACAGTGTACATCACACCAATCCAAAACTTATCGACATCAGTGCCAGGAACTATACTAGCGATGAAAAGGGGGTAAATGACCCAGATGCAATTTGCGCCTGTGTGTCGCAAAAAGAAGGACAAGTAAACATGCCAATTCTTCTTTATGATGTCTTTGGGGAAAAATGGAACGCGGATGCGCGGGCTGGGGATTTCTTTTATGCTTAGGCTGATAAGAAAGGCCAGCCATAAGCAACCAGAAGACAAAGCAAAAGCATTCCAGTAAAAAGTGAAGAGTCCTGCAACAAACGTTCCTATTGACCAGCCTAGAGCGCCAAAAGAACTGTATCTTCCAAGAGGATTAGCCGACTCGTAAACAAAGGCAGCAAGTGCTGGAGGAAAAATTCCTATGGAAAATCCTGCCAATCCACGAGCAACTGCAAGTAGTTGTGGGTTCGTCCAAAAAGGCAAAACAAAATACGGATCGGCTAGAACTTGAAGAAAGAAAGAGATTGCTGAGGCAAAAAGACCTAAGCGAATTATGAATTTTCGGTCATAAACGTCTGATGCGCGACCGAAGAAATATGAAGATATGAAGACTGCTATTCCGTAAATCGCACCTATTACTCCGATTTCTGTGTCACTTGCGCCTAAATCTTTAGCCAAGTTTGGAATGAAAATAAGTGATGCCGAAAGCGCAGTGTTGGATAATAGCAAAATTATATTAGGTTTTATGTTTTGACCTCCACTTCGCTTAGGCTATTTTGTGCGTTGGTCGAAAAAAGTACACACACCTTCTTATTAGGTTAATTCTCGCAAGGACCATTAGAAAAGGTGACACTCTGAATGGCAATAGCGCAGCAGAGAAAGATTCTGAGAACCCAGCCAGAAGGAAAAAATCCAAATGCAGAACATGTCACCTCAATTGCGATTGAGTTTTTGAAGAAACTTGGGAATAAACATGGTATAAAGCCTAAAAAGGTTTCTTTAAAGGGGGAATTGTATGTTGTTGAGTTGGAAATCGGGAAAAATACGACAGCTGTAGTTCAAATTGAAGTTCAGACCAGAGAAATTAAAGAGTATGAAATTCAAAAGAAAGAGAAAGAGGAATCTGGGTTTAGTTCATCGTTTTCGCCAAAAGTTTTAATTATGATTTTTGGAATTTCCGTAGCTGTGTATTTTGTTCTCGAATTGCTTGATGTTGTAAGCCTCTTATTTGGGAGATAAAACTACTCGTTTTCTTCGTCGCATTTTCTGTTCTTCTTGGGTTTGTGCTTTTCGTAGTTCTTGCATGTACCATGATCTTTCGAGGGCATAGTGGATTATGAGGACGACGCCCACACAAAGGAGCACTATGCCAATGAGTGTGAATGTTAGTCCTAAAAGGCTGTATGGATGTGATGTGATTTGGTAAGGTAAGAAGAGAAGCCAGCTTGGATTATCTGTTATGTTTATGGCGATTAGTGTGCCGCCTAATAGAAAGATTGCACTTATGGTTAATATTAAGTAGCCTATGGTTTCGTTATGTCGGGATTCCTCTGCCTTTTCACGTAGGTATTCTCTAAGCGACATCGCATCCACTGTGCTTTTGTCACATCGATTGAATGTTTAAAGTTTATCACGAAAACCGAATAATTTTCATTGAAACAGATAGTCTATTTGCGTTTTCCGAATAGAATAATTCAGAACCTAAGTCAAAGCTTATGTTCCCATGCGTAAGCCTTTGAAAACCGAGACTTGTAAGAACTGCGGAAAACTTATAGCAGAACCGAAACAGACTGTAAGTTGGAAGTGTTAGGAATGGTTGACGTTCAGACGATTTCTATAGCTATTGCTTCTGCAAGTGTTGTAGCTGGAGTCATCTACTATGCTCTACAGATTCGTAATCAGAATAGAATAAGGCAGACAGACCTTACCATGAGATTATATCAGCAATTAGGTAGCAAAGAGTTCATGAATTACTGGCGACAAGCCATAACCAAAGAAGAGAAAGACTACGATGATTATATCAAGAATCAAGGTGCAGTAGAGCTTCTCCAAATAAGCACATACTTTGAAGGAGTCGGGATTTTACTTCATAGAAAGCTCTTGGACGTCGACATGGCTATAGAACTGTTTGGTGAACCAATAAAAATGATATGGGAGAAAAACGAGTCTGTCTTGAAAGAAATGCATTCAGACAAATGTTTTTGGTTCGAGTATCTCTACAACGAAATAAAGAAAAGAGAGCAACAAAGGTAGAAGACACTCCTACAAGTCCTTTTAAGCTCCTCCCACATACTAAAGAAATGGTTCGCAGGCAACTGGGACTTATGCTGAAAGTGATTGACGATATCAGCGAGACGAAAGTTGGTAGTGGAGGGTAAAGTTTTATCCAATCAACTTAGACGACCAAGGACGATGGACGACCAAGACGACGACCACGATGGACGACGGAGAAAGGAATGACCAGTGTATAGTGGATTCAGCATATAGCTGTATGGTAGACAAGGAAGGGTAGGACACTAGCCATTATCAGAATCGAGTATACAGTAGCCACTTTTCCTCCGTCGTCCGTCATGGTTCGTCGTCGAAGTTGGTTGGTTGGGTCATATTTGGAGCCTAATTGGATCATATAGAAGACCTAGGCCTAGGCGTGTGCGCACACACACAGAGAAGAAACTCAGATTTCCTGATTCTCAGGCTTGCCCCAAAGCGGGAACCACCCAGCACTCTTCAAAGCCTTCACTAAAGGCACAGCCACCACCGCAGCAAGAAACGCCTGAATAATCCTAATTGCAGGATAAACGAAGGGGCTCACAACAAACAACCAACGCACAGTCTCAACATTCAAACCAAAAATCCCATTATAAACAACAGGAAACGCAAAAGCCAAACTCCCCCACATACTATCCGTCTGATTCCCAACAAACGCTAACAAGAAAAACGTTACAGGCAAAACTTTCCACTGAGACTTTCGCAAAAGCAAAGCAACCGGAACAATCAAAGCCAAAGCAATAATTTTATCCCAAGTCACAGCCAACCCAATATACGAATACTGGCTAAGTGGCGTACATGGAAGAGTAAACCAAAACACACCAATCAACAAAGCCAAAACACCAGCAGCCTCCTTCCAGCGTTTACTATAAATCAACCCCACCGTCAAAGCATTCAAAGGAGGCGACAACAAAAACGGCACCCCATAAACACTCGCACTCCCAGGCGGCAAAACCCACGCCACAAAAGCACCAATAAAAGCAGTCAACGCACCAAGCTCCGCACCCAAAATAATGCCAAAAATAGAAGCCATAAACGCCTCTAAATGAATCTTAATATCAGGAAGCCCAATCGCCGGCACATAAGGCGAAACAACAGAAAGAGCATAATACAAAGCAGCAAAAACAATTATAAAAGCCTCTTCTTTAGCAGAAATTCTCACACGGTTCACCCTGTGTAATCTTTTTCAACGCGGTGTAATCTTTAACACAACGCTAATAAAACTTTGCATCACAAACCTTACACGAACACCATTGCATCCAACATCAAACACAGAGATTGCAGAACATGTAAACGCCTGCTTACAGCTAGCAATCCTCCTTGAAATTAACACACCCAAACCAGGAAACGTTCACCGAAACGCAAAATTCAACAAAACAAACTATGAACACTTCTTAGCCTCAGCAGTTGCCATAGCACCAAGCTTCAAAACTGCAGCAACCCAAGGAATTTTAACAGCAGAAAGAAAAACCCCTTTAGCAGAAATCGGCATTGGAAGAATAATAAAAGACGCTATTGAAAGGATAAATTCTTGGCAGCATGGCGGAAACACACTTTTAGGCACAACAATTCTACTTACACCCATGGCAGCAGCGGCAGGAAAAACTCTAAAGGAAAATAAAGAAACCTTCAACTTGGCAAAATTCAGAGCAGATATAAAATCAATAGTAACAGCAACCACACCAGAAGACGCAGTTGCAGTTTACGAAGCCATCGACATAGCAAAACCGGGAGGATTAAACAAGGCACCACAATTTGACGCAAACGAACCATCTTCAAAACAAAAAATTCTAAAAACACGCACAACACTTTTTGAAGTGTTTAAAATCTCTGCAGAATATGATTCTGTTTCCAGCGAATGGGCCAACAATTACACCATAGTTTTCGATGTCGGCTATCCTTTCTTAAAAAAAGAGGTAGAAACCGAAAATAACATAAACAAAGCCGTGGTACACACCTTCCTAAAAATACTGTCTAAAATTCCAGATACACTTATCGCGCGAAAAACTGGACTTGCAAAAGCTAAAGAAATCACTAGCCAAGCAAAACAAGTTCTAAAACTAGGCGGCTTAAACACAGAAAAAGGCAAAAAAACATTAGTAAAATTTGACGAAAATCTTCGAGATTCAGAAAACAAACTCAACCCGGGAACAACAGCCGACCTAATCACAGCAACTTTAGCCTTACACATACTAAGCGGCTATCGCCCCTAGAGAAACCGTTATCTTTAATTTTGCACGCACTAATGCAAAAGAAAGGCTGAAAAAATTGCACATAATCGCAGTTGTAGGCGGTAAACGCTCAGGCAAAACAACAGCCGTCGAAATGTTAGTAAAAGGACTAGTTAAACATGGATACCGAGTTGCTACGGCGAAACATGTTTCTCAAAAAGACTTCACAATAGACACCGAGGGAAAAGATACTTGGCGACATACCAAAGCAGGAGCCAGCATAACCTCCAGCGTCGCATCACAAGAAATAGCAACTATACGAAAAGTAGACACATCAACATACAAAATCAACGATATCATTGAAAACTTCAAAAACGAAGTGGACATCATAATTTTAGAAGGTTTCAGAAAACTAGTAGAACACGAAAATAGCATAACAAAAATTGTCGCAGTAAAAAATGCCAAAGAAGCACTGGAAGCATCAAACCAATTCAAGCCTCTACTTGCCTTTGTTGGACCCTTTTCCACCAAAGATTTGAATCTCCCAGCACCCTATGTTGACGTTTTTACGAATCCAGAAAAGCTCATCCGTATAGTTGTTGACACGATAGAATCTGTGCCAAAATAGAAATTGAATTACGAAAAGTTAAAATTTGGAACTTGATTATTGTAGGCGAAGGGCTTTTCGGGATCTGGAGCGGTTCACTGAAGGGAGAAAGGAGGTCCACGAACACTTTATAAAATAAGTGTTCTCCAGATCTTTCCGAAGCCCTCCCCTTCTACAATGCTTTGAACGCCTCGAACCATTTGCTATAGGAAGCAACCATTTCCAAAGACACGCTGGGCTTTCTATCCTCCAAGATTTGACGGAAATCCTTCATGCTAATCGGTCTCGGCTTAGCCTTTTTATTACTGGCTTGTCCAGATTCAAAGAAATCTCCAATAACCTTAAGATGTGCTGACTGAACAGTATCGCGAATGTCGCTTCCTGAAAAACCTTCAGAAAGTCGCGCTAATTCATGCAAATCAACATCAGGCCCAAGCAAAAGATTACTTGTATACAGTTTAAACATCTGCAAACGCGAATGATGATCTGGTAAGGGCACTAAGATTCTTTTTTGGAATCTTCGAATAAAAGGCCAATCTAAATCCCAAGGACGATTAGTTGCGCCAATTACATAAGCGTGTATTTTCTTTCCCTTCTCAAGTACGCCATCCATCTCCTTAAGAAATTGGTTGCGAACCCGAACTTCACCGCCAACCTCGCTGGAATGTCTACCCATCAACGAGTCTAATTCGTCAACAAAAATAATGGATGGCTTCCCATTATTAGCTGACTTTCTGGCAGAGTCAAACAATTTTGCAACGTTTCTTTCTCCTTCGCCAAGCCATTTCGACATTATAGAGGCAGCGTCTACAGAAATGAAAGAGGCGTCAATCTCAGTTGCGACAGCAGCAGCAATCAAGGTTTTCCCACAGCCAGGCGGACCAAACAACAAAATGCCTCTTGGCCAACCAAGAGGGAAAAGATCTGGTCTTTGAACAGGATAAACGATAGCTTCTTTGATGGCTTTCTTAGCCTGTTCTAATCCCACAACTTCTGGCCATTTTACATCTGGTTTCTCTTGCATCACCAACTCGTCAAAACTTGCCTTCTTTGCTTCACCAGTTCCAGTAGCAGATGGTTCGGAAGGTTTTTCTTCGATATCTTCGGGTTGAACTGGTAATCCGCCTTGAAGGATTTTGATTCTTTCTTGATATGCCATTGCCCGTTGGATGTAAACTTTGTTTAGATTATATTCTGGATAAAGTTGCACAAGCTTTAGGAGAGATTCTATAGCTTTTTGATACATTGAAATTGCCATGCCTCTGGAGCTCTGCTTGTCCAGTCGAACAGCTTCCAAGGCGTAGTTCGTCGCGGCTTTCTCCAATTCTTGAGATGCACTCATAATCATCACTAGGTTTTGATTTCTATTTTTCCTTCAGCACCTAGTTTTTCCAAGGCTGTCTCGACATCATTCGGAGAAATTTTCAATTTATTTGCACATTCGGTTATATCGATGTAGCCTTGATGAGTTTTTAAATACTCCAACACCCTGTCTTCGTTTGAAGAGGGTTTTTGAATCGTAAGCGAGACGCTTTTTAATTCTTTATAAGAAAAAAGGGTTTGAGATGAGCTATCTTCTTCGGCGCTTTCACCTGATTCAGAACAACAGGCGGCGAGGGCTATCATTTCCTTGACACCTTCCGCGGGTTCAGCAGCTGTCTCTTCTTGAACTGCGATTGTGGCGGGCGGTTCAGGAAGCTTCTCAGCAAGTTGCTCTTCTAAGACTGTAGCGACTTCGTTAAGTATTTCTTGCCCAGCAGGAGTTTTTACTGCAAGTGGCATGATTGGTGGTTCTGTTGAGCGTGCACTAGTTACAGCAAGTGTTTCACTGATGCTATCGTTAATGTGACTCAACTCAGACGCTACATCTGGCATAACTTCAACGAGGCTTCGTGTAACGTTTTTAAGAATACCGAGTGCTGGTTTGAGGTCAATCATTATGTTATTTAATTCTTTGATTGTCTCAAGCCTTAGGATAATGCGTTCTATTGCAATTTGGGTTTGTCCGAGGAGATTTACGAGTTTTCTTACTTCTGCAAGTTCAGTAGCATACATTACTGCTCTTTCGCGTTTACTGTCCTTAATTGCAATTGTACATGCCTTGAAAAGGTAACGATCTCTTTCTTGTAGTCGCACTGCGACGTGTTGCAGTTTTGCATGTTGAATTTTCAGTTTACGAATTGAAGCTGTTATTACATCGTCAATCGAAGGAGAACTATGAGAGTTGAAGAAGCTCTTGATTGTTTATCCCCGCCCGCCGTGTCTGGTTACTGAGATTTTATTGTCCTGGGTTCACATTTTTTACATATACTACAACAGGGGGTTCGGGAAGAGAGGGAGAGGCGGATTCTGCCTCTTCAGCGGTTGTCTCTTCTGTAGTTAGTTGTTCTTCTTGAGGTGGCGGTACAGTTGTTTGTTGAGCATTTTCGCCTAAGAGAAGGTTGGATAACCTGCTTTTCATTGATTCCAAGTCGTCTCTTTCTGTTTTAATGCAGTTCATACTTTCCTGCAGTATTTGCATAGCATTTTCGTAGGCATTTTCGTCGATCTGACCGATTTCATGTTCGATTTCGAGGTAAACGAGCGCGTTATTCAAATCTTTGATTCGCTGAGAACACACCTCGATTTGTTTATCTAAGTTCTCCACAATTGCCTCCGCATCTGTCTTCAATTGATTATGAGCATTTTCGAAAGAATTGTGAAGCTCCTCAGACAACTCTGGGGGCACTTTTTTCTTTTCGAGAAGACTCTTTAATGCTTGATCTTTTCGCCAGATTAGTGGTATTTCGTTGCATAGGGATTCGACTTTTAGTTTTGTTGGAGAAGATAAGGTTACTCCGTTTTCGTTGATTCTAATTTGTTCACTTGCGTAGCGAACGATTTCTCCATCTCCGTGTTCCACAAAGATTTCGCTAATTTGCCCATTTGGGCTAACAACAAACGATGCGACTGTTCCAACGGAACGTCCATATTCATCCTTTATTGGTTTTCCAAGCGATTCGAAAAAATTGGATGTAAGAGCGGCCATGATTTTTTCTCCTCAAGTTTATGGCGTTGTAGCCGGCGTTTTTTCGGGCACTGTGGGTATTCCGGCGGGCAGCTCTGGGAACTTGTCTTTAATTTTCTGCTCAGCAACAGTTGCTGCTTCTGTAAGAATCTTTTGAGCGTCCTCGTTTGCAGATTCAAAGTTTATCGTCAGTCCAGTGCTTTGTCCAGCATCTATGATT
>Ga0209636_10000576_pt1 | contig 36339 bp, 30 predicted proteins | sample DeeMarSWOR152_54_FD_187464 | JGI IMG/M metagenome (GOLD analysis project Ga0209636, IMG submission 187464) | Marine sediment microbial communities from White Oak River estuary, North Carolina - WOR-1-52-54 (SPAdes) (version 2) | ecosystem: Environmental > Aquatic > Marine > Intertidal zone >... | reverse complement strand
AATCGAGGCCTACGATGCCAGCACCGGCTACTTCAAATCTTCGGCTGACAAGGCGATCCCCGCTCTTCGACCCGGCTTCGATCGGCACCCGCCCTTGGCCAATCCCATAGGTGGCCCTGTGTGGCTAGAGGGGGCAGAGCGCGGAGACACCTTGGTGATCACGGTGGAGGATATCCTGGTCGATAATTACTCGTGGATCGCAATCGGTCCATCGCGGGGACCCCTCGGAGAATCGACGCGATGGCCTGAGCTCTCAGACGACTACACGACCATGATCTTCCGGCACACACCTGGGTCAAGCGGGACCACCCGCGATGCCACCTTGCATTTCAACGAGCGTATCTCATGGCTCATAACGCCATTTATCGGTACGCTGGGAGTGGCACCTGACAGGGAGGTGACCACCAGCTTCGACGGACAGGGGGAATGGGGCGGCAATCTAGACTGTCGGGACGTGGCACCGGGCAACCGCATTTACCTACCCATCTTCCACCAGGGCGCGCTGCTCTATCTCGGTGACGTGCATGCCAGCCAGGGAGACACCGAGTTCACCGGAACGGCCGCCGAGACCAAGGCCACAGTCCGTTTGAAGTTGGACCTCATCAAGGGCAAATCGATCCCGTGGATGCGGATCGAAAAGCCGGCTACGATCGTCTCAGTATATGCCTATCGTCCATTGGAAGTAGCCGTGGAAACGGCAACCATCAACCTCATAGACTGGCTGATCACCGAATACGGCTTCACGCCGAAGGATGCGTATTGTCTTGTCAGCGCATGTCCTGATTTTCGAATCAATGTGTACCAGATGTGCAAGCTCGCCAAGCTGAACCCCGTGGCCGGGGCCGAGATACCGAAGCGCTACCTGTAGCGCAGGGATGCTGACCATCGCTGCATCCCCGCTTCTCGTATCTAGAGGTGGGGTTGCATTTTGGTGTCATAAGCTTTTCAAACCACCGTAGCCCGAAGGGGAGGCCTTAGATGATAGACGAAGAAGCGGAGTTTCTGGGTTTCAATATCTATTACCCGGGCATCAGAGACGAATTGGACATAGAAGGGCTTATCGCTTGGCGCATCAGAAGAGCAGATGAAGAAAACGAGTGGCCACGAGAGAATCTTACCGAGAAGGAAAAGAGAAAATGGGTTGAGGAAATCTACCTACGCGAGTTAGCCGCAGCACTTGATTCAGTCCTCGAACAGATTAGAACCCATTTGAAAAACCTCAACTAGGTTCATCGCCGGACTACTTCCGGCCTGAAACCCTCTTCCTGCAGCTTCCAACACAGGAGAGGTAGAACAAATCGAGAGGCGCTCTCTTACTTTCATTGTTGTCGGGTGAATTAGCAAGGAAATAACTTCTGATATCCCTTCCTCGGCCTACCCTTCCAGCTTCCCCTGTGATAGGCATCTGAGACCATGAGAGGTACCGCAAGGGTTGCCTCAGCCCACACCATCTGCTCAAACCCGGTGTCAACCTTACCCCATGAGCATGCCTCTTTGAGGGTTGAACCTGAAAGGCCTCCATCTCTTTCGTCGGCAACAGTAATCTGTACCGCATACTTGTGAATACGCCTTTCAGTGCCCAAAACATCTGCAGCCACTACCACATCCTGTGCAAAGTTCTTTGGTACCCCTCCGCCTACCATAAAGAGGCCTGTCTGTTGGGAGGCAATCTTGATCTCCGTCAGTTCCCTGAAGTCCCTGACAGAATCAATGGCCACATACCCCTCTGGGTTCTGCTTCTGATGCAACACAAGGCCAAATCCCGCGCTCGAGTCCGAAAAGGCAGGAACAAAGATTGGAACATCATGTCGGTAGCTCTCGAGGACAACGGAATTCGCGTCTGGGTAATGTTTCTCAAGATAGGCCGCCATCTCATTTATAAATTCTCTCGACGAGTAAGATCTTCTCGGCAGGCCATCAGCAATCCTTGCAACCGTGAGGTCACATTCCCTCAACTCGTCCTCGTTAATGTATGTATCGTATATCCTATCAATGTGGAGATCCCGTAGGTGACGGTCATCTGCTTCAGCATCACCTACATAGTGGCGGAATCCCAGGGCTTCAAAGAAGTCCTGGTCCACAATAAGTGCCCCGGTAGCGATAACAACATCCACCATGTTGTATCTGATCATATCCGCCACGGCACCCTTTAATCCCGCACTAAAGAGCGATCCTGCAAGGGTGAGGATGATAGAGCAGGATTCATCTCTTAGCATCCTGTTGAAGATATCCGATGCATTGTGGAGGTTTCTGGCCTGGAATGCCATCCCGCCATATGCCTCAATTATGGGTCTCGCATCGAATGAGCGGATATCGATATGCTCAATGGTATCCCTTAGCAGCGATTTCTTATCCATGTGAACTGACTCTCGTGAACCCACCGAACAATTGTCACCTCTCAACGGACATTGCCTGACGTTTAAAGATATAGCTTAGGAATTGAAAGACCAGTCTAGCGGCGATGAAATCCGGTGCCTTGTTGTATTGATTTGGCATAAGCTCGACCACGTCAAAGCCGACAACATGCCTTTCCTGGGCCACCTTTCTTAATAGCCCCGTAATTTGATACCAGTCAAGCCCTCCTGGCTCTGGAGTCCCTGTTGATGGGATTATGGAAGGATCAAATACGTCCAGGTCAATAGTTACATAGACATTGAAGGATAGAAGCTCAACTACCCTCTCCATCCAACCCTGTTCTGACAGGATATCCCTGGCGAAAAAAACCCTTGATGTATCCAATCCATTGAGTTCTTCCCTGCCCATAGACCTTATGCCTACCTGTACTGCCGGACAGACTTCCTTCACCCGTGCCATTACACAGGCATGGCTAAACATAGACCCATTGTAGGAGTCCCTGAGATCGGCATGTGCATCAAGCTGCAAAACTGTAAGATCTGAGAAATAACCCCTGATGCCCTGTACAGCCCCTGGAGTTATTGAATGGTTACCTCCCAGCAGAACAGGGAATTTGCCGTCCTTGATAAAGGAAGCAACACTTCGCCTCATAATCCGCGCCAGACCCTCTGGAGATCCTGGAAGATGGGGCAACTGAAAGATGTGTATCCCCTGCACATGGACCTCGCTATCCGTCTCGATATCGTATAATTCTACGTGTGCTGAGGCCTCGAGTATAGCCTCCGGACCGAGGGCTGCACCTTTTTGCCAGGTGGCAGTATCATCATATGGAATAGGGAATACTATGATTTTGGCGGACTCATAGTCTGTCCAATGAGAGGCCTCTCCTCCGAAGGGTATACCATTCATGGTGCGGCATGAGCTGTATGGAGGTTTCTTGGGTAACCTGCTCCCCTTTCAATTACGTAAAACTCTGGCCTCTTAGAGACAAAGGCCTCAATGATGAGATCTCTGGCCATACCCGTATCAAATGGTTTACACGAGAAAAGATCCACAAAGGCATAGGCCTTTTCTACAAAGGTGTGGATTGATAAGTGGCTTTCAGCTATGACGACAAATCCAGTTATTCCCTTGTCTTCAGGGACAAGACCACTATACGGAAATACATACGGCTGCGTAATCTTGGCCATCCCAATCTTATCGGGAATGGTGTTTAGGAAGCTAAAGATGAAATCAAGGTCGTTGATCCTTTTTCCATCGCACTCAGATAAATCCATTATAAGATGGAGGCCAAAGTAGGATCTCTTAGTCATTGTGCGTAAACCCTCCCTCTCAAAAATAACGCGAAATGTCTGGCAAATAATACACAAAACCAAATTTCTCTCAACACTTTTTTTCACTGCTAGTAAGAGGCCATGGGGAAATAGCTCACATCTCAGCTGACGTCGGGAAAAGCTCTTGACAACTGCATGAAAAAAATCGTAATTATATCTGTGGGTTGCTCTTTAAAAATCAACCTTTACTAAGGAGGAGACAGTTGAAATCTAGGCTTACCTATCTCGTTCTTTTTCTATCTTTGGCTCTTTTTCTAAGCCTCTCTTCACCTTCATCAGCAGGCGAAAAGCTTACCCATGTAGTAAAAAGGGGTGATACCCTTTGGTCGATCTGTGAGCGATATTACGGTGATCCGTACCTCTGGCCGGAGCTGTGGGAAATGAATGAGTTTATCACCAATCCTCACTGGCTCCATCCCGGCGATGTCATAACACTCTTAGAGTACGAAGAAATAAAACGAAAAAGGGCAGAACGTGCCGAAAAGGTCGTTGAGGTAAAAAAACGACCCTTAAAGAAACTGATGGGAATAGATGTGTCAAGCCTGACCAATGTAAGAGCCCTGGGCTTTCTTCGGCAAGAAAGGATTGACCCGTGGGGCAGGATTTTTGACGCTAAGGCCAAGAGGATACAACTCGCAAAAGGCGATACAGTGTATGTAAGGATGTATAAAGAGGATATTAAGCCCGGAGACCTATTTACCGTATACAATATCCTGAATCCCGTTAACCACCCCTTGACTGGGGAAGAATTCGGATACATCCATTCCTTTAAGGGGATACTGGAGATTGAAAAGCCCCAAGAGGATTACTATGTGGCCAGAATAGATGAATCATTCAGGGCGATCTCCAGAGATGACCTCCTTATACCTTATGAGCCAGTTTCTTCCTGTATATTCCCTATCCCGTGCCCGGATACTCTTACAGCCCATATCGTGGCATCAAAAGACAACTTAAGGATACTTGGACTACACTCCGTCGTCTATATTGATGCAGGCCACAATATGGGGGCGAGAAGAGGCCAGATCTTTGAGGCCATAGAGGAAAGAGAATCCGTTCCGGATCCCCAAAGCGAAGAGACAGTCGCCTTGCCCCCCACTATTCTCGGCAAAATCATAATCCTGGAAACCAGGGAAAATACCGCTAATGGAGTGGTATTTTGGGTATCGAGCGAGTTTGCGAGTGGGATTAAGATCCGGGCTCTGACCTGGCATGAGGATAAGCAGCCCAGGGAATTGGCCGTGTTACCAACCTGCCCTGTAGAATGACTAATCTCCACCTTCACTGATCAGCGGAGCTTGCCAAGAAATTGCAAGAGCCGGGGCCGTTATGTTTCCTTCTGAAGCCGCCCAAACGCTGAGCGCCTTGTTTGATAGCCCTCGCAATTCATGGCTTCTACGCCGTCGTTCCCATCTTTGCTGCTATGCTCGCCTCCGGCCTGCCCTGGCATATTTCGTGGTAGGCCCAGCCACCCGGATAGCTCCGATGGTGACGGTCCTCGTCCTGGTTCGCAAGAAGATATTTCTGGTCTATTTCCTTGTAACCGTCGTGGGTGGCATGGCTCTCGGCCTCCTCTGTGGCGTGCTCTAGTCCCGTCGTAGAAAAGTACGCCGAAAAAATACAGTATTTTTCACGGAAAAATACATGGTTCACCTTATTTACTTGTCATACCGTTCTATTATGCTTCCTTACGTACAATGTGTCGAGAGCGCTAGCTGCCGGACCTTTGAACGGTGGCCTGTTGAGCTTTCATGGGAAAGGAGGTGAGGCACTAGCTATCAAGAGGCGTGGAATGTTTCGAGGGCAGCCTCCCGGATGAGCGAATATGGTTTATGCCCTGAGGGAAGTAATTCCCTTTAAACAAAGTAGGAAAGGAGGAACAACGATGTACCGAACTCATAAAAGGAATCTCTTAATTTCGCTTACTATTGCTCTGAGTATTTGCCTTGTACTCATCGTTACTGGCCCGACTTATGCGGCCAAATGGGAGCTCATTGACCTGACGCATAAGTGGGAAAACGGCATGCCCGTGTGGATGGGCACCTTCAGCGGGATCTCCCTGTCAGCTGGAAAGACCAGAGAGGAGAACTACGAGGCCTTTGATGGGTGGTGGCTCTACAATGCCGCGTTCACCGAGCACACCGGCACCCATATCGATGCCCCGGCCCATCGAAAGGAGGGGCTGTATAACCTTGACGATCTTGACCGCCGTCAGATGTTCGGCAAGGTCATTGTCATGGATATGCGGCCATGGGTAAGGGACAGGGACTCCTATGCCGTCACCATGGATGATGTGAGGGACTGGGAGCGAAAGATGGGCATCAAGCTCAGCAACGTTGCCCGCAATGGCTTTGTGTACTTCTGGACCGGATGGGATAAGTACTGGTATGAGTATTTTAAGGGCAACCAGAAATTCCAGGTCCCCAACTTCCCCGGTATCTCCGGAGAGGTGGGTCAGTACCTCGCCGAAAATGGTGTATGGGCTGTAGGCCTGGACACCATGTCACTCGACCCGGGGGACTCAAAGGACTTCCCCGCCCATATCGCCGTCCTATCCCGGGGGATGTTTATCATTGAAAACCTCAACAACCTTGGCCCCCTTGCAGACAAGGCGGTCTTCGTCATCCATGCACCCCTGAAGATGAAGGGCGGCTCGGGTGCACCGAGCAGGGTGTGGGCGATCTATGATCCCAAGGTCAAGGGCATCAAAGAGCAGCTCAAGTGGGCCGAGCAGTTAGACGCCAGATTTCGGGCAGCCCAGATGTGGGATCTGACCAACTACATCCAGAACGAGATGCACGTCTGGCAGGGTGTGTTCGGCGGTGAGTATGCGCCAACCGGGGTCACCACCTGGATCAACTACGATACTTCCGGTGGCTTCTGGGGGCAGAAGTGTCGCTTGAACGAGCATACCTCAACCCACATCGACTCCGGCTCCCACCGTATTGAAGGGAGACAGTGGACCATAACCGACCATCCCGTCAGCCAGTTCTATGGGCCTGCGGTGGTGATCGATGCCAGCAGCTATGGCCCCGAAGACGGGGACTGGATCCTTTCCGAGAGGAACCTAAAAGACTGGCAGAAAAAACACCCCGCCATTGGCAAGCTCAGCAAAGGTGATCTACCGATCTTCTACCTTGGCTGGGTTGATGAATGGGCAAAGCACATCAAGGGATACGAGAGGGAGAAGGAGACCTATCACTTCCCAGGCATCGGCCCTGACCTTGCCCAATACCTAGTGGATGTCGGCGTAGATGGCGTCGGCACCGATGTTACGAGTATCGATGCTGCCAAGACAGCCATCTACGGAGAGGGCAGAAACGCTGCGGAGAATAGCCCCACCCACGTGATCCTGTGCAGCAACGGGATCTGGAACTGTGAGAACATGGGCTACCAGCTGGCGCTGGCCTCAGATAGCAGGGGCTACGTCTTCTTCATGACCATGCCCTACATCAAGGGTGGTTCAGGAGGAAGCACGAGGACCTTCTACTTCGAGGGACTGGAGTTGCCAGAGCTGGAGGACTGAGGCAGGAAGACGCTTGAAACAGCTACCGCAACCCGAGCGGTTGGGATAGCATGACTGGCTGGAGCCTGCTCGACTAAGGCTCATTATAGGCAAATGCGGGGAGCACCTCTTTTTTGAGGGGGGTGCTCCTTTCTTTTTTTTCTCCCGCTCCTCTCTGGTTATTGGGAAACGTTACTCTGGGTTGTGACCAACTATGGACTTTGTCCTGACTTTCTATTACATTCTCGGAAGGAGAGTTGATTAGGTTGGGTAACTATCATGGGCAAGCCAACACAGATTCCACTAGAAGTCATCTCCTTCGGTGAACCACTTATAGGTATATATCCGCCACCCAATCGATCAGTGACTGATGATGTTCCCCTCTTGAGGACCTGGGGTGGTGATACCTCTAACGTCGCCCTGGCATTGAGCAAACTAGGTCACCAGGCAGCATATATCACCCGCATTGGTTCTGATGAATTCGGGAGAAGCTTTCAGAGGCTATGGCAGGAAGCAGGCGTCAATATCTCACAGGTTCAAATAGATGATGAACATAGGACAGGATTGTACTTCGCCTCTTTCCGAAACCGCAAACATCACCTGATCTATTATCGAAAAGACTCTGCAGCATGCTTTATATCGAGCAAATTCATTGATTGGGAATTTGTTGGCATGGCAAAAATAATACATCTGAGTGGCATAAGCCAGGCCATCAGTCAGAACGCCCTCGAGTTCTCTTTTGAACTAATGGAGTTTGCCAAAAAAAACGATATCCTCATCTCCTATGATGTTAACTATAGACCAGCTTTATGGGGAAGAGATGTTGCCAAGGCGGTTATTTCCCATACGATCAATGAGTATACTGATATCCTTGAGATTACCGATGACGAGATGTCTCTACTCGGTTGGGGAAAAGAACCGGGGGATCTGAAATCCTCTCTTTCCCGAGTACCATTGGTATGCGCGGTAAAGATGGGCGAAAGAGGTTGTTATCTAATCCACAGTGGTGAAGAGACCTGGATCGAACCCTTTCAAGTACAGGTGCAGGACACGGTTGGCGCTGGCGATGCCTTTGATGCGGGATTAATCGTGGGGATCCTGAAAAAGCTACCTTTAACAAAACTGGGTGAATTTGGAAATGCGGTTGCTGCCTTGACCTGCAGAGGTACTGGCCCTTTGAGTATGCAACCCTCAATGGAAGAGGTTCAAAAGCTCATTAGCTCCACTCAGTAATATTAGGATGGCCAAGCTTACTTTTCAATCCTGCTTTCGTGATTCCCCTACGGCAGAACTAATCCTCCCTTCCGACCTATAGAAGTCACTTGATGAGTGATATGGCCCCTTAAGTGCATCTGGAAATTTCCTCAATACTGTGCTAACAATTAGCATACCTTCAAGATGTATAATCGATGTCACAGCGGCAGTCAGAAGTTAAAGCAGAAGGGCATAGAAAAAGACTAAGGGAGAAGTTTATTAAAGCCGGTATCGCTGGTTTCCATGACTATGAGATAGTGGAGCTTCTCCTGACTCTGGGAACCCCTCGAAAGGACTGCAAGCGCCAGGCAAAAGCAGCGATAAAAAGATTTAGAACCTTAAGGGGTGTCCTTGAAGCACCACTGGATGAACTCCAGGAAATTAAAGGGATCGGGCCACATAATGTCTTTGGAATAAAACTGGTTCAAGAAGTAGCCAGGGAGTTTCTAAAAGAGAAAATCCTCGAAAAACCAATCTGCAAATCCTCAAAAGAGGTCTTTGATTATCTTTACCACTCCATGCGCGATCTCAAGAAAGAGACATTCAAGGTCTTATTTCTGGACGGAAAAAACCACATCATAGACATAGAAGACCTTTTTGAAGGCACACTAAATATGAGCTCAGTTTACCCTCGGGAGATCATAAAGAGCGCCATCAAACACAACGCTGTAGCTCTTATTTTTGTCCACAATCACCCATCAGGCAGTCCAGAGCCTTCCCAGGGCGATAAAGAAATTACAAAGGACTTGATTGAGGCCTCAAATACTATGCAAATCAAGGTATTAGATCACATCATTATAGGAGACAACAGGTATTTCAGCTTTGCAGACGAGGGGCTTATTGAAGAATACAATCTAAATTTTATGAGCACTAGGGGAGGGAAGAACTGATGAGCAAATTGAGCAAAGACGAAATCGACTTTATAACCAAATGCCTGAAAGAAAATAAGCCCCTTCCTGATAGTTACAGATATATCATTCCTTTTGAGACAAAGAAGGAATACGAGCTCACTTATGATGGTAAAGAGCGTGAGGAAGATATACTTGCAGATACAATGGCGGTTCCTCTGCAACCTGTAAAAACTTTCGGGAATGGCAATGGTGGTTGGACTAACAAACTGATGTTCGGCGATAATCTTCAAGTCCTTAAAGCCTTGATGGATGATCCAGAGGTTTATGACAGAAATACCGGTAGAGGAAAAGTAAGACTGATTTATATCGATCCTCCTTTTGCTACGAGACAGGAATTCAGAGGGAGTCAGGATCAAAAAGCTTACCAGGACAAGATTATAGGGGCACAATTCTTGGAATTTCTGAGAAAAAGGTTGGTGTTCTTAAGAGAGCTATTGGCTGAGGATGGGAGTATTTATGTACATTTGGATTGGAAGAAAGGACATTATGTAAAGACACTGATGGATGAGGTATTCGGGGAACACAAATTTCTGAACGAAGTAATATGGTGTTATCGAGAAAGAGAAACCTCTACGCGTTTTTATAACCGCAAACACGAAGTAATCTTTTTCTATTGTAAATCAGACAGTTATCCATTCAATTTTGACGAAATAAGGGATGAATATAGTGAAGTAACTAAAGCTAAGTTTAAGTATAAAGATGAGGAGGGATATTATAGGGTCCGAGCAAAAGATGGCAGAAGTGATGTAGAAGAAGGGCTCGATACATACAGACAGTATATTGGGAAAGGAGTACTCCCTCGGGATTGGACAATTATTCCATTTATTAACCAGGCTTCGACCGAACGCGTGGGATTCCCAACTCAGAAACCAGAAAGACTCCTAGCACGCATCATCAAATCTTCCTCCAACCCTGGCGATCTTATCCTCGATGCCTTTGCCGGCTCTGGCACAACGGGTGCCGTTGCAGAGAAACTTGACAGAAGATGGATCATGATTGACTGTGGCAAATTAGCAATTTACACAATGCAAAAAAGGTTACTCAATTTAAGGGAAGAAATTGGAAACAGCGGAAAAGCTTTAAAGCCGAAACCTTTCACTCTCTATAATGCGGGTCTATATGATTATAAAATGGTCAAGACACTGCCTTGGGATGAATACAGGGAATTTGTGCTTAGACTATTCCAATGCAGAGATGAAAAGCACGGAATTGCTGGTGTAGAATTGGATGGCTATCTCGGGCGAGATCCTGTGATGGTCTTCAATTATAAAAAGCATGAAGACGTGACCTTGGACAGGGGATTTATTGATGACCTTCATGAAATCCTTGGTGACAAGGTAGGATATAGATTCTTTATTATTGCTCCGGCAGCAGGCGTTATGTTCTTTGAAGATTATATTCAAAAGGGAAAGACAAAATACTTTGCCCTAAGGATTCCTTATTCCATCATTGATGAACTCCACAGGAAGGGATTTACTCATATCAAGCAACCTGTGAGTGAATTTGATGTTAATGACACGGTTGACGCTGTAGGATTCGATTTCATTCAGATCCCTGATGTCGAATGTGATTATTTCCTTGAGGACAAGAAAGGGCAAATAGAGGTGGGCAAAAGCAATAAAGAAGCAGTAATCAAAGTCAGAGAATTCAAAAGCAATATTCTATCGAAAAAACCTCTAACATTCGAGAACAGGGAAACACTTTCAATGATAATGGTAGATTATAACTATAATGGCGAAGTATTTGATTTTGACGATGTCTTCTATGCTCAGGATCTAAACAGGAATAACTGGGAAGTCCGTTTTGATGCTAATAAAATAGATGATCAAATGATGATTATCTATGTAGACATTTTTGGGAACGAGAAGAGGGAAGTCAAGAAAAAGAAAGATTTCAGGTTTAAAGAATGACTGTTGCTGAAAAAAAGGTGTTCAAAACTCAAGACCTCGTTCTTAAGGTCTCTCCCAACATTGACCCTAGAAAGTTTGATATGAATAAGCATGAGGCCTTTCTTGATGCCCTCTGTGGCGAAAGGGAGTATCAGAAAGAGGCCATAAGGACTACTTTGAAATATCTTCTGGGAGGTCAATATAATAACCTCAGAAAGTTAGCAGAAGAAAATTATAATCAGAATGTAGTTTTACAGGAAAGATACGGGACATTGTCAGATCTTTATAAACATTTACAGCTGCCCAACAAGCTTTCCTGTACTATAGATTTAGCCACTGCTACCGGAAAAAGCTATGTACTTTATGGAATTGCCCGAATTATGCTTGCTGAAGGGGCTATTGACCAGGTTTTGGTTCTTTGCCCTTCTAACACAATAGAAACGGGCCTTACTGAGAAATTCCGTTCATTATCCGCCGATAGAATCTTGAAAGATCTTCTACCTGATTCCTCGAAAGTCTTAAATCCAAGGATTATTAATGCTACCCAGACCATAAGAGGGGGTGATATTTGCATAGAGAATATTCATGCCACTTATGAGCGGACCAAATCCGCGATAGAAGACAGCCTCGTAGGTAAAGGAGAAAGAACACTCGTGTTGAATGATGAAGTCCATCATATGGCTAATCCTCCTGCTCGTGATGAGGCAATAAAGAAATGGAAAGAGTTTGTGCTTGATCCTAAATATAGCTTCAAATACGTGGTGGGGGATTCGGGAACGTGTTATGTGGCTAATGACTATTTTGCTGATGTAATCTATCGGTTCTCTCTAAGAGAATCGATAGAAGAGAGATTTACAAAAACCATAGACTATGTTGCTGAAGATGTCTCCCATTCAAAAGAAGAAAAATTCCAGAAAATTTACGATAATCACATCCAGAATAAAACGGTAAAATATCGGTTGATTAAACCCCTCACTATTTTGGTTACTAAAGATATTAGTGCTTGCAAGAGGTTGAGAGAGGATTTAATCGAGTTCATAGCAGATAGAGAAAGGATATCAAAAGAGGCTGCGTCAAACAAGGTTTTGATAGTAACTTCTGCTAATGAGCATAAACATAATATACCCAAGCTTAAAAATGTAGATGACAGAGATAATCCTATTGAGTGGATTACATCGGTTAGCATGCTTTCTGAAGGATGGGATGTACAGAACGTATGCCAGATTGTTCCCCATGAAGAAAGGGCCTTTAATTCCAAACTTCTTATTGCCCAAGTGCTTGGAAGAGGTCTAAGGATCCCCCCCAAATATACAAGGGAACAGCCAGTAGTTACGGTGTTTAATCATGATAAATGGTCTGGCAGTATAAAGCATCTGGTCAACGAAGTTCTTGAAATTGAGAAAAGGGTCCACAGCTATGTGGTTCAAAAAGATAAAAACTATAACTTCAAAGTTCATAATATAGATTACAGAAAATCAGAAGAGGTTATAGAAACCCCTCAGGTAGCAGAATATGATTTCAGTAAAGGATTTATCTCCCTGAGCACCCAAAGGTCGGAGATAGAGGAAGAAACTACCTATGAGCGAGCAGTAACTGAAGAAAGGCGATTGAAGAAGACCCTCATAGAACGTAAGATGTATCCAGCAGAGGACGTAACCCAGGATGTTCGGAACAGATTGAAAATCTATGATATGGAGGCGGGTACCAACTATGCTCAGAAGTATCCATTTGATAAGGTGTTGACCATTATAGAAAATTCCCTGAGAAAAATGGGAGAGAAAGAAAATCAGGTCAGCCAGGAAAATAGACAGAAAATATTGCAAGCATTCGGGGTTATAAGAAGAAAGAAAAGTAAAAGCCTCAGGTATAAGATTGAAGCTGAAAATCTTTACATTATTAACACAGAAGATATTAAGAAGAACAGCCTGGGGATCGGTGTATTGAAAAAAGATGGAAGTATATTCTTTGATGATTATGCTTTCAGAACTGGTGATGAAGAGGACATAAAGCTTTTGTACGAACTTCGTGCAATGTTTGAGGATGGTCAATTACACAGTGCTTCTTTGATCAAAGTACAGAATTCCTTTGATTTCAAAACCCCCTTGAATGTTGTTTTTGCCTCGCACAAGCCAGAGAGAGATTTTGTCAAGAGACTGGTTAGAGATGAGAATGCAAGGAAAGTGGATTGTTGGATAAGATCCTTGGACGTTGGCTTCTATAGTGTGGAGTATTCGTGGAGAAAAGGCGAGCATCCAAAACAAGGAAGCTTTAATCCTGATTTCTTTGTAAAAATTGGGAATGATATCTTGGTTCTTGAGATAAAGTCTGATACCGATGTCTCAGACGAGAACAGGGCAAAACTAAAATATACAAGAGAGCACTTTGACCGTATCAACAATTTACAGTCAGAAGACAGGTACTATTTCAAGTTCCTATCGCCTCAAAGCTATGACCTATTTTTTCAGTCCTTGAGGGAAGGGGAGTATCACGATTTCAAATCAGAAATAGAGGCAAACTTGGAGGAGAGCGCCCCATCCTAACTAAGAGCTATGCTTTATTTGATCAAATTTGCCAGATAGAAGAGCGATTTGAGCTCTGCCGTGTCGTGGTGTAGCCGGCAAAAAGGATGCTACAGAAGGTAAGGAGCCTTTAGGTGGATGTTATTGTTACGGATCATGCAAGGTTTGAGATTCAAAGGCGTGGAATTGAAGAGACGGACGTAATTGCTGTGATAAATAAGCCTCAGCAGCGCATCCCGTCTTTGAAAGGGGGGCTGGTTTTGCAGAGCAAATACTTCGATAAAATAGAGGGAAAAGATATGCTTTTAAGAGTTATCGGAAAGGAATCTCCAAAGGGATTTGTTTTAATCACGGTATATAAAACGTCAAAGATCGAAAAATATTGGATGAAGGAGGAGCTATAAAAGGTGAAAGTGATATATGACCCTGAAACAGATACCCTGAGTCTAATACTTAGCGACGAACGTGTAGTTGAAAGCGATGAGTTACGTGAGGGCCTTATTGTAGATTACGGAGACAATGGCAGGATTGTCTCTATTGAGCTGTTGGATGCCTCGGAACACGTTTCTGAGCCAAGGGGCGTTACTTACGAGCTCAAAGAGATGAAGGCAGCGACCTAGGCCCAAGGTAACTTGGCGTCTTCCAGGCAGTGGTTGGGGCAGAGGCGGTGCTGAAAGCAGTTTCTTAGCAGTAGTTGGTGAGCTTGAGAGCTCTACGAAACAAGGCTCATTAGAAGGCCGGAATATAAGGGGATGGCGAGATTATCGTCTATTGTAACGTTATAGATCTTCAGAATTACTCCATCCGCTATGGCAGCGCCAATTGCACCACAGATTGCTATTGTTATCGAATCTACAATAACATAGCCCACTAGAAAGGAAACACCAAACATAATCAGGATCTCATCCGGTGGCTTTATTCCTCTCTTATACCCTTCTAGAATATTCAGAGTTCCTCTCTTAATTGACTGAGCTATGCCAGAGGCGGCGTCCCCTATTGCCAACATCACTATTGAAGCTATAGCAATCTGCCTTTCAAAGAGTAAGATGCTCATGAATGCGCCCATCATAAAGAAGGCATAGGCACCGATTTTTTTCTTCTCCATATCCCGTAAGAGCGGAACCGTAAGTATGCCCTTAAGTCTTAAAGCTTCAAGGGAAAAGACAAAAAAAAGGGAAAGTAGGAGAAGGGCAATGAGTAGATTTCTTTGATACATACTATAAAGAACGGAAATCGCAATCCCAGCACCAATGTGTATAGCTTTTCTGAGTATCTCATCTCTTAAGCTATCTGATGTGGAGAAGACTTTTCCGGACATAGAGGGCCTTCGCTCAGTTCCCGCTTACCATTCTATCATAATGTATTCACTTCTATTAACGGGTAATAAAAAGCTTGACTGCGCACTAGTTTGATTATATTCGAGCACAAATGTCCTATTTGGATTTTATATGAGAAAATGCTCAGATGGCAAACTCAGCTGGCTTGCACTAAAGATGATTCCCAATTTAGGGAACGTCACCTACAAGCGCCTCCTTGATAGATTTGGTGATCCAGCCAACGTATTTACTGCCAAGCTAAATGACCTAATCGAGGTAGAGGGACTAAGACCTGAAACAGCGCGGAGAATCGTGTCCCGGGCCTGGCAGGGAAACCCGGAAGACGAACTGATGCGCGTAAGAAGGTGTGGTGCAAAGCTGGTAACTGTTCTCGATCCCTCTTACCCAACCGATCTGAGGGAGATCCATGACCCACCTCCCCTTCTCTATGTGAAAGGGAATGATATCCCACAAGGTAAGACTATAGTAAGTGTTATAGGCTCGAGAAATCCAAGTCACTACGGTCTGAAGATTACTGAGGAAATATGTCAAGGCCTGGCCAGAAGGAACATAGCTGTTGTCAGCGGTATGGCAAGGGGGATCGATTCGGCTGCCCATTGGGGTTGCTTAAGGGGTCATGGGTTCACCGTTGCCGTCTTAGGTTCAGGCATAGATATAGTATATCCGGAATCGAACAGCAAGCTCTTTGACCGTATAGTCGAAAAAGGCTCTGTTATCACCGAGTTCCCCTTAGGGGCCCCACCTGAAGCAAAGAATTTTCCCATAAGGAACAGGGTAATCAGCGGTCTATCAAAGGGTGTTGTAGTCGTAGAGGCCTCAAGGAGGAGTGGCTCTCTGATTACAGCCTCGCTTGCCTTGGAACAAGGCAGGGAGGTTCTGGCCGTACCCGGAAGCATAGAGTCCTTCAAGAGTACAGGCACTCATCTCCTCATCAAGCAAGGCGCCAAACTTGTTGAAAGTGCAGATGATATATTGCAAGAGCTTGGATTAGACTATCCCCACTCCAAGGAAAGAGCTACGGACAAAAAAGGGGCGCCTCCACCCCTGGACGAAGATGAGAAAAGGATCTATGACATCCTTGGCGATTATCCGATTCACATAGATCAGATAGTGAGACAAAGCGAAAAGGATGCCGCCTGGGTAGCCAGCCTTTTAACAAGGCTTGAGCTCAAGGGGGTAATCACGCAGTTACCGGGAAAGATGTTTGTGATCAACTGACCGCACTGGGGCACAATGGGATGGCTTACGCAAGGAAGAAAACCCCAAGGAAACGGCTCCCGGCGGTTCCCGACACCGAGGGCAAGCAACTGGTGATTGTGGAGTCGCCCGCCAAGGCGAGGACTATCAATAGATATCTCGGTCCCCAGTTCGTGGTCTCTCCCTCTGTGGGTCACGTGAGAGATCTTCCGGATAAAAATCCAAAGGGCTCCAAGAACCCCGTACCCGGCGTTGATCTGGAACACGATTTTACCCCTACCTACGAGATCATCAAGGAGAAGGCGGCAACAGTCAAGAAACTAAAACAGGCGACAAAAAAGGCATCGGGCATCTGGCTTGCGACAGACCTCGATCGTGAGGGAGAGGCCATTGCATGGCACCTGACAGAGGCACTCGGGATCAAACTCGAGGATGCCCGCAGGGTAGTATTCAATGCCATCACCAAGGGTGAAATTGACAAGGCCTTCCGCAACCCGCGTGCAATCGATATGGACAAGGTCAACGCTCAGCAGGCACGCCGGATTCTTGATCGTATCGTTGGCTATCTGGTCTCGCCGCTTCTCTGGAAAAAAGTGGCCAGGGGATTAAGCGCCGGCCGAGTGCAATCCGTAGCGGTCCGATTGGTGGTAGAACGCGAGCGAGAGATCGAGGCATTTGTGCCGGAGGAGTATTGGAAGGTGATGGGCTACTTCACCACTGACCTGGACAATGCCAGTTCCGTCGGAGAGGAATGGCAGAAATGGCTCGCAGAACCACCAGCAGAGGGAAAAAGGAGAAAGCTGGAGGGTCGGACGGCACGGGAGAAAAACCGTTGGCTCCTTGAGCACCACAGCCTCGCCGCGGAGCTGGTAGAGATCGATGGCGGAAAATTCGAACCCAAAGATGCAGAGGCAACCATTGCGGCCGTGAAACGCGCGGGCTTCAGCCTTGATGAGAAAATCGAGACACAAAACCGCAGGGCCAAGGGGCCTGCACAACGGATCATACGGCTAAAGGGTCACCTGGTCGGAGGTCCTGCCTGGAGGGTAGCCTCTGTTCAGAGCAAACGAACGAAAACTCACCCCTCTGCGCCATTTATTACCAGCACGCTTCAGCAGGCAGCATCCAGCCAACTTGGCTTTCCCCCCCAGCTCACCATGTCCGCCGCGCAGTCCTTGTACGAGGGAGTGGAGATCCAGGGAGTGGATTCAGTAGGACTCATTACCTACATGCGAACCGACTCCACCCATCTCTCTCCTGAAGCCATTACCATGGCGAGGGCTTACATCGATTCCCATTTCAGCGATGAGTACCTGCCACAGAGACCAAACGTATATACCTCTTCCGCGAAGGCAGCGCAAGAGGCCCATGAGGCGATCCGACCCACCGATGTGAACCTCACGCCGGAAAGCGTTCGCTCATCGTTAAGGGAGGAGCACTACAGGCTGTACAAGCTCATCTGGGAGCGGTTTGTGGCATGTCAGATGACCGAAGCCCAATGGGACTCCACCACTGTCCTGATCTCCGGCATGGCTGAGGGCGGGAACCTGGTCTTTCGGGCCACCGGTCGTGTGCTCGTCTTCGATGGGTTTTACGCTGTGGCTGGCGTGCCGCACACATCCGAGGATGTACTTCTGCCCTCCTTATCTCAAAAGCAAGAGCTGGCAGCAATTCACATCGATCCGATCCAGAATTTCACCTCACCACCTCCTCGGTACACCGAGGGCTCTCTGGTTAAGAAGCTCGAATCCGAGGGGATTGGTCGACCCAGCACCTACGCTCAGATTATTCAGGTTATCCAGAGCAGGAAGTACGTGGAAAAGATTAAAAACCTCTTCTACGCCACCTATCTGGGCAAGATCGTTACCGACAAACTGATGGAGGCCTTCCCTGAGGTCCTCCAGATCAGTTACACCAGCGAAATGGAACAACAATTGGATGACATCGAGGAAAAGCATGCCGATTGGAGACACATGCTCAAGGATTTCTACAGGCCTTTCAAGGAGCATCTCGACAGCGCATATAGGGAGATGGAGCATGTCAAGGCTGAGGTTGAGGCCTCACCTCATGCCTGTCCACAGTGCGGTAGTACGACAGTCTATCGTTTTGGCACCAGAGGTCGATTCCTGAGCTGTTCACGGTATCCCGGGTGCAAATTCTCAGCACCCATAGACCGCAACGGAAATCCCCTCTCTCCGGAGCAGACCGAGGTAGCGTGCCCGAAGTGCGGGGCACCGATGTTGTTGCGCAAGGGACGGTTCGGGCCCTTCTTGAGCTGCACCAAATACCCCGACTGTGGTGGGAGCCTGAAGCTCGATAAGAAGGGGCACCTCATAGCCCCGAAACCACCGCCATTGCTCACTGATATACCGTGTCCAAAGTGCGGGGCGCCATTGAACCTTCGCCGGGGGGGCCAGGGACTGTGGCTGAGCTGTTCCATATATCCGAAGTGCTCGGGAAGAGTTTCCTGGGGCTCGCTCGAGAGGGACACACAAGATAGGTGGGCAAAGGAGCTTGATGAACATGAGAAAGCCCACCCAAGGTCCATTATCCGCAAGCTGGATGGAAGGCCGGTTGAAGAAGGCTACAGGCCAGGGATAGTAGGGGCCGAAAAAGATGAGATTCAGGGAGATTAGATGCCGCTGTGACCAAAACCGCCCTTTCCCCTTTTTGTGGGATCGAGCTCATCTACCTCTTCCACCTTTGCCCTGTAGACCTTGCTCACGACTATCTGGGCAATCCTATCACCCCTCTTGATGGTTAAGGGCTCCTTTCCCCAGTTGATGGCGATGACACCTATTTCACCCCTGTAATCCGCATCGATGGTGCCAGGGGAATTGACCAATCCAAGGCCGTGCCGCAGGGCCAATCCGCTCCTGGGCCTGATCTGTGCCTCGTAGCCTTTAGGAATGGAAATCGATAAGCCAGTCGGAATGAGCCTTATCTCCCCAGGTTGCAGGGTAACAGCTTTATCAACAGCCGCCCGTAGATCAAGCCCCGAGGAACCATCTGATTGGTAAGAGGGCAGTGGTAAATCCCGGTGATGATCCAACCTCTTGACGTTCAAGGTAACCGTTTTCATTATCCAGAAAAAACTGACTCAAGTGGCTCAGCGGGCAGTGAGCGATTTAGCGCAGCTAAAAATTGAGGGGATCCACAGCTACCTTATCCCTGTCAACCGGGCCCAACAGTGTCAATGAGACCTTGCCTGTTGAGAATATCCCCAGCGCGACATCTATAACCTCATCCAAGGTAACCTTCTCCAATTCCGCTATTAGTTCCTCATAGCTTATATATCTCTCAAAGATAAACTCATTTCTTGCAAGCCGGATCATCAAGTTACCCATACTCTCCGCAGCAAGTGAAATCCCGCCTATGAGATACTCTTTTGCGCTCGCGATGTCATCAGCAGAGAGATCTCCACGCTGAATCCCCTTGATCTGCAGCTCAATCAGTTCCAAGACCCTGTTGACTTGTTCCTTATCAGTGGCCACATAGATCCTGAGAAGCCCCGTATCCATGTATGCACTAATATGAGAATAGAGGGAATATGCCAGACCCCTCTTCTCCCTGATCTCCTGAAAAAGCCTGCTGCTCATATTGCCACCGAGTATGGTGTTGAAGATCGACTCCGCATACCTCCTGTCTCCGGAAAGCGATGACGCCTGAGCACCCAAGCAGAGATGGACCTGCTCCAATTCCTTGGGATAGGAAGCTACCGTTGGGGTAACCCTTGGGGTGGACCTTGCAGGGGTGCTACTCTCTCCGTTCGAAAGTGGTTCAAATGAGGGCCTAAAATACTCAATCAAGAGGTCATGGTCTATATTGCCGGCAGCCGCGATAACGACCCTCTTGGGGGAATAAAAGTGGGACGTATAGTCAAGGATCTCTCTCCGTCCAATGTTACCAACAGTTTCCCTTGTGCCCACAATGGGCCTCCCCAAGGGATCTCCCTCCCAAAAGCGCTCATCAAATAGCACGCTAACGTACTCATCAGGGGTATCCTCCATCATGCTGATTTCCTGGAGAATAACCGACTTCTCGAGCTCTAGGTCGCTCTCAGCAAAGGTTGAGTTGATGAATATGTCGGAAAGGAGATCAGATAGGGGTCGAAGGTGCTTATCCAGGACCCTGCCGTGAAAACAGGTCTGTTCTTTGCCAGTAAAGGCATTTGAGAATCCGCCCATTGTGTCCAACTCCTTTGCGATCTGCATGGCGGACCTGCTCTCAGTGCCCTTAAAGATCATGTGCTCTATAAGATGAAATATGCCCCTTTCTTTATCACCTTCATCTCTCGATCCTGCGTTTACCCACACGCCCAACGAGGCGGACTTTGCATGAGATAAGGCCTCGGTAATTATCCTGGTCCCATTGGCAAAAACAGTCTTCTTATAGATCATCTGCGCTGTGTCCCAACGCCGCCTTCCTGGAAAGCCTGATCTTTCCATCAGGATCAATATCAATAACCTTCACAAGGACCTCATCCCCTTCCTTCACTACATCAGTGACCTTCCCTACCCTCTCATTCGCCAATTGAGATATGTGAATCAGACCCTCTGAGCCAGGCATAATCTCAACAAAGGCACCAAAATCCACAACCCTGCTCACCTTCCCTAAGTATAGCTTGCCGACCTCTGCCTCCTTGACTATATCCTCTATCATCTCAATGGCCTTTTTGGTGCCTTCGCTCTCACTGCACGCGATCAATACCTTGCCATCATCATCGATATTTATCTGTGCCCCCGTTGTTACGGTGATATACCTTATCGTCTTCCCCCCGGGACCAATGACATCCCTTATCTTCTCCGGCTTAATATGTATGATGGTAATCTTTGGGGCGTATTTGGATATCTCCGGCCTCGATCGTGAAAGGGCCTTGTCCATCTCACTGAGGATATGCATTCTTGCTTCTCTAGCCTGATATAACGCCTTCGCCATCATCTCTTTTCTCAGCCCATCAATCTTGATGTCCATCTGGAGCGCGGTGATACCGTATCTCGTCCCTGTGACCTTAAAATCCATATCGCCAAAATGATCTTCATCGCCCATAATATCAGTCAGTATGGCCACATCATCACCGCCTGAGATAAGGCCCATTGCTACCCCGGCTACCGGATCCCTGATGGGAACACCCGCATCCATCAAAGAGAGGGATCCACCACAGACACTTGCCATGGAAGAGGAACCATTTGATTCCAATATCTCAGAGACAACCCTGACAGTATACGGAAAATCCTCCCTTTCCTCTAACACGCTGAACAGTGCCCTTCTTGCAAGGGCCCCGTGACCGATCTCCCTCCTGCCCGGAGCCCCCAACCTCCTGGCCTCACCAACACTGAATGGAGGGAAATTATAATGGAAGGTGAATTTTCTATAGTAGTCCCCGTAGATTGACTCTATCTTCTGCTCGTCGCTCTCAGTACCCAAGGTTGTTAAGACCAGGGCCTGTGTCTCACCCCTGGTAAATAGGGCCGATCCATGGACCCTGGGCAGAACACTAACGAGACATTCTATGGGTCTTACTTCGCCAAGTGACCTGCCATCGATTCTTCTTCCTTCCTTTAGTATCATCTGCCTGGCCAAGCTCTTCTCTAGATCGTACATCGCATCCCTGATCTCCCTTCCCCTATCCTCGTATTCCCCTTTGAGCGATTCCACTACATATTCGATGGCCTCTGACCTCTTCTTCTGCCTTACCCTCTTTTCAGGACAGGATAGCACCTCCTCTATGAGGGGTTCACCGATAGCTGCCGCCTTCTCTATCAATTGGTCATCTTTCTCAGCTGGAGGGAACTGCCGCTTTTCCTTCCCGACAGCCTCACTCAACCCTATTTGCGTATCGATAAGGGCCTGCAGGGATTTCTGGCCGAAGAATATGGCCTCAAGCATGTCGTCCTCTGAGACAAATTTACCATCACCTTCAACCATAACTAAAGCTGTCTTTGTCCCAGCCACAATCAGATTTATGTCGCTCTTTTCCTGTTCCTCCAGTGTTGGGAATGCAATGAATTCTCCATTAATCCTCCCTACGCGCACGCTTCCAACAGGACCCCCAAACGGGATGTCCGATACGGTAAGGGCAGCCGAGGCCCCCAAGATACCTAAGGGATCAGGATCATTCTCCTTGTCAAAGGATAAAACACTGGCAATGACCTGGGTCTCGAAATAGTAGTTCTCCGGGAAAAGTGGTCTCAGGGGCCTGTCTATAAGCCGAGAGGTCAAGACCTCCTTTTCACTTGGCCGCCCCATATCCCGGCGCCAGAAATTGCCAGGGATCTTTCCAGCTGCATATGACATCTCTTGAAAATCAACGGTTAACGGGAGAAAATCAACGCCCTCTCTTACCTCATTGGTGGAAACCACTGTCACCATAACAACGGTCTCTCCCATTGTTACAACGACAGCCCCGTCTGCTTCACATGCCACTCTGCCCGTCTCAATATTTAATCTCTTTCCATTGATACTAGTTGTTACATTCTTAATCATTGTCTTACCCTTCTATAAATCAAATAGTTCTTGACCCTCTATTTCCTCAAGCCTAGATCTTGGATAAGGGCCCTGTATTGATCGGGATCCTTGCTGTTGAGGTAGTTCAAAAGACGCCTCCGCTGACCCACCAGTTTCAAAAGCCCTCTCCTTGAGTGATGGTCCTTAGGGTGTATTTTAAAATGATTGGTGAGATCATTTATCCTCCTGGTCAGAAGGGCGATCTGAACACTCGATGAACCAGTATCCCTTTCATGGACCTTGAATTTCTCGATAATCTCCTTTTTATCCTTGCTTTGTAAGACCACTTTCGCTCCTCCTCGACTAAATCAGGCAAAAACCCTGTTTATTTCATATCCATTACTGCCCTCCGTGAGGACCGCCACCAGTTCATCCCCCATTACCACCTTAAGATAGTCACCGCAATGAAGGGATGAGATATCCTCCCGACGCAGTTCATCCCTCCCCGGTCTATAGCCATTCCTAATCTTTCTTGCCAAGGGGGGTGGGATGTGCACCTCCATCATCCCCTTCAAGGCGTCCTTCAGGGGTATTATCAGCTCATCAATGGTATCGTTGGATAGATGTTGAGCTATCTGCGTCACGGTAAAGGCATTATCAACGAGAAATGGGCCGCTCTTTATCCTTCTCAAGAAAGTGAGGTGTGCCCCTGTACCCAAGCTCCTGCCTATGTCCGCTGCAAGCGTCCTGATATAGGTGCCAGCGCTGCAACCTACCTCAATCCAAACAGTGGGAAGATCCACAGAGAGGATATTGATATAGTCAATCCTTACATCCCGTGCCTTCAGGTCAGCCTCCGAACCGCTCCGGGCCAATTCGTATGCCCTCTTCCCCCTATAGTGAACAGCTGAATAAGGAGGTGGGACCTGCTCTCTGCTACCCAGAAATTGCAGTGTATTCCGTTTGATATCTTCCCCTGTGACCCTGCCAACGGGTTTTTCTCCAGTAATCCTTCCAGTTAGATCCTGAGTATCCGTTTCTATTCCAAGCCTCAGGGCTGCCTGGTAAACCTTATCCTGAGACATCAAAAAGGGGGATAATTTGGTCCCCTGGTTTAAAAGGACCACCAATACCCCGCTTGCAAAGGGGTCAAGCGTACCCGCATGACCGGCCCTCTTTACCCTGAGGAGATTCTTGATCCTCTCGACAACCTTGAATGAACTCGGCCCAGATTCCTTGTCTACTACTATGATCCCATCCCTTTGAATCATCTGCTATCTAAAAACTCAAGCGCTTTAGTAAGAAATTCCTGCTTCAGCAGGTCGAGACTTCCCTCTCTTGTAAATGCTGCCGCCCTCGGATGACCGCCCCCACCAAAATAACGGGCCAAATCTGCCACATTCACCCGATCATTGGAACGCAGGCTGAATTTGTAGTAATCCCTCCCAAGTTCCCTTATAAGAGCGGCTATCTCAACCCCAGGGATAAATCTGGGGTAACTTACAAACCTTTCACTATCAACATTATCAGCGTTTGCCTGTGACTGCATCCGCTTGGTAATAGTGATCAGCCCAACCTTCCCCGTATGGTACAGCTCTATTGTCTTCAGGCTCGACTCGAGGAGTCTAAGATCTTTCAGTGTATACTCATCCATAACCCTGCGCGATATCCTCCATGCACTCACGCCCAAATCCAAGGTCTCCGCTGCAATATGAAATGCCTCTCTAGTGGTATTGTCATATCTAAACGAGCCGGTATCCGTTTGGATAGCCACAAATATGTTTTCAGCTATATTCAAATTCATGGGTAAATCGGCCAGTTTTATCAACCGATAGACGATCTCACCAACCGAGGAACTGTCAGCATCAACCAGGTTCAAGTCACCAAACCCAGAATTACTTCCATGATGGTCTATATTTATCAAGGGCCTCAGCTTTGATAGCCGACAGGAGATCCTCCCTACCCGTTCAAGATTTCCACAGTCGAGGACAAAGCAGGCATCAAACCCTGATTCCGGATTGAAGTCCTCTACTATTCCCTCTGCGCCTGCCAAAGAGGCCAAAGAATCTGGGATGGGTCCCTCATTGAACAGCACGACCTCCTTGCCGGAAAGCATGAGTGTCTCGCCTAGGGCCAGCATGGAGCCAAGAGCATCTCCATCGGGATCCTTATGGCTTACCAAGAAGAACCTCTTGCCATCTTTCAGAATATCCGCAATATCGTTCAGTACCATGCGTACTGGTAACTCATCTGTCATGAGCGATTACTGTGGAGCAAGCTTCTCTAAAAGCCTTTCCATCCTCTGCCCCGTCTCAAGGGACACATCATATTTGAACTGAATATCGGGGACATATCTGAGGTGCAGCCTCTCACCTATCTCCTTGCGTATAAATCCCTTTGCACTCTCAAAGCCTGCCTGGACCTGTTTCTTCTGCTCATCCTTACCAACAAGGCTATAGTAGACAGAGGCATGTCTCAAATCCTTAGTCATCCTTACATCGGTGAGAGTAACCCCTTTGAGCCTCGGGTCCTTCACCTTTGTTAAGAGCAGGTTAGATATTTCCCTCAATATCTGGCCGCCAACCCTATGAGATCTGTTCCCTGCAAGCATGATGAGCTCTCATCGCTGGTTTCCGATCCTCGTTGCTGGCTGACCTGCTTGAACAGTCAGTAACGAGCAACCAGCAGGGAGGAGTTACACATTAAGTATCTCTATGTGAGAATCGATAATCTCCCCTAGGTAAAGGGAATCTAAGTAGGAAAGGACATTATCGAGGGACGAATTCACAAACCGCCTGTCATTACCTACACTGCTAATCCCTAACTCTACCAACTGCCACTTATCGTTGGAACCGACCTCGGATATAGACACGTTAAATCTCTTTTGCACTTTAGCCACAATGCTCTTTACAACCTTCCTCTTTCCCTTCAGTGACTGGTTGTTATGGATATAGAGGGAGAGCTTAAGAGTCCCTACAACCACATTAAAGCTCCGGCTTCGTCTCTTCTACGGTATAAACCTCTAATACATCCCCGGGCTTTATGTCGTCATAATTCTCTAAACCCACGCCACACTCAAAACCCGAGGGAACATCCTTGACGTCATCCTTAAACCTCTTCAATGAGGATACCTTTCCGTTATATATGACTACTTCGTCTCTCAGGAGGCGCACGTTGGCGGCCCTTTCAATCTTACCATCACTTACATAACACCCGGCCACCGTGCCCACCTTGGAGACATGAAATATCTGTTTTACGTCCGCCCGACCGATAATAGTCTCACTGTAAATAGGCTCAAGAAGCCCGGCCAGGGCCAGTTTTATATCCTCTATTACCTTATAGATGACATCGTAGAGTCTTACGTCCACATTTTCCCGCTCCGCAATGGCCTCTACAGGTGGATTCGCCCTCACGTTGAAGCAGATAACGATTGCCTTGGAGGCGGAGGCCAGCATTACATCGCTTTCCGTCAAGGCCCCGGTTGCACCGTGTATGACCTTCAGCTTCACCTCTTCGGTGCCGAGTTTAGCCAAAGAATCTACCAAGGCCTCTAAAGACCCCTGGACATCGGCCTTGAGGATGATATTGAGTTCCTTCACCTCACCCTCTTTGATCCTGTCGAAGAGATTATCGAGGCTAATAGTGTCACGCATGGTCACCGCTTCCAACCGAGCCTTATTCTTCCTATGCTCGCTAATCAATCTCGTCTTGCTTTCATCGGCGATTACGACGAAATCATCGCCTGCCTTGGGGACCCCTGAGATACCATATATTTCAACTGGCATGGCCGGAGTAGCTGATTTTATGTTCTGTCCCCTGTCATTAGACATGGCCCTCACCCTGCCAAAGCTTTCTCCGCACACAAAAAAGTCACCTTGATTAAGGGTGCCAGTCCGAATCAGAAGGGTGCCAACAGGGCCCCTATTCTTATCCAGCCTTGCCTCAATGATTGTTCCCCTCGTCTTCTTTTTGTAGTTTGCCTTTAACTCCAATAGTTCTGATTGGAGGATTATGCCCTCAAGAAGCTCATCGACACCCTCTCCTGTCTTAGCTGATATAGGACAGAACATGGTATCACCGCCCCACTCCTCTGCCACGAACCCGTATTTTGATAAATCCCTCTTGACCTTCTCCATATTTGTGTTTGGCTTGTCGATCTTATTAATTGCCACAATGATTGGGATATTGGCTGCCTTGGCATGATCAATCGCCTCTATGGTTTGTTCCTTTACCCCGTCATCAGCTGCAACCACTAATACAATCAGATCAGTTACCCTTGCACCCCTGGCCCTCATTGCAGTAAATGCTTCGTGTCCAGGTGTATCAAGAAAGACAATATCCCCACGGGGCGTATGCACATAGTATGCACCTATATGTTGAGTGATCCCACCAGCTTCTTTGTCAATAACCCTCGATTTCCTGATATAATCAAGAAGAGATGTCTTCCCGTGATCTACATGCCCCATTATCGTAATAACCGGCGGCCGAGGATGAAGGTCTTCCGCCTTGTCCTCTTCTTCAGAAAGAAGCTCCTCTTCTTCAAAAGACGACAGTTCTAATTCATATCCAAACTCACTTGCCACCAAAGAGGCGGAATCAAAGTCAACTGTCTGATTTATGCTAACCACCATATCTATCTCCATGAACTTCTTAATGAGCTCTGTTGACTTGACCCCCATCCTCTTTGCAAGCTCAACCAGACTTATCACATCGGGGACCCTTATCCTCCTCTTTATGGCCTTGGGAACAGTGATCTCCGTTTGCCTGAACGTTTTCTTTACAAGTTTGTCCCTCTTCTTTACCCTGGCTCTGCTTATGAAGCCCGGTTCAGCCTCCCTGTAGAGATCCTCCCGTTCGAAGATCTCCTTCTTTCGTCGGTGATATTCCCTCTTCGGAAGTACTACCTCTCTCTTCTCCTCTCTTTTGCCCTTCTTTACGACTTTCTCCTTCTTAGTTACCTCATCTGGGACAGGCTCAATGCCCACCAATGCAACCTTGGGGGTGGCTTCCTGGACCTTCGGCTCAGGTGGTTGAATAGGTGCCCTTTTTATTATCCTTGCCGGGACATCTTTAGGTCTATCCGGTTTCTCCTCTTGGATCTCGGGCTCGACCCTCTTCAGGTCTCGTTTAGGAGCCGGTTCCTCCACTACTCCCTTCTCGGCCTCTTCCTCGATGGCTTCTTTTACTTCCTCTTCTGGAGCCGAAACCTCCTCCTCGAGAGATGGTTTTACTTCTGCTTCAATCTTCTGTTCTTCTGGAACCTTTTCCACCACCTTAGGGACAATCTTCCTTCGCCTGCGGATAATGGTAGGCTTTATCCTCTTCTCCTCAAAGATTTCGCTCGTTGCCCCTGAAAGATAGTCCTTGGCCCGCGCCACATCATCGATGTCGAGAGAGCTCATATAATTACTAACGGGGAAATCAGCGCTCTTCAACCGCTCAACCAGCTCCCTGGAACTCATGTTCAGCTCTTTAGCTAACTCATAAACCCGCAATTTACCCATCTAATCCTCCAGGCACTCCTTCCTCTTCTTCCTGCAGGGCTTCCTCCTCATCGGGCTCTAATGACTGGACATAGTTGATGGACTCCCTTATCAGATCCGCAGCCTTTCTCTCGCTTATCCCCTTTATCGAAGCCAAATCAGCTACCTCTGCCTTGGCGATATCCTCTGCTGCTCTAAAACCCATCTCATAAAAGGTCGTTGCCAGTTTATCGCCAACACCAGGCAACCGCAGAAGGGATTCGTAACCGTCTCGTAAGGCCTTATTGTACTCTGACTCGCTGGTTACATCTAATTTCCAGTTTGTAAGCCGGGAGGCTAATCTCACATTCTGCCCCTTTTTTCCAATAGCAAGAGACAATTGATCATCAGGCACAACTACCTCCATGCTCCTGTTCTCCTCGTCAACCACCACCCTTAAGATCTCAGCCGGGGCCAAGGCATTGCATACGAATTTTGCTGGGTCGGGGTCCCACGGTACGATATCAATCTTCTCACCCCTTAATTCTTGTACGACTGCCTGCACTCTGGATCCCTTCATACCAACGCAGGCCCCCACTGGGTCAACATTCCTGTCCCTTGAAGCCACGGCTATTTTAGCCCTGCTTCCGGGTTCTCGAGCTGCTTGCACAATGGTTACAATACCCTCCGAGATTTCCGGTACCTCATTTTCAAACAAGGCAGTCAAGAAGTTCGGATGCGTTCGAGATAATATGATTTGAGGCCCCCTGCTGAACGGCCTCAGATCATAGATATAGGCCCTTATCCTATCCCCAGGTGTGTATGTCTCGTTCGGGATCTGCTCTTTAAGTGGGAGCTCAGCCTCTGCCTTACCCAGATTGGCAATAATGCCCCCCCTATCGAACCTTCGAACAATCCCGTTAACAATCTCTCCCTTCCTATCCTTAAAGTCTTCATAAACAGCGTCCCTCTCCGCCTCTCGTAACCTCTGCATTATCACCTGTTTTGCCGACTGTGCCGCTATCCTACCGAGGGTATCCGTATCCATTTTCATTCCCAGACTATCTCCTATCTCGGATTCTGGATCAAGCTTCCTGGCTTCTTCCAAGGAAACCTGACACCTCTCGTCCGTTACCTTCTCCACTACCTCCTTGAACTCAAAGACCTCAATCTCTCCCATCTCCTTATTGAAGCTTACCTCCAGCTCATAGTCAGGACCAAATTTCTTCTTGACAGCTGAGCTCACTGCCTCCTCAATTGCCTCGATCAGTACCTTAGAATCAATCCCCTTATCTCTGTGGATCTGGTCAATAGTCCTCAATAGATCTGAGATCATCTTCAATTCTCCACCCAAATATCAATTATTAAATTCATATTCCAGTCTCGCCTTATCTATCTCCTCTAAGGGTAACTGAACTAGATTATCATTATCCACTAAAAGGCTTATTATGCCTTCGCTCACATTCGTAAGGCGCCCGGTAAAATTCCTCCTCTTGTTAATAGGCCTTGATGTCTTTAGTCTTACCATCTTACCAACTGAACGTATAAAATCGCGTTCTTTTTTTAATGGTCGGTCTAGCCCTGGGGAGGAAACCTCAAGCGCATAGTGACAATCAATTATGTCTCTTGCCTCAATCAAATCGCCAAGCTCCCTACTCACACTAACGCAGTCGTCTACAGTAACCCCTCCCTCCTTATCTATATAAACCCTGAGGACCCATCTACGACCCTCAAACTTGAACTCAACATCTACCACTTCCATACTGTACTCACCTACAAGACCTTCAGCTAAAGCCGATACCTCGCTCACAATCCTCTTGGTTTCCGGCATCACAAGTACCTCGAACATAAAGAGCGGGCTGAAAAAGCCCGCTCCCTCAAGCCCAACTCAGTTGTTATCGGATCAACCCATCCTCTTTTCAAAGTAACATCGCTTCTCCTCGGGACAACTGGCTACCTCGAAAAGGGAACAGAACTCTCTTCTCGTATGGAGCGGGCAACGGGGCTCGAACCCGCGACACCAAGCTTGGGAAGCTTGTACTCTACCAGCTGAGCTATGCCCGCTCAAATACTTGTCCTAGTTTATAGTAAACAATCTCCGGATAGTCAAGTACAATTTAGGGGATCAGCCCCTATATTATGGATTTCAAAAATTCCCAAGTTTAGGTATAAAAAGGAGGCCAGTTCCCCCGCTCAACCGATTTGTCTTGCCGTGAAATTAAAGCCAGGTGCCTTGGATGAATGGGATTAGTTTAAAAGATGCTGGGTTAGCAGGGCTTTCAGGGCTCATGCTGACTGCGAGCTTCCCACCTATTGATCTAGACTGGATAGCGTGGATAGCCCTCGTCCCCCTCCTCATCAGCCTGAGGGGTAAATCTTCATCGGTTGCATTGAAATTGGGGCTTTTGGCCGGCGTTTCCCACTATCTAGCCCTCGTCTACTGGATAGTTGTAGTACTTTCCCATTACGGCGATATCAACTTCATCTTCAGTGTCGGGGTCTTGTTGCTCCTCTGCCTGTATCTGGCACTATACCCGGCATTTTTCGCCCTGATATTAGTCGGGTTTGAGAAAAATAGCCTATCTCGCTTTTGGGGGGCTAGTGTGTGGGTTGCGCTGGAATATGCACGAGCCCACATTATGACTGGTTTCCCCTGGTGCCTCGTGGGGTACAGCCAGTATTCCAGGTTGCCACTCATACAGATATCGGATGTTGTCGGCGTCTACGGCGTCTCATTTGTTATTGTCCTGGTAAATCTTCTCCTACACAGCATATTTTTTGCTCCCTATTCAAAAAAAGGGAAGTCCGTGGCAACAGAAATAATCCTTAGCTCTCTTCTCATAGGCTGTGTCCTGGTATATGGTTACAATAATCTGAGGGAAAAAGCAGAGAGGGCCCTAAGGGGAAGGGCGTTGAGGGCAGTCATTATCCAGGGAAATATTGATCAATCCCTGAAATGGGACCCGGATTTTCAAGAAGAGACACTGGCTATTTACAACAAGCTATCGGAAAAATCAGTGGATTTCAGACCCCAAATCATCATCTGGCCTGAAACAGCCGTTCCATTCTTTTTCCAAGATAAATCGCACCTCTCTCAGGAGGTTTTGAGGGCTGCAAAAACAACGAATGCGAATATCCTGTTTGGTTCCCCCGCATACCAGAAGGATGAAGGCACCATTCTCTATTACAACAGGGCATATGTAGTATCTGAAGATAGGGTCTTTGACTGCTACGACAAGGTTCACCTTGTCCCTTTCGGGGAATATGTCCCGCTCAAGAAATACCTCCCCTTTGTCCATCGCCTGGTTCCTGCAGCAGGAGATTTCTCCCCCGGTAAGGAGGTTAGGCCAATCAGTACCCCCGACCTTCAAATCGGGGTATTAATCTGCTTTGAGGCTATCTTTCCTGATATCGCCCGAAAACTCGCTATGGAAGGATCTGAACTCTTGGTGAATATAACCAATGACGCCTGGTTTGGCCGTACCAGCGCTCCCTATCAACATCTGAGCATGGCTGTCTTTCGGTGTGTAGAGAACGATCTACCCATGGCTAGAGCTGCGAATACCGGGATTAGTGCCTTTATACTTGCAAGCGGAAGGATAATGAAGAGCGGTGGGCTGTTTGAGCGAGAGGTTCTAAGAGAAGAGATAAGACTGGGCGGCAGAAGAACATTCTATTCACAACGAGGGGATATTTTTGCTATACTAACACTTGTCATAACGGTTACGAGACTCATCTGGATGTTAATCAAGGAGAGGAGATCATGTACTATACAGAGATAGCGGAGAAGATAGACTCCCTGAATAGGAAATTAGAAGATCTATGGGAGCATCTTTGACCTTGCCGAGGGCGAAGCGCGGTTAACGAAGATAGAGAAAATATTATCCACATCGGACCTCTGGCAAAATAACCAGAGTGAAGCAACTAGACTAAGCCAGGAAAGAGGGTTCCTCGGCAACAACTTGGAGGAGTGGCATAGATACAAAAACGCGTTGGAAGAGCTCGGCATCCTGGCCAAGGTAGCCCATGAAGAAAACGACGAGGATTCAATCGCCGATCTAGGAGAAGAGCTTCTCGAGCTGGAAAAAGAGATAAAAAGCTACGAACTTCAAACACTGCTGGGGGATAAGGATGACAGGAGAAATGCCATTGTTGCAATCAATGCAGGCGCGGGAGGAACAGAGGCCCAGGATTGGGTGGAGATGCTACTCAGGCTTTATCTCAAATGGGCGGAGTCAAGAAAGATGAAGACCAGCATTATTGACCACCTGGCTGGAGATGAGGCAGGGGTAAAAAACATTACATTTACGGTGAGCGGTCCCTATGCGTATGGCTACCTAAAATCGGAGCATGGCATCCACAGGCTGGTCCGGATTTCCCCCTTTGATGCCAGCGGGCGGAGACATACCTCCTTTGCATCCGTATCTGTCTTACCGGAGATTGAGGATGACATAAGGATAGATATTAATGAAAAAGATCTGAGGATAGAAACCTTCAGGGCTAGTGGGCCAGGTGGACAGCACGTCAATAAGACGAGCTCTGCTATAAGGATTACCCACTTACCTACCAATATGGTTGTCCAGTGCCAAAATGAGAAATCTCAGCATCGAAATAGGGAACTTGCCCTTAAGATCCTTAAGGCAAGACTCTATGCACTGGAAAAAGACAAACAGGATAGGGAAAAACAGCTCAGACACCAATCCCAGAGAGAGATAGCATGGGGGAATCAGATAAGGTCCTATATATTCAACCCCTACCAGCTGGTAAAAGATCACAGGACGAACCTTGAGGTTGGAGATACTGAACGGGTGATGAACGGGGATATTGATATGTTTATCGATGCGTACCTCAAGTGGCTGCAGAATCAGTAAAACTGGTATCCAGTACTCCCCCATCGATTGTGCCTGCTAATCTCCCTCCCTAGTGTAATTCAAAAACTCCCTCTCGCAGAGGTCCAAAGACCCCTGAATTCTGCTTTGACATCTTATGCCGGAATGATGTATTCTCCGACAACAGTCGTTTCCCGCCGAATCCCAAGGCCCAATGTGGAGTCCGGGACATCTCGCTAAATAATTGAAAGGAGGAACGGAGATGAGGATACTGCGCGTTGATATGGAACAGGGAAAAGTCACTTCTGAGGATCTTCCAGAGGAGTGGAAGCTCATTGGTGGGAGAGGTCTCATTGGCAAGATAATGAATAAAGAGGTGCCTGCTGAGTGCGATCCGCTTGGTCCGCAAAACAAGCTGATTATTGCGTGCGGCCCTCTAGCTGGAACAATGGCTCCTCAGCTGGGGAGGATTTCCGTTGGTGGAAAAAGCCCCTTGACCTTGGGGATAAAGGAGTCGAATGCCGGAGGTAAAGCGGCCCAGAAGCTGGATAGGTTGGGAATCCGCGCAGTTGTACTTGACGGTGCTGCCGAGGAAGGGAGATTTTACTGTCTGGAGATTTCAAAGGATGGAGCCGTTCTCGTGCCTGCTGAGGAGTATAGAGGCATGAAGAATTACGGGTTGGTGGAGGAGCTTTATAAGAAGTACGACAGGAGATCGGCTATAGTTACTATAGGTATTGCCGGTGAGAGGAAGTATAAGGCGGCTTCTGTCTCGTTTACCGATATCTACGGTGACCCCTCAAGAAATGCTGGCAGAGGCGGTTTGGGTGCGGTCATGGGTTCCAAGGGACTGAAAGCGATCATCATAGACGATTCGGGCGCAAGGCCCGTAAATATTGCCGATCGAGTCTTGTTTAAGAAGACGGCTAAATCCTGGGTGAACACTATAGAGCATGACATCGCCTGTAGACTTTATTCAAAATATGGAACCCCCTTTGCAGTCGCCAACTCAAGCAAGCAAGGGACCTTGCCAGGAGATAACTATCACTCAGGGAGGCCTGAGGGGTTCATGAAGGTGAGGGGTGAGATCATCCAGAAGAATCTTTTCGAACGTGGTGGCAAAATGCACGGCTGTATGCCTGGGTGTGTGGTTAAGTGTTCAATAATCTATCCGGATGCCGATGGAAAAACCCTCGCATCAGCCTATGAATATGAGGCAATCGGCATGCTAGGAACCAATTTAGGCATTGCCGATCCGGATGCCATAGGACGACTCAAATTCATCTGCGACGACTTGGGTATTGATTTGATAGAAATAGGGAGTTGCCTGGGCGTGGCAGCGAGTGCTGAAAAAATGAAGATGGGTGATGAGGAATCAGCCATTAAACTCCTGATGGAAATCGAGCAGGGAACTGAGTTCGGCAACACCTTGGCCAATGGTGTAGTGAGCACGGCAAAGGCCTTGAATATCAGCCGGATCCCTGCGTACAAGGGACAGGCGATTCCCGCCCATGACCCGAGGGCTGTGAAGGGAATTGGTGTCACCTATGCAACGAGCCCCATGGGAGCAGACCATACTGCAGGGCTTACCTACCGAATCCCGCTGCAAAAGAACGGACAGATAGTGAACTCTCTGAGATTGCAGGTCCAGGCAGCGACCTGCGATAGCTTTGGATATTGCATCAATTCAATCCCCGGAGGACAGGCCTCAATCTATGAGTTCCTGGCTGATTTACTGAATGCACGCTATGGGCTGAGCTTGATAGCTGACCATGTCGTTGAGATAGGAAAGCAAACCTTAAAGGATGAGCTGAAATTTAATGAGGGCGCCGAGTTTAGCAAGATCTATGAGCGTTACCCGGCTTTTGTTCGAACCGAGGCACTGCCTCCGACAGGCCATGTCTTCGATGTGGAAGATTCCGAGCTGGACAACCTATGGGGGAGATTGGAGACTTTCAGAGTGCCAAAGAAGATTTGGGAAGTTCGCCTGCCCTCCCTACCACCTATCCTGTTTGGCGCCGGTGTCATCCAGAGGCTGGGTGAACGCGCCAAAGGGCTCAACATAAAGAATGCCCTGCTCATAGCAGGGCCTGTCATGAAGAGGATTGGTCGAACCGAGGAAGTTCAGGAAATTCTTGAAAACAGTGGAATCACCTCGGTTGTGTTCTCTGAAGTGGAACCTGACCCACCGGTCGAGGAAGTCGAGAAGGCATATCAACTTTACAGGGAAAAAGGCTGCGACGGGTTCATCGCTGTGGGGGGAGGCAGTTCCTTGGATGCAGCCAAGGCAATCGCTGTGAGGGTGTCTCAGCCCGGGGTCTTAACGGAATACGATAGCATGGTAGGAGGCACGGCAAAAATCAGACCCCCAATACCACCGTTACTTTGTGTCCCCACTACCTCAGGAACCGGCAGCGAAGTCAATCAATATGCGGTTATTACCGATACGGAGAGGGATGTAAAGTTCATCATCATGAGCAATTATCTCATCCCGAGCCTTGCCATCATTGACCCCACTCTCTGTAAGAGCATGCCCCCAGGACTAACGGCGGAATCAGGCATTGACACGCTGGGGCACTGTGTTGAAGGCTACGTAGGAAGAGCCATCCCCTACCATCCCTATTATGAGGCACTGGCCCTCTATGGTGTGAAATTAATTGGCAGGAGCCTGAGGATCGCTTATGAAAACGGAGAGGATATCGATGCGAGGACCGATATGTGTATGGCTGCCATTAATGGAGGGATTTGCTGTACCAAGGGCCTCGGCATCGGTCATGCTATTGCTCACGTCCTCGGTGCCCGTTATCACATCTCTCATGGAAAGGCCGTTGCCATAGGCCTCCTCTGTTTTGTGAAGGCCAATAAGGAGGCCTGCCAGGAGCAGTTCTCTGATGTAGCCTGGGCATTGGATCGCTCAGACGATCTGGAGACAGGTCTTGTAAAACTTTATAAGGAGCTGAATGTACCCTCGAGATTGAGGGATTTCGAAATACCAAAAGGGGATCTGAAAACGATTGCCTTTGAGACATCAAAGGATGCGGCAAACCTTGCGAGCAATCCCATGACAGTCAGCGAGTCCGGGATCTTACAAGTCCTTAGAGATTATTACTAGTGACATGAAGTTCAACAGTCCCACATTCCGCGGTGTGCCAGACCTGCTTAAAGGGTCGCCGGGGCACGGAAAGGAGGCAACCCATGGACCTTGAGCTCACCAAGGAGAAGAAGGACATCCAGATGGCCGCACGGGAGTTTGCCAAAAATGAGCTCATACCCATCGCCGATGAGCTCGACCAGGCAGAGGAG